>OCTX012222125.1_pt1 | contig 25607 bp, 21 predicted proteins | sample 1539691 | NCBI WGS metagenome assembly OCTX01 (sample SAMN02144231, study PRJEB22623) | gut metagenome | biome: sheep rumen | host: Ovis aries | place: New Zealand
CGTTGCTGGTGGAATTATTTTCTTCTTAATCAGACTTCTTGTAAAACCTCTTAAGACTGTAAAATCTTCAATTACAACAATTGCCAGTGGAAATGCAGATTTGACACAGCGCATTCCGGAAGCAAGCAATGATGAAATTGGTGATGTTGTAAAAGGCTTTAATTCATTCGTTGAAAAACTGCAGGGCATAGTTTCAAATCTTAAGTTCTCAAAGAATAATCTGACGATGGTCGATTCAGGCCTTCAGGAAACAACACAGGATACATCTGCTTCAATTACTCAGATTATTGCCAATATTGAAAGTGTAAATAAACAGATTGTAACTCAGGCTGATTCAGTACAGGAAACTGTTGGTGCTGTAAATCAGATTAGTTCAAACATTGAATCTTTGGAGCGCATGATTGAGTCTCAGGCTGCATGTGTAACTGAGGCTTCTGCTTCTGTAGAACAGATGATTGGAAACATCAATTCTGTAAATAACTCTGTAGTCAAGATGATAGATTCCTTCAGAACTCTTCAGAATCATTCTCACGACGGATTTACTACTCAGACAAATGCAAACGAAAAAATCATGCGTATTGAAGAGCAGTCTAAGATGCTTCAGGATGCAAATACTGCAATTGCAAATATTGCCGAGCAGACAAATCTTCTGGCTATGAATGCAGCTATTGAGGCGGCTCATGCGGGTGAAGCTGGTAAGGGCTTTGCGGTTGTCGCAGATGAAATTCGTAAGCTGTCTGAAACTTCCACAGATCAGTCAAAAACAATTGGTTCTGAGCTTCAGAAAATCCAGCAGACAATTCAAGAGGTTGTTGAAGTTTCAGGCGAAACAAATACTGCCTTTACGGCAATTGAATCAAGTATTTCAGAAACCAGTCAGCTTGTAGAGTTGATTAAGGGTGCAATGGAAGAGCAGCAGATAGGTTCAAAGCAGATTATCGAAGCTTTGCAGTCTATGAATAATTCTACTTCTGAAGTTCGTTCTGCTTCGACCGAAATGTCAGAGGGTAATAAACACATTCTTAATGAAATATCTAAACTTCAGGAAGCAACAGATACTATGAAGGGAAGTATCGATGAAATGCATATTGGTGTAGAAAGGATGAATTCAACGAGTGCTGCCCTTACCGTTATTGCCGGCACCGTTGCTGATAACATCAAAAAGATAGGTAGTGAAATAGACTTGTTTAAAGTTTAAGTTAGAGTCCCGGGCTTGCCCGGGATTTTTTAATATCGAATTCTCTTGCATTCCATTTAAATTCCCTATATACTGATTTTATAATGACAAAAAGCACTAAAAATGTCATTCATTCTGGAGAATAAAAATATGATTTTTGATGATGACTACACTGTTCCTAAAATGATTCGTAATTCTGCAACTGAATTTGCAGAAATAAATGGCCAAATGAAGCGTATAAAAAATGGTCAGTTTGAGCCAGTTCTTTATCGTGAGCTTTATCAGTATGGTCTTGATTTCGGTGCTGCCCTTTTGAGCCTTGGAATTCAGAGAGGAGACCCAATAGGTCTTATTTCAGATAACCGTGCTGAATGGCTTTATGTTGATCTGGGAATCATGAATATTGGTGCAGTTGATGTTCCTCGTGGTTGTGATGCAACTCCAAATGATCTTGAAAAAATTCTTTCGATTACAGAAGCTAAATATTGTGTAGTAGAAAACAATGCTCAGGTGGGAAAAATTATTGCACTTAAAGACAAGCTTCCTGCCCTCAGCAAAATTATTTCTATTGAAAGTGACGTAAAGCAGGAAAATATTGATGCTGCTAAGGCTGTCGGTGTTGAAGTTCTGTTTTATGAAGAGCTTATGAAAATAGGTCAGAAATGGCGTATTGAAAACAAAGGCAAGGTTGAAGAAGAACTTGAAAAGGGTAAGGGCGATGAACTTGCTACAATCATCTTTACTTCTGGTACTACTGGTACTCCAAAGGGTGTAATGCTTACCCATCATAACTTCCTTGCCCAGCTTGATGAAATTCCTGAACGTATCTTCCTGAATCCTGGTGAAAGAGCGCTTTCTGTACTTCCTGTATGGCATGTTTTTGAGCGTGAAGTTGAATATGTAATTTTAATTCAGGGTGCTACCCTGTGTTATTCTAAGCCGGTTGGTTCAATTCTTCTGGCAGACTTCAAGACACTTAATCCTCATATTCTTCCTGCTGTTCCACGCGTATTTGAAGCAGTTTATGATGGAATTACAAAGAAAATGCGTAAGACTGGTGGAATTGTCCTTGCAATGTTCAATTTCTTTGTAAAGGTTGCAAAAGCTCAAAAGGCTATGAGCCGTCTTATGTTTAACAAAAATGCCTGCTATACCCGTTACTACCCAGTTATCTGGTGGATTCTCTGTCTGATTCCATGGTGCCTCCTCTGGCCTGTTTACGGTCTTGGAAACCTTCTGGTCTTCAGAAAAATCAAGGCTATGCTTGGTACTAATTTCCGTGCCGGTGTTGCCGGTGGTGGTGCCTTCCCTAAATTCATTGATGAATTCTTCTGGGCAATTGGTGTAGAAATTGTAGAAGGTTATGGACTTACAGAAACCGCTCCAATTGTTGCCGTTCGTCCAATGGCAGACCCAATCTTCAGAACCATTGGTTCACCAATTCGTGGAGTTGAAGCCCGCATTGTAGACCCTCAGGATGGCTTTGTTCTTGGCCGCTGTAAAGAAGGTGTTCTTCAGATTAAGGGACCTACAGTAATGAAGGGATACTACAAGCGTCCTGATCTTACTGCAAAAGTTTTGAGCGAAGATGGCTGGCTTGATACAGGTGATCTTGCAATTATGACAATTCATAATGAACTTTGTATTCTTGGTCGTATTAAGGACACAATTGTTCTTCGTGGTGGCGAAAACCTTGAGCCTCTTCCTATTGAAACAAAACTTTCTGAATCCCGCTATATTAAGCAGGCAGTTGTAGTTGGTCAGGATCAGCGCTATCTTGCAGCTCTTATTCTGGTTGATGAAGATGAAGTAAAGAACTATGCCGCATTCAACGGAATTCAGTATGATACATACGAAAACCTTCTTGAGTCAGAAGTAATTCAGAAGCTTTATGAAACAGAAATTGCAAATCTTATTTCTGCAAAGAACGGCTTTAAGATGTTTGAGCGTATTTCAAAGTTCAGTCTTATTACAAAGCCGTTTGAAGTTGGCGTTGAACTTTCTGCTAAACAGGAAATCATGCGCTTCCGCATCAACGACTTGTATAAAGATAAGATTGCGGCAATGTTTGCTGAGAATTAATTATTTTCTTCAAGAAACTTAAGATAGTCAGCAGCTGAGAGAGGTTTGGAAAAGTAGTAGCCTTGAATATAGGTAACCCCCATCTTTTCCAGATAATCCAGCTGCTCTTTTGTTTCTACGCCCTCTACAACAATTTTTCTTCCAAGACTTAAAATCATTGTAATCATATTATCGAGAATGATTTTTGCATTTGCCTGTATCGGATTATTCTTATCAAAGCAGGGCCATAAAAGGCTTTTGTCAATCTTTATTAATTCATAATCAATTCTTGCCATCTGCGAAAGGTTAGAGTAGCCGGTTCCAAAATCATCCATGGAAAAAGTACAGCCGATTTTTTTAAGCTCATCCATGTTCTTTTTAAGCATAAAGCTCGATGTGATGGCAATAGATTCTGTAATTTCAAGATTTACAATGCCAGGATTCAAGTTGTATTTTTTAAGCAGCTGAGACATCTGCTCTGGTAAGGCAGCATCTACGGACTGAAGCCCGGAAAGATTGACTTCCATATGGTTTATACCTTTATCTCCCAGATTGTTTGTTGCAACAAAATCAAAAACCTTATTAAAAATTCTTTCGGAAAGTCTCATAATAAGACCGTGTTTTTCTGCGAGAGGAATAAACTCTTCCGGGCTTATGTAGCCATAAGTTTTATTGTCTTTTAAGCGGACAAGTGCTTCAAAATTTGAAAATTTCTTTGTTTTGAACTCATAAATCGGCTGATAGTACATTTCAATATCGTCATTATCAATTGCCTCGCGAACAAGCTTAATAATTTTATTATGACGCTTACGGTTTTTTACAAGTTCTGGATTTGCCTGTCTTACAAAGCCTAAGTCTTTAGAATAGAAATGCCAGTCATTAATCAGGCTCATAAATTCATGAATTGAAATTTCTGTATTCAAATCATCAGGATAAAGAATAAAGTCACAGTGTGAAGAAAGGTAGAAACTGTTTTCTCCAACAAACCAGGCCTGTTCCAGACGTTCCTTTAGTCTTTTGATTATAAAATCAATATAAAAGTTATATTCAAGTTGTTTGCTGTTTGGAATAATCATGGTAACAGAGTTTCGTGCAACATGAAATACCGGATATGTAAAAGATTTTAAAACAAATCTGCTGACTTGCGAAATTAGTGTTGTAGCTATGTTTTCTCCAAACTGTTCTTCTATAGAATCGTAATCTTCAATATCAATATTCAGAATATAAAACACCTTTTTATTGCCCATATAATCCTGAAGAAATTGTCGAAGGGCTAAGGTATTCATTGCTTCTGTGTCATGGTCAATATAGTTTCCTGGTGTTTCAAGCCCCATGTACATCAAAAAGCACATTGCGGCAACTCCAAGGCTGGAAACGGTAGTTCTGGAGTGAATAATCTGAATTAAGGCAATTATAATCCATACCGCAGTGGTCCAGTAAATATAGCGTTTTTTTCCTCTGAAAAAGGAATCTGGATTTTTCTTTATAAAGATTGTAGTCTCAATTATTGTCATTGTGGCATACAAAAGAGAGATACAGCTGTTTATGATGCTGATTACATCGTAGGCAAAATAGCCTTGTGTTTCATTTCGTGTAAACAAATTTACACCAAAAATACTAATTACGCCGATTCCATAAATGCTGAAAATTTTAAGACCATCTTTGATACGAATGTGCTGCCGTTTTCCCTGGAGAAGCGTGATATATAAATACTGACATAAAGACATATTTAGATATGTGTACAGACGAAGCTGACTCACTAACCTTATGCCCCAGTTTCTTGGGAGTTTGAGCTTTGAAACAAAAATAATTGATGTATCAGAAATCACAAAAATTAGTGAGAATACAAGAATTCCTATGAAAGTTCTCGTTGAAAGGATAGGAAGTCGCCTGCGGTGAAAGAACATTACTTCCAGTATAATTAGAAAGACGATTGCTGCCAGTTGCAGTTGAATTGGCGTTGTAAAATTAAAAAAGTTTTTTATCTCTCCGGAAATAAATCCGAATGTATCCATATAATTATAATAAACTAGATTTTCGTAAAAAGCGAATGATTTTTATCATAAAGGTGTAAAATTTTCGGGTTGGGAGAAGTAAATTATTCTCGCGCTTGCTATTTTACAATATTGTCAGGCTTGTTATTTTTTGTGTCATTTTCGGGCTTGACCCGATAATCTCTTTTACTTAGAATTCAAAGTATGAATATTCATATTTTAGAAATGCCGCTGGACTTTGGTGCCAGCCGTCACGGCTCAGATATGGGGCCATCTGCAATTCGTCTTGCAGGAATTAAAGAAAAACTTGAATCGCTCGGACACAAAACTTTTGAGCATACTGATATTTTTCGTGCAACCTCACAGGAATACGAAGAGCCGGGAAATCCAAAGGCAAAGTACTTAAAACCTATTACAAATGCATGTACTAAGCTTGCTGCCGAAGTTGAAAAGATTACTGCTGCAGGGGATTTTCCGCTGGTGCTTGGAGGTGACCACTCTATTGTTTTGGGGTCGCTGGCTGGTGTTAGTGCAACTGCTAAAAAGCAGGGCAAGAGTCTTGGGGTACTTTATGTAGATGCACATGGTGATTTTAATACAGATAAAACTTCTCCTACAGGAAATGTTCACGGTGAATGCCTCGCTGCTTCTGCTGGACTTGGTTTGCCTGAGCTGACAAATCTTTATTTTGAAGGGCAGAAGGTAGATCCTAAAAATATCTGTTTTGTTGGAACCAGAGACCTTGATTCGGGCGAAAAAAAACTGATGAAAGAAGCCGGTGTAACAGTTTTTACTATGAGCGATATTGATTGCATTGGTTTTGCTGGTGTAGTTCGTCAGGTTATGGCCTTCTTCAAAAAAATAGATCAGATTCACGTTAGTTTTGATATGGATGTTTTGGACCCTATGTTTGCACCTGGAACTGGTATTCCGCTTCCTGGTGGAATGACAAACCGAGAGGCGCTTTTATTAATGGAAGAAATCGCCACAACAGGCAAAGTCCGTTCTGCCGAAATTGTAGAAGTAAATCCAATTCTGGATATTCGTAATCAAACAGCAATTCTTGCAGTGAGTCTTGCAGCCCGTCTGCTTGGTGAAAAACTGTATTAAAATCTTGCTCCAGGAGGGGTGATGAAAAAGTTTGCTTTAATTTTTTTAGTTTTGATGGCCGTAGTTTTCACAGGTTGTTTTTCTGAAAAGAAAAGTCCCTTTTATGACAGCGAATGGATTATGCAAAATTATGATAACAAGATGCAGCTTTATTATCATCACCTGATTCTGCATCCTGATCATCGTGTAATGCTCCGGGCTTCTTATGCAGATTCAACAAATATTCTTGTATGGACAGGAACTTATAAAATCAATTCAAAGAAAATTGATTTTGATTTTACTGAGTGTGTTAAATTTGAAAACGGTGAAATCGTAGGACAGTATACGTCCGGGGCTGTTGTAAAGTTTTATCAGGGTGATTTTTATTATTCTGTAGCCGAGCTTGGAGAAGATGCTCCTGAAGGCGAAGAATCGAAAAAACGGTATCACATGGAACTTATTCGCCCAAAAAACTATTTTTACGGCGAAAATAAAGATGTCTTTGGTAACCCTCTTGAAGAATTTATAAAAGTAAAATAATACTTGCCGAAATCTCGAGTTTATTATTATTTTTTAAAGTAAACACTTTAAATAGGGATGATATCAAAATGTCATTCCGAACTTGTTTCGGAATCTCTTTTATAGATGCTGAAACAAGTTCAGCATGACGGTTGATTCCCACTATATTCGAGGTTTAAAAATGGCAAAATACGAATTCCAGACAGAAGTAAATCAGCTTCTTAAACTTATCATTCATTCACTTTATTCTAATAAAGACATTTTCCTCCGCGAAATCGTTTCTAACGGTTCTGATGCGCTGGATAAATTAAAGTATCTTACAGTTTCTGATGATGCATTCAAATCAATTAAGTTCGAGCCAAGAATCGACATCACTTTTGATGAAAAAGAAAGCGTTCTTACCGTTCAGGATTCTGGTATCGGTATGACTGATGAGGATTTGACTAACAACCTTGGTACAATTGCCCGCTCAGGAACTAAGGCTTTTATGGAGCAGCTTACTGCAGAAGCTTCTAAGGATTCTGCTCTCATTGGTCAGTTTGGTGTAGGTTTCTACTCTGCCTTCATGGCTGCTAAAAAGATTGATGTTTATACCCGCAAGGCAGCAGGTGATGGAAAAATCTGGCACTGGTCTAGTGACGGTACAAACTCTTATGAAATTGAAGAGGTTGCTGCAGATTCTGCCGCCGCTAAGAAATATGGTTTTGATAAACCTGAGCTTTCCGGTTCTGCAATCGAAATGCACTTGAACGACGACAGCAAGGAGTTTGCAAGCCGCTGGAAGATTGAAGAGCTTATCAAGAAATACAGTGACCATATCGCATTCCCAATTTATCTTCACTACGAGCAGAAAAAATATGATGACAAGGGAAAAGAAACCGGCAGCGAAAGCAAGATTGACCAGGTAAACTCAGCTTCTGCACTCTGGAAGCGTTCTAAGAGCGAGCTCAAGGAAGAAGATTACAACGAGTTCTACAAGACTTTCGGTCACGACGGACAGGATCCACTTCACTATGTTCATACACACGCAGAAGGAACTCAGGAATATACAACTCTCTTCTTTGTTCCACAGACAGCTCCTTTTGATATGTACCAGGCCGATTACAAGAGCGGACTTAAGCTTTATGTAAAGCGTGTATTCATCACAGATGATGACCGCGAGCTTTTGCCATCATACTTGCGATTCGTTCGCGGTATTATCGATTCTGAAGACTTACCATTGAACGTAAGCCGTGAAATCCTTCAGCAGAACCGCATCCTCGACAACATCAAATCATCTTCTGTAAAGAAGCTTTTGAGCGAGTTTAAGAAGATGGGCGAGGCCGCAGACAAGGCAAAGAAGGTTGCAGAAGCAGACCGCACAGATGCTGATAAAAAAGCAATTGAAAAGTGGGAAAAATTCGTTCGCAACTTCAACCGTCCTATGAAGGAAGGTCTCTATTCAGATTATGCAAACCGCGACGAAATTGCAGAAATCGTTCGCTTTAAGTCTACAGACGCATCTGGCACAGGCGATGGAAACTACACAAGCTTTGCAGACTACGTTCAGCGTATGAAGCCGGATCAGAAATCAATTTTCTACATCAGCGGAAGCGACGAAAAGAACCTTCGTGCAAACCCACTCGTAAAGGCTTATACAGACAAGGGCTTTGAAGTTCTTATCATGGATGATGATATCGATGACATCGTAATTCCAGGCTTTGGAAAATATAAGAACGAGTTCGAACTCAAGGCTGTAAACCGCTCTGGAAGTGATGAAGACCTGGGCGGTGACAAAGAAGAAGCTAAAAAGAAGGAAGAAGCCTTCAAACCTGTAGTTGAAAAGATTAAGAAGGCTCTTGGCGACAAGGTAAAAGAGGTAAAACTCAGCAAGACTTTGAGCGGCGAAAACCCTTCTTGTATCGTAGTAGACGAGAACGACCCAAGCTATCAGATGATTCAGATGATGAAAGCAATGGGCCAGCCAGGACCTGATTTGAAGCCTATTCTCGAGGTAAACGGTGACCATCCAATCCTTGCAAAAATCAAGGAAAGTGACGATGAGGCCCTGATTGCCGATGTTTCAGAAGTTCTCTTCACTCAGGCTCTTATGATTGCCGGTATGGAAGTAAAAGAGCCTGCCGAATTCGTAAAACATCTTAATAATTTGTTGTCTAAATAAAAAAAAGGATTGCTTCGCTATGCTCGCAATGACGAAGCCATTGCGAGGCTTAAATCCGAATCAATCCACAAAAAAAGACCTGCACTTAATCACAGTGCAGGTCTATCATTTATAACGTTTCTTCGATTATTGTCATTCTACAAATCTCGTTATTTAATCTTAAATCCTATAAAGTATGATGGATACAAAATAGTGTTGTCGCCTTTGAGTCCGTTTTTGTGGCTGGTTAGAGCAAAGGCCTGTTCGTTTTTGTTCTGAATGTAAAGATCGAACGAAGCACCGACTCCTAAATCTACGACGTTACCACTGATTATGTTCCAGGTAAAACGGAACGATGGAATTACGTATTCAGTAAAGTTGAAGTTTCTGAACTCTTCTCTGTTCTGTGGGTACAAAGACGGGCAGATAACCAGTTTCTGCAAGAATTCTAAGTCAATGCTTGAGAACCAGAATCTGAACTCAGTACCAAGACCTGCATAAACAACATGTGTCAAATTATTGTAGTCTATGTTTGAGCTGCTTATCTCATCGCGGTCAAGGGAATCTCCAAAGGTAACAAAGAGATGTTTTGTACCACTCTGAATGAACCAGTCAAATCTGTCATTTGTATCCCAGTTGAAGCCGATATGATGCATTCCGTCTTTGATAAAGTTGAATACACCAAGAGCAATACCGTCATTTTCATCGGCAATATTGATTACGCCGACTTGTACACCGCGTACTTTTCTAGCACAGTTGAATAAACCAGCAGCTTGTATACCACTTACCTCTTGAGCAACATTGAATAAACCTGCTGCCTGCATACCATTCATTTTTTTAGAAGAGATATTAAAGAGGCCTGCAGCTTGTACACCATGAACATTTCCAGAAATATTAAAAAGTCCTGAATCCTGCATACCTCTTATAGTGTTTGCAGTATTAAAGAGTCCTGCGCTTTGCAAGCCAAATACACTGCCAGAAGCAATGTTTGCAAGACCTGAAATTTGTGCAATACGGACATTTTTATCGTAGGCGCCAAAAATACCTATTGAAGCTAAAGTATAGTCTTTTCCACCACCAGTAATTGAAACTCCAGGGAAAACTGAAATGTGTGTATAGCTCATATTCTCAGGAGTAAAGTCGGTGAACTGAATGTCATCGCTGTCTGCTTCGCTTACTGTGCTTTTGCCCGGTCTATTTGGTTTTTCGAGAATTTCATCATCATCTGAATCATCTTCAATTTTTTCAGATTCATAGCGGCGGCGTGAACGGTTTCCTGTTGGCTGTTCTAAGTCATCAATTGGAAGAATATCATCTTCATCATAAGTTGTTCCGCGTACTCTATTGTTCTTGCGTTTGATTGAAGAAAGAGAATTCTGATCAAGCACGTAGATGTTATCTTTTTCCAGAAGGAAGATACCAGATTTTGTTGAGTATTCATCAATGATTACAGCTGAATACTGACCTGCAGGTAAAGCCATGTAAATCGGCTGACCAGCAACCTTGTTGATTTCTGAAATCAGCTTGCCTTCTGCATTGCGGATGATAAACTTACCCTTTGCATCCTTTGAAAGTGAAAGCATTGCTTCAGCTGTTGAGATGTCTGAGAGTACAAGGTCGCCAGAACCAACAAGAGTAATATTAAAGTTTGGATGCTGTGGTCCAGCCTTACTTGATTCAGTTTTAGACAAAGTATCGTTGAATGCATAAGAATAAAGTTCATTCAAAGTTACTTTATTATCTCCCGAGGTGTCCGCCGCACCGCGTAATCCGGTTATCATCGCATTAGTGAAGTATGAAGATTCAATTTCATCTGATTCCTGAGAATACTCATTGTCAGAGCTTGACGAAAGGTACGCGTGGCCTGAAACTACAGAAGAGTCATCGAGTAAGAAAGGTTTACGTTTCTGTCCACCCTTTGTACGGATAAAGTTTCCAGAATAGCAGGAATCGAGAATTACAACGTGAATGTCACTCGGTACATTTGTAATAGCAGCCTTAAGAGTAGAATAGTCGTAAGGAACATCTCCAAGCAAAAGAGCGTTTTCATCAGAGTGACCTGAGTAGTAGAAAATAAATTCTGAACGCTTAGCTGTACTTACACTTGTGTTGATTTTTGTAGAAATCTGGTTCAGTGTTTCGTCAATTTTTTCTTTTGAAGGGTCAATCAAAACGTAGCTGTTTGAATCAGTGATTCCACCAATTTCTGTCATGGTTTTCTGAAAGTTCTGAGCATCGCTTCCGGCGTATAAAAGCTGTTCGCGGCCCTTGCCACCCTTGTTTGATCCAATAAAAATTGCATAGCGGTCAACGCCGTTTGTATTTTCATTTGCGGCACTTTCTGTACCTGTTGTTGCTGCAAAAAGCTGAGTAAAACTAAAAAGTATTAATGCTGTAAATATTATCTTTTTCATAAAATCCATCCTTTTCATTTGATTTCTCTGACTAAATCTGGATTATTTTTCAAGTGTAAAAGTTATACCTTCTGTCTTCTTTGGTAAGTATGAAAGTTCTGTCAGATAATCTATATCAGTTCTATTTTTGATTTTTGATTCAATGCCTTCGAGTGAAAAATGCTTTTTAGAAGTTACCATAATGAAGCATTCAAAGTCTGGTGCATTATCAAGTTCGTAAGAAAAGTCGAGAGGTGTTTCATCATTACGGTGAATGAGTTGGCCTGCCTGCCAGCTGTTTTCAGGGAAGTGGCGTGTAATATTTCCATTTCCATCCACGCTGAATATTACACCATACTCTTCTGTACCAGCGTTATAAGTAATCTGAATCACATCTCCTGAGCGGGCAAAATCGCCGTCGTTGAGAGCCTGAACTTCGCGTCCCTTCTGACGATAAAGATTGATTGAAGGATTTGAAGCTGTATGTGCTGAAGCAACTCCCTTTACGCGTTCTGTTGGTACTGTGCGGCCGGTTGTAATCTTTGAATTTTTGATTCCGGCTGGGATTAAAATTGCTGCAAGGAATACTGCGGCTGCTGCATAACTTATAAAACGGGTTGCAGCCGGGAACTTTAATATATTCTTTGAGTTATCAGCTTCAGGATTTTTTGTTCCTTCTAGTTTAGCTGCAACTGCAGCCTTCATTGACTCCACAGAATAGGTATTCAAAATTTCCTCATCAGATTTTTTGAGGTCATTCAAAGCGGTTTCAATATTTTCTTTTCCATAAACTGAGTAGAAGTTTGCAGCATCGAGTTCAGAGTTTTTGATTTCCTCTAAAATTCTAGTTGGAATTGCCATACCTTCCTCCTATGATACCTTTGCGGTAGCGTATTCTTTAAGTTTTTCCAGACGCTTTCTAATTCCGGAAACAGACATTTTCATTTTTTTGGATGTTTCTTCAAGAGTGTAACCGTCTACATAATGTAAAATTGCAATCTGTCTATCCTTGGTGTCGCGTTCAGAAAATATGCAGTCCAGAAGAATCGAAGTTTCAATTTTTTCGGTTCCTTCTGCACTTGCACTGTCTTCTATTATTTCTGCAATTACATCAAATTCAGGGCCGTTTCGAAGTTTATCTGATCTAATTTTATTAAGACAGACATTTGTGGCCATTGTGTAAAGGAGGCTTGAACATACGTTGCTAATTTTTTCCTTTCTTTCAATAAGGCGCACAAAAACATCTTGCATGGCATCCAGAGCTTTATCTTCATTTTTTAGAATAAAGCGGCAGCGTCTGAGTACCATTGGTCCGTACTGGCGGTATAGATTATCAAAATCATCCATCGACAAAGTTTTCATTGTACAATTATTCCTGTCATTAAGTTTAACAGTTGAGAAGGGAGATTGTGTCACTTATTTTATTAAAAAATTGTCACCCTGAACTTGTTTCAGGGGCTTTTAATAGATTCCGAAACAAGTTCGGAATGACTGGGACACTAATAATTATTCAAAGTAAGCCCAGTATACGTTTTTGCATACTCGTCGCCTGCATTGCGAATAACTCTTTCCATCTCTTCTGTAAGATGTTTTGCGGCAATTGTGTCTGAAAGTCCCTTAAACTGTTCAAGCTTAATTTCCGGCAGCATCTTTATATCAAAAAGATATCTTTCTACGTGATTATAAGACCACAGAGGATCTTTTTTACCAAGCCCGTATTTATCGCTTCCACCAATAAAAAGAGGAAGTACATCGCAGCCACAGTAAAGTGCTATGCGTGCAGCACCCTTTTTATAATTGTTGCGGCCAATACGTGGGGAGCGGGTTCCTTCTGGGAAGACAATTACGTTACAGCCCTTGTCGGTAAGTTTTTTACACTCAACAAGTACATCATCAAACTCTGTAGTGTTTGTAATATATGCCTGCTTAATGACTCCACGCAGCGGAGTTTTTGTAAGACTGCCACGTACAATACAAGTTGAGTTTGGTACAAGCGACATTATGTAAACAAAGTCCAGCAATGAAGGATGATTTGCAATAATGATTTTGCTGTGAATATTACGGAATGCCTGTTTATCTTCTACTCTTAATACAGAAGTTTTGCAGATATCCAGGTTGCCTAAAAAAACGCGGAAAGTGTGAGAAACGTATGCGCGAGCTATAATTCCAAAATCTTTTTTATGAAGGGTGAACAAACGAATGAATGGAAAAACTAAAAGTCCAAGGATTATTGCACCAATTCCAAAGCACACAAGTGCTATAATTTTTGAAATACAAAAATAGGTATATGAAAAGATATTTTTGATTTTAGGAAGCTTGCTTTTATAGCTGATTTCATTCTTACTCATAATCCATCCTGCACATAACTATATAACAATTTGTTAATTATTTTAATAGGAATTTCAAAAAATCTACAGGGGACTTTCCCAGGTCAGAAAAGTCTTCAATGCAAATACAATTATCTTTTTTCTCTGAACTTATTACAAAGGCATAAGCCAGAGGAATATTCTCTGCGGGGCGTTTATCACCATAAGCTTCTGGAACAAGTTCATCTGCATAAGCAAGAATAAGTTCCTTTTCAGTACCGGCAAGAACTGGTGCAACAGCAGCCTTAAATGCCTGTGAAAAATCACTCTCAGATGGATAGATAACTGAATATCCGCCCTTAAGACCAAAGGCAAGTGTAGCAGAAGAAATCGGAGTGTTAAAAACCGAAAGCGAAAAACCTGCCGGTAAAATCATATTGTCCTGAACAAGCCCTTTAGTTACCGAAAGAGTTCTCGCAATTTCTCCGCGCAAAGACATAAAAATAAGTTTGGTCTCTTTACTGATATGCGACTGTTCGAGCACTCCATGAATAACATGAACAGTCATCTTTGTAATCTGAGAAAGTCTGCGTCTGAACAGCGGGTCTGTGTATTCAAGCTTAGGGCTCTCATTAGTGAGTTCTATAGAAGCATTGTCGTTAGCCCATTCGTTCCATAAAGTGTTGTCAGAGCCAAGTCCTGGAGCCCATGCTGTTATATTAGAAATGTATAAATTTCTCATAATCTTCTATCATATACTATCTTTTACGCCCTTTTTTTTCAAGTTAGTACAGTTTTTGAAAATAGTGTAACGTTTTACATAAAACAGTAAAATTTTCTAAAATAATGCACCGTTCTTTTAGGATTTCAAAGGTGTATTGTATTTTTCTTTATGATTCACTATAATTTTGTGAAAAGTATCAACTATATATAACAGATTCAATGGTTTGAGGTGTTACATACAATGGACGAATTAAAGAAAGAAATTAAAGAGACAATTATTTCCGCTCTTCAGCTTGAAGATATTACGCCGGAAGATATAGTTGATTCGGATCCTCTTTTTGAAGAAGGACTGGGGCTCGATTCAATTGATGCTCTTGAACTTGGCGTTGCGCTTAAAAAGAAATTTGGACTCAAATATTCAACAGAAGGTGACGACAACAAAAAATATTTTGCTTCAGTAAATGCGCTGGCTGAATATATTTCAGCGCAGAAAAAATAATATAGGGGTTTTATCATGTCTAAAGACGAAATCTTTGAAAAACTTAAGGGAATCCTCGTTTCAGAATTTGAACTTGATGAAGGAGATGTAACTCCTGATGCTCTTCTCGGAGATGATTTGGATTTGGATTCAATCGACTCAATCGACCTTATTGTAAAAATGAAGGAATTCATGCCAGCAGATAAGGGAAATGTAGATCCTTCTATTTTCAAGACTGTTAAGACAGTTCAGGATGTTGTAGACGCTCTTGTACCATACATGGCATAAGGTGACTAAAGACTAATGAAGAAATTCCTTAAGGCACTTTTTTATGTAATTGCTGCCATCTATCCAATCCTTGTTTTTACAATGCTTGTAATTTTCAAGGTAGATACAAAGATTCTTTCTTTGAGCATTATTGCACTGGCAGCTGCATTTTTCTTAAGTGCTACGGGAGCTAAAAAGACCGATACAAATGAAAAAACAATGATGGACTGGAAGCCTCTTCTAAGTTCCGTGCTTTTTCTTTCTGCCGGTCTTTTTTGTTTTATAACGGGAAAAGAATTTTTCTTAAAAATCTATTCCGTTGTAATAAGCATAACTATGCTTTTTGTTTTTGGAAGCACCCTGTTTATGCCGCCTAATATCATATTCAGGTTTGCGACTTTATCTGATAAGTCAATTAAGGGTTCTTCTTACGAACATAAGGTCTATGAATACTGTAGAAAGGTAACAATTGTCTGGTGCTGTTTCTTTATATTTAATGGAACGATTTCAGCTCTTACTACCTTTGCAGATAAATTATTTGGACTTTCTCCTGAAACTGCGAGAACAGTCTGGGCGGTCTACAATGGTGGCATTTCCTATATTCTTATGGGAACCCTGTTTGTAGTAGAATTTATTATCAGAAAACTAGTGGATAAGAAAATGATGAAGTTATTCCCTATCACAAAATTTAAGGCAGATTCCAGAAAAGATGATTACATTGTTTGTTATGATGATGTATGGTCAAAAAAAGCTTATAAAACCTGGAAAGATTTTTTGACCGATACTGCGAAAATGAGGGCATTTTTTGAATCGCAGCCTGCACAAGAGTACATCCTTCATTGTGAAGATTACTGGTATTTCCTTTGCACTTTCGTAGCAATCCTCCAGTGTAAAAAAACTGTTTATATAACTCAGAATATTACAGAAAGCTTTATGGCTGAAGTTAAAAAGCCGGGGGTTTTCTTTATTACAGATCAGAATGTTCCGCTTGATGATACAAGTTTCTTTATTCCGGATTTGATTGAAAAGGCTGCAATGCCAGCTGAATCAGAAATTCGTACAACTCCAGAAATTAATGATGAAGAAACAGAAATCTATCTTTATACTTCTGGAAGTACAGGAAAGCCAAAGGCTGTTCGTCATACAATGAAAGAAATTGAAACTGACAATAGCGTTGTAATTTCACTTTGGGGTGAAGAATACTTTAAGCGTAAGCAAATCACAACTGTAAGTCAGCATCACGTGTACGGTTTTTACTGGTGTATTTGTCTTCCGTTTACTCTTGGACTCCCATTCCGCCGAAAGCGCATAGAGTTCCCTTCTGAATTTGAAAAGCTTACAGATACTTCTTATGTTCTGGTTTCTACACCAGCCTTCCTTAAGCGTACTGTAGAAGTTTTGGATAAACTTGATATGAAGGATGTATTTATTTCTGTAAGCGGTGGAGCTGTTTCAGAAGAGCTTGCCGTTAGTACAGAAAAACTTTTTGGCTTCTGTCCAATGGAAGGTTATGGTTCTACAGAGACTTCTGGAATTGCATACCGTCAGCAGAGTAGAGATGGTCTTGTCTGGACTCCTTACGACTGTGTTAAGCTTTGGGTTGGAGAAGATGGGTGTCTGAATGTAAAATCGCCGTTTATTAAAGACCCTGCCGGAGTAGCAACTGCAGACCTTGTTGAACTTTATGATGATGGACGTTTCCTTCTTAAGGGCCGTGCAGATTCCATTGTAAAAATTGAAGAAAAAAGAATTTCTATGACAGAAGTTGAAAACCGACTTCTTGAAACTGGTCTGGTTAGCGAAGTAAAGGTTGTAGCTTTGAGTAATGATGTACGTCAGTATCTCGCAGCTGCTGTTGTTCTGAATGCACAGGGACGCGAAAAATTTGCACATAGCGAAAAGTTTGAAATGAACCGCTGGTTCCACGACTTTTTGATGAAATATTTTGAGAACGTAGTAATTCCTAAAAAATGGCGTTTTGTAGAAAAGCTGCCATCAGATGTTCAGGGAAAAGTTCACAAACTGGAAGTTATGGCATTGTTTGATTAAGTGTCATCCCTGACCGAGTTTGCTTCGCAAACGTCGCAGGGCTTGACTAGAGGATTTATTAAGGAGAAAAAATGAATACAAATAATCACGATATAAAAAATGAAGAAGTAATTTCAAAGGAAGAAAATGCTGTAGTATTGGAATTTGTGATTCCTGCAACCTGCGATTTTTTTGATGGTCATTTTCCACAGTATAAACTCTTGCCTGCTGTAGCTCAGTTTGAAATTATAACTCGTTTTTCTCGTAAATACTTTGGAACACAGCGTTATGTTCCAAATATCAAAAGAATTAAATTTTCTGCGCCAATTAAACCAGATACAAAAATTCACCTTGAACTCACATATAAAAAAGAAAAAGGCTCTGTAACATTCAATATGGCAGATGCTAATGTCGAAGGGAAAGTTTATTCATCCGGCAGCTTTGCTGTGCTTTCGGAGACTCAGGCATAATGTCAGATTCATATTCGGTGGAACAGAAATTTGGATTTGTAATTCCTGTTTATAATCATGGTGCTGCACTTGAGTCAGTTGTAAAGAACCTTGTGCAGTATGATTTTCCAATCATTGTTGTAGATGATGGAAATGATGAAAAAAATAAGGCCTATATAAATGATGTTGCCGCACGATATCCTCTTGTAACTCTACTTGTTCATGCTAAAAACAAGGGTAAGGGTGAGGCTGTAAAATCTGGAGTTCTCAAAGCTGAGCAGTTAGGATTAACTCACATTCTTCAGATTGATTCAGACGGTCAGCACGATGCAGGAAGAATTCCTCAGTTTTTGGAGCTTTCAAAAGAAAATCCAAAGGCAATTATTTGTGGTTATCCTGTTTATGATAAAACCGCTCCCAAGCATCGTGTAATTGCAAGAAAAATTTCTAACTTCTGGATTCATGTTGTTTCCTTTACAACAAGTCAGCAGGTTCGCGATGCACTCATCGGTTTTAGAATCTATCCTGTTGAGCCATACTGCATTGTTCTGCGCCGGCATTCAATCATAGACAGTCACATGGGATATGACACAGATATTTTAGTTCATCTGCTCTGGCGAAACGTACCGGTAATTTCGGAGGCTGTTGAGGTTTCTTATCCGTCAGATGGAATTTCAAACTTCAGACTTGTTCGCGATAATCTTCATATTACTTTTACTTATGCAAGGCTTTGTCTTGGCATGTTTGTGCGTCTGCCAATTTTAATAAAAAGGAAGCTTTGTAAATGACAGATTCCTCTTTTGAAGACAAAACCCACTGGTCCGAAGAAAAAGAAGCAATAAAATCTAACAGACCTCTTAAGCTTGTTTTATTCCTGCTCAAAAAGCTTCCATCTTTTTTAGTTCATTCTATATGTTATCCTGTTTCTTTGTTTTATCTGATTTTTTCTACACGAGTAAGACGTTTTGCCCGCAGCTATCAGAAACAGCTTAGAGAATTTACAGAAGGCAGAGTACCGCCGAAAATTCGCGCCTATCGTCAGATTTTAAATTTTTCCCTTTGTCTGGTAGAAAAGATGGAAGGATGGCTTGGCAAGGTTTCCTTTGACAGAGTGAGCCTGCAGAATGATGATATTGGAGACCTGATGGAAAGACTAAAACGCGGCGAGAGTGCTGTGCTTATGGCATCCCATCTTGGTAATATGGAATTGATGCGAAGCATGCAGGATTATCTTACAGGTCTTTGCGGAAGAAAAGTTCCAGTTCTTATTATAATGGATATGAATATGTCTGCTAATTTTACGCAGACACTAAAAGAGATAAATCCCGGATATTCTACAAACGTGTTAGATGCTTCTAACTTTGGACCAGACTCAATTCTTTTGATTCAGGAATTTGCAGAGCAAGGCGGTTTAATTGTTGCTGCAGGTGACAGAACAAGCATTCATCATCGTGAAAAGAGCATTGTAAAATCTTTCTTAGGGCGTGAAGCTAAATTCCCTTATGGTGTATTTTTAATTCCTGCCCTTGTTAAGCTTCCTGTGTATTTTATGTTTGGAATGCGCTCAAAGATGTCTATATTTAATCCTCAATATAATATTCATATAGAAAAGTCAAAAGTTGATTTTAATTGTAAACGTACAGAGCGTGAAACTAGAATAAATGAGTGCTGCAGCGAATTTGTAGAAACACTTCAGAAGTTCTGTATTATGTATCCTTATCAATGGTATAATTTTTTTAATTTCTGGGGGTAAGATTTATGAAGAAAAAAATGTCTTCTAAAAAAAGCTTGGTTTTTAATCTTTGCATATTATTTTTGATTTGCTTCCAGTTAGGAGCTCAGACAAAGCAGTCTCAAACTCTGGAATCCGTATGTAAAAGCCTTGCTGCTCATCAAAATACAACCGGAGATTTTACACAGATAAAAACTTTACAAACTAACGGTCGTAAGTTAACTTCTACTGGTAAATTTATTTTCAGTAAAGAAGGAATTTTATGGCAGACAGAAAAGCCGTTTCCTTCATCACTGATTCTTACCAAAGAAGCTATGGTTCAAATTGCAGCTAACGGAAAGAAATCCGTTATGAGCGGAAAGGATAATCAAATATTTGCAAATATTTCTGAAACCTTAAGTTCAGTTTTTTCCGGCAATGTTGATGCACTGAAAAAGAATTTTGAGTGTGAACTTGTTCAGGAACCAAATAACAGCTGGAAGATTTTACTTACTCCTAAAGATTCCACAATTGCAAGTGTAATGAAGTTTATGGTTCTGGCAGGAGCTGGAGCAGATTTGAGTTCGCTCGAAATGTCTGAGATGTCGGAAAATACTATCCGCTACGAATTCAAAAATCAAAAATATCCTGAGGAACTTTCTGCAGATGAAAAACAAATCTTTGTTATTGAATAAAAATTTCTTACCGGCCTGGATTATTTACCATGCCGCAGTTTTAGTTTTTTTTGTTATAACTCTTATTGCATTTCCCGGTAAAGTTGGTATTGATTCAGATCTTTTTAATCTTGTGCCAAAAAGTATTTCCATGGCTTCTGTAAAAAAAGCTGATGATAAAATGATGGCGGTGACTTCGCAGAATATTTTTATCCTTGTTGCGAATGAGGATTTTAAGGAAGCGAAGCGGGTAGCTGAAAATGTTTACGGTCAGCTTGAGGGTAGCAAAAATTTTGAATCGGTTTCTCTGTATAGCGACGTTGGTGCTATGTCAGAGATAACGGATTTTTTGTATGAGAATCGCTGGAATCTTCTGGATGAAAAAACTGCTGATGATATTTTGAGTTCTCCGGATGCGGCTTCTGATTTTGCAATGAACGCGCTGGCTCAGGCATACAGTGGTTTTACAATGCTTCAGCTTGATAATTTAGAAAGCGACCCTTTCCTTATTACTGAATATAATTTACAGAACTATTTAAGTGCCGTGCAGAATGCTGGTACTGCTATGACTGTAAAGGATGGTGTGCTGGCTTCACAATTCGACGGCAAATGGTACGTTATGATTCGTGGAATTCTAAGTGTTAGTGGGGCCAAACTCGCTTCTAAGAATAATGCTATCACGGAGATTTATGCGGCGTGCGATAAAGCAAAATCTCCGGAGGCTGGTGCAGGCGATACAACTTTTGTTTTTTCAGGTACACCATTTCATAGTCACGAAAGTTCAAATTCGGCCAGCAGAGAAATTTCAATTATTGCAACCGTTTCAATGCTTGTTGTAATTATTCTTTTGATTTTTATTTTCCGTTCGGTAAAGCCTCTGTTATTTTCTGTGGGAGCAATTATACTGTCTGTTGGAATTGCTGTTGTCGCAACACTCGCTGTGTTCCACAAAATGCACGTAATTACCCTTGTGTTTGGAACATCTCTTATTGGTTCGTGTATTGATTACAGCCTGCACTTTTTTACTCACTGGGCAGGGAATAAAAACTTAAAGAGTGGAACTGAAATTAAAAATCATATTTTTTCTGGCCTTTTGATGGCAATTATTTCTACAGGTATTTGTTTTGCAATACTTCTTTTTGCACCGTTTGCAATTCTTAAGCAGATGTCTCTCTTCTGTCTTACAGGACTTGTAAGTTCTTTCCTCACAACAGTTGCGGTATATCCATATATCAAACTTCCTGCAGAACGAGGAAATGTTCGTTTTACAAATGGCTTCGAGAAGGTTGTTTCTGTTCTTGAGCAAAAATGGGTTGGGCGTACAGTTATTTCGGTTTTGTTTATTGTTTCTGTTTTGCTGATTGCAGTATTTCATAAAAATGTAAAAGTAAAGAATGATCTTCTTACTCTTTATAATATGGAAGGCCGTCTTCTTGAAGATGAAATAACAGCTTCAAAAGTTATTCAATATACACCAGGCGGATGGTATATCATAAGTGGTGATACAGAAGAAGCTGTTCTTCAAAATGAAGAAGCACTTCGCAGAGATTTTGAAAAAGTTACAGAAGGTTCAATCGGCTATGTAAGTACAACTAATTTTGTTCCTTCAATTCAAATGCAGAAAAAATCTCAGGCTGCTTATGAACGTCTTCTTTCAATGGCAGAGTCTCAGTTAGAAGCTTTAGGCTATTCAAATGATGAAGCAGTAATCCTTTCAGAAAAAATGCGTAAAGATTTTTATGATTCAAAAGATAAGTATGTTTCTATCGAAGCAGGAAATGTTCCTGATTTTATTACCAGTGCAATTTCTTCTGCATGGCTTGGTGAAATTGACGGAAAGTATTATTCAGTAATGCTTCCAACTAAAGTTATAGATTATGCTACCTATCGTTCGTTAGTAGAAAATAATGATGATGCTTTCTTTATTAGTAAGTCGCAGGATATAAGTAAGGATCTTGATGCTCTTACTCTTATGGTACTCAAATTCTTTATTGTAGCTTATGTTCTGATGTTTATAATGCTTAAGTTCTTTTATACCTGGAAACAGACTCTTAAAATTATATCTGTTCCATTTTTAATTATTCTTGTGGTAATTGCAGTTTTCGCAGCTTGTAAAATAAATCTGGAATTCTTTTCTGTAACCGGTTTAATTCTTGTATTCGGGCTTGGACTTGATTACATAATCTATATGATGGAAAATGAAAAAAAGAAGACTGTGCTTGAGCCGTTTGCAACTCTTGTTTCGTTCATAACAACAATTATTTCTTTTGGGGCTCTGGCATTGAGTTCTTTCAAACCGGTTCATCTTATAGGTCTTTCAATTTTTATTGGCCTTGTAACTGCCTATATCAGTTCGTTCTTTTATGGGCGCGCTGCAAATGATAGTAAAGAAGGTAATGAAAAATGACACACACTCGTTATGCTGAGCAACCAAAGCGTCAAGCTGAGCAGCAAAATCGTCATGCTAAGCAACCAAAGCGTCATGCTGAATTTATTTCAGCATCTTTATTAATCCTTTCAATTTTCTTTCTCCCGATTTCCTGTAAATCAACAAGAACGGTTCAGTTCAATGAATTGCACCCGGTCTATGTAACAAATACAAAAAAAATTAATCTGCTTCCTCCCGAAAATACAACTGTTGAACTGGATATTCTTCAGCAGTTTAATGGTAGATTTGGAGATACAGATTTTTCAATGCTATCATTTAGCCAGATTGATAAATCGGAAATCAGTCTTTCCCTAATAAATGATTTTGGTACTGATATGGGGCATCTCTATTATGATGGCGAACATGTAAGTTTAAAATCTCCATACCTGCCGTCTAAACTACCGGGCGAATATATTGTTGCAGAAATTCAAAATGCATATTACGATGAAAAAGTTCTTCAGGAAAATTATTCTAAAGCTCGCCTTAAGTTTGTTTGTGAAGCAGATGGTTCCCGTAAAATATACGATGGAAAAAAATTGATTGAAGAAATATTTATATCAGATGATAAGGTTAAAATAATAAATTATCTCCGTGGTTATTCTTTTGAACTGGTAAATGCGGAGTAGGGGGATAAATGAATCTGTATCTTTCTAAACCCGGTGTAATGAGTTGTGCCGGAACAAATATAGATGAATTATGGAATTCAGTAACAAGTGGAACTCAACAGGGAATCAAAAAAGTAACAGCCTGTACTGGTGAAGATTTTTTTGCTGCAAGAATTTCTGATTCAGTTTTACAACCAAGCGGCGCACGTTACGACATGAAAGTTGTTCGTATTGAAAACCAGGCTTTGAATCAGATTGCAGCTGATGTTGAACTGGTGAAGCAAAAATATGGTGCAGATCGTATTGCTGTATGTGTCGGTTCCTGTGATAACGGAACTGAGTTTTCTGTGGCTGCTCATCGTAATTATTTTTCTGAAGGTGAATTTCCTGCAGATTATAATCTCGAAATTCAGGGAGCAGATTATGCTTCAACTATGGTTGCCGAAAAGTTCGGATTAAAAGGTCCTGTAAATACTTTTTCTACTGCCTGTTCTTCGAGCGCTGGTGCAATCATTAAAGGTGCAGAACTGATTCTTGCAGACCTTGCTGATGCTGCCGTTGTTGGTGGAATTGATATTGCTTCTGATACAACACTTGTTGGTTTTGGTGCTCTGGAAGCAGTTTCAAGTGAAATCACAAATCCACTTAGTAAGAACCGTCACGGAATTACCCTTGGTGATGGCGCTGCTTTTTTTGTACTCACTAAAGAGGATTTGTCAACAATGTCATCATCGGGCTTGACCCGGGAATCTGTTCGTCTTCTTGGCTGGGGAGAAAGTTCAGATGCATACCATATGACTTCTCCAGATCCAAGTGGAGCAGGGGCAGAAAAAGCAATTCGTCGTGCAATTGAAAGAGCTGGAATTCAGATTTCAGACGTAGGCTATATCAATTTGCATGGTACCGGAACAAAATTAAATGATAGCATGGAGTCAAAAGCAGTAGCTGCAATCTTTGGAGAAAACACAGTTCCTGTTTCTTCAACAAAAGCAGTTACCGGTCATACGCTTGGTGCAGCTGCTGCACTTGAGGCGGCCATCTGCTGGAAGGCTCTGGTTGAAAATAAGGGCAAAAATAGAGATAATAGAACTCTGCCTTTGCAGGTTTGGGATGGCGTAAAAGACGACGAACTTCCTTCTCTCAATATTGTAGATAAAAATAATTTTGGTCAGGCGGACAGCATTGCAGTAGAATCGGCAGAATTAAAGGTTTGTCTTTCTAATTCTTTTGCCTTTGGTGGTGCCAATGCATGCCTTGCACTTGGAATATAACACAGGAGTATAAAATGAAAGAAATTCAGCAACTTATTGAACACGACGAACTTATAAACTATCTTCCTCATAAAGGAAAGATGTTTCTTCTTTCCCGCGTAACACAGCATGATGTAAATAATCATACAATTACAAGTGAATATGATATTACAGAAAACTGTATTTTCTATGAACCAGAGTTTGACGGAGTTCCAAGCTGGGTAGGCTTTGAATTTATGGCGCAGTGTATTTCTGCACTTACCGGAATTACAAATACAATTAAAGGACGCACACCGCTTCCTGGCTTTATTCTTTCAGTTATGGAATTTAAGGCTGATGTAGGATATCTCAAAAATAATACAACAATTCAAATGAAAGCAGTAGAAGATTTCCGTGATGAAGAAAATCATGTGTACCGCTATATCTGTGAATTGTATGCAAATAAAAATGATGAAAAGCCGGTTGTAACTACAAAGGTTTCTGTAATGGAAACCGAAGATGCAGAAGCGCTTTTCGGCGACAACTAATGTCATTGTCGGGCTCGGCCCGACAACCTATTCAATTCTTATATTTGTGATTGCAACTTCATCACCGGTGAGTGCAACATAAATTTCTGGAGCATCCGATTTTAAGGTCGTAACGCTCTTGATTGCAATTCCGCCGTTTTCTGTAATTGTGGTAATTTTGTTACCTTCGCGATAGAATTCTATTTTACAATCCATACCATTCTTATTCATGGTTTTCCAGGTTTCCCAATTTTCAAAGGCAGCATTTTTATTTATCACCATGGTATTTTTTGCCTGTGCATTTTCTTCCCAGTTTTCACCATCTAATCTGATGAGTACAAATTCGCGGAAGCCTTTACCATTAACTTTTTTATCATCTGAATAGAACAGACAGATAAACGGACAGTGCCAGATTAGACGGGCAGCCGGCAGGCTCTTTGAATGGAATGTAATTGTCATCTTATCTTTTACGACAATGCCTTCTGTAGCGGCTGTTCGCCATCCATCCACCTGAAGATTTGGGATATCTCCCTGCGGAACATTTATATAACTGATTTCTTCTGCAATGCGTGGAATATAATCTGGTGCTACAGGTGTATCTGATTTTTTTATTTCAACATTTGTAATCAAACATAATTCGCCTGTGAGAGAAATGTATGCAAAATGAGTATTGTCTTCAAGGGCAATAGTAGTACGAACTGTCTGGAACTTATTTGAAATGACAATCTGTAAGTGTTCCCTAACTTTTACGGCTTCAATTTCATAGTCCAGACCATTTTTATATTCTTCAATTAAATCATCTTCCGTTG
>OCTX012265810.1_pt1 | contig 25604 bp, 18 predicted proteins | sample 1539691 | NCBI WGS metagenome assembly OCTX01 (sample SAMN02144231, study PRJEB22623) | gut metagenome | biome: sheep rumen | host: Ovis aries | place: New Zealand
TTTAATATTATATCACTTATCTCAGGTTTTGTCAAGTACTTTTTTCCAAATTCTTTTTACTTTTCCCAAAGTCTCATCTGGAGCTCTTTTACTCGACCTCTCCGTCGACAGCTTTTATATTATAGCACTTTTATGTGCTCTTGTCAACTACAAACTTTTCAACTTTCTACACATAAAACTGTTGAAAACTCCTTCACCTGATTTCCCATATAAAAAACAAAAGTCCCTGCCGAAGCAGGGACAATAATTCAGATTTAGTTTTCAGCATCAGAGAAATCGAAGTGTACAATGTCACTATTACTTCTCTCGTTCTGCTGCTTTGGATATGCACCAATGTTTCTATCGTGGGAATTCTTTGCACAAACAACAGAAACCACGTTGTAGTCCTTGATATGAAGTTTATACGCAACATTCTCAGGAGTCTCGATACCCTTTGTTATTGCGTCAGCAAAAGCCTTATCAAGAGCTGGATCTCTATTCAAAGTATTAAGATCCTCGTCACAGCTGATACCAGTTGATCCGTCCCAATAGAAATAGAAATCTTTAAAGACATCCTCATTAGTTACATCGTCTTTACCATTATAGTTTTTGAGATAATACTTACTTTTCGCATTAGCTATCTGATCAGGAAGATTTACAAGAGTTTCTTCCATTTTTCTTATATTATCCCAGTCATTGAATTCATTGATCTTAGCTGTTGACCAAGTATCTTTCTTAGTCGGATCAGTAAGTGCATCAATAAATTCTGCATTTGTAGAACTATAATTCGCACTATAATCAAGTAAATACTGGCTTTTGTTCGTATTGATCTGGCTCTGCTTTGAAGCAAGTTGCTTTTCAAGCGACTCAATTTCAGCTTTCAGATTACGGATCTGGAATTTTTGTTTTATGCACTCCGTCTGAGCGGCATTAAAAATAACTCGTGAATTCTTATTCTGAGTGCTGATCTTGCTCTGTGTTATAAAATAATTCCAAGTAGGAATAAGTATCGTAAGAAGTACGCCCATTATAATGAGAACGATCATCATTTCGATGAGGGTAAAACCCTTTTTGCTCCTCTTCATAATATATCCACCTCCAAAATAATGTTCATATATATTATACCAAACAATTCATAATTTGTCAATAATAATCAAGATGTCATTTGCACCAAATTTCGCCATTTTAATTGTGCATTCAGCCGAGTATCTCTAACGCCCTTTTGAGCTGAGTATCCCCAAAAGTTCCTATCAAAGATTTATCCATTTCAATAATTTCATCCGGTTCGATACCTATGTCCTGATAGCACTCCCAGTCGCCGACTGTATAATAGCCATTAGTGTATCTGAGTGTTCCTCCGTTACTCAGAACTCTTTCATTCTGGAATATACCTTTTCCATATGTTTTCTCACCAATAACAGTCAAGTTTTCATAGTTCTGCATCATAAGTGCAGTAAACTCCTCAGCTGCACTTGCAGTTCCGTCATTGACAAGCAAAACTACAGGTATGTCATATTCTTTACCGTTATCCGTCATTCTCGACTCTTCAGTTTCACCATTTTTGAGATGATCTGTACAATACCCTTTTTTCAGAAACTTATCTGCAATACTTTCTGCCGTACCGTCTGAGCCTCCGCCGTTATCTCTGAGATCAAAAATAAACCCTTTTGCTTTTTTTATATCAGTATCTACAAGACTATTCCAGACAATTTCTGTATCAACATCAAACATATGCAGGCGAGTATATAGAATGTTACCATTCTTAAATTCTGTTGTCATATTGTCAACATACTTTACTTCTCCGTTTTCACCAGCAGCTTCCGTTACTAATTCAACATCTTCATCCTTATAATAATATGTGTACTTATCATCATATAAAGATAAATACCCATTTACAACCGCTTTTTCAGTATCACTGCCGTCCGGAACATTAATGCCCTCGTCATCAAGGACTTTAATCACTTCTGGCAGGATTGAATAGTCCTTTGCAAATTTTATTTTTTTACACTGTATGCCATACATAGCTCCGGCACCAACTGCAGTTCCCGCCACTAATGAAGCAGCACAAAAAGCCAATATTTTCTTGTTATTCATTATTTCCTCCAATAAAAAGCCTCTCTCCGAAGAGAGAGGCTTTATTATCAGTTTTTAATTCAGATTTTACAATTAGCTCAAATCTGATCAAGTATTGCTCTCGAGCTTTTCGCAAACGAGGCTACGAGCTGTTGTATCGTTTGGCTTATTACCTGAACCAATCTTATAATCGTCAGCTGTGATAAGACCACCTGGATATGTACCGTAGTATGTACCGTCAGTTGTTACATATGCACCGAGGCAAGCACCGCCATCGAGGTAAACACCTAAATGTTTAGCCTTGTTGATATCTGAGAAGTAGTTCTTGATATACTTCTTAAGATTTGAAGCAGACAAAAGCTCAGTCTGATCACTTGCTGTTCCACTCTGTGTGAAGCTTGCATCACTAACAGCCTTTAACTGAGTGTCCATAATCCAGCCCCAACCAGAGATATCAACGTTATCCTTATTCTCAAGGTCAGAAAGTGCAGAAGTCATACCCTTCTGGAGTGATGAAGCAGCAGCGTCAGCTGACTGAATCTTGGACTTCTTTACATAACCGAGAAGTGCTGGAACGAGGATAGCTGCGAGAACACCGATGATAGCGATAACAACGATGAGCTCAATAAGTGTAAAACCTTTCTTTGTAGTTTTCATAAGAAAACCCTCCTTATAATAAATATTTGTGTGGCTCTTCGCCTACACACGTTATTTTGGTTCGGGGATGATATATACCCTTTGTAGATTTTAGTTTTCGTTCTCCGGACGCCTTGACCTTTGAACTCAACCGTTTTTTCTCTACTTGGTGTCTCCCTTTCCCTTCCCTGTGATTATAGTATATCACTTCATTCATAAAATGTCAACAGTTTTTTGAAAAAAAATAGGGCAAAAATGCTTTTTTTACATCCAAACGGTAAATAGGCAAGTTTTTTTTCATGTTTTCGTTAAATTGCACAATATTCTGTGAATAAATGATTATATTTAACTTATCTCAAACTTTTTAATATTTCGTTTGGTATATCGTCATATTTAAATTACTATTTGTATAGTCGTATTACTTCAATTCTGTAGTCAAATTTTGCTCTGGAACTAATATTTTTTTGCTTTATTTTCATTGTACTATTACTTTACATTTGTCCGTGGACATAAAAATTGTCGTTCAACTCTTGATACAATATAAAAAAGAGACGGTTAAGCCACCGTCTCTTTACTATTAATATGTATTATCAGCCCTGTACATTCATACCACCTGATGGGTTGCCACCGAGCTGGCTGAGGAATCGATAGAACTCCTGCTTATCCTGACACTTATCAAGAGCGTCAACTTCGCTGATAACTCCCTTTGCTACGAAACGAGCAAGCTCCATATCGAGGGACATCATGCCCTGCTGCTTACCGGTCTGGATCGCAGACTGGATGAGGTGGATTTTGTTATCACGGATCATAGCAGAGATAGCGTCTGTAACGTTAAGAATCTCCATTACAGCAACTCGTCCGGTGTTATCCTTCTTAGGGATAAGAGTCTGAGAGATAACGCCGACAAGGTTGTTAGCGAGCTGAGTTCTGATCTGCTGCTGCTGATGTTCCGGATAAACGTCGATGATACGGTTGATAGTATCAGCTGCGGAAGTTGTATGAAGTGTTGACATAACGAGGTGTCCGGTTTCGGCAGCGGTTACGGCAGCCTGAATGGTCTCGAAGTCACGCATTTCTCCAACGAGGATTACATCCGGGTCCTCACGAAGAGCAGCACGGAGTGCGAGAGCGAATGACGGAACGTCGTCGCCTATCTCACGCTGGTTTACCATACATCTTTTATGTTCATGAACATACTCGATAGGGTCCTCAACAGTGATAACGTGAGCACTTCTGTTGAGGTTAACGAAGTCGATCATACCTGCAAGTGTTGTAGATTTACCTGAACCGGTAGGACCTGTTACGAGAACGAGTCCACGAGGACGCATTGAGAAATCTGCGAGTATCGGCGGAAGTCCGAGGTCTTCAAGAGTCGGGATATCGTTTCTGAGAAGACGGATAGCGATAGCAGGCTTTCCCTTCTGGAAGTATACGTTTACACGGTGACGGTAGCCGCTTCTTGTAGTAAAGGAGAAGTCGGTGTCTTTATGCTGGTTAACGCTTGTCTGCTGAGCATCATTTGTCATCTGATGAATGATATCGAGTATTTCCTCTTCGTCCATTTCAGGGTACTGTGAACGCATTGTTCTGAGAGTACCGTTAAGACGTACAACAGGAGCTATCCTGTCGGTGAAATGAAGGTCAGAGCAGCCAAGAAGTCTTACCTCGTCAAGAATTCTGTTTATTTCAATAATAGCCATAGTATTATCCTCCCTTAGCGTCGTATCAATTATACAGAGAATGTAGCTCTTACAAGTTCATCGATAGAAGTCTGTCCAGCCTGTACGAGCTCTGAAGCGTTGTCACGAAGGAGCTTTGTACCGTTAGCCTTAGCAGCAGCCTCTATTTCTTCCTTTGTACCGCCGGCAGCGATAATGGAAGATACCTTTGAATTACAGTGAATGATCTCATGGATAGCAGTTCTTCCTCTGTAGCCTGTGTTGTTGCATGAAGCACATCCACATGGTTCAAAAATCTGAATTGACTGTGGGATACCCATAAGTTCATTTTCTTCCTCTGTAGAAAGTCTTGGTTTCTTACACTCAGGACAAAGAACCTTGATAAGTCGCTGAGCGATAACGCCGATAAGTGAAGTAGCAACCATGTATGGAGCAACACCCATATCAACGAGACGGACAACTGTTGAAGCAGCGTCATTAGTATGGAGTGTGGAAAGAACCAAGTGTCCGGTGATAGCGGCACGGATACCGATATCGGCAGTCTCCGAATCACGCATCTCTCCGACCATGACTATGTCAGGGTCCTGACGGAGGATAGAACGAAGGGCAGCGGCGAATGTCATACCTGCCTTAGCGTTAACCTGACACTGGTTGATACCGTCGATAGCTTTTTCGACTGGGTCCTCAACTGTTATAACGTTTACATTTGGCTTTGCGAGCTCACCGAGAGCAGCGTAAAGAGTTGTAGTTTTACCGGAACCGGTAGGTCCTGTAACGAGGATAACTCCGTGAGGAACTCTGAGCATATGCTCGAAGAGCTGGTAGTTATAGTCTGACATACCGAGGTCTGTGATCTTACGAAGAGCGATCTGACCGGTTGAAAGAATTCGGATAACTATTTTTTCACCGTGTACTGTTGGAAGTGAAGATACACGGACATCAAGAGTAGTTCCGTCAACGACCTGAGTGAAACGGCCGTCCTGTGGGATTCTCTTTTCAGCGATGTTCATACCGCTTATAAGTTTAAGACGTGTAGTAAGTGCACTATGTACAGCACTTGAAATATTCATAAGTTCAACAAGGTCGCCGTTAACACGGATACGTATTCTTGTATAAGTCTTGAACGGTTCTATATGAATATCGGTTGCGTCAGCTCTGTATGAGTTTTCGATGATAGTAGTAGCAAGCTTAACGATAGGAGCACTTTCAACTCTGTCCTTGGACTCTGCGTCCTCCTGATTCATTTCACCAAGATCGCCGCCCATTGCGTTAACGCTGTCGAGCACGCTGTCAACGTTCTGCATTGAGTAGCACTTACCTATCTGCTTGTTGATAGCAGATGTAGTAGCCAATACAGGAACAGTATCCATACCTGTAGAAACCTTGATGTCTTCGAGAACTATAAAGTTTACAGGGTCATTTGTAGCAACGGTGAGACGCTTACCCTGAACATTGATAGCAATTACCGTATGCTTTCTTGCCAGAGCTTCTGGTACTAACTGTACTGCCTCGGTATTGATCTCGATGCTGTCGAGGTCAACGTACTGTACTCTCAGGTTACCAGCAAGTGCCTTAGCGAAGTTGACTTCTGACATAAAGCCGAGTTCAACTACAACGTCACCGAACTTTTTGGTACCATTTGAATCCTTCTGTGCGGCAAGTACCTGCTGGAGCTGTTCTTGTGTAATAAGCCCCTGATTGACTAAGTAGTCACCAATTCTCTCATTTCTCATAACAAACCTCCGCTTAATAAAATTTACTTGTTAAAGTTACTTGAAATTTTTGGCATATATGGTATAATAACATTATACATAATATTCTTATTTTAAAGGAGGGTAATACTCATGCTGGATTTTAAAGATATGCTCCATAATGAATATACCACAATGTCCTTCAAACTCATTTTTCTCGGGATAGTCTTTTTGTTCGGAATTGCAATAGGCAGCTTCCTGAACGTAGTTATCCTGAGAGTACCTAAGGGGGAATCGCTCATCAAGCGATCATCTCACTGCATGACCTGTGGTGCAAAGATCAGACCTATTGATCTGATACCTGTTTTCAGCTGGCTCATGCTGAGGGGAAAATGTCACAACTGCGGAGAAAAGATATCCGCAAGGTACCCTATCGTAGAAAGTCTCAATGGATTTCTCTACTTACTTTCATTCTGGGTACTTGACATCAATGCTAAAGCCATAATAACCTGTCTGCTCATGTCGCTTCTCATCGTAGTCGGATTCATGGACTGGGACACAATGGAGATAAATGAGATCGTTCTTGCGATGATACTCATTCTCGCTGTACCGCTCCACCTTGCCGGTGACTGTATATCTATAAAGGAGCACATCATCGGAGCACTCGTGATAAGCGTACCGTTCTTCATCATAGGAGAGGTCAGCAGACCGATCATCAAGAAGAAGTACGGTGAGGACTTCCGTGCAATCGAACTCGGAGATACTCTCCTGATGATCGCAGCCGGAGCTGTCCTTGGAACTCGTGTTATTATCGTTTCAACATTGATAGGCATTGTAGCCGCAGCTATCGGCGGCATCATCAACAAGATGATAACTAAGGAATCAAAATTTGCTTTTGGACCTTTCCTTTCAATAGGCATCGCAATCGGAGCTTTATGGGGAGAAAGGATAGCCGATTGGTATCTCGGACTTCTCAAATTCTGAAAAATCGCTAAAATAATTACAGGCAGCAGCATTAAAACTGCTGCCTGTTTTTTTATTACTTCATATCCGGAAGTGTATAGATAAAGTAGATGCAATCGCCGTCTACAGCAGTGTGCTCGAAGTAACGGTTATTGATCTTGTAAGCCTGAAGGAGAGTAATTCTCTCATAAGTGAAATCATCTGTTTTATCCTCAGGTGAATGAGAAACCATAGTTCCTTCCTTTTTACCGGAGTATCTTACAAGTCCCCACTTATCGCCTTCCTTATCAGCACTGAAACTGGAGTTGATATTTACCAGTGACATATTGATATTAGAAAGTGCGAAAGGTGACTTGAATACAGGCTTTCCAGCATCTGTCTTACCGAAGTGTTTTCCGTCGTTCATATAAGTCATAACGCTTAAAGAGAACATTGACGGAGTGAAGTTTGCGTAAGTATGACCGTTCTGTGTTTCAACAGGCTCGATAGTTGTGTAATAATCCTCTGTCTGGTCATTGCTTGTATTGAAGACATTCTCATCAGGTTCACTTATCTTCTTAACAGCATTGATGACAGAATCATCATGTATATTGGACTTATCATTGAATCCCGGCTGGAAATAGAATGAATACTTATCCATATATACAGGATTTATTACCTTATCGTTGATTATTGGTGAAGCAGACAACTCAGGAGCTTTTCTGCCATAATCTTTTTCTCCGCTTGGTTTAAGCAGGATATGACCGTCAGCGTCATACTTTTCCCAAGTATAACCTGCTTTGAAATCCCACTCATACTCTGTTATTTTTCCTTTGTCAGCATTGTCTATCTTTATCATTCTTACTTTACCAGAGAGCGGATCATAGGTTCCAGGATTAACTCTGTCAGTATAATGATTTTCGATAAAATTGCTAACCGCTGTTGCCTCGTCAGTAATGACAAGACCATCATTATTTGTAAGCTGTCCCTGACATATTTCTATGCAGTCAGCATATCTCAGAGATCCTTCAAGATATCTCTTGATATTGTCAACAGTAGCGGAGTTAGCCTCCTGAAGGTTGGCACTCTTCACTATCTTATTCAGAGGATTGAGCATTCTCATCGCACCAACGAGGAGTATTGAAAATACTGCCATAACGATGATAAGCTCAATAAGGGTGAAACCCTTTAAATTTTTCTTGCTTTTCATCCTAATACCTCCCTGCATTAAGTAGTAGCCGGTGTAGTCGTACCTACAGGTTTCTGGATGTCAATGAATTTAAGGTTATCAGGATCATTATTTGGATCAGGAACAGTTGAACTGTTTTCGTCAACAGTATATCTCTCTACGCTGTAGAGTTTACCCTTGACTTCAACGCCGGAAGCTGCTCCCTCAGCCTTGACTTCAATCGTGAAATCATCATCGATCAGCAGAGCGTCATTTTTATTCTGAGCCTCTGCCACAGGTCCTTCGACTGCGACTTTGTCCGTAGTCTTTCTTGCTGCCCTCTGGTGGGCGTCGATAGCATTACCGACGCCTACGAGAACAACTCCGAGGAGTGCAAATACAAGGAGTGAGATCACGATTTCAACAAGAGTCATGCCACGAAGCTTTTTCTTCTTTTTCATGTCTCAGACCTCCTTAATAATCGAGATAATCAACAGCAGCATAGAGATGCTCGCCGTTTGCATCTGTTACAGGTGCACTGCCGTCGCTTGGCTTCTGATAGAGAAGCATCCATGGCTGTCCGCACTTCATGCTCTTAACATTAAGACAACCTACAACAGCGATACACCAGTCACCATACAATGACATAGGATCATTGAGGTTGATTCCGTCATACCACATTCTGTCTTTAAACTTCTTATACATAGCTCTACCAGGAACTCTCATCTCATCAACATCGAGATATGGAGCACGGATAAATCCTGTGATGAACATTTCGTTATCACCTGAAAGAACTGAAGGAATGTACTTGCTTGAGTAGAAGTTTACATTGATCGGCTCAAGATCAGGGATCGGATCATTTTCAGTCTTACCTGTTGGAGGAGTCTTACCAGCCCTCTTATAAGTAGTAATAAGAGAAGTATCTGTAAGATCACTTCTGAGCTGACGAATATCTGTACCATTTGCAAAGTTCCAGAACTTCTGAGTACAGATTCCTGCACCGCCCCAGTAGCCAAGCTGTTCACCGCCGGCAAAATGGAGACTTGTATCGATAAAGAAGTTTACAATACCTGTTCCGGCTGTATCATCAATGATGATCTTAGAACCATTGACAAGTGATACCTTGTCAAGAATTACCCAGCATGACTGATTTGAAGGGATGATCTTTATTACCTTCTTATCAATTGAACCCTTAATGATACCGAAACCGTTCTTACCGTCTGCAGTCATTCTTGCATCTGTGAAGTCAAGAACGTTATTTTCCGGTTCAACTGCGTCAGCTTTAAGCTGATTATATGCAGCCATATCTTCAGGCTTACTGAGGTCAAGGTCACCAGGAGTCTTGATATTCTGCTCAATACCCCAAGTATTCATGACTTCCTGAACAGTATCGATGATTTTAGTACTGTCAAGCTCAGCCTGATTGGAATAGTTTGTATTAACGTCACCTGCGAAAGCAAAATAAACTTTATGATTATTTCCTTCTGTAACTGTTATTTTTGGAATTGTCGGATTATCCTCATTACGGAAATCTACATCTTTAAGAAGAATGTAAACATCGTTGTTAGTTGCATCGATCTTTACTTCCTTATTAATTGTACCTGTTATAGTACCACTTTCAGTTATAGTTCCAACAATAGATCCGTTTGTATATTCCTTGTTATTCATGTCAGCAACGATCTGGTTGTCTTTCATGAAGTGACCTTCTGTACCCTTTATAGGACCGCTAAGACCAAGTATGACCTCTTTTTCAGCATACTTAGGGAATATTTCCTTATCAAAGGTAAGTTCCTTGTATGCATCCTTTTCATCGATCTCAGCACCGTTGAGCTTGAATACAGTGTATGTTGGTGCAGGCTCGCTCTTATTAGCATTTCTCTTTATGAGATAGCCGTTGAGCATTTCTGCTTCTGTGTCATTTCCGCAGAGTTCCTTCTTGTTTACGATTGCATCTGGTGCAAAATCGCATTCACAATAAGTAACTCCGCCTTCTGTCTTCATTTCTCCGCCGACATCGGACAGGAAGCTATCCTTGACCCATGCCCACTCTTCATTACGAAGATCATCTGAATTGCTGTTATGATAATATTTTACTTTGTGTACGAGAACAGCTGTACCAGTTTCCTGAGTTACGCCGTCCTTGAATTCGCTTGAAACAGCAGCCTTAACGTGTGTATCTCCAGCCAATGCTCTTGCGAAAACATTTCCGTCAACTTCAAGTTTTCTGCCATTGTCAACAGTAAGTGTTCCACCGACAACAAGGTCACCTTTAATATGGACATCACCTGTTATATGACAATTGCCTTCAACTCTTACCTCGCCGTCTATCACTTTTGTACCATTACCGCCAAGTATAAGAGCACCCTTTGAATAAATGCTGCCGCCCATGCAATCATAGCCTTCGCTGCCGTCTCCGATAGATCCAGCCCAGTTATAAAGGTTTGAACCATTATTCTGAATGGATGAAGTCTTATCACTGTCAAAAGCGTAAACATCGCAGTAAAGCTTAGGCTGACCGTCATTAAACTCAAATGAACCGCAGAAAAGGTTAAGTGGGAATGTTCCGTCACCTATATTAGCGTTCTGAGCTTTTGATGTAAGCCTGCCGTCAACGAAAAGATATGGCATTTCGCTAAAGCTCTTATATGTTGCATTAGCAAATTGAAGCTGAGGCTCAGCCTGGAACTCAAACTTGCTTACAGAATCAGCAACATTGAAGTCGCCCCATATCTCGATGCCCTTACCTTTTTTGGTATAGTAGAAACGTATCTTGTTTGAAACACTGTAGTTTCCGTTTATTACCATTGTAGCTTCGTTTGACTGTTCATTCTGTGTGTGGAAATTATAACCTGAACGATAAAGCTTATCATCAAGAGTTACAAGTTCCTCAGTAACCGGGTTCCACTCTATGTACTGGTATGTCTGATAGTTTGAACCTACGCCGCCGTCGGACCAGTTCATTCCAACGTAAGAACCGCCGAATACTGTTGAGTGGTTATCAACGTCTGCACCGCCCATTGTAAGGAATCCAGGGCCGTCTTCATTCTTTGTAACGGGATCCTGAATGATATGGGAGGTAACTGTTGAAGTCTCACCGCCGAGTGTAACCTCAGCAGTGATCTTTAATATGTTTTTCTCGATCCATTTCTTAGAGACCGGATCGAATACAGCTTTTGTACCTGCATGAGAAATGGTCGCACTTTCGATACGTCCAAGTCTCGCATCGTTAATGCCTACTTCTACATTGAGAGTTCCGCCGGCAGACAGATTTGAAACTGCTGTAGCGAAATTGCCGTCAGTACCAACTGCTGCAAGGATACTGTCTATAGCAGCTCTTGCAGTATATGTAGTCTGAGAAGAAGCATACGATTTACGGGCTCTCTTATTAGCAGCTGACGCCAGAGCCAGAGCACTCGTCATAAATACGATCATGAGTGCCAGCACTGAGACTACTGTAAACAGTACCGAGCCCTTCAGGGTTCTTTTTTTCTCAGTTTTCATTTCTTTTACCGCCTTTCTGTTATTTGACTTTCAATAACCTATACGGATAGTGCGGAATTAGTCAGTGATTGGCTTTGGCATTTTGTAGATCGAATAAACTTCTATTGTTATAGCAGCTTTAACTGTTGAATCCTTTGAAACTAATTTCTTATTTCTTTCGTTCTCTTTATCTGAAAGTGAAGGATCATTTGGCTTTTCTTCTTCAGAACCATCTTCATAGAGTTCCTCACCGTATGATGTTACTAAAACAGCACCGTCAATATCCTTGATATTTCTGAGGTATGCATAAACATCAGCTTCCTTACCAACAACTGTAAGACCATATCTTGTTGAAAGAACAGTTTCAGCAGTTCTGCCTGAGATTATTGCAGTTGACTCATTATTCTTATCATACTCTGCCTGAAGCTGATCATTTATATCAGATGACTGAAGGAGAGTTGTAGATACTTCTGAATATGGTTTGAAGTAATAGTTGAGTGTTGCTGTAGCAGTATCATCAACTTTAAGGTCAACAACCTGAACCTTGTTTTTGTTTGCATAGTCACCCATGAACTTATCGAGAAGTACAGGAGTATCGACCAGTGACTTTTCTACAAAAAGCTTAGATTCCTTATCAGCATTAGCATAGCTTGTATCGATCTTCTTTATAAGGCCGTCTGTAAGACCTATCTTCTGATTGATCTCTGCTTCCTTATCTTCGAGTTCGGAAAGCTTTTCCTCATTATCTTTTATAGCAGCTCTCTTTGGTTTTATAAGACTTAAGAATCCGGCTACCATTATAGCAAGAGCAAGTACGATAGCAAGTATAACTTTATCTCTGTAATTAAGTTTCATTTTCGCTCATCCTCCTTATTCCTGAGTTTCTGATTCTTCAGAATTTTCAGTTTCTTCCTCAGGTGTTTCATCTACAGCACTCTTATTGTGATTGAGTTCTATTGTAAATGAATATTTAAGGTTATCCTTCTCTTTTTTCTCAGGATGCTCCTTATCAACTTTAGCTTTATCAACAGTATATCCATTATACACTACTGTTCTGAAAACCTTCTGATCAGGATTTTCGAATTTGAGTGATGCTTCACGATCATTTACTTCTTTATTTGTTATACCAAGAATGATGTCAACGAATTCACGAGGCATTGTCTGAGCATATTCCTTATCACCTTCAGCAGCATCAACATCTATCTCAACATTGAATGTACCTTCGGAATAAGTTTGATACTTGATAACGCCGGACTTGATGCCCTTCTTTTCTTTGAGTGCTGCAAATTTTGCAGTTATTACATCCCACTTCTCGCCGACGAATACAGGTCTTGACCAATAAGCTGTGCAGGCATTGTTTATACGTGTTTCGTATGCTTCTACCTGACCCTTCATAGCATCAAGTCTGTCAACTCTTTCGAGCTTAGCCTTTGTATCAGGGCTGTCGATGAAGTCCTGAGTTTCTTTTATGTCCTTTTCAAGGCCTTTATTCTTCAAGTGGAAAAATCCGAACACACCGCCGGTGATAACGATAGCAGCAGCAAGTGCACCGAGAAGAACGATATTTCCGGCATCTTCGCCTTTAACCTTGCTCTTTACTATAGCACCGAGGTCAGTTTCAAGAAGGTTGATCTTCTCGAAGTCCTTATTTCTCTTGAACATAGCACCGATAGCGTTAGCATAGAGTGAGAATTCAAGATTTTCATGACCGTGGATCTGCGGAGGAACATTGATAAGGCTGGTCTTGAGGTCGAGCTTTTCAAGTTCGTCTGTAAGTCTTACATACTCATGAGTATCTCCGTAGAAGATAACGTTTTCGATATTTTCACCTGTGTTACGGCTTCTGTGGAACTGTAACATACGGAAGATGTTCTCGTTAACTGCTTCAAATACGTAGTCATCGGAGTAACCGTAGTCAGCAGCGTCGATAGAAGCGAAACGTGAGAATGAAAGTGATCCCTGCTCATAGAGGTTGAGAGAGATGAAGTTGTTATCGATCTGTACAGCAAGGAGAGGCATCTTGGACTTGATCTTTGTATCAGCAAGAAGAACCTTTGTGATACAGTTGCATCCGATCATAACTGATCTGAGGGAGATGCCGAGGAGCTTGAACACTTCTCTGTAGCTGTTTACGATCTCATAAGGACAAGCGGTAGCGAGGATCCTGTAAGCAGGCTCTCCGCCCTCTGTATTTTCTGCGTCACCAACAATGATGTAAGATACGCTGTATGAATCGTCGAGGTTGAGCTCAGCCTGCATCTGCTGCTTAACAACTTTCTGCATATCCTGAGTTCTTACCTTTGCAACGTTCATTTCTTTGAATATTGTGAGGTTTGAAGAAATTGAAACGATAGCCTCTTTATCAGGCATCTTATTCTTCTTGAGAACGCCATTGATAAGTGTAGCCACATTGGGGACATCCTTTACATGACCGTTTACTATGAGGTTCTCTTCTACATTAAGAGTAGCAGCGGAGCTGATCTTGATCTTTCCGTTACTTTCTGTTCCCTTAACAACTCGTATATTTCTATCGGTAATATCAAATGAAAGCATTTATCTTTCCACCTTTCCGTTTTATTCGTTCTCGATACTCTCGAATGAGCCGTAGAGTGCCGGGTAGATTCCGACAACGACCATACCTATGATAAGACCCATGAAGATAAGCAGCACAGGTTCGATTATACCAACAAGTCGCTGAACAGCAGCTTCTGATTCATCTTCATAGTAGTCAGCAGTTTTCTCAAGGATAGAGTCAAGAGCACCGGCTTCCTCACCAACGTAGATAACTGAAGTAAACATAGGCTCAAAAAGCTCTGTTCTTGTGATAGCACCTGAAAGTGTCTCACCCTGTTTAACCTCGTCAACAACATCGATGAATCTTTCGTCAACGTATCTGTTACCGAGAATGGATGAAGCTTTTTCAAGACACTCTACCATTGGGATACCACTTGAGTAAAGTGAAGAGAGTGTACGAGCAAAACGACCGGTGTAGATCTTCATTATGAGCGGACCCCAGGCCGGACCCTTTACAAGAAGTCTGTCGAACTTATATCTGACATTCGGCATCTTGAGTGCATATCTGATGCCAAAGAAAAGGCCAACAACAATAATGACGAGAAGATACCATTTCGTTTTAAGGAAGTCACTGATAGCAGCCATACACTTTGTAAGGAACGGCATCGTTGAAGGATCCTCGTACATACCGATGAACGTAGGCATGATGAACGTAAAGAGGAAGATTACGATAACAACACAAAGTACAAGAAGAATGATCGGGTAGATCATTGCACTCTTAACAGTGTTTTTCAGTTTATTTTCTTTTGTGTAGTGATCGGACATACGCTGCATGATGATATCCAATGAACCACTGCTTTCTCCAGCACCTACCATGGAGATCATGAATTCAGGGAATGATCCAGCGTGCATTTCGAGGGTGTTCGAGAAAGATTCACCTTTCTGAACGTTTTCGTAGATGTCCAACCAGATAGCTCTCTGCTTCTCACCTTCCTGCTCTTTACACAAGATGTCTATCGCTTTAACGAGCGTAAGACCGGATGTGAGCATCGCACTGAGCTGACGACAGCAGAATGCCAGTTCCTTGGTGTTGAACTTGTACAATGATTTTGACTCGGATGAATCGCTTTCCTTGTAATCTTTCAGAAACAAGCCTTTTTCCTTTATTTTCTTTAAGAAATCCTGCTCGTCTTCCGCATTGATCTTACCCTTGACCTGATTATTTCTTGCGTCCTGGGCTACATAGGAAAAACTCTTCATGAAACCACCTCCATAAATAATTCTTTGCAGTTCGTTCATACTGTCTTAATAATATCAATTATAACATTTTAACAGTTACATTTCAATCGTTTTTTTGACATAAATAATCACACGTTTTTTATCAATATTAACCAAGTTTTATACTAATTGTAATATCAACGAATATCCGCATATATTATTCTACAGAAGTCAAAATCAAGACAGCACAATAGCAGCATTGATGTCCCAATGCTACTCATTGTTAAACTTATACAAATATTATATCACACCAAACTGAAAATTGCAACATTTAAGTGCAAATTTCTCTCTTTTTTTGATATAATTGTTAAGTACTGCAAATCGGGTAATTTGATTTTAGGCATTTTGACATGAGTAACAAAAATGATGCATCTTATAAGTGCATATTTTTAGCATATGACCATATAGATTTTTACCAGATCAGAGCATTTTTTTACACATCCGCCAATAGGATAAAAAAATCAGCCGCTTTTTCAAACGGCTGATATAAATATACTCATCTAAACTCTGTTTTATGACTCGCAGCTTCTTCTTTTTAAATAGTATATTCTGAACACAACATTTTCTCCGCAATAAGCTTTCCGGACCTCTTTTTCATCAAAAAACAAGCTTTTTGCCAATTTTTCATGTATAAATAGCTTGCTATTTGTCACCTTTATCATTGTGGATAAGTTGACATTGAACGGATATCCGTTATTAAAACGTTCATCGCACCGCAAAAGTCCGTCAGGATAAGGGAGCGAAAAAAGCTCCGGAGCAACATCCGGAAGCATATTCAAGGTAGGATAATTACCATTTTCCACCCTCATCATCATATCACAGAACGGCGGACTGCTGCCGGTCTCATACTGCTCTGAAAGCTCAGGTATACACGGGTAACCACCGTTTCTGCCGACTATAATGAAGAAGCTCATTCTTCCCCACCTCCGCAGGTAAAGCCTATCGAACGCAGATATTCAGCATCCTTGCACTGAGCTGTTGTGAGTCCGTAAAGATTCGGCGTTACGTTTCTTGTGCTGGTCATCTCACTTCCTCCGAGCAGTTCTTTGTCATAAAAACAAGGCGTGAGCATCGTTCCGCTCCAATAAACCGACCTGAGTCCGGTGAAACCAACCGCCTCATAGCAGTTTACAAACTTCGACGAACGGTCTGAAATGTGGAAATGACGCACTCCGGCTAAAATATCAAGGAAATCAAGCGTACCGCATATCCACGTATCCTCAGCATCCGACTCATAGAACACAGCTCCCTGCTCCTGATCGATATTCGGCGAGCGATGAAGCCTCATATCGAGAAGCACTTGCGTTCTCCGCACCGTATCTCCCTTGAAAAAAGAGTACGGGTAGGAAAAATCGCACTTTAATGCAAACGAGCAAAGCTCAGTATCCATTTGAATATCCGAGCCGTGAAGCAAGCAATTAAGGTCCGGGAGCAAAGTACCTCCGGCTGTCCTGTTTATCTCCGCAGAAAAAACGCAGTCATACAGCTTTATATCGCAGCTTTCTCCGGATTCTGCTGCAAACAGGTTCACCGCCGTACCGGTCAGCATCACGTTGTAAAACAATACGTTCTCCACACGCAGTGCCGCATTATTTTTGACCGTGAACATAACCGCAATATCGTTCACGGAAGTATGGTAAATATTTGATATACTGTGACCTGCTCCGTCAAAGCCGGCACAATTCAGCGGTATAGGCTGAAAATGCTCCGCCCACTGAGTACCGTTCAGGTCTATGTCAGCACCAAGACGGAAGTAAACTCCGCTTCCGCCGACAGTTTCCATGCTGTAAAGTTCCGCCGCATTTGTGATAATATACGGCGAAGCCTGTGTACCATTTCCTCTCATTCCTCATCCTCCTCCACGATAACGTAAAGTGCATTCTGCTTGTGTACTGAATGGTCGTATTCTGCCTGAGTTACCGGAATGACCTCCGGTCTTGCAAGATATATCGCAGTATCAGCCTCTATATTGTCCAGACGCTCTTCAACTGATTCAAGGTCAAAAGCCTCTATTTCGGACTGTATCTCCTGCAATCCCGCAGCCGCAGCTCCATTTATCTGACTTATAAGCTGCTCACCTGTTTCCGGCAGAGGTCCATTTCTGCCGTTGACCGTCGGGATGACCTCCACTGACGGCATATTGAATTTCAGAATACGCTCCACGCCGTTATATGTGCCGGACGCTCTTAGTTCAAGGTCGAGTTTTCCGCTATTCAGCGTAAAATCCGGCGATACGTCCCAGTCAAGCACGATTTTGTCATTACGCACTATCACTACAAGAGCCTGAACAGCTTCCCAGCCTTCAGAGGTGATTCCGTGGACAACAAAGCTGAATCCAGCCAAATCTATCCCTTCATAGATACGGTTGAGGTTGATTTTTACTGTGTCGCCGAACTTTTCTCCCTGAATGAAAAGCCTTCCTATCGGATGTGTAGGGATATTTTTTCCTTTAGCATATAGCTCCATGATTCCTCCTTTTCCGGAGAGCTCCGCAGTACTCTCCTGTAAGAGGGCAAAAAATATGGCTTATTCAACGCAAAACCGTTGAATAAGCCGAAAAAATATCAAATAACACTAAAGAAGAAATTATATGAAAAAAACTATGGGGTTGGCAAAATTATTTAATAGTCCATACATCAGGCTCTTCCGGTCTTACATAGTCGGTCGAGTCGATGTAGTAATCAGTATGCGGAGGCTGGTTGTAGCCGTTATTCTGAGCTGCTACCTGCACTCTGTACTGTGGATTATGCATTAATGTATAATGATTATACTTTGAAGTATATGTAGTTGCGAACACTCTTATCTTATCTGTACCGCATGGGAAGAGCATTTCTTCTCTCCAGTCACCGATAAGGTCGCAGGTGATACAAGCATTTGACTTTGTATAGTTGTTATAGCTTACGCCGTCACCGCTGAATACTCTGCCCTTGCCGTACTGGTCAGCCATAGTTCTGTCGAGGACTGCTCTTTCGCAGACATCTGTCCAGTAGACTACGGAATTCTGTCCCCACTTGGTTATATCGGACCAGTTGCAGACCTTAGCATGATTTCCGGTTGCCGAGTAAACAACGCTGTTGTGTGAGCCGACCATTTCTCCGCCGCCGTTGCCGGTAACGAGGTTATCAGCTACACATCTTCCTGTATCGCCGCCGGCTTCTTCTCTGAAGAGTACCTTTCCGGTCTTGCCGTCACGGAGAACTGTGCCGAAGCCTATCCAGTGACCGTCACTCATAGGTGATTTTTCATCTTCAAGGCACTGGAATATCTCGATACCCGGATTAGCAGGGTCGAGGTCGCCGATATGTATAGCGTCACCGTGAGCCATTCCGGATGTATAGAGGAGTTTGCCGTTATCGTCGATAACTGCTGAACCGACAACGACCTCATCCTTGCCGTCCTGATCGACGTCAGCACCCATTATATGGTGGTTACCGTCGCCGTATCCGGCAGAAGCCTTGTTATTTCCTGTATCATAGAACCACTTTTCGTAGAGCTTGCCGTCAGCAACTCCGTAAGCTGCGACAGTGGAACGTGTATAGTATCCTCTTCCGAAGCAAGCGAACGGATTTACGCCGTCAAGGTAAGCAACGCAGGCTGTGAAACGGTCAACACGGTTGCCGTAGGTATCGCCCCAGTCGCCGACATTTCCTCTGCCCGGCTTATAGTTCTGAGTATCCAGAGCCTTTCCGGTAGCTCCGTCGAAGAGAGTGATATACTCGTTGCCTTGAAGTATATAGCCGTTTGAAGCACGGTAATCCTTAGAGCCGTCGCCTATCACCTTTCCTGTACCGTCAACAGTACCGTCTGAGGTCTTGCAAATCATCTCGCACTTGCCGTCGCCGTCGAAGTCATAAACCATGAACTGAGTATAGTGAGCACCGGCACGGATATTCTTTCCGAGGTCCACACGCCATACGAACTTGCCGTCAAGGCGGTAGCAGTCGATATACACATTTCCGGTATATCCTGCCTTGGAGTTATCCTGCGAGTTTGAAGGGTCCCACTTAACGAATATCTCATACTGACCGTCGCCGTCAATATCTCCGACTGAGCAGTCATTAGGAGAGTAAGTGCAGGTCGAGCCGTCCGGCATAGTAAGTCCGGCAGGCTGTCTGAGCTGTATATCGAAGTACGCACCGCTCTGACCGCTGTTTGTATTCGGGAAGTTGACAGAAGCCTGAGCAAATTCAGTGCTCTCGCCGTTTACAGATACATCGATAGTGTATGTATCAGTTGCAGTACCCTCGCTGTCGAAATAGTTAGCAGCGTCCTTAGTTGTGAAAGTGCCGAGCTTGACATTTCCGCTGCTTCTTATTCTCCAGAGATCGAAGGTAGTGTTCTCGTTATCTGTAGCAAGGAGTCGCCAGCTTACGAGGTTTCCGTTCTTTGCATGAGCCATGGAAACGCCTCTGTTGAGAGCCTCGACACGCTTACCGTTAGTTGCCTTTTTATTCGGAGCGGAGGCACCTGTCTGGGATACTTCTATGTACTCCATATTAGGACCGCCGCTTGAAGTAGTTGAGTAAGCTTTAAGGGTATTCTTTCCGGCTTTAAGGTGAACAACAGCAGTATTGTTGCCCCATGTAGTCCACGAGCCTGTACCCTTGAAGTCAACATACTGACCGTGAGTCTTATCGCCGTTGGTTATAAGTTTTACCTGACGATTATCCTCAGTACCGTTTGCATAGCGGAAGTCCACGAGGTAATTGCCCTCTGCCGGAGCATTAACATTCCACTCAATAAAGCTTCCGATAGCGTTATCGTAATTCACATAAGGTTTCTCCTCAGAAGCCTGATTCGTGCTTTCCTCCCAGCCCTTGTGGATATTAGCGGAAACAGCGTAATAACGCTCTTTTTCAGCCGGCTTTACAGGTTCTTTGTCAGTCTTCTTCAGGTCGATATAATCGATATTAGGACCGCCGTTTTCTGTGGACGAAACAGCCTTTATAGTATTTTTTCCTGCTTTAAGCGGAAGAACGACAGTCTGGTCTTTCCATGTAGTCCATGCGTCAGTGCCGTCGAAGCTTATGTAGTACGGGATATTCTCGCCGTTTACAAATATCTGCATAGAACGGTCGTCATTCTTGCCGTTGGAATAGCGGAAGTCCGCCTCATAATTGCCTGTCTCGGGAACATTTACAGTCCACTCTATATAGCTTCCGACCTCGTTATTGAGGTTAGCATAGCCGTTCGGATATTCATATCCGGAGTTTACAGTTTCAGTGATACCGCCGGATATTTCAGCCTCAGCAGCATAATATTTGCTTGCTGTGGTAGTAGTTGTGGTGGTAGTTGTTGTGGAATCTGTAGTAGTTGTAACAGTTGTTGTGGTAGTAGTAGTCTCTGATTTCTCGATAGGAGTCATATCATCGCAGACTACGGATGTACGGTTCACAACAGAATCCTCAGAGATAATGTTCACAGCGGAACCTGCATCAAACTCTAATGATACAAGGCTGTGACCTGCCGGAAGCGGTACAACGACTACGCTTTCGCCCTTACCGGACGGAAATTCAGCAGTAACATAGAACTCATCGTTAACAATAAACTTTGCAGTTGTATCGCTGCCTGAATTTTCGTATTTCAGACGGAATTTATAATCGCCTTTCTGCTCTGCTTCAACACTGAATATATTCTGAGTATAAGAGCCTGTGCCTCTGAGTATGACATTTTTAGTTCCGTCGATTCTCACATAGTCGCCGACATGAGAGGTCTTTTCAAAGTTTATCATCCAGAGCATGATATTTACAGCGTCATTCATCTTTATCTGACCGCTGAGGTCAGTATCCGCTGCAAGCGACTCGGTATCATTGAAGGTATGAGTCTTAATGAGATACTTCTGTATCTGAAGAGCGTCCATATTTGTGACGCCGTCGTTCATGTAGCAGTCGCCTACGAGGTAGTATTCGCTGCTGTCAGCAGCAACAGTATTCTGAGCTGCTGTAACGGAAAAAGATGACAGAGCCATTGCAGCACTTGCTGCAAATGCTGCTGCCCTGTGTTTTTTCGACTTCATTTTAATTTCCCCCTTAAAAATAAGTGAATTTAACGATCCATGTACATATGCCTATTATGTAACACTTCTTAACAAATAATATTATATCAAAAAAAAGTCCATGTGTCAAGCATTATCGGGAAAAAGCCGCAAAAAGCACGAATAGTCATATATAGCGTGTTATATATCAGTTTTTAATAAGTTATATATATTAATGATAGTCAGAGCTATCATCAGCAAAAAATTCTGAGCAATTTTATTCAACATTTTATCATCGTTCCAACTTCTTTTTTTCATTTTTTTGATAGACTTTTATTTATCATTATGTTATAATATTATGGTATATAAATAATAAAGGAGTAGTGCTTATGTATAAAACCATATTCTCCAAGGTGGGAGAGTATAAAAAACAAGCGATATTGGCTCCGCTATCGATAATCGGAGAAGTCGCAATGGAAGTCACGATACCGTTCGTGACGGCAAAAATGATAGATAACGGCATAAAAACAGGTGACCTGAGCTATGTAGCAAAAATGGGAGTCCTCATGGTGTTCATGGCTCTTTTTTCTCTCTTTTTCGGAGCAGTATCTGGAAGATTCGCTGCTGTGGCAGCAATGGGATTTGCAAAAAATCTCAGAAAATCCCTATTCCGCAAGGTTCAGGACTTCTCTTTCTCTAACGTGGATAAGTTCTCAACCGCTTCACTGACTACTCGTCTGACTACAGATGTAACAAATATCCAGAACGCATTTATGATGTTTATAAGAATGGCATTCCGTTCACCCATAATGCTCATAAGTGCGACCTGTATGGCAGTCTACGCCAGCCCCGGTCTTTCAAGAGTCTTTATCTTCTCTATCCCCGTACTCGGAGTCTCTGTATTGATGATAATAATGAAGGCTCATCCGAGATTCGAGAAGATGCTCAAAAAGTATGACGAAATGAACGGAAGAATACAGGAAAACCTCATAGGCATCAGAGTTGTAAAAGCTTTCGCCCGTGAGGACTATGAGAAGAAACGCTTCAAGGAAAGTACTGACAGTGTAAGAAGAGCTCAGGTATTCGCTGAAAAGATAATCATAATGGGTATGCCTATAATGCAGCTCGTTATGTATGCGACCATTGTAATGATATTCTGGTTCGGCGGAAATATGGCTGCAAACGGTGATATACAAACAGGTCAGCTTTCAAGCTTCGTAATGTATGTTTCACAGATACTCATGTCACTCATGATGCTCTCGATGCTGTTCATCATGTTCGTTATTTCAAGAGCTTCCATGCAGCGTATATATGAAGTTCTCGTTGAAGAGCCTGCAATAAAAGGCAGCAGCACAGAGATTTCTGCTGAGGACGGTTCTATAAGCTTCCGCAATGTCAGCTTCAGCTATTTCAACGACATGAACAACCTCGCTCTTGAACATATCGACCTCGATATAAAGTCCGGAGAGACTATCGGAATAATCGGCGGTACAGGTTCTTCAAAAAGCTCGCTCGTACAGCTTATCCCCCGTCTTTATGATGCTACAGAGGGTCAGGTCGTAGTCGGCGGACACGATGTAAAGGACTATGCACTCGATACTCTCAGAGATCAGGTAGCAATGGTGCTCCAGAAAAATGTGCTGTTTTCCGGTACTATAAAAGACAATCTCCGCTGGGGTGACGAAAATGCTTCAGATGAGGAAATTATAGAAGCCTGTAAGGCTGCTTGTGCTCACGATTTCATTATGGACTTCCCGAACGGCTATGATACCGACCTCGGACAGGGCGGTGTCAACGTATCAGGCGGTCAGAAGCAGAGAATATGTATAGCAAGAGCACTCCTCAAAAAGCCTAAGATCATAATTCTTGACGACTCCACAAGTGCTGTTGATACAGCTACAGACAGCAGCATCCGTAAGGCTTTCCGTGAGAATTTATCCGAAACCACAACTATCATTATCGCTCAGCGTATTTCTTCAGTTCAGGACGCTGACAGAATAATCGTTATGGACGCAGGTAAAATAACCGATATAGGAACTCACGAAGAGCTGCTTGCTTCAAGCAAGATATACCGTGAGGTATATGACTCACAGCAGAAAGGAGCTGATGAATAATGCCGCCAAGAAATAAAACCGCAGTCCCTGCAAAGCCGAAAAACACTTTTGCTACAATGAAGCGTATCTTCAGCTATATGCACGGATTCCGCCTACAGCTCGTATTTGTCGTAATCGGAATAATCGCCAGTTCATCAGCCGGCATCGTCGGAAACTCTCTTATAAAGCCGCTCATCGATAACCTCGAGGACGGTCTTAAAAAAGGCGACTGGGATAAATCAGGATTCATTAATATCCTGCTGTTTATGGGAATTGTCTATACGATCGGTGCTATTTCTTCATTCGTTTATTCAAGAATAATGATGAAAGTGTCGACCACAACTCTCATGAGAATAAGAAATGACCTCTTTGAAAAAATGGAGTCCCTGCCGATACGCTATTTCGATAAGCATACACACGGCGAACTCATGAGCCTCTATACAAACGATACCGACGCTATTCGTGAAATGCTCAGCAACAGCGTTGCTCAATTCATAAGCTCGGCTATCACTATAGTCGGAGTGTTCACAGCTATGCTCATCTACAGCTGGCAGCTAACGATCATTGTTATCGCAGTACTTGTAGTAGTAGTAATGATAATCGGTGCGATAGGCTCACGCAGCGGAAAGGGATTCATCGCTCAGCAGAAAGCTCTCGGAGCTGTCAACGGCTACATCGAGGAAATGATAGACGGACAGAAAGTAGTAAAGGTATTCACTCACGAGGACGAAGCCTGCGAGGAATTCGATAAGCTCAACGAACAGCTCTGCGAAGCCTCTACAAGAGCTCATACCTTCGCAAATATCCTCATGCCGATAATGAATAACCTCTCCTACCTCCACTACGCTATAACCGCTATCGCAGGCGGTATAATGGTAGCTAAGGGCATCGGCAGCATGACTGTAGGTACGGTAATATCCTACCTCCAGTTTACAAGACAGTTCTCACAGCCGATAACTCAGGTATCACAGCAGTTCAACTCCGTACTCACCGCACTCGCCGGTGCAGAAAGAATATTCCGTGTCATAGACGAAGAACCCGAAGAGGATAACGGATATGTTACCCTTGTAAATGCCGATATATCTGAGGACGGATCTATTACAGAGTCCACAAAGCGTACCGGCAGATGGGCTTGGAGACACCCTCATAAGGCTGACGGCACTGTTACCTATACCGAGGTAAGAGGAAATGTCGAGTTTGACGATGTTTACTTCGGCTATGAACCTGAAAAAACAGTCCTCAACGGCATAACGCTCTACGCAAAACCGGGACAAAAAATCGCTTTCGTTGGTTCTACAGGTGCAGGAAAAACTACCATAACTAACCTCATAAACCGATTCTACGACGTGCCGGACGGTAAGATACGCTATGACGGCATAAATATCAACAAGATAAAGAAGTCCGACCTACGCCGCTCGCAGTCCATTGTTCTTCAGGATACTCACCTGTTTACGGGTACTGTAATGGAGAATATCCGCTACGGAAAGCTCGACGCTACAGATGAGGAAGTCTACGCTGCTGCCGAGCTCGCTAATGCCGACGGCTTCATACGTCACCTTGAAAACGGCTATGATACTATGCTCACCGCTGACGGTGCTAATCTCTCTCAGGGACAGCGTCAGCTCCTCGCAATTGCAAGAGCCGCTGTTGCTGACCCTCCGGTACTGATACTCGATGAAGCTACAAGCTCCATAGATACCAGAACAGAGGCTATGATAGAAAAAGGTATGGACTCCCTCATGAAAGGACGTACCGTATTCGTTATCGCTCACAGACTTTCTACTGTCCGCAACTCCCATGCAATAATGGTGCTCGAACACGGAAAGATAATCGAGCGTGGCAACCATAACGACCTTATCTCCGCTCACGGCAAGTACTACCAGTTATATACAGGTATGTTTGAGTTGTCGTGATGAATATTAATACTCCTGCAAATAAATATCTATAAACCGGCGAAGCCGGCAGAAAAGGGATTCCAAAGGGTTCCCAACCCTTTGGCGGAGAGGTGTACGAGGGGAGGCAGAGCCTCCCCTAAAAAGTAGTAAAAACAGCGTAGCGAGTTTTTACGGACCGTCCGCATTGCTTCCCTCGGCTTGA
>OCTX012272746.1_pt1 | contig 25575 bp, 24 predicted proteins | sample 1539691 | NCBI WGS metagenome assembly OCTX01 (sample SAMN02144231, study PRJEB22623) | gut metagenome | biome: sheep rumen | host: Ovis aries | place: New Zealand
CCGTCAGGATGCCGGCGACGGCCGCATCACGTGGCGCTGGGTATATGAGTGCGTGATGACCGTCTGGGGCATGGACTCCCGTTCGCTGCCACACACCCTGCTGCAGCTCCTCTTGCGTCCGGGCTACCTCATCGGCGACTACATCAGCGGTCGCCGGCAGGTCAGCTACACACCCGTCAACATGCTCTTCATCGTGGCCCTCGTCTATGTCGTCGTCAAGCAGTTATCCGGTTTCGCCATTGAGCCTGCGGTGGCCGAAGTGGATACGCAGTACGATTTTATCAACAAGTCCAACGACTGGCTTGCCGCACACCCGGGGTGGGGCGCTATGTTCATGACTATGATACTGATACTCCCCACGCGCTATCTCTTCCGGTTTGCGCCGCGCCACACGCGCCACACGCTGCCGGAGGGCATCATGATACAGGTGTATATGAGCACCCTGATGCTGATACTGCTCCTCTTCGTGTGGTTCTTTAAATACATTGTGCTGCTCGTACCGTTCTATTATGTCGTCGCTTACCGCCAGCTGTTCGGCTACAGCGTATGGGGCACCCTGTGGCGCACGCTGCTGTGTGTGGTGGTCTGGGTCATGGTGTTTTTCTCCATCGTTGTCCTGATGACGCTCGTCAACGGCGATCTGGCGATGGAGTACAACGGCGATACCGTCCTGGCGGTCTTCATCATAGCCACCTTCCTTCTCTTCTCGGCCGTCGCCATCACCGCCATCGGCTACTTCATAGGCCGTCACGGCTACAAGAAGAGGCAGGCCGCTGGTTGACAGCATGCTGGCTCTTTCTCCCACCGGCTTCGGAGTCCCTTCGGAGTTGGTACGGCTTTTCGTCGGCTTTTCTACGGCCGTCCACTGAAGAACGGCCGAAGAGGGTCCGTAGGGGCTCCGTAGGGACTCCGTAGAAACAAGGGTTTGAAGGGATTTGTGCTTCGGTGGTGGTTGTTAATCAGTGTGTTGTGATTTTATGTTGAAAAATATTTTGCCAGTTTGCAAAATGTTCGTACTTTTGCACCCGATTTCACCGCGGTGGAATCCCCGGATGGTGGGCGTAGTTCAGCTGGTTAGAGCGCCAGATTGTGGATCTGGAGGTCGTGGGTTCGAACCCCACCTCCCACCCTCGCAAAAAGAGCCTGTGGCAATGCCGCAGGCTCTTTTTCTGTATTCAGTGTTTAGTTTTAGTGGGCTGTCGGCGGCTACTTGCGGCCGCGGGGGAAGGCCGGGGTGGCTTTGATGAAGGCCTGGTAGTCCTTCATCATGTCGGTGTACATCTCCTTGCGGCTGTAGACGTTGTAGCAGGGGTGGTACTGCTTGACGACAGCCACGCCGCTGGAGGGCGAGTACCAGCAGTGGCCGTTGACCTGCTCCAGGTCGCTGTATATGTGGTCGGCTATGAACTTGACCATCAGCCCCTGTCCGCCAAGGCAGAGAATGACGTCGGCGTCGTAGAGCTCTATCTGCTCTTTGAGCAGGTCGGCGTAGTTGTCCAGGTATTTCTGCAGCACGGTGTTGCTGGCGGCCTTGTTGTCGGGCTGCTTCTTGCAGTTGACGCGCGCTATGGGGGCGTTCTCGTAGAAGCCCTGCAGGCGCGTCTCGTTGTCGGCCTTGGCGAAGGGCACCACCTTGCGGTCGGGGATGTTCATCAGGCCGTAGACCCACAGCTCGAGGTTGGGGAAGAAGCGGTAGGCCGTGCGGCAGGTGAGGCGCGGACTCGGCACGCGGCCGCTCTCGCCGCGGATGTCCCAGCCGTCCTCGTCGTAGAGTTCCTTGGTGAGCACCAGCAGGCGCATGTCGGCGTCGGCCCACAACTGCTCTTCGTTGGCCTTGCGGTGCACCTGGCAGTAGCCGTCGAACCACACCTCGCCGCGGTAGAGCAGGCCGTCCTTGGTGATGTCTTCGTTGTCGCGCAGCTTGCGCGCACGCTCCCCCCAACGGGCAAAGAGCTCTTCTTCTTTCTTGTGGTATTTCATGGCGTGTGGTGTTGTTGTGTTTGACAATCTGTTTCTTATGCGGACGGCTGCGCGCCGCGGCGCGCTTCGTTCCGACATGCAAATGTACTCATATTATGCTGTTCTGCCAAACAGTTTGCATAATTTAACATTTCGGCTGCCTCGACACAATAATCCCGGCACTTCTGCGTTCTAATGATTATTGACGAACAATAAAAACAAAAAGATATGCAGAACACACAACCCATACAGCAAGACCTGATCTATGTAGGCGCCAGCGACCGCCGCCTGGCACTTTTTGAGAATGTGTACCCCGTGCCGCGCGGGGTGTCGTACAACAGCTATGTGCTGCTCGATGATAAGAATGTGCTGTTCGACACGTGCGACAGTTCGGTGAGCGGGCAGTTCTTCGAGAACGTGCAGGCAGCCCTCGAGGGCCGCATGCTTGACTATGTAGTGGTGCATCACATGGAGCCCGACCACGCTGCTACGCTGATGGACATCCTGATACCTTTCCCCGAGGCTACGGTGGTGTGCACCGCCAAGGCGGCACAGATGATTGAACAGTTCTTCGCCTACAAACCGGAGAAACTGCTGATTGTCAAGGAGGGCGATACCCTCTCGCTGGGCAAGCACAACCTCGTATTTACCATGGCCCCCATGGTGCACTGGCCCGAGGTGATGATGACCTACGACAGCACCTCGAAGACCCTCTTCAGTGCCGACGCCTTCGGCACCTTCGGCGCCCTTTCAGGCAACCTCTTTGCCGACGAGATGAACTTCGAGGGCGAGTGGCTCAACGACGCCCGCCGCTACTATATCAACATCGTGGGCAAGTACGGCATGCAGGTGCAGAACGTGCTCAAGAAGGCCGCCGCGCTCGACATACAGATGATCTGCCCGCTGCACGGGCCGGTGTGGCGCGAGAACCTGGGGTGGTTTATCGGCAAGCACGACACCTGGAGCCGCTACGAGCCCGAGGATAGGGGAGTGGTTATCATCTATGGCAGCATCTACGGCCACACCGAAGCCGCCGCCATGCGTCTCGGCACCCTGCTGGCGCAGCGTGGCGTCAAGAATATCAAGGCCTACGACGCCAGCCATACGCATGTCAGCAAGCTTGTGGCCGAGTGCTTCCGCGCCAGCCATGTGGTCCTGGCCTCCAGCACCTACAATAACGGCCTCTTCACGCCCATAGAGAGCCTCCTCACCGACCTCAAGGCCCACGCCTGGCAGCGCCGCACCGTGGCCCTCATTGAGAACGGCAGCTGGGCGGCGCAGGCAGCCAAGCTGATGCGCGCCGAGCTGGAGCAGATGAAGGACATCGCCATCGTCGGCGAAACGGTCTCTCTCAAGAGCGCCGCCACCGCCGCCCAGGAAGAACAGCTCGCCGCCCTCGCCGACGCGATAGCAAAGACATTATAGAAATGATAGATGCGATAGACTCTATAGAAATCTATCGCATCTATCCCTTATATCCAATCTATAAAACCACACCCATGATCGACAACAAAGCCATCTTCAATATCAGCTACGGGCTCTTTGTGCTCGTGGCTCGTCAAGGCGACAAGGACAACGCCTGCATCATCAACGTGGCCCAGCAGGTCACCAGCGACCCGCTGCAGCTGATGATATGCGTCAACAAGCAGAATCTGACGCACGACATGATCCTGCGCACGCTGAAGTTTAACTTGTGTCCCCTCAGCGAGGAGGCCACCATGAAGCCCTTCCAGCACTTCGGCTTCCAGAGCGGCCGCGATGTAGACAAGTTCGCCGGCTGCGAGCAGGAGCTGCGCACGGAAAACGGCCTGCTATACCTGCCGAAGTTCATCAATGCTGTCATCAGCTGTGTGGTCACCAAGAGCATCGACCTCGGCAGCCACACCATGTTCATCGCCATGCCGCTGGAGGCCAAGGTACTAAGCGACAGCCCCAGCATCACCTACGCCTACTACCAGCAGCACATCAAGCCCAAGCCCGCCGCCGCTCCCGCAGCAGGCGGCAAGAAGAAGTGGGTATGCGAAGTCTGCGGCTACGTCTATGAAGGCGACGAACTCCCCGCCGACTTCATCTGCCCCTGGTGCAAGCACCCCGCCAGCGACTTCAAGTTGGTGGAATAGCCATTATTGTCTCTTGTAAAAGTCAATTTATATTGTTTTTTGATACAAATAAGATACAATTTTTATATAAAACTGGCTTTTATTTATGACATTTTTGTATATTTGCAGCGTGATTCAACAATAAAATAATATGGATAAACTGCTGCAACGGTATAAAAACCAACTTGATAATACTGGTGTTGGTTTTGTTAGATACCCTCAAAACTCCATTCAATGGGGTGCCCGACTGAACGCTATCCTTGGTGCACGAGGTGTGGGTAAGACTACTTTGATTTTTCAGCACATCAAACTTTCGGGACAGCGCGACACATCGCTAGTTGTCTTCGCCGACGACATCTATTTTGCGCATCATTCTTTGCTTGATTTGGCTGATGCTTTCTATAAGGATGGTGGAAAGTATCTGTACATCGACGAGGTTCATAAATATGCCAATTGGTCAACGGAAATCAAGAACATCTATGACCAGATTCCACAACTGAACATCGTATACACAGGTTCGTCCATCCTTGATTTAGAGAAAGGCGGTGCCGACCTCTCCCGACGGCAGTTGAAGAATTACATGTATGGCATGTCGTTTCGCGAGTGGCTGCAAATGGTAAAGGGTATTGATGTTCAGGTGCTGTCTCTCGAACAGATACTTGCTGGCGAAATACAATTTCCATATGACCAGCATCGTCCGTTGCTTTTGTTCAAAGAGTATTTGCAGAATGGATACTACCCTTTCTGTATTGAGGGTAATTATCTTGAGCGTCTGAACGCGGTGATAGACCAGACCCTCGAGACCGACATACCACAATTTGCAGGACTAAGTGTGGGAGTTATGCGCAAACTGAAGCAGTTGATGCAAATTATTTCACAAATCTCACCATTCAAGCCCAACTACAGCGACCTGGCACGAGACCTGACAATCAATCGCGGCGACCTGAAAGATTATCTTTACTATTTAGAGAAATCGGGGCTTATTCAATGTCTCTACGCGCCAGACAAAGGTATGAGCCTTCTGGCTAAAATGGAGAAGATTTATCTTGACAACCCCAATCTGATGTATGCGCTCGGAGGCAGACTGGTTGATACAGGCAATCTGCGCGAGACGTTCTTTTACAACCAAATGCGCGTCCGTAATGAAGTTCGTGGTTCAGAGGTGTCCGACTTTACCATAGGCGACTTTACCTTTGAGGTCGGTGGAAAGAAAAAGACTCGGCGCCAGATTTCCGACATACCGAATGGTTATGTGGTGAAAGACGACATTGAGTATGCCTATAAGAACACTATTCCCCTTTGGGCTTTCGGCCTAAACTATTAAATTAATTGGCTACTCACCTGTGATGCTGACAGGATACAAAAAATGAAGAAAATCAGTTTTTCTTCATTTTTTTTGCACCTTGAGTAAGATTTGTGTAAAAAATTACGTCTTTTATTATAGATGGAGCAACATAGCAGACAGCGATACGAGGACTACAAGTCCTTTATGCGGCGGCACCAGGCGACGGTGTGGCGCGTCTGCTACGACTTTGCCCGTGGCGACATACCGCGCTGCGAGGACATGGTGCAGGAGGCGTGGATTATGCTATGGCTCAAGTTCGACACGATGACGGGTCGGTCGGAGTGGCAGCAGCGCGTATGGGTTCGGAGGGTGACACGCAGCGTCCTGGTCGACCTCTATCGAAAGAAACATCCTGACTTGGAACCAGTCACTGAAGAGATGTCAGAGTCTGTCTTCACCGAAGAGAGCGATGTCGCCGAGCGGATAGACGACCTCTTTACTATCCTCACTCCCGACGAGCAACGCCTGATGCGGATGCGCCTTGAAGGCTATTCGGCCGAGGAGATAGCTGCCGGGCTTAAAATAAAACCCAACGCTGTATATCAACGTGTAAACCGAATAATGAATAAACTGAGACAATATGCAACAAGACTATAAAACCGAGATGCGGGCGATGACCGAAGGCCTTGCCGAATGGTGCCACCGCCGTGAGCGCCGCCAGAGGGCTACGCGCACCCTCATCGGCGCCGCTGCGGTGGTGGCCGTCATAGCCATTGCGGCGACACCCGACCCCGACGGCCACTACGTCAGCAGCGCCCAAGCACGCACCGCAACCATCAACACCATCGAACAGACAACCCTCATCGCCAAACTATGAGACACCGCACGCTCATAATCACCATCCTTGCCCTGCTTCTCGTGGGCGGCGCGGCAGCGTGGAAGTTCCTGCCGCGCACGCTGAGCTACGACGAGTGCAGCGACGTTTACCGCCACTTCGCTGACATGCGGCTCCCCGGCGTGCGCGTCACCTACATACAGGACAAGATAATCAACGACACCCTCCGCCTCCCCGTCACCCTCCTCCAAGCAGAGACTGACGAGGGCTGGGCAGCCATCGACAGCCTCTTCGGTCTCACGGCAGACAGGAACAAACTCATCAACGACACCACCCTCCCCGACGAGGTAAAAAGGTTATTCCTCAGCAATGCCTCACAGTTCACGACGCAGCGCTCCCACCGCGAAACGCCCGAACAACATATTACCTCGATGGACATGCGTCCCGACGACGTCACCGTCTATATCTTCCATGACCTGCGTTGCGTCACCATCTATGAAACCGGCATAAAAAAAGAAAAATTGCAGATAATCCGTCAGAATCTAAAGGAAATCAGAGAGCGAAGTCGCACCCAGCAATGGAATGCCACCTCCGACATCGCTTTCGACCACCTCGACTCCCTCGATGCCGCCTGCAAAGAGTAATAACAAACCTTTAACAATATAAAACAATGAAACATCACATCATCAAATCCCTCGCCGTCCTCGCCTTGGGCGCAATGCTGCTGACCACCACAGCATGTGCCCAAAGCAATGACGAGGCGAAGAACGTCCTCCGTCTCTCGCGCGAGAAATGCCTGTCCATACAACAGGGGCATTATGTAATGGAGCACTGGAATAAATTCGTGTCGGACAAGGACACCAACCTGACCATCTATACGTGCGACTTCCGCAAGGTGCGCCGAGACAGGCTGTTCGGAAAGGTCTTTGCGATGCAAGACGAAACTCCAGGCCATCCCGAATGGAACGGATACACGCTCTACACCGGCGAGGAGTTTGTGAACTACTCTGATTCAACCGGCGAGGTTATGTCTTGCAAAAAATGGAAGAACGAGATAAAGAGCATCCGCCACAATTACACCTTCTACGAAGCATTGACTGAACGCAACAGCCATCCGCTCCCCGACAATAAGCAGCTGGCCGACAACAGCTACACCTATTCTATCTCCGACACAATGCTCGATGACAAGTCCTGTCACCTTGTCGGCTACCGCAAGACGGACTGGGAACCAAACAAAGACTTCGGCACACAGACCATACGCGTCGAGGTGCAACTGTGGATAGAGAAATTGAGCATGCTGCCCATCCAGTACACTATAGAAATCGATATAGTGGAGCAGGCGGACACCCTTCATCAATACGACCGCTTCAAGCTGCTGTCTTTCGACACAGTGATTGACGAGAGCAGGCTGACCTTGGCATCCATCCCCGCCAGCGTGAAACTTAAGGATTACGAACCCTACGAGGAACCCGAACCCCTCGCCGAGGGGACACTGGCACCCGACTGGTCGCTGCCCACCCTGACGGGCGACACCGTGCGCCTCGCCGACCTGCGAGGTAAGGTAGTTCTCCTCGACTTCTTCTACAAGAGTTGTGCCCCCTGCTGCGCCGCGTTGCCGTTTCTGCAAAGCATCCACGAGAAATACAAAGACAAGGGTGTCGTGCTCCTCGGCATCGACCCCATCGATGACCCCGTAAAGGACGAGATGGCCGACTTCCTCGCCAAGCGCAGCGTTACCTATACCGTCCTCTTCTCCGACCGCGAACTCTCCAGCACCTACCACATAGTCGGCTACCCGACGCTCTTCTTCATCGACCACGACGGCAAGATCGCCAAGGTGCAGAGCGGCTACCACCCGACGCTGGAAGCCACCATCGAGGAACAACTACAGAAACTACTTGAATAACATTTTAAAACATCCAATATGCAACACCACATTATCAAATCCCTCGCCGTCCTCGCCCTGGGTGCGATGCTGCTGACCGCTTTCCGGCCAATGCCGAAAGAAGAGCATGAACTTGTCGGCAACTGGCAGTATGTCAAATCGGCTGTAGCCATCCATTGGGACAACCCCGCTCCATTTCACGACAGTGCGGCGCAGAACGAAGAGAAGTCCGAGCGCAAGGACATGACCATCAACGCTGACGGCAGCATGACAATGGTGGCCAGAGACATCGAAAGCGGCCGTGTATACAGAGACGGCGACAGCAGCGCAATGAAGTTTAAGAGCTATGACCTCACATGGGTTTTCTCTGCAGAGACAGACTCAGTGAAGGTCATGTCGCCATCCGGTGGCAGCGAGACCTGGAGAATCGACCAGCTGGACGGAAACACTCTTGTCTATGTTGTGGACAAGCCTTTTGATAGCCATATAGGTTCCGGCATTCTCACCTACACTTACACCTACCGCCGCAAATAACGAACAAACACCCACCCAATATGCAACACCACATCATCAAATCCCTCGCTGCCCTCGCCTTGGGCGCGATGCTGCTTACGGGCTGCATGATGGAGAAACCTACGGTGAAGAACTACCGCAAGGTCTCTGCGATGCCGGAACTCACGCCCGTCACGGTGGAGCAGTTGCGGCAGCTGATAGACGCCGACACCACGCACTACAAGGTGGTAGTGCTTACCAGCCCCTGCTGCGGCTACTGTGTGCTGAGTATGCGCGACATCTATCCGCGGAAGATGGCCGAGTGCGACAGCAGCCTCGTGCGCTGGTACTTCGTGGTGGAGAGCTACAGCACAGCACAGTATGCGGACGAGCTCTACCGCACCTACCACATCGACTCTCCCCGATACTGGATAGACGACACCCTGCCGCAGTACCGCCCGCTGATGGTGAAGAATATGTGGACGGTGGTGTGGAACCTCCTCTGGCATTATGGCGCGGATATCGAGGAGTTGGGATGGGAAGTGGCCGACAACCGACTGAACAATATCGTCAACGCCGTCGCCCCGCAGTCGCAAACAATTACCAGTGTCGACGGCATCCCCACCACCTTGCTGCTCGACCCACGGGGCCGTATGAAATGCACCTATACCATCGGGGAAAACGGTATCGCCACCTTCGGCCCCACCGACATCCGCAACATCACCGTCCCTGTGACGGAACTGGACTACAACAAGGTCGACACCATCTCATTCCTTCCCAAGGTCTGCACCCCTGACGGGAAATGTAATTAACGAACTAAAACATATTCAATATGCAACACCACATCATCAAATCCCTCGCCGCCATCGCTTTGGCGCGATGCTACTGATGGTCTGCAGCGCAAGCAAATCTTTGAAATCATGATCATGGGTTTTGGGGGAATCATGGGCATGATTTGTGTGTGGTTGGAGGTATTGTGTCGGCAGTATCGCCAGTGTATTGCCATTGCCTTACCACAGGGCTACCACAGCCTTACCGCCTTATAGTTACCATAGAATTACCCTAGGGTTACCATATAATTACGATAGAGTTTCCTGCGATGCATAACGGGTTGATTATTATATCGAAGATATAATAATACGTCATCATTATCAAAGCACCGCCGACAAGCATACACATTTGTTTTGCCGCCGTATGAAAAATATTTTTTGCCATATAAGAAAATAGTCGTATCTTTGCAGTCGAAATATTAACCTAAAATAACCATTATGGAAAAGTATGTTTGCAACGTCTGCGGGTATGAGTATGACCCGGCGAAGGGCGACCCAGAGCACGGCATCGCCCCAGGAACCAAGTTTGAAGACCTCCCCGCCGACTGGGTGTGCCCCCTCTGCTCGGTCGACAAAACACATTTTGAAAAACAATAAAAGAATGTGGGAATGTGTTAATGTGTGAATGCGTTAGTCGTGCTGACGTGATTGCATCTTGACAGATTAACATATTAACGAATTAACATATTAACGAATTAACATATTAATACTATGCTCAACAAGAAAGTTTCCGACCTGCTCAACGAGCAGATCAACAAGGAGCTCTACAGCGCCTATCTCTATCTGGACATGAACAACTACTTCGACAAGCGTGGCCTCAACGGCTTCGCCAACTGGTACATGATCCAAGCCCAGGAAGAGCGTGACCATGCCATGCTCATCTACAAGTACATGCAGAACAACGACTGCCCCATCACCCTCAACGCCATCGCCAAGCCCGACAAGAAATACAAGAAAGACATGGATGTGCTGAAGGCCGGCCTGGAGCACGAGGAGTATGTCACCGCCTCTATCCACACCATCTATGACGCCGCCTACAAGGTGAAGGACTTCCGCACCATGCAGTTCCTCGACTGGTTCGTCAAGGAGCAGGGCGAGGAGGAGACCAACGCCCGCGACATGATCACCAAGATGGAGCTGTTCGGCAGCGACCCCAAGAGCCTCTACATGCTCAACCAGGAGCTCGCCGCCCGCACCTACAACGCTCCGAGTCTGGTGCTTGACTGAAATGTTCTGTGACAGAATAATTAGCCCCGCCATATGGTGGGGCTTTTTTTTATCGCCACAGTAAATAATTTTGTCAATTAAAATAATCTTTGTATTTTTGCAAATTATTTTAGTACCACCAAAATATAATAGCAAATGTGCGGAATTGTAGGATACATCGGTGAGCAGGAGGCTTACCCTATTCTGATAAAGGGTCTTCATAGACTGGAATATCGCGGCTATGACTCGGCTGGCGTGAGCATGATTAACGACAAGGGAGACCTTAATGTGTATAAGGCCACCGGCAAAGTGTCGGCCCTGGAAGAGAAGTGTGCCGCCGAGGACACCACCGGCAGCATCGGTATAGCACATACCCGCTGGGCCACACACGGCGAGCCCAACACCGTCAACGCCCATCCGCATCTCAGCCAAAGCAGGAACCTCTCGCTGGTGCATAACGGCATCATCGAGAACTATAAGACCCTCCGCGCCAAATTGGAGAAAGAGGGCTATGACTTCTGTTCCGACACCGATACCGAGGTGCTGGTGCAGCTCATAGAATTCACGCAGAAGACAGAGAAATGCGACCTTTTTACTGCCGTGCAGCGCGCCCTTAAGAACGTCATTGGCGCTTATGCCATAGCCATCCTGCAGAAAGACCATCCCGACCAGCTGGTGTGTGCCCGCAAGGGCTCTCCGCTGGTGATAGGTGTCGGAACCGATGCCCGCGGACATAAAGAGTTTTACCTAGGCAGCGATGCAACCCCCATTGTGGAATACACCAAGCAGGTCATCTATCTCAAGGATGAAGAGATTGCCTACATGGACCGCAGTGGCAAGATAGATATCGTCAACCTTCAGAAGGTTCATCAGACTCCCGAGATGCACACCCTCAGCCTCAGCCTTGACGAGTTGGAGAAGGGCGGTTTCCCGCACTTTATGCTCAAGGAGATATGGGAGCAGCCCAACGCTCTGCGCACCTGCATCAAGGGCCGCCTGCACCCCAAGCGCAAGGATATCACGCTGAGTGGCATTATAGAGCACCGCGACAAGTTTGTCAACGCCCGTCGCATCATCATCTGCGCCTGTGGCACATCGTGGCACTCGGCCCTCATCGGCAAGTATTTTATAGAAGAAGCGGCACAGATACCCGTGGAAGTGGAGTACGCCTCAGAGTTTCGCTACCGTAACCCCGTCATCTATCCTGACGATGTCGTTATCGCCGTGTCGCAGAGCGGCGAGACGGCCGACACGTTGGCCGCCATCCAACTGGCCGAGCAGAAGGGTGCTTTCCTTTACGGTATCTGCAATGTCATAGGTTCCAGCATCGCGCGCGCCACCCATAGCGGCACCTACTTGCATGTAGGCCCCGAGATCGGTGTGGCCTCCACCAAGGCTTTCACGGGCCAGGTAATCACGCTCTGCTTGCTGGGCCTGGCCATTGCCAAGGAAAAACACTCTCTCAGCGACGAGATGTACCACATGCTCGTCGAGGAGCTCTACAAGATTCCCGACAAAATGCAGTGGACGCTGGAGAACAACAAGAACATCGACCAGTTTGCCCAGATGTTTACCTACTGCCGCAACTTTATCTTCCTCGGCCGTGGCTACAATTACCCCGTGGCCCTCGAAGGTGCGTTGAAGCTGAAGGAGATCAGCTACCTCCACGCCGAAGGTTACCCGGCTGCCGAGATGAAGCACGGCCCCATAGCCCTCGTCGACGAGGAAATGCCCGTCGTCTTCATCGCCCCCAAACGTGGCATGTACGACAAAATCGTCAGCAATATCCAGGAGATCAAGTCCCGCAAGGGTAAGATAATAAGTGTGGTCACCGAAGGCGACGTCACAGTGAAGAACATGAGTGACTATGTCTTCACCATCCCCGACACACGAGACTGCTTCGTGCCTATGCTGTCGGTCATCCCGCTGCAGCTGCTGGCCTACTATATCGCCACCGCCAAGGGCCGCAACGTAGACCAGCCGCGCAACCTCGCCAAGAGCGTAACCGTCGAGTAAATGGAAGGCTTCATTCTTGCCGCTGGATATGGCACGCGGCTGCGTCCGCTTACCAACGACCGCCCAAAGGCACTTGTAGAGGTGTGCGGCAAGACATTGTTGCAGCACGCAATAGAAAAGCTTCAGGCTGCAGGCATAGACCACCTTGTCGTCAATGTACACCACTTTGCCGACATGGTGGTCGACTTTGTCCGCAGCCGCCAGTGGCAATGCACCATAGATATAAGCGACGAGAGCGCCCAGCTGCTCGACACCGGCGGTGGCCTAAAACATGCGGCGCACCTCTTCTCCGGTCATGAGAATGTGCTTGTGCACAATGTCGATGTCTTTTCCTGCATAGACTTGCAAGACGTAGAGGCAGCGCACCGTCGCGACGGCAACCTCGTCACTCTCTGCGTCAGCCGTCGCGAGACCAAGCGCTACCTTGAGTTCAGTGCCGACGGGTCGCTTGTAGGGCGTGCCGCGGAAGGACTTGCTTTCAGCGGAGTCTCCGTCGTAAGTCCTGAACTGTTTGCCATGCTGCCCGCAGCCGACCATCCATACCCCATCATTGACGAATACATACGTCTGGGACACAATCACCGCATAGGCTGCTATCTCCATTCTGCCGATCACTGGCTGGACGTTGGCAAGCCAGATACCCTTGAAAAGGCAAAGCAATGGATACATTTCTCAAACAGGTAGCCTCGCGCATACAGCGTGAGCACCCCCGCGACACCGACCGGGTCCTCGTCGTCTTCAACAACCACCGCTCCGAGCTTTTCCTCCGCCGTGCTTTCGAGCAGATCTCCGCCGAGAGCGGTGCCGCATTCTTCCTGCCGCAGATAACCGTCATAGACGACCTCGTGGCCCAACTCGGCGGCCTCAAGATTGTCCCCAACGAGTTCCTCCTCTTCCAGCTTTACCGGATACACATGGCAATCGGCGGCGACGACCGCAAGTACCAGACCTTTGAAGACTTCATCGCCTTCGGCGACATGATGCTCTCCGACTTCTCCGAGATAGACCGCTATTGCGTCGACGCACGCCAGCTCTTCGTCAACCTGCACGACATAAAAGACATCCTTGAGTGGGATGTGGAGAACCCAGACATGAGCCCCTTCCAGCGCAACTACCTGGAGTTCTACCATTCGCTCTTCGAGTACTACACGAAGCTGCGTGCCGCCCTTGCCGAACGTGGCGAAGCTTATGGCGGCATGGCCTACCGCCATGTGGCCGAGAATATCACCACCCTTGCCGACGGATGTCCCTACGAGGCCATCTACTTCGTCGGCTTCAACGCCCTGTCAGAGTGCGAGAGGCGCATCATAGCGGAATATGTGCGGCGCGGCACAGGCACGCTGCTGACCGACGCCGACACCTACTACTATGCCGACCGCACACAGGAGGCTGGCCGTTTCCTGCATGTCCACGACAAAGACTTTCCTGAGATAGTCCCCCACGGGCCCTCGCTCTTCAGCCAGGGCACCAAGACGGTGCACATCGTCGAGTGTCCGGAGGCGGTCCTGCAGTGCAAGTATGTCGGTCAGCTGCTTACCGATCATGACGACTGGCTCGCCGACCCCGAAAGCACAGCCATCGTTCTTGCCGACGAGAGCCTCCTCATCCCCACCCTCGGCGCCCTGCCTGCCGTCGATAAGGAATACCATGTCAACGTCACCATGGGCTATCCCTTTGCCGACAGCGGCATATACGCCCTCGTCCTGCGTCTGCTGGCCATCTACCGTCAGGCCAACGCGTCCGGCTACTACCACATCGACCTCGTCGAGGTGCTGGGCAACCACCTCATTGGCCGCCTTGTGGGCCGCAAAGACCTGCGCCAGAGCACGGCCGACTATCTGCGCCGCGAGAACCGCATACGCTCCACGGCAGCCGAGGTCTCTGCCATGCTCGGCACCGACAAGCTCGATTTCCTTTTCCCCGCTGCGGTGCCAACCCCCGACGAGGTCCTCGCCATACTGCGCCGTCTGGCGGAAGCCCTGGTGGCCGGAGACGTTGTGGAGAACAACAAAAAGGAGAAACAGGCCCTCGGCGGCCTGGCCGAAATCCTCGACTACTTCGACCAGCTCCAGTCAGAATATCACCTCATTGACGACCTCGTAACCCTCGAAAAAGTATATACGCGCATAGCGCAGCGCCACAGCATAGCCTTCCTTGGCCAGCCCCTGTCGGGATTGCAGATACTCGGTGTGCTCGAGACCCGCAACCTCGACTTCCGCCGCGTCATACTCCTCTCGGCCAACGAGGGCGTCATCCCCGCCGGTCGCGGCCAGGCCACGCTCATCCCCTTCGAGTTGCAGCGCCACTTCCACCTGCCCACCTACGAGGAGAAAGATTCCGTCTACGCATACAACTTCTACCGCCTGCTGCAACGTGCCGAAGAGGTGTACCTGCTCTATAGCTCCGAGACGTCGGGCATGGGCAAGGGCGAGGAAAGCCGCTTCCTGAAGCAGGTGCGCTTCGAGCTCGCCAGCCGCTTCCCGGATCACGTCAAGGTCGACGACAGTGTTGTCGAGATACCGCCCTCACTGCATGTGTCCACGCTTCCCGTCTCGGCCGCCAAAGACGAAGACGTCATGCAGAAGCTCGCCAAAATCGCCGCCAAGGGCTTCTCGCCGTCGGCCCTCAACGAATACATCGGCTGCCCGATGCGCTATTATTACAGGTACATTGTGGGCCTGCGCGACGAAAGCCTTGACGACAGCCTCGACGCAAAGCAGTTCGGCACCTGTGTGCACAAGGTTCTGCAGGATATATACACCCCATACATTGGCAACCGGGTGGACCCGAAAGGGCTGAGCGACGCCCTTGCCAACATCAAGACCCTCATGAACGATGCCTTCGGCAGTTACTATCGCCACGGCCGCCCCACCGATGGCCGCAACCGTTTCCTCTATTCCGTGGCCGAAAGCCAGTTGCGGCACATGCTGGGCAAAGAGATTGCGCTCATCAGTGGCGGGGCGCGTATTGAGATTGTGGCTCTTGAACAGAATGTCACCATGCCGCTGGCCGATGGCGTCAATCTCGGGGGTGTGGTGGACCGTATCGACCGCTTCAACGGCCGCCTGCGTGTCATCGACTATAAGACCGGCGCGGTGAAAGACAGTGACATATCCGTCACGACCGCCAAGCTGGAAAAAGGGGATGCCATGCCTGGCAAGTGGCTGCAACTCATGTGCTACGCCCTCTTGTACAGCAAAGCCCACTCGCTCGGCGAGCCCCTGCAGGCGGGCATATACCCCCTGCGTTCGCTGCGCTCCGATGTGCGCTTGGCCACCATCGATGGACGGGCCGAGATTGGCGCCGACGACCTCACCATGTTCAACGACCACCTCGCCGCCACCATCGCCGAGCTCATGGACCCCTCCGTCCCCTTCGCGCCCCCAGCGCGTCCGTCAAGCTGCGGATTGTGTCCGGCCAAGGGCTTCTGCCCCTCGGCGCAGGTTTATGAATATAACTAACTGGTTGCCTTGCTATTGGCCTCTGTGCGGCAGATGTCGCGGCAGAAGGCTTTTTCTATGGAGCCCCTACGGACCCTCTACGGACCCCCTTCGGCATTTCTTCAGTGGAAGGCCGTAGGATGGCCGAGGAGGGGCCGAAGGGGGGCCGAAGGGACTCCGAAGAGGATGGCGGGAAAAAATGCAGTTTTTTTTTGCCAGTCCAAAATAAATGGCTATATTTGCACGTTATTAGTTACACCTTGAAGAAGGTGTGCAATGCGTCTATGGCGCTGTAAATGTGTAAGTAAAACAAAGAATGCAACATACAATGAGAAGAACTCTTTTTGTAATGGCTCTTGTGTCGGTGCTGCTCACCGGCTGCAACGGGCTGTCGAAAATGAAATCGAACTCCAATAAGGTACGCTATCAGGCCAACCCCAATCCTGTGGAGACCATGGACGAGAAGGTGGTGGTGAAGTTCACCGGCCAGATTCCGCAGAAATATTTCGACAAGGGCTGCGTGATGTTCATACAGCCGGTCTTCTCGTGGGAGGGCGGCAACATACCGCTGGAGCCCATGACCCTCAAGGGCGAGAAGGTTGACGGCGACGGCACCATCATCAACTACGAGAAGGGTGGCCGCTTCACCTACAGCGACATGTTCGACTTCAAGCCCGGCATGGAGACAGGCCGTGTGACGCTGACCCCGGTGGGCTACAAGTCGCGCCGCACCAACGAGGATGCCCGTTTCGCCGAGGACATTCTGCGCGACAACAGCGGCAAGGAGTTCTCGCCGGTGCTCATCTCCGACGGTGTCAACAACACCTCGTCGATGATCGACATCAAGGGCAACATTTCCATTTCGCCCATCAACTACAACAAGACGCAGGGCATCGTGGAGACCGCCGACATATACTTCCTCAACGGCACGTCGGAGCTTGACTGGAACTTCTCGATGAACCAGAAGTTCGACTCCTACAACAGCCTCCTGCAGCTGAAGCGCATCATGCTCGAGCAGGGTCTGCCTAAGCAGATAAGCATCACCGGCTGGGCGTCGCCCGAGGGCGAGGAGGCCGACAACGTCGGTGTGTCCAAGAACCGTGCCGACGTCGCCACGGCGCAGCTCAGGAAGATTCTTGACGAGGTGCTGACCGTCATGGCCCGCCGCGCCAAGGTGAAACCCCAGGATGTGGACTACTACAAGTACGAGCAGCTGAAGAAGCTGGTCATCACCACCCGCGCCGCCGGCGAGGACTGGGTGCACTTCGTGGTCATGGTGGAGGCAAGCGACATACAGGACAAGCACGCCATCATCAACATCGTGGAGACGCAGCAGAACGTGGTGAAGCGCGAGCAGATGATACGCAACATGGCCGAGGTCTACGGCGAGCTCAACGACGAGATTTTCCCCAGCCTGCGCCGTGCCCAGATAGCCCTCTACTACAGCGAGGCCCGCAAGACCGACGCCGAGCTGGCCAAGCTGGCGTCCACTAAGCCCGAGAAGCTCAGCTTCGACGAGCTGATGTATGCCGCCTACATCAACTACAACTATGACACCAAGCTCAAATACTACAAGTGGGCTACCGAGAACCACAGCTCCGAGTGGGGCGCCTGGAACAACGCCGGCGCTGTGGCCTTCTATCTTGAAGACTATGACGAGGCCGAGCGTTACCTCAACGTGGCCCGCGACATGAACCCCCACAACCCCGATGTGCTCAACAACACCGGTCTGCTCTTCCTCGCCAAGAAGGACTACGCCCTTGCCAAGTACTACTTCGAGGAGGCCAAGCGTCAGGGAAGCAACGACGCCGACGCCAACATCCCGATACTCAACCTCAAGCGCGGCAACTACAGCGAGGCCCAGAAGGCCATGAAGGGCAACCCCTGCACCTACAACCTGGCTTTCGCCCAGCTGATGAACGACGAGACCGGCACGGCGGTGCGCACGCTCGACTGCTGCCTCGACCAGAACGCCGATGTCAAGTATCTGCGCGCTGTATGCTATGCCCGTCTGGGTGACAAGACCAACTGCCTGAAGAGCCTCAAGGCGTCGATAGACGACAACTACGAGTACAAACGCAAGGCCGCCGTGGACACCGAGTTCAAGGAGTACTGGGACGACCCCGAGTTCAAACTCATCATCAAGCTCTACAACGATTGAGCTGGCCGCACGATGATTAAGCGTTTCATCCCCAATCTCATCACGCTTGGCAACCTGTTCTGCGGCGTGGAGTCTGTCTTTGCGTCGCTGGCTCTGGGCGACGTGAAGCTGGCGGCCGTGTGGATATGCGCAGGCATCTTCCTCGACTTCTTCGACGGCCTCGCGGCAAGGCTGCTCAAGGTGCCGTCGGAGTTGGGCAAGCAACTCGACTCGCTGGCCGACGTGGTCACGTCGGGCGTGGCGCCGGCCTTTATCATGGTCAAGGTTGTCGAAGAGCCTTTGCGCGGCATGCTGCCGCTGTGGGGTGTGATGCTCGCGATGCTGCCCTTTGTGCTGATGCCGCTCTTTGCGGCCTACCGTCTGGCCAAATTCAACATCGACACGCGCCAGGGTCATTCTTTCCTCGGCCTGCCGGTGCCTTCCAACGCGCTCATTTGGGTCGGCGTGGCGCTGACGGGCTATGTGGCCGACGGCCCGGTGGCGGCAGCGGTCATGGCTGTCGTGGCTCTGGCCACCGACGTGCTCATGGTGAGCGAGCTGCCGATGTTCTCCCTTAAGTTTGACTTCAAGGACATGACCTGGCGCACCAACAAGGTGCAGTATCTCTTCCTTGCGGGCTGCGCCGCGCTGATTGCCGCCAGCCGCAGCTGGGTGGCTCTGTCGCTGATAATCATCTGGTATATCCTTCTGTCTGTAATCACGCAACGCCGGGTGGGAAATGCTGAGTGACCTGAAGAATATACGCATCGACGAATACAATTATCCACTGCCCGACGAGCGCATAGCACGCTATCCGTTGGCGGAGCGCGACCACTCCAAGCTTTTGTGTCTTAAGGACGGCGTCCTCGCCGAGCACCGCTTCTACGACTTGCCGTCGCTGCTGCCGCAGGGGGCGCTGCTGGTGTTCAACGACACCAAGGTTATCCACGCCCGTCTGCTTTTCCGCAAGGAGACCGGCGCGACGATAGAGATTTTCTGTCTCGAACCGCACAATATGGCTGTCAGCGAGGCTTTCGAACAGCGCGAGCGGTGCTCGTGGGTCTGTTTTATAGGCAACAACAAGAAGTGGAAAGACGGCGTGATGAGTGGAAGGTGGCAGGCGGCGAGTGGTGAGTTTGAACTCTCTGCCAGGCGTCGTGAGGCCGTTGGCAACGCCTGGGTGGTGGACTTCAGCTGGACCGGTGGCGCCAGTTTCGCGGAGGTGATCGAGAATGCCGGCGTGATACCGCTGCCGCCGTACCTCGGTCGCGATGCCGAGGAGAGCGACGCCACGCGCTACCAGACCGTCTACGCCCACTATGAGGGCTCCGTGGCTGCCCCTACGGCCGGCCTGCATTTCACCGACAGGGTGATAGAGCAGTTGCACAACAAGGGGATTGACACCGAGTACCTGACGCTGCACGTGGGTGCAGGCACCTTCAAGCCAGTGAGTAGCGAGCATATCGGCGACCATGAGATGCACGTGGAGAAGATACACGTCACGGCAGGCAACCTGCGCCATATATGCGCGCACAGCGAGACGGCGCGCGTGGCCGTTGGCACCACCAGTGTGCGCACCATGGAGAGTCTCTACTGGTTCGGCGTGCAGCTGCAGCATGATCCGGGGATGGAATACATGCATGTGTCGCAGTGGGATCCCTATACGCTCGACGACTGCGGCATGGGTTATGCCGACGCATACGGAAACATTCTGAAATGGATGGAGCGCAACGGCGTGGAGGATATGATGGGCGAGACTCAGCTGATGATCGCGCCGGGCTACCGTTACCGCACCATTACAAGCATGGTGACCAATTTCCACCAGCCCAAGAGCACGTTGTTGCTGCTGGTGTCGGCGTTCATCGGCGACCGTTGGAAGGAGGCCTACCGTTATGCCCTCGACCACGGGTTCCGCTTTCTCAGTTACGGCGACAGCTGTCTCTTCATGCCGTAGGCGATGTCTCCTTTTGCGGCCATACTTCAAGTGCTTTTCCCCACAACCTGCGCCTGTTGCGGCGAGGTGTTGGTGCATGGTGAGAGGCAGGTGTGCCTGAACTGCCTGTGCAACATGGCGACGACGGCATTCAGCAGTATGGACGACAATCCAGTGGAGCGCAAGCTGGCTGGGCTGCGCCGGTTGAGGCATGCCACGGCGGTCTATCTGTTCCGCAAGGGGAGCACGGTGAGGGAGGTGGTGCATGCCATGAAGTTCCGCGGCAATACAGAACTCTGTCTTATGATGGGGCGGCAGATGGGCCTGGACTTGCTGGCCAGCGGCCGCTTTGACGACGTTGATGTGCTGGTGCCGGTGCCGTTGCACTGGCTGCGCAGGCTGTGGCGCGGGTACAACCAGAGCGAGCTGCTATGCCGTGGGATAGGGGAGGTGCTTAAAGCGCCCGTTTGTACCGATGCTGTGGTGCGCCACCGCTACACGCGTCAGCAGAGCCTGCAGCAAGGACAGCAGCGCACCGACAATGTGGCCGATGCCTTCAGGCTGCGCAAAGCGTCTAAAATAGAGGGAAAACACGTGTTGCTTGTCGACGATGTCATTACGACAGGCGCCACGCTGTCAGCCTGTGCCAATGCCATTGCCGAAGCCGAAGGTGTCAGCATCAGCGTGGCGGCTTTTTCAATGGCTTTGTAGCGCTATTTCTTGATGTAGGAGAGGAAGTCGAGGTCGATGCTCAGGGAGACAAACGGCTTGACGAGCCATGCTTTGGCGGTAACGTCTTCTATGCTCAGGTTTGGCCCTATCACCTCGCCGCTCTCATAGCCAGACTTCAGTACCTGATATTCGGCAATGTTGACACCGAGGATAAGATAGAAGAAGTCCACAAAGCGGAAACTGGAGCCGACGTAGAAGTTGCGGAACAGGTTGCTGCCGCCGAAGCCCACGTATATGCCTATATCGTAGTTGAACTGCTGGTCGAAGCGTTTGATGCCCTTGCCGTTGCTGCCTATGTTGTGGTCTTTGTTGAAATACTCAGTGAGGTCCCACAGCATCACCGATGCACCGGTGACATAGTCAAAGTCCACCTTGCCGGCGTTGCGGTTGCTGATGTATTTGTCATAGGTGCCGGCTGTGGAGCCGCTTTTCAGGCGTATCTCCCAGTCGGGAGCACGGTAGAAACGAAGTGCCACACCTTGTATCGGGCGGATTTTCTTTTTCTTGTTGTTGCTTTGTGCGATGCGCTCTTCGGCGACGCGGGCGCGTTCTTCGAGGTATTTGTTGGCCTCTTCCTTGCGCACGGCCTCTATCTCGGCGATACGCACAATGGCGCGCAGCGAGTCGACCATGTGGATGTAGTAGTTGCGTTCGGCCTCAAGCTTCTCTTTGTCGACGCCGTTGTTGCTTAATATCTCGCGGTAGAAGGTCTCTTTCTCGCGCAGCGCGCTGAGTGCTGCGGTGTCGGCCACGCGTTTGATGACGGTGTCTGTGCGCACAATATAGACTGAGTCGACGCGTAAGACGGTGACGGTGTCTGTGCGTAAGAGGTAGACGGTGTCATGTGCCGGACGCCAGCGTCCAATGCCGACCTCGTCGATAGTGTCGGCCACAGGCGCCACGTGCAGGGTGTCCTGTGCGTTGATGGCAACGGTAGCAGAAAGAAGTGCGACTATGAGCAGTAGGCGTTTCATCGCAATGTGTCAATGAGTGCGTCGACGGACAGTGTCTGCTGCGTTCCGTCGGTCATGTTCTTCAGGGTGACGGTGCCGTCCTTTATCTCGCTTTCGCCGACGAAAGCCACGAAAGGTACTTGCTTGCGGTTGGCGTAGTCCATCTGTTTCTTCATCTTGGCGGCGTCAGGATATATCAGCGTGCTGATGCCGGCAGCACGCAGCCGTGCAGCGATGGCAATGCAGGCAGCCTGCTCGACGGTGCCGAAGTTGATGAAAAGCACGCGTGCGGCCTGTTCAAGCCCCTGTGGCCAGCTGTCGAGTTCTGTCAGCACGTCGTAGATACGGTCGGCGCCGAAGGAGATGCCCACGCCGCTGACGCCAGGCATGCCGAAGATGCCTGTGAGGTTGTCGTAGCGGCCACCGCCACAGATGCTGCCAATCTGCACATCCATAGCCTTGACCTCGAAGATGGCACCGGTGTAGTAATTCAGTCCGCGGGCCAAGGTTAGGTCAAGTTCCACCTGCGCTTTCATGTTGCAGGCCTGAATCATGCCGAAGAGCTCTTCCAGTTCAAGGGCACCAGCCATGCCGACCTCTATGTTGGCGAACAGCGCTTTGAGCTGTTGTATCTTCTCGGTGGCGCTGCCGTTGAGTGAGAAGACTGGGTCGAGGGCTGTAATCTGCTCCGGCGTAAGGCCGCGTTCGGCCAGTTCTGCGCGCACATTGTCAAGACCTATTTTGTCCAGTTTGTCAATGGCTACAGTTATGTCGACCAGTTTGTCTGGCGCGCCGATCATCTCAGCAATGCCGGCCAGCACTTTGCGGTTGTTGATCTTCACGCACACATTGATGCCCAGTTTGCCGAACACCATGTCGATCATCTGCACCAGCTCCAGCTCGTTGAGCAGCGAGGTGGAGCCTATCATGTCGGCGTCGCACTGGTAGAACTCGCGGTAGCGGCCTTTCTGCGGCCGGTCGGCACGCCATACCGGCTGCAGCTGGTAGCGACGGAACGGCAGCTGCACCTGGTCACGGTGTTGCACTACGAAACGTGCGAAAGGTACTGTGAGGTCGTAGCGCAGGCCGCGTTCGCAGATTTGCGGCGCCACCTTGTGGTAGTCCTGGGTGAAGTCGACTCCATCCATAAAGTCGCCCGAGTTGAGCACCTTGAAGAGCAGTTTGTCGCCCTCTTCGCCGTATTTGCCCATCAGGGTTGACAGGTTTTCAAGGGACGGTGTCTCTATCGGCTCGAAGGCAAACGTGCGGAACACAGAGCGGATAGTGTCGAAAATATAGTTGCGGCGCGCCATCTCCATAGGCAGGAAGTCGCGCGTACCTTTTGGTATTGAGCACTTAACGGTGGCCATGCTAATTCTTATTTTGGTTACAAAAATACTTCTTTTTTTGAATATGGGCAAATCTTTCTTACAATATTTCTTGCGGGCTTGCGTTCTACTATGAAAAATATTGTACAATGTCAAAGAAAGAAATACCAGTACTGCTGCTCACCGGCTACCTCGGCAGCGGTAAGACAACACTCCTCAACCGCATACTCAGTAACAAACGTGGCATACGTTTCGCCGTAATCGTCAACGACATAGGCGAGGTGAACATTGACGCCACCCTCATCCAGCAGGGCGGCGTTGTCAACCAGAGCGACGACAGCCTTGTGGCTTTGCAGAACGGCTGTATCTGCTGTACGCTGAAAGGCGACCTCGTCAACCAGCTGCGCGACATCGCCAATACCGAGCGTTTCGACTATATCGTCATCGAGGCCAGCGGCATCTGCGAGCCGGAGCCTATAGCGCAGACCCTCATATCGATACCCACTATGGCCGACGGCTTCAATGTGATGCCGAGACTTGACTGTATAGTCACTGTTGTGGACACCCTGCGTATGCGTGACGAGTTTGATGCTGGTCAGCTGCTCGTCCGTCCCGATATCGACGACGAGGATATTGAGAACTTGGTAGTGCAGCAGATAGAGTTCTGCAACATAGTGCTGCTCAACAAGGCCGCAGAGGTGAAGCCTGAAGAGCTGGGACGTATACGCCAGATTGTCCGCACGCTGCAGCCCAAGGCTGAAATCATAGAATGCAACTATGGCGATGTGGACTTCGACAGAATACTCAATACCAACCTCTTCGACTTTGACGATGTGGCCACTTCCGCCACGTGGATACAGGAGGTGGAGAGCGGTGCTGATACCCACCATCACGACCACGACGAGCATCATCACGACCACCACCATGACCATGAAGATGAGGGCGAGGCTGAGGAATATGGTATAGGTACATACGTTTACTTCCGCCGCAGAGCCTTCGACTTGCGTGCCTTCGACAACTGGGTGGCACGCCGTTGGCCCAAGGGTATTATACGTACCAAAGGCATCTGCTATTTTGATGACGAGCAGGATAAGTGCTACATTTTTGAGCAGGCTGGCAAGCAGGTGACCCTGCGCGACGCAGGACGGTGGTTCGCCACCATGCCGCCGGAGGAACTGCGCGAAGCACTGGAGCGCGACGCTCAGCTGCAGCGCGACTGGGACGACTTCTACGGCGACCGCATGCAGAAGCTTGTCTTCATAGGACAGCATCTCGACAAAGAACTCATCGAACGCACCCTCGACGAGTGCCTGGTATAATATTATGAGAACCCTCGAGAAAGCAATATTGAACCGCACCTCCCTGCTGGTTGGCGATGCCGCTATGGAGCGCATCGCCGCCGCGCGGGTCATCATCTTCGGCGTCGGCGGTGTGGGGTCGTGGTGCGCCGAAAGCCTCGTGCGCAGCGGCATACGCCAACTCACCATCGTAGACTCCGACCGTGTGTGCATCACCAATGTCAACCGTCAGGCGATGGCCACCACGCGCACCGTGGGCAAGGTGAAGGTCGAGGCCATGAAGGAACGCCTGCTGGATATAAACCCTGCAGCCGACATCACCGCCGTGCAGGAAATCTTCTGTGCCGATACCGCCGACAGCTTTCATCTCGGGGAGTACGACTACATCATCGACGCCATCGACAGCCTGAAGGACAAGCTTGAGCTCATCTTGCGCTGCACTCAGAAAGGACAGCAGCCACAGCCCGCTTTCTACAGCTCCATGGGTGCCGCCCTGAAGATGGACCCCACGCAGGTCCATGTCAGCGAGTTCTGGCAGGTCGACGGATGTCCGTTGGCAGCCGTCTTGCGACGCCGCATGCGCAAGCAGAAACGCTTCCCCGGTCGCAAGTTCCAATGCGTGTGGGGCCCCGAGGTTTTGCCCAATCTGGGCAGGGCGCGCACGTGCGGCACTGACGTCTGCATGTGCCCTAAAGCCAACTCCGGCGACGGCCGTGCCGACCTGCTGAACCACGAATGGTGCACCTCCAAGGCCCAGATCAACGGCACCACCGCCCACATCACAGCCCTCTTCGGCTTCACCCTCGCCGGCCTCGTCATCCAAGACCTCTACCGCAAGGCTTAACCTGCTCTCCCTTTCGCCAACCTCTCGACGATAGTTCGCTGAGACTCTGAGAATGAGACAGCCGGACGGCTTTCGTCGGCATCATACAATCCATAACCACTTGTGCCTCATAGGGAAAAAGACTCGAAAAAAAATCCCACCCATAACAACCTCATCACAATCACAGTATCACAATTAAAAAAATGGATATCAATCACCCCCTTATATGTCATATAACTAATTAATAATTAATAATATATATAAAGAATATAGAAATTGATACCCCTCAAAAAACGAACTGTGATACTGTGATTGTGATTC
>OCTX012284386.1_pt1 | contig 25572 bp, 17 predicted proteins | sample 1539691 | NCBI WGS metagenome assembly OCTX01 (sample SAMN02144231, study PRJEB22623) | gut metagenome | biome: sheep rumen | host: Ovis aries | place: New Zealand
TTTCGGGTAATGGCATTTTGCAGGCTGCAAAATGCCCGGCGGCAGAAGCGCAGTCAAAGAAGTCCGAACAGGACTTTTTTGACAAGCTGAAAATAGCCCGGGAACCGATGTTCCCGGGCTGTTTTTTTATTCGCCGGTGTATGGGGAGAAGTAAAAGAGCAGATGACGCAGGCCGGCGTCAAAGACCATGCGGGTGTTGTCCGTACGCGGGAGAAGCAGGAGGCAGGAGTTCCAGACGCTGTCGAGGCCGGCGCAGGCGGCATAGGACGCCTCAGCCTCCGCGCGCTGTTCGCTCTGTTCGCCCTCCGCCACCAGGAGGAAACGGATCGGCGCCCTTTCCCGCAGCGCGGCGAGCGTTTCTTCCTCCGGGAAGGAGCCCTCGAACAGCGCGCAGCAGGAAAAGAGATCCGGCACGTCGCGGAGGCTGAGTCCCGCCGAACAGGTGAGGGCAAAATGCCCGCGGGCCGCGTCCAGCGCATGCTCCGAGGCGTCGGAGGCATAGGTGGCGCAGTGCTCCACCGTATAGCGGATCAGCGACGAAACGTCGGCGTCCGCATCGGCGGCTACGACGATCAGCGGGTCGCAGCAGTGCTCCTGAATCAGGAAATCCAGGAAGAACTTCGTGTTGACGTCGCGGCCGAAGACAGCGTTCGGGTAACTGAAGCTGCTGTCTTCGTCCAGCACCGAATGGGGGTCGCTGCCGAGGCAGAGCAGCACGTTATACGCGCCGTCCGGATCGTAGCCATAGGGCAGGTAGAGCAGAAATTCCCTGCCGTCCTCGCCCTGCGCGGTGAGCACCTCGCCCTGCTGTTCGGGCGTCTGGCGGGAGCTCATGTCCCGGTAGAGCGGCTGATCCAGCATCTCGGCGACATCCGGCCTCGAGTAGCCGTACTGCGCAGCCTCCCGATAGCTCAGCATAAAGCGATCGTTGCCGTAGCGCGATTCCAGCTGCGGATCAAAGACATAGGGCACGCCCCCGATGACGATTTCAGTCCAGGCGTGGATGTTCCCCTCTGCGTCCAGCGAGCGGAGAATGGTGCTTGCGGGAAAGCCCAGGCGCCTTGCCAGCGCGCGGAACGCAGCGGCGTAGTTGTAGCAGCTGCCTTTGCCGGTGCTGAAGATGAGCTTGGCTTCCTCGGCGCTCCAGTCCACGCCGGCTTCGGCGATGTGACGGCGGCCGAGATAGCTGAAGGTCTCCCGCACATAGTCGTTGCAGTGCCGCAGCATGGCGAGGCGGTCATCTGCGTCCTCGGGGAACTGCTCCAGCAGCGCGGCGAGGCATTCGTCCACATAGCCGTCGAGCTCGGCATCGCCGGAGCTAAAGCGGCCGTCGGCACCGAAATACAGCGGGACGAGCCGACAATCCCGGAGCAGGAACCCGTTTTCCCCACAGCAGTACAGATCAGTGCCGCGCAGGAAAACGCCGGGCTCATAGCCGGTGGAAAGCGCGGTCTCCGTCCAAACGGCGCCCTGTTCGTCCGCCCGGTGCGGAACGGAGGCCTCCAGCAGCAGCGCAAAATCCGGATCCGACGGATCCAGATCCACGGGGGCGAGGGCGTCCTCCGCCGGGATCAGACGTTCTTCCGCCGTCCAGCCGCTAAGCTCGGCGACACGGCGGGCAAATTCCCGCCGGCTGAGCGCGCCGGCCCCGTCGGTCAGAGCCGTCCTCAGCGCTTCGGCGCTCTCGGGTTCCGCGGGCAGCAGAAGCTCCAGCGCGCGGGAGAGCGCCTCCTCACCGAGGGAGTCGTCCGGTCGGAGAAAGTTTGCCTCGTCCGGGAACAGATAGGCCGCGTGCGCGTTCAGAACGGGGGCTTCCGGAGTAGGAGCCGGTTCTTCCTGCACGTCTGAAGGTGCCACCGTCTCGGGCGGAAGTGTTTCCACGGGGGACAAGGGCTTGCCCGGCCGGAAGCGGGCCAGGAGAAGCATCACAGCCAGCGCCAGAAGCGCGAGGGCAATGGCAATATACACCGGAAGGCGTTTTTGTTTTGCTTTTTTTGTCATAGTTTCAGCCTGGGGTCCTTTCTTATGTTCTCTAAATACAATATTATACCGATTCTCCCATTTCCGCGCAAGCCTTTTCTGCCCGGTTTTTGAAGCGGCGGAGCGTCTGCCGCCGCAGCGCCTGATTTCCTGCTTGCAAATCTGCGCTCAGGCTGATATAGTCTGTATCTATGGAAAGCGATTTGCTTTTTCTATTCACAGCTTCCCGCCGCGGGATGACCGCATGGCGGGGGATTGTCGGAGGAATAAAAGAATGAAAAAAGAGATTTCGGAAGAAAAAGAGCGGCAAACGGAGGAAAAATCTCAGCGAATCGGAAAGATCCTGTCTGCGATCCTCGGTGGATTGATCGGTCTTGCCGCTCTGAGTGCGATTACCATGCTGCTGTTCGGCGAGCCGATCGTCAGCCTGAAAGCGGCGGCAACGCCCGCGCCGACCGAAGCCGTCATTGAAACGCCGGCACCGGCTCCGACGCCGACGCCTGTGCCGACTCCCGCGCCGACCGAGGCTCCGGTTGAGGAGACGGACGAAACACGCTATCTCCGTGCTGAAGAGCTGCTGGAGGAAGGCAGCTATGACGAGGCGCTGGCGGCCTTTGAGGCGCTGGGCGACTATGAGGATAGCGCCGAGCGCTGCTTTGAGACAAAGCTTGCGCGTGCCCGGGCGGCAGCAGGGGGCGAAGGTGCCTATGAGGCGGCGCTCGAAAGCTACCGTCTTTACCTGGAAAGCGGCGATGCCCGCGCCTGGGATTGCTGTTTTGATATCTGGGGCAGCATCACCATGCGGGAAACCGTCTCCGCGGGCGTCAATTATACCGTCGGCGTGCGGTCGGACGGCACGGTGCTCGCCGTCGGTCGCAACAAGGTCGGCCAGTGCATGGTGTACGACTGGGAGAATGTGGCGGCCGTCTCTGCAGGCGGCTGGCATCCGCTTGGCCTGCGCCGGGACGGCACGGTGCTCGCCGTCGGCAGCAACTATTTCGGCCAGACCGAGGTGACGGACTGGACGGATATCGTGGCCATTTCCGGCGGCAGCAGCCATTCGCTCGGTCTTCGCGCCGACGGGACTGCCGTCGCGGCGGGCGATAACCGCTTCGGTCAGTGCGACGTGTCCGAGTGGACGGATCTTGTCGCGGTGGCGGCGGGCTGCACGCACAGCGTCGGCCTGCGCCGGGACGGCACGGTGGTCGCCGCCGGCGGCAATGAATACGGACAGAGCGAAGTGGAGGATTGGACGGATATCGTGGCCATTTCCGCCAGCGAGCTCAACACCGTCGGTTTGCGCCGGGACGGCACGGTGGTCGCCGCAGGCGACACGACCTACGGCCAGTGCGACGTGTCCGACTGGACGGATATCGCGGCGGTCTCCACCTATGCAAACTCCGTCAAGGCCGGGGATGAGTCGGTCTACTTTGCCCACACCGTCGCCCTGCGCGCCGACGGCACCGTGATCGCGGTCGGCAGCAACCGCTACGGCCAGAGCGGCGTGAGTGAATGGACGAACGTCGTGTCCGTTTCCGCCGGAGGCTATCACTCCGCAGCGCTGCGCGCCGACGGCACGGCCTATGCCACCGAGGTGACCGATGAAAAAGGCAACGGTGGCCAGTGCGATGTGGGAGACTGGGCGGAACTGCTGATGCCGCCGGAACGGAGCTTCGTACCGGCCGGATAAAGGCTGAAAACAAAAAACGTGCGGCAAATTCGCAGGCTGTTCTGTGAATTTGCCGCACGTTCTGTTTTACTTGCTTCTTGAGAACTCAGGAGCCCTTGCCGTCGCTTTCCGTGGCGTTGACAATGTCCTCAAAGTCGCCGATCTCAACCTCAATGTCGCCGCTCTTTTCGGCCTGCGCGGCCTCAAAGCTCTCGCGCATGGCGCGAATTTCGCCCTCCTTGTCCCGCAGGCGGGCGCGCAGTTCCTCCGCCTGGGCAAAGAGCCCTGCATAGAGCGGGCCGGGGGCGGCTTCGTTCTGCTCGAAACAGAGCTTGCCGATCTCGGTATAGACCTTGCGCAGCTCCTCGCTGTCGCCGTTGATTTCCAGGCTCAGCTTCGCCGCGCGGGCATAGGATTTGGCGCGGTCGGCACCGCGGGCGTAGAGCTCCTTCACGCCGCCGGCTTCGCCGAGCTCCTTCGCCTTGTCGGAAAGGCTGCGAAGGGTCCCGTTCAGAATGTCTTTATAGTTGGCCATGATATTAACCTCCCTGCGTTTCAGTTTCATCAGTATGGGAAAGCTTGCGGTTGACAAACAGCGAGCGCGGGTCGTGCCGCTGACGTCCGAGCACGATCAGCAGCGCCAGCGCCCCGAGACAGAGCACGACGGATAAAAGCTGTGACACACGCAAATTGGTGCTGCCGATGTACAGGCTGTCTGTGCGCAGTCCCTCGATCCAGGCCCGCCCGAGCCCGTACCAGAAGAAATAAATCAGCGCGCACTGGCCGTCGTATTTCCGCCCCCCGCGGCGGAACCAGGCGATCAGGAAGATCAGACCGATCAGATTCCACAGGCTTTCATACAGAAAGGTTGGGTGGACGTAGACGGTGGCGCCGCCCGGCGGGGTCAGACCCATGCGGCAGAAGATGTCTGTCTCGGCGCCGAAGGCCTCGCGGTTCATAAAGTTGCCCCAGCGCCCGATGATCTGACCGATCAGCAGACCATAGACGGCGAGATCCAGCATGGCCGGGAGGGCAATCTGCCGTTTCCGGCAGAAGAGCCAGAGCACAATCGCACCGGCAATCACGCCGCCGTAGATGGCAAGACCGCCGTCGCGGATGGCAATGATCTGCGAGGGATTGGCCAGATAGTAATCCAGCCGGAAGAGCACATAGTAGAGCCGCGCGCCGACAATGACAATCGGGATGAGCCAGAGCATCAGGTCGAAGAAGTCGTCCGGGCGGATGCCGAAGCGGGGGGCCTCCTTCGAGCAGTAGAGCATGGCAAGAACAAAGCCGAGGGCGATCAGCACGCCGTAAAAATAGACGGTAAAGCCGAACACGCTGAAGCCGGCCGGGGGATTAAACTGGAGGTCACCCAGCATTGGAAAGCTGATGACGGCGTCGCGCTGGATATTTTCAATCAGAAACAGTGGCATAAGCATCAGTCCTTTTTTGGGTAATAAATTGCCATCGCCAGGCGCTCGGGGCGAAGAACGTCCAGCAGAAAACGCTCGCAGTCGTCCCTGCCGATGCTCTCGAGCATCGCGGGAGCCTCCAGGGCGCAGTAGCCGTCGAGCAGGCCGGAGGCCAGGGCAAAGCATACGTTTTCAAAATCCTCGAGACCGCGGAGCCTCGCGCCGAGAGAGGCGCGCTTTGCCCGCCGGAAGCGATCTTCGTCCAGCCCATGCTTTTCGAGTGCTTCAAGCTCCTTCTTCACTTCGGCCAGCACGGCATCCGGGTCGCGGCTCTCGCCGCCGAGCAGAACCATCGCCGTGTTGGTGATGAAGTCCGCCTCGTAGTCAAAGTCGAGATTCAGCAGCCCCTTGGCATAGAGCCTCGCGTAGAAGGGGGAGGAGCGGCCGAAGAGCGTTCGCAGGGCGAGCGCGGCGGTCAGACGCTGGCGCAGGGAGGCCTCGCCCTTTTCCGCCGGGCGAAACTTCGCGCCCAGCATAAACTGCGGCGCGGACACGGGCATGGCCTCGCGGCTGAAGCTTTCCGCAGGCAGAAGGCTCTCCTCCGGGCCAAAATCGGTCTCCGGCAGGGACTGCGGCTCCTGCGGCAGCGTCTCGCGGGCGATGCTCAGCACGCGCTCGGGGTCTACGTCGCCCTCCACGCAGAGCACCATGTTGCCCGGCGCGTAAAAGGCGCGGTGACAGGCATAGAGCGTTTCGGCCGTGATGGAGCGGATGCTCTCCGCTGTGCCGGCCACGCGGTCGCGCAGGGGGTGCTGCGCATAGAGCATGCCGAGGATTCGGTAGTATAGGCCAAGGGAAGGGTCGTCCTCGCCCATCAGGATTTCCTGCGTGATGATGCCCCGCTCCTTCTCCACGGTCTCGTCCGTGAAATAGGGGGTGGAGACAAAGTGGAGGAGCATGCGCAGATTTTCCTCAAAATGCTCGGTGCACTGAAAGAAATAAGCGGTCATATCCGCCCCGGTGGAGGCGTTGGGATCGGCGCCGTTGGCGGTGAGAATGTTCAGCGCGTCGTCGCCGCCGGGCAGATCGAACATCTTGTGCTCGAGATAATGCGCGACGCCCGCCGGGGTGTCGTGCGTCTGCCCCTCCAGGCGAAAGCGGCGGTGCACCCCGCCGTAATCGGCCGCGAAGACCGCGTAGCTGCTGCGAAAGCCCTTCTTCGGCACCACGCACAGGCGCAGGCCGTTGGGCAGCGTCGCCTCATAGATGCTCTCGCCGATATCCTCAAAGCTCCTCTTCTTCATCCGGGCTCTCCTCTCCGCTGCCGGTTAAAAAGTAGATCAGATCGCAGTCCACGCTCTGTGCTATGGCCACGACCTCCTCTTTGGTCACGTCCTCGCAGAGCTCGGCCAGCTCCGCCGGCCCGTATTCCAGGCCGCGGATGATCTGTGAGAGCCAGAAGCCCTCCAGCTCGCCCTGGCTGTCCTCCGCGGTGCGCAGATCGGCGGCCGCGCCGGCCCGGGCGGCCTGCAGCTCCTCGTCGCTGATCTCGCCCCGCCGCATGGCCTCAAGCTGCCGGAAGATTTCTTCCTGCGCCGCCTCTTTCTTGTCAAAATCAATGCCCGCAGCCACCAGCAGCAGCCCCTTGTGCATGTCCAGCATCGAGCCTGCGTAGTAGCACAGCTGCAGCTTTTCGCGGACGTTGGCAAAGAGCTTGCTGGTCGAGCCGCTGCCGAACACGCCGTTGAAGACCGTCAGCGCCGCGGGATCGGGATCCTCCATGCAGTCGCCCAGCCGGAAGCCGATCACCAGCTTGCCCTGGCTGACGTCCATCGGCTCCGTCACCTCGCGCGGCTGATCCTCCAGCGCGTTCATGCGGATCTCGGTGCCGATTTCGTAGTCGATCTCGCCGCGCGGCAGCGTAGAGAGCGTGTCGCGCAGGCAGGCGGCCAGGCTTTTTTTGTCAGCGCGCCCGCAGTAAAAGATTTCGATCGGGCAGCTCTGCAGCAGGCTGCGGTAGTGCTTGGAGAGCTTGGTGTAGCGCACGGCGCGCATCTCGTCAATGCTGCCGAGACGGCCGGCGGAGAAATCTTCAAAGCAGCACATCTCCTCAATGCAGCGCATCACGGAGTAGCTGCGCTTTTCATTGACGCGGGCACGCAGCGCGTCGAGCATCTTTTCCCGTTCGCTGTCGACGTACTGCGGCAGCAGCAGGCCGCCGCGGGTCGCGGGGTTGAGCAGCAGCTCGCCCAGAAGCTCGCAGGCCGGGCGCAGCACGTCCTCCTTCCCAGGCAGAAACGCGCGCTCGGGAATGCTGGCATAAAAGCCGATGCACTGGATTTCGCCGATGCGGCGCACGACCGGTTCGATGGCCGTGCCGTACAGCTCATCCAGACGCGCGGCAATGGCCTCCATGTCGCCGTAGCGGGCGCAGCCCCGGCGCAGCACATAGGGGATCAGGGCGTTCATCGAAGCGGTCTCCTGCGTCAGCTGGGTCAGGAGATTGACGCTCAGGCAGGCGGTTTTGAATTTGTCGGAGCGCAGATGGTTCAGCCATACGCCCGGCATCAGTTCCACGCGGCTTATATCCATAAAGGCACCTCCCGGCTATTTTTCTAATTATATATTATATCATAGCTTGCCCGCTTTTGGTAGGTTTAGTTTTCCCGTCCAGTAAAAAAACGGCGAATGCGTTATTGACACATTCGCCGTTTCAGACAGTCAATTCCGAATTCAAACTCCGAATTCGAATTACAAAAAATGTTACCAGGCCTCGATTTCCTTGACCAGCATATCCCGCCCGGAGACAGGGGTCAGGTTATGGCTGCCGCAGAAGGGGCAGCGCATGCTGTTGAGATCAATGCGGAATTCCTCGTCGCAGTCCATGCAGCTGGCGATGCCCGGCACGGTTTCAATCACGAGCTTCGTGTCCTGATACTCGGTGCCGTCGATGACAGCCTCCCAGCAATCGGTCATATAGTGGGGCACAACGCCGGAAAGCTCGCCGATCTCGAGGGTGATTTTCTCGACGTGGGTCAGCTCTTCTTTCTTTGCCACGTCGCGCACCATACGCAGCAGCGCGTCTGTCAGTCCCAGTTCATGCATGCCTTAACCCGTGATCGCCTTGCCGATGATCTTGCCGGTCTTCTTGACCACATGCTCGGCCACCTTGAAGGGCATGCTCTCGAAGGCACCGGCCTGCCAGTTGCGCACGTGCTTGAGGTGGATGGCGTCGAAGGCACACTTGGTGGTGCACTGACCGCAGCCGATGCACATGTACTCGTCGACCTTGGTGGCACCGCAGCCGAGGCAGCGGGCGCATTCCTTCTTCACCTGTTCCTCGGTAAAGGTTACGCGGGCGTCGGCAAAGGTCTTGGCCTTGGCCTTGTTGTAGCCGGGAGCCTGGCGGTGGCCGCCGTCAAAGCCCTCCACGGGCAGAATGATGTTGTCCTTGTCGAGCGCGCGGTACTCGCGGCGGTCGCGGCCCTTGGTCAGGGTCTGACCCTCGTGGACATAGCGGTGCAGGGAGATGGCGGCCTCCTTGCCGGCGGCAATGGCGTCGATGGCAAATTTGGGACCGGTGTAGACGTCGCCGCCCACGAAGATGTCGGGCTGCGCGGTCTGATAGGTCAGACTGTCGGCGATGGCGAGACCCTTCTTGTCGGTCTTCAGCTCGCCTACGTCCAGGCTGCCCCAGTCGACGGTCTGACCAATGGCGCCGATGACGGAGTCAAGCTCGATGCGCTCGAACTTCCCGGTGCCCACGGGCTTGCGGCGGCCCTTCTCGTCGGGCTCGCCCAGCTCCATGATCTCAACCATCAGAGCCTTGACCTTGCCGTTTTCGCCGATGATCTCGGTGGGAGCATTGAGGAAGCGGAACTTCACGCCCTCGTCCATGGCCTCGGCGACCTCGTCCTTGTCGGCGGGCATCTCGGCCTGGGTGCGGCGGTAGATGATATAGGTCTCCTCGGCGCCGAGGCGAACGGCCGTGCGGCAGACGTCCATCGCCACGTTGCCGCCGCCGATGACGGCGCAGCGCTTGCCGATGGCGGGTTTGTTGCCGAGGTTGACTTCGCGCAGGAAGTCCACGCCGCCGTACACGCCCTCGAGCTCCTCACCGGGCAGACGCAGCTTTGCGCTCTTCTGGGCGCCGATGGCGAGATAGAAGCCCTTGTAGCCCTCGTCGCGCAGCTGCTGAATGGTGACGTCCTTGCCGACTTCCACGCCGCACTTGAACTCCACGCCCATCTCCCGGAGAATGTCGATTTCGGCGTTGAGCACGTCCTTTTCGAGGCGGAAGTTGGGGATGCCGAGGGTCAGCATGCCGCCGGGAACCGGGTTGCGGTCGAACACGGTGACGGGATAGCCCTTCTCGGCCAGGTAGTAGGCGCAGCTGATGCCGGCAGGGCCGGCGCCGATGACGGCGATCTTCTGGGGATAGGGACGGCCGATCTGGTTGAGCAGAGGCGGCACATAGCGGGTCTCCTCGTGCAGATCGTGGTCGGCGATGAAGCGCTTGACCTCGTCGATGGCCACGGCCTCGTCCACACCGCCGCGGGTGCACTCGGCCTCACAGCGCTTGTTGCAGATGCGGCCGCAGACGGCGGGCAGGGGATTTTCTTTCTTGATGAGCTTGAGCGCATCGGTGTAACGGCCCTGAGCGGCCAGCTTCAGATAGCCCTGGACGGCGATGTGCGCGGGGCAGGCGGTCTTGCAGGGGGCGGTGCCGGTTTCAACGACATCCTCGTGGTTTTCGCGGTAGTCCACGTTCCAGGCGTGCTTGCCGATGAAGGTTTCGCTAAGCTTGGTGTAGCCGCTCTCCTTGAGCGGGGTCTGGGTGCAGAGCTTCTGGCCGAGCTTCAGGGCGTTGGCCGGGCAGTTTTCCACGCACTGGCCGCAGGCCACACACTTGGCCTCGTCAACCTGCGCCACATAGTTGGAGCGGATGACGTCGCGCGCGCCGAACATCAGACCCACGCGCAGGCCGAAGCAGGCGCAGGAGCAGCAGTTGCAGATGGCGGCGCTCTCGCCGAGCTCTTCAATGTTGGGCATGTCGTGCATCAGGCCGTTGTCCTCAGCGCGCTTGATGATCTCGAGCGCTTCCTCGCGGGTGATCTGGCGGGCACGGCCGGTGCGGATGTAGTGTTCGGCGCCTTTGCCCATCTGGATGCACATTTCCTCATCCAGGTGGCCGCAGCCGTCGCCGAGGGAGGTGCGGGAGGCGCGGCAGGAGCAGGGGGAGACGGAGAAGGTGTCGTACTTGTCCAGGTAGTAGGACAGCTTGTCGTACTTTTCGGCGTCGGGGATGTCCTTGATCGCGCTTTCCACCGGCACAACGCGCATCAGGCCGTAGCCGTTGGGCAGAATCGGGGTCATGGTCTGCATGCGGATGCGGGTGTACTCCTCAAAGGCGCGGCCGACTTCGGGATGGGTTCTCAGCAGCTCCTGGTTGTTGACCAGCATCTCCATGATGCCGGGAGCGAAGATCTGCATGTAGTAACGGTCCTTGCCGTCCACCCGGTCGGTGGTGCCGCGGAAGACGCCGATCCATGCCAGATGCTTGCACAGCTTTTCCACTTCTTCTTCGGATTTTCCGACCTTTTTGGCCAGATATTCCACGGTGCGCTCCTTGCGCAGACCGGCAGCGATGGCGACGTCGGCCTCGTCGTCGGTCAGGATGCTGGCCAGCGAGTAGTACTCCGGGGCGTTCTCGTCAATCTTGTTGACAACGCCCGTGAGACCGCCGACCACCTTACAGAGTTTCACGATTTTCTGTCTCAGTTCAGCCATATCACACTCTCCAAAATTCCAAAATGGCGCGGCGGCTTTCGCCCCGCAATCCTTCAATTCTATATTGTAAAGGAAAGAGGCGGAAAACGCAAGACTTTCCTGCGTTTTCCGCCTGGAGAGATTAAAGGCCGATTTCCCGCGCCGCGCGCAGAAACCAGCCGGCCGAACCCGTATACCAGCTCCAGCCCGCCTCGCCCTCGCGCCCCGGGGCGGCATAGACGTCCGCAGCCAGCACGTAGGGCTCGGCACCGTAGCGCTCCATGTCGTGCCCCTCTGGCAGCAGCATGCGCAGGATCTCCCGCGCCTGCTCCGTGTGCCCGATGCGGTGCATCGCCATTGCAAGCCAGACCGCCCCGTGGGTATACTGCCCGCCGTTTTCCCGGAAGCCCTCGCCGTAGCTCGTGATATAGCCGGGACTGTCCTCATCCGGGCCGTAGGGCGGGGCAAAGAGGCGGACAAGCCCGTGCTCGCGGTCGATGAGACGGCTGGATGCCTCGCAGAGGGCGGAGGCGGTCTTCTCGGGACTCCCAAAGCCGGAGAGCACCGCCCAGCTCTGCACGGTCGCATCGATGCGCGCCTCGCCGCCCAGGGCGCGGCCGTCCGGCCAGTAGCCGCGCAGATAATGGCCGCCGACAAAGGCGGCGTCGGCCGCGCGGCCGACCTTCGCGGCGAGCTGATGCCATTTCTCCGCACCGGGCTCGCCGAGCGCTTCCAGCAGCAGGGCAAAGCGCGAGGCGACGTGCGCCAGGAAAAAGCCCAGCCATACGCTCTCGCCCTCGGCACGGTCGAAGCCGTCGTTCCAGTCGCCGCTGCCCAGTCGCGGCAGACCGTGACGCCCGAAGCCGCGGGATACGCAGCACGAGAGCGCCGCCTGCGCGTGATCGAGAAGCGTCGCCCTCCTCTCGGAAAGCGGCGGCGCCTCGTAGCGGTCGCGCTCCGTCTCGCGCAGCGGCGGCGATGAGAGGAAGGACTCCTCCCGCAGGCAGAAGTCCCGGTCCTCCGTGACCTCATACCATTCGCAAAGCGCCCAGGACAGCCAGAGCAGGTCGTCCGAGCAGCGGCTGCGCAGTCCCCGGTCGCCGCCGGGATGCGGATGCCACCAGTGCATCACGTCGCCCTCCTCGTATTGGTGGCGCGCCGCGTCGATCAGCCGCTCGCGCAGAAAACTGCTGTCTAGGGGCAGAATATTGGCCGCGTCCTGCAGCTGATCGCGGAAGCCGTAGGCGCCTCCGCTCTGATACAGGCTGCAGCGGCCGAGCAGACGGCAGGCGATGACCTGATAGGCCGCCCAACCGTCCAGATAGCGCGCCGCCGCGGGATCCCGGACGGAAAGCGGGGCGCGTGCGCAGAGCTTTGCCCAGTGGGAGGCCGTGAGGCTGAGTGCGGCGAGCGCCGCGGCGGGCGTCATCAGTTTCGTGAGCGTTTCCGTGTCGCCGCAGCCGCAGCCGAGCACCGTCAGATGCTCAGCGCGCAGGCGCATCCGGAAGGCCGCCGGGGCAAAGTCGCTTTCGATCTGTGCGCTCTGCCCGGCGCCCGCGAGATATGGCCTGTCCGGCAGCCAGGCGTCGGGGTTTTCCGCCGCGAGAAGCGCACCCTCCCGGCGAAGGCGGACGCTTTCGGGCCGTGCCAGTTGTTGAGCCCAGACCAGGGGAAGCTCCTCCGCGCCCTCAATCAGCAACAGACGGAAATTCGCGTCACGGGCGATCAGGGCGGTGGTTTTCACGCGGCGCTCTCCGATGTGCTTCTCCCAGACCGCGAGTCCGGGCGAAAAGCTGACGCGGCAGGCAAAGCCGTCGTTGGCGGCGAAAAGGCTCACATGCCGCCCCTCCCATTCGACCCAGAGCGCCTCCGGACCGGACACCGATTCCGGCAGGGCGGGCGGCTCGGTCAAGGGCATCTCCCGGGCATTCTCCAGCCAGAGAAAGCCGCTGCCGCAGTCCACAGCCAGAAAGCCGAGGTGCCCGTTTGTGAGAAGCTGCTGCCAGGGCCGAGCGGGCAGAGCACCGCCCGCCTCAAAATGAAAGTCACGTTCGCCCCAGCCATAGGCCGGGACGCAGCCCGGGGTTCGAGGTGCGCTCAGCGAGGGGAGCGTAAGCGCGGGCGGGAGCTGTCGCTCCTGCCCCAGGCAGAAGGCGGCGCGGCTCTCCACGGCCTCGGCAGCGCCCATCGGCAGAATGTGCACGCCGCCGCGTGCCCCGAGCAGCGGCTCCAGCCCGTGACGGGCCAGCGCGCGCGTCAGACTGCGGCGGAATGGCTGGCGGTATTCGCCCGCCTCGTCGCTGAAATAGACAAGATCGGCGTCGAGCCCGGCCGAGCGCAGCAGCAGATAGCGGCCGAGCAGCGCGTCCCGCTCCCGCTGATCGCCCCGGCAGCAGAGGATCGGCAAATCGCCGGACAGGCCGTGCGGCCAGAGCCCGCGGCGTGGCGCTGCCTCATGGAGGCGCGGCTTTGTCAGCGCGGGCAGCAGATCCATGGCCTTGCCGATCTCCGCGGGGCTGAGCCCCAGCAGCGTGGCGGCGCCGCCGACCATGCGGCCGCGCTCCGATTCCCCGGCCTCCAGCAGCCGGCCCGCGCCGCCCATCGCCCCATCGGCCGTGGGGGCGAGGCAGAGGGCAAAGCGCAGCTCTGCCTTTTCCCCGGCGGGGAGCGAGAGCTCCGCCTCCGCCCGAACCAGCGGATGTGAGAGCCAGCCGAGGCCGCCGTTTTCATCCGCCGAAAGCGAGAGGGGCGCGCTTGCGCGCAGACAGAGCCAGCAGCCGGGCAGATCGCCGCGCGGCAGCCGTCGAATCAGCAGCGCACCGTCCCGTTCCTCGCTCCAAAGGCCGAGCCGCCAGAAGGAAGGGTGACTTTCCCAGTCTGCACGGCGGGCCAGCACCGGGCGAAAGCAAAGCGTAAGGCGTACCGTCCGCTCCTGCGCGGACTTGAGCTGCAGCGCCCGGCACTCGCCCCATTCCCCGGCGGAGACAAAGGCGTCCGCTGTGAGACTCAGCGCCCGGTCCCAGAGACTGTAAGAGGCACCGTCCTCCTGAAAGGTCCAGAATTCCGCCCGCCCCGGCAGCAGCGCCTCGCCGTCCAGGCTCAGCTGCAGCGCGCCGTCATAGGGCAGCAGCTCTTCAGCCAGGGCGCGCCCGGCGCCGCGCTCGTCGAGCAGAAGATGATATGCGCCGTTTGAGAGCAGGCACATCCCACGCTCTCCGCCGACGCCGCGACGCAGCCAGCGTCCGGCCTCGCTGCGCGTCTCCCGCGCTTCGGTGATCTCCCTCTGGCGGTGGACGAGCACCGCACCGTCGCCGGGCTGCTCCTGCAGCAGCAGCTCATGGGCGCTCATAGCAGCGTCGTTGAAGAAGCGGCGGCGGATGCTGCCGTCGCAGAGAGCGTTGGCCGCGGCCAGCAGGCTCATGCCCGCGTGATGCACCATCGTGCAGTCGACGACCTCGCCCGCCGCGCTCCGGCAGCGCCCGGGCGTGAGATCCAGCGCGTCCTTGAAGCCCCAGCGGCCGAGCATGCCCCTTCGCTCGAGGCGGCGCAGATTCTGCACCGCCGCCCGCGGCGACACGGCCAGCGCCAGAAAGCTTGCGTAGGGCGCGACGACCAGATCCCGCTCCTGCCCGCGCCGCAGGGCGAGCGCCGGGCAGCCGTGTGCCTTGTAGCGGTAGTTTTTATCCCCGTCGAGAGCAAAATAGGCGCTCTCGGAGATGCCCCAGGGCTGCCCGGGCGCAGCGCAGCGCCGCTGCGCATAGAGGCAGAAGCGGCTGCTCTCATAGAGAAGGCTGCCGCGCTCAAAGGGCAGAAACAGCGCCGGCATCAGATATTCAAACATCGTGCCCGCCCAGCTGGCGAGACCCCGGTAGCCGTCCTTCTGCAGCTGCCCGCGGCCGAGCCGCCGCCAGTGGCGGACCGGCACGTCGCCCTTGGCCACGGCGAGATAGCTCGTCAGCATCGCTTCGCTCGCCATCAGGTCATACCAGCCGCCGGCGCCCCTGGCCTTGGCGGTGTCGTAGGAAATAGTAAAGAGGCCGCGCACCGGGTCGTAGAGCGGTGAAAAGTCCATCGGGGCGAGCAGCGCGTCGATGCGCCCGGCCAGCGCCTCATCGCCCTGCTCCCGGGCGAAGGCGGCGGCGATCAGCAGCCCCGCCCAGCAGTTGCCGCTGTCCACGGTGGATAGGAAGGGCGGATGCAGCGACTGCAGCGTGCGCGTGTCGTACCAGTTGTAAAAATGCCCCCGGCAGCGGGGCAGGCGCTCCATGCTGCCGACGAGACGCGAGAGGAAGGCCAGCGCCTCGTTTGGCGCGATGATTGCCATGTCGCAGGCCGCGGCGGCTGCCGCGGCCGCCAGACCCATGTTGGTGGGCGAGGTGCGGTGCGCCGGACCCTTCGGCGGCTGATGCTGGACGTTATCCGGCGGAAGGAAGTGATCGGCCTCGGTGCAGAATTCCGCAAAATAACGCCAGGTATCCGCGGCGCGCTCTTTCAGCCACGCCCGGTCTGCGGCGCCCAGCGTTTCCGTCCGCCAGGCCGGCAGCGCGAGCGCCGCCGCAGCCGCCGGGGAGAGCAGCCACAGGAGCCCGGCCGAGCGGCCGATCACCGTCGGCGAAAACAGCAGGCAGACAAGCCCCAGCGCTGCGGGCACGGCCATGGCGCGCAGCGTTGCCGCGAGCCCGCTCCGCCCTTTCTCGCTCTGGGCGGCGGTCTCCCATTCCAGGAGCTTCCGGTGGGAGACCAGCATGCGCCAGAGCGCGGTGACGGCAGCCGAGAGACAGACCCAGGCCTCCCAGGGCAGCAGCCACAGGCGCATCAGGCTTTGGACGATCGCGCCGCCGACGCCGGTCAGCAGACGCGCATAGCGCCGCAGACGCGGCGCGGGGGAGGGGCGCTGCGCGGCGTCGATGAGACTCGAGAGCAGGCCGCCGAGCAGCGCGAGAAGCGCCGCCCAGGCGGAGAGGCGCAGCCCGTAAAAACGCAGAAAAAAGCCGGAGAGAATAGCAAGCAGGGTCATCGGCGCAAGGAGGCTCCGGCGCAGGCTGTCAAAGAGACGCCAGCGGTCGATCGGCCGCAGCTCCCGCCCCCGGTGAAACAACCAGGGGCTGTTCTGCCAGTCGCCGCGCACCCAGCGGTGCATGCGCTTATAGTAAGAGAGCGGGCGGGCGGGGAAGCCGTCGGCAAAGACAGCATCGCCAAGATAGCCGCCGCGCAGAAAAGCTCCCTCCAGCGCGTCGTGTGAGAGGACGCTTCGTGGCGGAAAGCGCCCGGTTGTGCAGGTGAGCAGGGCGCGCAGATCCAGAATCCCCTTGCCGGCAAAGCCGCCGCAGTCGAAAGCGTTCATGTTGAGTTCCCCGCAGAGGCTGCCGTAAGGATCGCTGCCGCCCGGCCCGGCAAAGATGAGCGCGAAATCGGTGGCGTTGGCGCTCTTGAGCTCCGTGGTCAGGCGGGGGTGGATCAGGCCGTAGCCGGCCGTTACCACGCGCCGCTCCGGATCGATCACCGCCCGGTTCAAGGGGTGGAGCATCGCTCCGATCAGCGAAAGTGCCGCGCCGGGCTGCATGCGCGTGTCGCTGTCGAGCGTGAGAATAAAGCGCGTACCGGCGAGCGCGTCCCGCTCCCCGGTGACGGAGAGGACGGAGGGCTCGTCGTTAAGCAGCTTTGCCAACTCCAGCAGCGCCCCGCGCTTGCGTTCCTCGCCGCTCCAGCGCTCACCGTCAAAGCTGCGCGGCCGGGTAAAGAGATAAAAGCCGCCCCCGCAGCGCCGGTTGAGTGCGCTGACCGCCTCGCGCGCGGCGCGCAGCAGGGCCTCATCCCCCTCCGCTTCGGCTGTATCCGCGGCGGGCAGATCGGCCAGAATACCGAACTGAAGATTCTGCCCGGCTCTGCGGTGCGCGAGCTGAAACTCCTCCAGCCGGCGGCAGAGCTTTTCGGCGCTTTCCCGATCCGTCAGGAGCGCCGAGAGCACGCAGAGCGTTTTTCCCTCGCTCGGCACGCCCTCCGACAAATCCAGCCGCGGCAGCCGCCGGGGCGGGATCGCGCGCAGCAGCGCCAGATCGACCACGCCCTTGACAAGCTCCGACACCGGGAGCAGCAGCAGGGGGGCGGCCCAGACGCTTCCGGCCGCAAAGGCCAGCAGCAGGCTCAGAAAGAGACTCGTCAGGACGAGCGCGGCAATGTAGAACCCCGCGCCGCCCGCTGTGTCGTCAAAGAGAGTGAAGCCGACGTGCTGCCCCTCTGCCTGTGCCTGCTGCACCAGACGCCGCGCCAGCAGATGCTCCTCCACGCCCTCCGCGCGGGCCATGGCCTCCAGGCGCTCCAGATAGCTCTGCCGGCTCTCCCGGTCCATGCGAAGATAGACCCCGTCGGGGTCTTCGCGGAAGGCGGCGTCGCAGAGGTCAACGCCGCGCAGCAGCTCCTCCATATCCGCTCCGCAAAGCCAGCGCAGCGAGGAAAATAGCGCCTCCAGCGCATCGCGCTGGGGCGCGGTGTCGGCGGCATAGGGCAGCGTATCGCAGACGGCGGCCATCGCCTCAATCATCGCGGCGCGCATCGCGGCGGGGAAAAGCAGCAGCTCCCGCCGCCGGAGCGCCGTCACCGTCTGAAAGCCGCGCAGAAATTCCCGACAGCGGCCCTCATCTAGCCAGCCCTGGCCGGAGGAGAGCAGCGAGCGGCAGAGGCAGACCGTCAGCAGCCCCTGCTCGCTCCGGCGCTGCCGCCGGACGGCGCGGAGGTCTGCGAGCGCGGCCTGCCCCTCGCGCTGCACCATGTACCAGTTGTCGAGCAGCCACTCACAGACAGCCGGAACGGAATCAGCGTCGGCATAGCGGCGGTACACGGCATCGTGACAGCGCCGGACAGCGGCGAAATGCCGCTTCAACTCGGCCGCCGCGGCAGCGCCGCCGCTCTCGCCGCTGATCGGCAGGAGCCTTGCACAGTTGGCCGCAAAGGCGGCAAGCTTGTCTTCATCAACGCTCAGTCCGGAAAAAATCTGATCCATAACGCACCCCGAAAAAAGGTTTTCCTTTCCATTTTTCCCCGGTGCGCGGGAAATATGCGACCGCGGCGGCTTTTCGGTTGACAAGCAGAGAAGGCTGTGATAAATTAGATCGAGGATAATCGTTTGCCGCCGTGCCCCGGGCACGGCGGTCTTGTTTTGCAGAAGAAAGGAAGAGTACAATGTCCTTTGATTATGACGTCATCATTGTCGGCGCCGGTCCCGGCGGCATTTTTTCCGCCTGGGAGCTGAGCCGGCTCGCGCCGGAGAAGAAAGTCGCCGTGTTCGAACTTGGCCGCCCGCTGAATCAGCGCCGCTGCCCGATCGACGGCAAGAAAATCAAATCCTGCGTCAAGTGCCCGGTGTGCAGCATCATGAGCGGCTTCGGCGGTGCGGGCGCCTTTTCCGATGGAAAATATAACATCACCAACCAGTTCGGCGGCACGCTTTACGAGTATATCGGCAAGCAGGAGGCCATCGACCTGATGCGCTATGTGGACGAAATCAACGTCAGCCACGGCGGCGCGGGGACCCGGCTCTATTCCACCGCCGACACGAAGATCAAGCGCATGTGCCTCGAAAACGGTCTGCATCTGCTCGACGCGCAGGTGCGCCATCTGGGCACCGACATCAACTATGTCGTGCTGGAAAACATCTATGCCGAGCTCAAGGAGCGGGTGGACTTTTACTTCAACACCGCCGTCAAGGACGTCCGCCGCGCGGAGGGCGGCTATCTCGTGCAGGCGGGCGAGCGGGAATACAGCTGCGAAAAATGCGTCATCTCCGTGGGCCGCAGCGGCAGCAAATGGATGGAGAGCGTATGCCGGGAGATGAACATCCCCACCAAATCCAACCGCGTCGATATCGGCGTGCGCGTGGAGCTGCCGGCAGAGGTCTTCGCGCATCTGACCGACGAGCTCTACGAGAGCAAGATCGTCTACCGCACGCAGAAATTCGAGGATCTGGTGCGCACCTTCTGCATGAACCCGCACGGCGTGGTGGTCAACGAGAACACCAACGGCATCGTCACCGTCAACGGCCACAGCTATGAGGACCCGGCCAAGCATACCGAGAACACCAACTTTGCCCTGCTCGTGTCCAAGCACTTTTCCGAGCCCTTCAAGGACTCCAACGGCTACGGCGAGAGCATCGCGCGGCTGTCCAACATGCTGGGCGGCGGCGTCATCGTGCAGCGCTTCGGCGACCTGGTGCGCGGGCGGCGCAGCAATGAGGCCCGCATCCGCGACAGCTTTGTCACGCCGACGCTGGCCGCAACCCCGGGCGATCTGAGCCTCGTGATCCCGAAGCGGATCCTGGACGGCATCATCGAGATGATCCACGCGCTCGATAAAATCGCGCCGGGCACCGCCAACGACGATACGCTGCTCTACGGCGTGGAGGTGAAGTTTTACAACATGGAGGTCGAGCTTGACCGTAACCTCCAGACCTGCAGCGAGGGGCTCTACGTCATCGGCGACGGCTCTGGCGTGACCCATTCGCTCAGCCACGCCTCCGCCAGCGGCGTTCACGTCGCGCGGCACATCGCGGCGCTGTAGCCTTTCGCTCATAGAAAGCAAAGAAGGAATGAGGATACCCTCATTCCTTTTGCTTTTCCCGCAGTTTTCTCCGGCGGCGGCTGATGCTGCGCTCCAGCTCGCCGCTGCGGAGAAATTCCGCCAGCACGAGCTGCTCATACACCGGTACGGTGCAGGAATAAAAGCCGAGCTTTTCCTCGTAGAGCACCAGCAGCTCCTCCGGCAGCACCATGTAGCCCATGCGCATGGAGGGCGCCAGGGTCTTGGAAAAGCTGTTGAGGTAGATCGTGCGCTCCGGCGCGAGGGAAAAGAGCGTCTCCACCTGCCGGGTGTTCACCGCAAGCTCCGACCCGTAGTCGTCCTCCACGAGATAGCCGCCGCGCGCCCTCGCCCAGGCGGCGTATTCATGGCGCCTGGCCGCCGTGGCGCTTACGCCGCTGGGATAGCTCTGGTAGGGCGTCACGTGCAGCACGGAGGCGGCGCATTGCCGCAGCGCCGCGCTGTCTACGCCGTCGGCCGCCATCGGCAGCCCCTCGCAGGCGGCACCGTTTGCCTCATACACCCGGCGGATCGCCTCATAGCAGGGCTCCTCGCGGGCATAGAGCCGCTCGCGCCCCAGAAGCTGGATCACCAGCGCGTAGAGATATTCCGCGCCGGAGCCGACGACGATCTGCGCCGGGCGCACCAGCATGCCGCGGCTGCGCGCGAGATAGGCGGCGATCTCCTCGCGCAGCTCGCCGCAGCCGCAGTTGGGCGAGCGCATCAGAATCCGCTCGCCGTAATCCGAGAGCATCCGGCGCATGATTTTTGCGAGCGCCGAGAAGGGGAAATCCTCCGCCGCCGCGGGCAGACTCATGTCCTCGAGTCTGGCTTTCGGCGCCGCCGCGGCCGCGCCGCCGAAGGCGGAATAGAGCCCGCTGCGCTCGCGTGAGACGGCATAGCCCTCGTCGGTCAGCAGCGAAAGCGCGTGCTCGACGGTGATGAGGCTCAGCCCCAGCTCCGCGGCAAGCTGCCGCTTGGAGGGCAGGCGGCTGCCCCGGGGCAGCAGACCGGAGACAATGTCTGCCTTGAGCTGCCGGTAGAGCTGCAGATAGGCGCTCTCCCCGGCGCTTCGGTCGATTTGATACTTCATGGCAGGACTCCAAACTGGTCTTATAAAAATATACAAAACTGGTGCTATTCATAAGTCCAGAATCAGTATATAATGAGAGGCAGAAAAAGTCAAGGAGCGGATGACCATGGAAAAAATGCCGATCAAAAAACTGACGCTGACCGCCGTGCTGCTCGGGATGAACATCATCATGAGCAGCAGTATTTTGAGCGTACCAGTGCCCGGCGGGCATATGTATCTCAACGATGTCATTATCGTGATGGCGGCGCTGATTCTCGACCCCTTCTGCGCCCTGATCGTCGGCGGTGTGGGCGCCTTTTTGGGCGACATGATCTTTTATCCGACGCCGATGTTTGTCTCCCTCGTGACCCATGGGCTGCAGGCGGCGCTGATCTCGCTTTTCGTGCGCCGCGTGATGAAGACAAAGCCGCTGCCCTCCGCAATCCTTGCCTCCGTCCTCGGCCTGATCCTCACCGTCGCGGGCTACACCATCGGCCGCGCCTATATTTACAGCACCCCCGCCTATGCGGTGATGAAGTTTCCCTTCCAGATCCTGCAGACCGCCGTGGGCTCCGCGATCGCGCTGGCACTCTATTTCGGCACGCCGATCCGGAAAATCGCACAGCGGGAGCTGAACGACGCTGTTTAATTCGGAATTCGGAATGAAAAGTGGGGGAGCGGTTTATACTGGTTGACAGTAGGGTGCGCTTCCGTTATAGTGGAAGCAAGAGTGAAATGACGCTCACAAAGGAGGAAATACAGATGGCAAACAAATATGCGGGCACCAAAACCGAAAAAAATCTCTGGGAGGCCTTTGCCGGCGAATCCCAGGCGAGAAACAAATACACCTATTTTGCTTCCGCGGCGAAGAAGGAGGGCTATGAGCAGATCGCGGCCCTGTTCCTGAAGACGGCGGAGAACGAGAAGGAGCACGCCAAGCTCTGGTTCAAGGAGCTGGGCGAGCTGGGAAATACGGCGCAGAATCTGGAGCACGCCGCCGAGGGCGAAAACTTTGAGTGGACCGACATGTATGAGCGCATGGCGCGCGAGGCCGAGGAAGAGGGCTTCCCGGAGCTTGCGGCCAAGTTCCGCGGCGTCGGCGCGATCGAAAAGATGCACGAGGAGCGCTACCGCGCGCTGCTCAAAAACGTTGAGACTGCGCAGGTTTTTGAAAAGAGCGAGGTCAAGGTCTGGGAGTGCCGCAACTGCGGCCACGTCGTGGTCGGCACCAAGGCCCCCGAGGTCTGCCCCGTCTGCAATCACCCGCAGGCCTACTTCGAGGTCCACGAGGCCAACTACTGAGCATATAGACAAAAAAGAGCGAACTGATAGAATCAGTTCGCTCTTTTTTCGTGTCCGGTGTTTGCTGCAGGATTATTCTTCTGCCTGCATGATGATCAGGCCAAGCTCAAAGGCAAGAAACATGATCTTCGTTTTGTCATCCAGACGGGAGGAGCCGGAGACGCTTCTTGGTTCCCATTCGGAATGGTCCAGATTATCCCCGGCATAAAAGAACTGGAAAAAGCCCGTGCCTCTGAAATCACAGACGGCCTGCATGCCGGCACATTCCATTTCTACGCAGATGGCGCCTTGTGCCTTCCGGCGCCGAACCTTCTCCGGGGTCTCCCGGTAGGGCGCGTCAGTCGTCCAGGTCGTTCCCTCCACAAAAGGATAACCAGATTTTCGCAAGACTTCCCGAAACTCTTCCCGGTAACGCTTGTTGACTTCAATGGTGTCGCTTGGCCTCATATAATGATAGCTGGTTCCCTCGTCCCGAAGAGCGAGCGTAGGGATGATGATCCCGCAGTCTTCGATCGAGCGATCCAAAACGCCGCAGTTTCCAAGCAAGATCAACTGTTTACTACCTATCGCCATCAGATCTTCATACTCGGCAACACAAGAGGGCTCTCCGACGCGTGACTGAAAGAGCGCAAATTTCTGCCCTTGATACTCCACTTCATAGACTGGGTTCAGCCCTATGGCAGAGTGGAGCTCCGTCAGAAGTTTAGATTCAAAATGGGATAATACGCTGTCAAACAGCTTTTTAGAAAAACAGGAAATCGTGACTTTCGGAAAACCGGCGACGGCTTTCGTAACCATCTCCGGATTGATTACGGCTTTCTGTTCAATATCAAACTCTTCCAGCAGCATATGCATTTATTCGCTTAATTCGCCGCTTTCATCGACAGGAAGGCGTTGATGAAGCCGTCGAGGTCGCCGTCCATGACCGCGAAGATGTTGCCGGTCTCGTACTCGGTGCGCAGATCCTTGACGAGCTGGTAGGGCATGAAAACGTAGGAGCGGATCTGGCTGCCCCACTCGATCTTCATCTGCACGCCCTTGATATCGCTGATCTTCTCGAGGTGCTCGCGCTCCTTGATCTCGGCGAGCCTCGCGCGGAGCATGTTTTTGCAGTTCTCGAGGTTCTGGAAGTGGCTGCGCTCCACCTGGCTGGACACCACGATGCCGGTGGGCTTGTGGATCAGGCGCACGGCGGAGGAGGTCTTGTTGACCTTCTGTCCGCCCGCGCCGGAGGAGCGGTAGACCTGCATTTCGATGTCGTCGTCCTTGAGCTCGATCTCGCTGTCGTCAGCGGCGATCTCGGGCATGACCTCCACCGCGGCGAAGGAGGTGTGGCGGCGGCCGGCAGCATCGAAGGGGCTGACGCGCACCAGGCGGTGCACGCCGTGCTCGCTCTTGAGGAAGCCGTAGGCGTTCTCACCCTCGATCATGATGGTGGCGCTTTTGAGCCCGGCCTCATCGCCGTCCAGGTAATCCATCACCTTCACCTTATAGCCGTGGCGGTCGGCCCACATGTTGTACATGCGGTAGAGCATCGAGGCCCAGTCCTGCGCCTCGGTGCCGCCGGCGCCGGCATGGAAGGTGAGAATGGCGTTGTTGGCATCGTATTCGCCGGAGAGCAGGGTGCCGAGACGCATGGCCTCGGCCTTCTCGGTGAAGCTGTCAAACTCGCTCTGCAGCTCCTCGAGCATGGAGTCGTCCCCCTCCTCGAGTGCCATGTCGCAGAGCGTGTACATATCGTCCCAGGCGGCGCAGAGCTTCTGATAGCCCTCCACCTTGCCCTTGAGCAGCTTGAGCCGCTTCTGCACGCGCTGGGAATTAGCCACGTCGTTCCAGAATCCCTCGCGCTCGCTGGCAGCCTCGAGCTCCTCGATCTCCTTCTGGGCGGCCTCGAGCTTCAGCGCGCCGCGCAGCACCTCCAGCGTCGGCTTGCAGGCGTTGAGCTTGCCTTTATATTCTTCAAATTCAAGCATGGTATCATAGTCTCCTCACAGTTTGTCGATATATTATATACAAAAAAAGCCATCTTGTAAATGCGTAATTTTATCGGCTTTTTTCTTGGCGGGAGGGGAATGAAGTCTTTTCTTTTGAAATGCTTTATGATATACTGAAGCGAACACCCTGGCTTACAAAATTTTATATATTAGAGGAGAAAACAGAGATGATTGCACACGGCAAAGAGATCAAGGTTTTCACCGGCAACGCAAACCCCGACCTGGCCAGAGACATTTGCAGCCAGCTGTACATTAAGCTGGGCGACTCCAACGTGGGGCAGTTCGCCGACGGCGAATGCTCTGTCTCCGTCTATGAGCCCGTCCGCGGCAAGGATGTGTTCATTGTCAATTCCACCTGCAACCATGTCAACGACAATCTGATGGAGCTGCTCATTATGATCGACGCCATGCGCCGCGCGTCCGCCGGCCGCATCACCGCCGTCATTCCGTATTTCGGCTATGCCCGTCAGGACCGCAAGGCCAAGAGCCGCGATCCCATCTCCGCCAAGCTTGTTGCCAATCTGATCACCGCCGCCGGCGCCGACCGCGTGCTGACCATGGACCTGCACGCCGCCCAGATTCAGGGCTTCTTCGACATTCCGGTGGACAATCTGATGGGCGCGCATCTGTTTGCCAAGCACTATCTCAAGGTTTTCGGAAAGAATAACGAGGACGTGATGGTCGTCTCGCCTGACGTCGGCAGCACCGCCCGCGCCCGCGCCTTCTCCATGAGCCTCGGCACCAACATGGCCATCGTGGACAAGCGCCGCGAAAAGGCCAACCAGTCCGAGGTCATGAACATCATCGGCAACGTCGAGGGCAAGACCTGTATCCTGCTTGACGACATCGTGGACACGGCCGGCTCCCTCTGCGGTGCGGCGAAGGCCATCAAGGAGATCGGCGGAGCGAAGGAGGTCTACGCCTGCGCGACCCACGGCGTGCTCTCCGGCCCGGCGCTCGAGCGCATTGAAAACAGCTGCATCAAGGAGCTGCTGCTGCTCGACACGATTCCCTATCCCGCTGACAAGCCCAAGGTGGAGAAGATCCACTATCTGTCCACCGCTTCCATCTTTGCCGAGGCGATCCGCCGCATCTACGAAGAGGTCTCCATCGCCAGCATTTTTGACACCTGATGATGCTGTTCCAAAAATCCGGCGGCGTGCGCTGGCTGATCGTGTGCCTCGGCAATCCCGGGCCGCGCTATGAGGGCACGCGCCACAACGCGGGCTTCATGACGGCCGACGCCCTGGCCAAAAAGCTGAACATCAGCGTCAACCGCGCGCGCTTCCGCGCCCTGACCGGCAAAGGCGAGATCGCCGGCGAGAGCGTGCTTGTGATGAAGCCGCAGACCTATATGAACCTCTCGGGCGAGGCTGCCGCCGAGGCCGCGAGGTTTTACAAGATCCCGCCGGAGCGGGTGATCGTCGTCTCAGACGAAACGGCCCTGCCCGTCGGGAAGCTGCGCGTGCGCGGCAAAGGCTCCGCGGGCGGGCACAACGGCCTCAAAAGCATCATCGCCTGTCTCGGTTCGGATCAGTTTCCCCGCATCCGCCTGGGCGTCGGTGCCCCGCCCCACGAGGACTACGACATGGCCGACTGGGTGCTGTCCGCCTTCAAAAACCAGGACGCGGAGGACATGGCCGCCGCGGCTGACCGCGCCGCCGAGGCCGTGATCTGCTATATCACCGAGGGCCCCGAGCGCACCATGAACAAGTTTAACTGAGTTTTTCGATAGAAATACATAAAATAAAGGAGCATGCCCATGAAAAAGACCTGTATTGCCATGCTGCTGGCGGGCGG
>OCTX011607243.1_pt1 | contig 25565 bp, 38 predicted proteins | sample 1539691 | NCBI WGS metagenome assembly OCTX01 (sample SAMN02144231, study PRJEB22623) | gut metagenome | biome: sheep rumen | host: Ovis aries | place: New Zealand
GGTTCACCAGTCTCCGTCCGTGTCTATCTTTTTTTTAATAACTTTCACTCGTTTGTCGTCCTGGGTGCGTGCTCCTTTTGCTTGATTGCAACAGTAATGCGCCGCTTGTAGGTTGTCCCAGTCTTGGGCGGCTGCTGCTGCGCTGCTATATCCGTATTGCTGCCACTTGCTAACTGGTTTTATTTCGTCAATAACAAAGGACAGCGGATGCTGCGCGTCGCTGGGTTCCTCGTAGTGTATGCGCCCGAGCCTCCCTCCGCATATCCCGCACGGTGCATCCATCGCTTTAAATCTGCGGCGGTGCTTCCGCCGTAGGGTGCCATTTTTATAGCGGGGGTTTGTTGTCATTGGGTGGGGGTCTCCTTATTTTTTTTATTAAATAGTTTGAGAGCGGCGGGTGTTGCCGCTCTCGGTTTTCAAAGAGGAACCATTAATACAATGTGGCAACAAAAAGGAGCCCCCGTGCTACGGTTGGGACTCCTCCTTGCTGTGTTCAGTTTTCATGGCGGTACATGATCACTGGCTTTATTACCACAATATAATATTATTACTTATGGGGTGGGTATTGAATGGGCATCGATAACTTTTTGTAAATTTTTTATTGCTCGGCTGTGCAGCTGATGCTGTCCGCTCAGGTCGTCGCATCCTCTTATCTCGAGGATGTCGTCCCAGCTCTTCTGCTCAATATATCTAAGCATTAACACCTCGCGTTGTGCTGGGCTGTCTAGCTCTTTAATATATCCGACCGCCTGTTCGATGCGCTCGTGTAAAAATGTGATATTGCTTTCGATGCTGTTTTTTATCCGCTCCCGCTTCTCCAGGTGCTTTATCGCCTGCCGCTCCAGTCCGTCCTGTTTCGGGCTGCTCTGTATGCGGTCGGGGTTGTAATTGATTGCGCTGGCCTGTAATAGTTTATCAAGTTCGCGCAGCGCTATTTGTTCGCACCGGACCGCAATTACTGCGTTTCGTATATCCTGCAAGAACTCCCCCGCGTTTATTGCCATAACTATTCCCCCTTTATAACTACGAAGCCCGCCTCCTGGGCTCTCTCTGCTCTTTCCTGCTCCATCGTTATTGCTTCCCCGGGTTTAACTATGCGCCCGAGCTGTGTGTCTTTATATTCTTTTATTACTTCAACGAATTTTATTTTGTCCGGTTTATATGATCCGGTTGGCTTCGTATTCCCCAGCAGCTTCTTCCATTTGCTTACTATTAGCCCGTTATTGTATGTATAATTGACTTTCGGTATGTCGAGCAGCTTCCTGGTGTCATACCCCTCAAGCTCGAACGGTATAACATGCGCGTTTTCGCCGTCCTTGACTCCTAGCTCTTTAAGTACCGGGAGCGGGGTTGTTATAACCGGGGTTGATTCCAGTAGGCTCTCCGCTATGGTATAACAGAACGCTTCGCTGTCGCTGAGCTGGACCGTATAGTCTGCCCGCTTTAATATTGGGCGGATGTCCATTGTTGGCTCCATCTTTAAAAGCCCCGCGGGCGCGTTCTTCAGTCTCTCGTTTGCAAAGTATAGCCATATAAATGGGACGCCCTGTTTGTGCATCAAGTTCGCCAGTGCGATCATGCGCTGCTGTCCTTTCTCCGGTGTGTCCAGTCTGGTTGCTGAAACAAGCAGGAGCGCGTCCTGGGTCTTGCCTGTGTCGACCAGGTTCTTTATGACCTGGGCGTCTGCTGCTTCCTCGCCGAAGCTCTTTTTTACTGTTTCCGATACGCATACCAGCTGACCCTTGTCCTTTGGTAGGTGGTGCGGGTTTACATCCTGGCATCCGTGCACCATCTGTATAACCTGCTTTGCTTTTATGTTCTTCGGTATATTATCGAATACGCGATTTATTATAAGCGTGTCGCATTCTATTTCCTGGCCGCTGTCCGCCTTTATAATTGGAACTATGGGCTGCAACCTTGCCAGCTGCTCCGGATCTGCCTGCTCGTAAATAACCGCGATGTCATAATGCTTCGACATTGTCTTGCAAAAATTATAAATGAATGTTTCAATGCCTCCGATTTTGAATGTGTTTTTGGTATATATAGCGACTTGCGTTTTCATTGGTTCCCTCCGTAGTTTAATATAATTGTTTTTTACTCCGCGGGCTTCGTGTGCCCATGTTTGCTGCGGGCGATAAATCTGCGCGAACTTCTCAAGCTCTGGCAGCTCGTTCTTGTTGGTTAGTATGACGACCTCATTCTGCTGGCTTTCCCGCTCCACCTCTTCTAGTAATATAAAATCGTTTGCGGTGATCACCGGTAAATAATAGACAATTCTTTTTGTTTTGGTCTTGCCCTCTCTGTACTTCTTCGAGAGGCTGTTCGGCGTTTCCGTTCTGTAATAATATAAATAATCTGTCGCGCATATGTGCTGCGCCTTTTCTAGATCCAGGCGCCTGGTGAAGTCCTCATCTTCTGCAACATCCTTTTTCTCGTTGAACCTGGTTGCTCCTATAAACTCCCGCTTAAAAACTCGGGTGCATGCGCTCGGGTTGCTCAGCCTGTCCTGGTCGTTTTTTAGCTTATACATGAACCGTTTATCCTCAAGGCTGCGCCATGATAGCTCCATATAGTCCCATGGCTCATCTGCCCTGGATAAAATTGTTTTTATATAATTATCTGCGACCAGGTCGTCTGCATCTATAAATGCTATTATTTTGCCCGTTGCTCTTTTCAGTCCCGCGTTCCTGGCTCCTGCCAGTCCTTTGTTCTTCTGGCGGTAAACTTTCGCCCATTCGTGCGGTGCCTGGTATGGTTCCGTTGACCCGTCGTCTATGATTATGACCTCTATTCCCTCGGTGATCTGCGGCTTTAATACCTCTATCAGCTCCGCCATGTACGGTTCCGCGTTATAGTATGGGATTATTATGCTTAATATGTTTTTATATTTCATGGCGCCTTATCCTCCGCGAACTTTCGAACGAAATAATCTTCAAAGTTTTTATATTGCTTCACTAGTTCAAAGTTTTGTTCTATCGCGTCCCGCCTCATCTCGTATAAATGATTGAGCCCGATATGTTTCATACACTCTATCATCTCCGGTATATCCCAGAGGCTGTCCATGCGAATAATCCCGTACGAGTTAAAAAAATTATCAATTTTGCGCGCGCCCAGGTAAATTGGCACCGTTTTGCTGGCGAATGCGTTTAGTAATTTTTCGGTGAACCAGTAGTCATCCAGATAGTTTTCAATAACTACGGTAAATTTATAATTGGCGTATGCTTCCGCGATGCTGCATCTGCTTCCGCCTTTCCAGTCTCCTAGTATGTCGACCTTGTCCTGTATTATTTCCGCCAGTAGCTTTCTCAAGTTATGTAGCGGGCACATGGTTTTGCTTCCGCAAATCATCGAAATGTCTTTCGTTTTCGGTTCGTCGTGGATCTCGTACTCGTTCCAGTAGTATATTGTCACCGCGTTTGGTGCTATGGACAGCAGCTGGCTGTCGTGGGTAAAAATATACTTAAATCGCCACCACTCGGTTTCAAGTATCGAATATATATCTGGCTGCAGGGAGCGGGGCTCGATCAATAATGCCGAGGCGCCCTGTCCTCCTTCCTGCAAGTATTCCCAGATCTTTCCGTCGTTATAAACCTTCGACGCGTTCGGATCCTGGCTTCCTGGAAAATGGTTATATTGTGAAATACAATTTATTTTCATGTGATCCCCCTTTTATAACAGATTTAAAATGCAATCGTTGCAGCGCTCCTGCATCATCCTGTCGAAGTTGATATCATCGTTTTTTACTTTGTACTGCTCCGGATATTTGCAGTAATGATCGCAGATCTGCGTTTTTATTTCTTCTGTGATTTCCGCCATTGTCATGTTTGTGGCTTTCATCGTTTTGATAATGTCTCCTAAATAGTCCATTTTGTGATCCTCTCTTTCTTATTCCTCAACCAGCACACGCCTGTATTGACTAAAGGCGTGGCGGCCGTGTTCGTATTTGCTTATTTGACTTTGTATGTTGTTCGTTGTCTTCCCTTCGTGTTCTGCCATCTCCTGGGCTGAGTCTGCAACAAAGAGCGGCAGCTCCAGCTCGTCGTTGCTTACTTTGATATATAATAATTTTCCCATTATTTGCCCCCGCTCCTGTAATATTTCTCTATTTCTTCCGCGACATCCATCCCGGCTTTTACTCCGATAAAACTCGGACTATATGCTCCAAACAGCACCGCGATCTTGTGGAGCGGGCTGTTGAGGCTGCCTTTTCTCCAGTAGTTCCAGGCTTTCAAGTGTTTTTTTATTTTTTGCTGCCTGCTATAAGCAAAACGCAAAATAGCACGCAGATGCTCATTCCTAGTATTGCCATTTTTCACTCCTTCCTGCTCCCTTCTTCGTATGACTCCGGGAGCGGTTGCCATGCTATAACCTCTTTACAATCAGCAATCGGCTTGAATTCCCATGTATAATTTCTGTCAACTTCTGCCTCTTCAACGGAGTAAAAAGCGACCGCCATTTCATCGGGACACACTTCCCTTGAATACTGAATTAAATAGTAATCTGTTTTTTGGGGCATTTTCTCACTAACAGGGATCCATCTTGTTTGCTGTGGTGTGACGGATGGTAACTCAGCTATCCTTGTGTGACATTCATCAATGGCATATCTCTCAGCACCTTCCCATCCCTGCTTTTCCCTTTCGATTGCTTTTAAGGCCTCGGTTCTGCTGATGCAATCCTCTCTTGTCTGCAGTGGTGTTACGGACGGCACACACTCCTTGCTTGCTATGGTTCTATACAATGCCGCTGCATAATGTAGGAAAGCATCTTCATCCTCGCTTTGTCCCCAATCAATTCCTTCACGGCTTTCTTTTATACATTGCAAAACTGTCTGTCTACTCACAGCATCATTGCAAGGTTTTTCTATCTCTCGTTTCAACGGCTCGATCATTTCTTCATATTCGCCGAGGGTTATCTGGTTAAAGTTTAGTTTATGCACTGCATCAATAAATAATTCATAATATGTCATTCGCTATCACTTCCCCCTTCTGGCTCCCAGCTTGTCTGTGCCTTTTCGTACCAGTTGAGTGCTTCCTCGTAGTCTCCGCGCTCTTTGGCTGCTTGATAGTTTTCCATCATGGTTTCGTATTCTTCCCGCATTTCCTCAACTGTTTTCACGCGCCCACCTTCTTCCTGTTCTTCTGTCAGTTCTTTTATGTCTTCCAGGCTCAACCCTTTAAACATCCCCACGATTGCGTCTGTTAGTGTTTTTACTGCGTCGCTTAATACATGCGCAGTTTTCCAGCAAAAAAAATCAAAACTCTGTATTATTCCCGGGTGTTTTTGCTTTACATATTCCGCGATGTAGTCGTTTTCAGTCTTCTTCATCCTCTTTGTTTCAGTCTTCTTCATCCTCTTTGCTCCCTTCGCTCAACCTGCGGCCGTATAGTTCCCACAAAAAGCCGCATAATATACGCCAGTTTACTTCTTCCGCGGTTGCTGCGGATTCCGTGTGCCCGTCTCCCAGCAGCCCTGCTGTCCTGGCTCGGCGTTCCTGCTTCCCTGCTTCCTCTTCTGCTTTTGCGATCCATTCTTCAAGCGTCATTTTATGCACCCTGCTTCCACCTTCCTCAGTGCCAGCTGCTCGATCTGCTGCAGCTCGTCGATGCTCTCGTCTCTCTTGGGAGGCTGAGCTCTACTCTCCCTTGACCAGCGTCTGGCTGTGGCCTTCCAGTCCTTCATCGGATTTTTGCCCACCTTCCAGCCGTTGCTTTCGTAATAATCCATAAAGTTATCAACATTTAGCGCCAGTTTATTCTCGGTTGCATACTGTTTAACCTCTTCCCTGGTTGGTGCCTTAAATCGGGAGCGGGGGCTTTTTGCCCCACTACCCTTATTATTTACATTTTCATTTTCATTTTCATTTTCATTTTCATTAGGTTGCGTGGTGGTTTCATTTTGGTTTTCGTTTGGTTTTTCTTCTTCGTTTCCGTCGGTTTCTTCTACTGTTTCCACTGGTTTATCTTCTTTGTTTCCTGTGGTTTCTTTCTTAGGTCTGCCACCCTTCAATCCGTTTTTATAACGATTGTTGTTTGCGTCCAGCTGTGGCTTGATTAGTCGAAAATATCCAGCCAGATATCCGCTCAGCTCCGGCTCTTCTCCGTCCAGTGCATATGCTGCTATAGCTTTGTATAGTTTGCCCGCTTCTGCATCCGGAAGCTCTGCCATAACTTCTGCAAAACTGCGATATAACAAAAAACTTTGTCTTGATTCCATTTTGTGATCCTCTCTTTTAAGTAAATAAATTTATTTATTTGAACGGTAAATCGTCGTTGTTTGTATCAACCTGCATAAAGCCGTCAGCATCCGCTCCACCGGTCTCCTGGTTCTCCCCTGCCTTTTTGCTCTCTGCAAACTCTTGAGACTCGAGCACGATCTCTGTTGTGTAAACTTTCACTCCGTCCTTGTTGGTATAGCTTCCAGTTTGTATTCTTCCAGATGCCAGGATCTTGGTGCCCTGTCGCAGGTACTTCTCGGCGAACTCTGCAGCGTGTCCGAAGCCTACGCATGAAATAAAATCCGCACTTTGCTGTCCTTCCTGCTTCTTTGGTCTGTCAACTGCCAGGGTGTATCTAACTATCTTTAGATCTTCGCCCTGGACTGTCTGGCTTGTTCGGATCTCCGGATCCCGTGTCAGCCTTCCCATAATTATTGCTTTATTCACTTTGTTTTCTCCTTCCTCATCTTTCATCTGGATATATTGCTATATGCAGCCATGCTGTGAACTCCTGGCCGTCCATGATGTCGCTGCGTTTAACTGTGTATTTAATACAATCATTTGTGACCAAAAAGTCACAAAGCTCTTTCGCCATATCCATCTCGATTGCTGTTCCCGAGCGTGCTGCGATTTCTCTATATGAAACTAATTTTTTAAATTTGATAGTTTTAATTTCCGGCGTGAATGCACGCTGTCTTAGGTAGTCAGCCGCCATTCTTTGATTTAATAGCCGTGTTGCTTGTTCATAAAGTTTTTTATATTTTTTCTTTTCGATTCTCGCGTTCATGTGATCCCCTTTTCTTAGTCGTAAATATAGTTTTTTTGCATCATCCGGATCCAGGCTTCTCGGGCTGCTTCCTTCGCGTGGTTTTTATACGGGTAGTTTCTAATAAAATTCGCTTCCCACTCTTCCTGTGCCAGCTCCTGCAGCGCTGCATTCAGCCCCTCTCCATTTTTGCCGTGCACTCCGTTGGTGCCCTGGTGGTGCTGGTAGCAAAGAACAACCACCAGCCCTTCTCTGTCCGCGATTTTCCTGCGGGCGTGTCCTTTAAATATGTGATGAACTTCTAATCTGCCCCAGCAGTTTTCATCTCGGCAGAAACACTCGCTTGTGTCCGTCTGTAATATGCTTTTTATCATTCTTGCTGCCATTGTTCTTTCAACCTCTCCAGCTCTGTGTCTATTCCTGCTTGTTTTGCTTCTCTAACCGCTCCCTCTATTAGATCCGCCATCTCTTTGCTGTTATATGTGTGTGAACCTCTTATCACTCCATAAACGCTGTATAATTTGCCCGTCTTGTCCTGCACTTGATAATGCCGCGGTGTCAAATGTACACTTTCAAGTTTTCGCCAGTCTATGTCAAAATCCAGCATGATGTCCTGGGCGTCTTCGTCTTCCTTCCCGTATTCCGCCATGATTAAATTGTGCATTTCTGTCTTGCTGGTGTGCATCTTCGCGGCCAGGAGCCCGATGATCTTATAGTAAAACTTGTTTGCCCTTCGGCTTCTCTTCTCTCTCCAGGTTTCAATCGTGACCGCGATCTCTTGCTCCCTGGTGTCGTCATATATTCCGGGAGGGCTGTCGATCTCCAGCTGTATATAATATTTTTTTGTCTTAAAGTCGCGGAACGGTGCTCCGTGCCATCTGCCTTTATATGTTGCCATCAGCCATCCACCGTAATTCCTACGCGTTCCGGCTTTCCTGGTTCAAACAATAAACAGTTGTTATAATCTCCGCCCCTGGTGTCCACGACTTTCCCGTCTATCATCTGCAGGCAGGTCCTGCGCTTTTCGTTTGCATAGTTGCAGTGGACCATCGTGCTTTTGTAGTTGTACCCCGCGCCCTTGCCATGAAATTTACATTTGCGGCACATAGCTGGGTTATATTTTGGGCAGTCCTGCTTTGGCTGCTCCTTCTTCGTTGTCTTCTTTGCTTTTCCCATATCATTTCCCCTTGTGCTGATCTATCCACTCCGCCGCCTTCGCCATGCTCCAGTTTTGGACTGCTGCCTCATTCAGCTGCTTTCCCATCTTCGCGGCGATCTCCTGCATCGTCTTGATCTGGCTGGCTGTTGCCTTCTCTTCGGTGTCCTGGGTGATCTGTGGAGCGGTTTGTTTTGGTTCCTCGGTGATCTGTGGAGCGGTTTGTTTCGGCTCCGTGTCGTCGATTAAAAATAAACCGTTGAGCGCCTGCTTTCTTGCATAGCTGCTGGCGGCTGCTGTGACCTGTGCGTCTCCCAGGCCTGTGACTGTGTCCGTCTCCCTGGCGTATGCTCTCACTTTTATGACTTTGCCTTGTCCCCAGCCGGTGCTCTCTTCCATTACGGCTTCCGCATCGATGAGGGTTGCTTCTGCTCTTATGTAGAACCGCTCCCCGATCTGCACGATCTCGTCGTCGAGCACCAGCGTTGTGTTATATCTTTCAAGTAAAGGCTTTAAACCTTCCAGGATATCCTCAAACGATCGATATTTATAAATGATTTGACCGTTTTTGTTCCTGGCTTCCTGTGTCTTCGGTGCTTTCAGCTCTGCCTGTATGTTCTGCAGCTTCTCATAAATATTGAGGCGGCGTGGCTTCTCCGGTTCTTTCGCGGTTGTTTTCGTGCCGGTTGTTTTCGCTCCGGTTGTTTTCGCTGCTGCCATTTGATTCTCCCTTCTTTAGTCCTCTGTTTCTTCTTCCTTGTCGAGCTGTTTGTCGATCATCATCGCAACGATCAGCGATGTGAGCATCGAACCGCTCCACACTCCCTGGATTGCTGTGTTACCGCTTTTATAGCAAATCGCAATCCCGATTAAAGATACAATCATCAAAAAATATAAAAAATCTCTTATTTTTGCCATTATTTCCCGCCCCCTTTGTACGGTTTCAAGTATTTTTTCATGTTTGGATGTTTCAATGCTTCGCGGTTCTCGATAAAGTCCTGGAACGCGTCGCCGTTTATTCTCTTACAAGTTCCCCCGACTATTGCTGCCGCTGGGTATCGCTTCGACTGCTGCATCTCCTTGATCATTCGGCAGGCGGTCGATCTTGATATCTTGTAAGTGTCCATAATCTCTTTTATTTTGAAATACATGCCGCCACCTTCCTTTCTGCGTTTCCGCAAGTTTTAAGGCTCAAAAAAAACCTTGATCGGATCTTCAATTTCTAATATTAAAATCATTTTTTCTATTTCAATTCTTGAAAAGTCACCATCGTTGTTTAGTTTTCGATAAAATGTCGACGGATTTATGCCGATTTTGCCACTCAACTCTTCGGCGTTCATATTCTTGAGCACCATCTGCGCCTGCAGCTTCCTTTTATCAAACATTTTTCTGCTCCTTCCTTAATTTTTTGTAATGCGTATTACACAAGTTATAATAACATTTTACTGCTTTTAATGCAATAAATTTTTTCGTTTTTCGCACTTTTCTTGCAATATAGCAAAAAACGCGTTAAACTTCCCGCAGGAGGTGCAAAATGCAGATATATGAAAAATTAAAAAAAAGGCGGCTCGATCTGGGGCTTACCCTGGAACAGGTTGCGGATCATTGCGGTGTCAATTCCTCAACGGTTGCCAGATGGGAGTCCGGCGAAATAGAAAACATGCGCCGCGATAAAATTGAAAAGTACGCCCAGGCGCTGCAGGTGTCCCCTGCTGTGATCATGGGCTGGGATGTCCGTCCTGCTGCTTCTAATCTTTCAAAAGAAGAGCGGGACCTGGTCGCTGCGATGCGTGGGATAGATCCAGAAACACGCGACGCCTTTTATTCTCGTTTAATGGCTTACTATAACGCATATAAGCAGGCCGCAAAAATAAAAAAGGAATTGACCGGGGGTGATGATAATGTCTAAAAAACGCGTTGAAATGTACGAGGAACCGCTGCCAGACGGGCGCTGCAATTATCGTTTACCGTATGTTTGCCCGCTTACTGGTAAGAATAAAAAAATATCAATCATAATGGAGTCCAGATCTGCATCAAATTATAAAATCGCGCTGCGCACGCTCCAGGAGCGGCTGGATCGCATAATGTTGGAAGATGCCGGGCGCGATTATACTCTGGGGACCCTGGCTGATCAATATTTAAACGATATTGCAGAAACGCTGCGCCCGTCTACTGTGCAGCGCAACAGGACTATTGTGTCCCGCGTGGTCGGCTGGCTGGGTGCCGATGTTTATATATCACATTTGACTGTCCCATATGTCCGCAATATTTTGAAAAAACAAGCACCGAAGCCCGTAACTTATAACGAATATCTAAAAAGGTTTAAAACCTTCTTAAATTGGTGTTATATGAACGATTATTTGAAAGAACGGCAGCTCATGGATAAATTGCAACCGCTCCCAGATCTAAAAAAAGAGCGTATAGTGGATAAATACCTGGAAGCCGACGAGCTGCGGGCTCTCCTGGCTGCTGCAGAGGATCCTCTCTGGTCGCTGGTGATCCGTTTCCTGGTTCTCTCCGGTCTCCGCATCGGCGAGCTTATGGCGTTAAATAATAGCGATATAAACGGCGATTATATCACAATAAATAAAACCTGGGAGACGACCGCCCGCGTTTTGGCTCCCGCTCCCAAAACTGCCAGCTCTTTCCGTGATGTGTATATACGCCCGGAACTGCGACAGGTCATCAATGAAATTATATCATATATGCGCGTTTACAAGTTTGAGCGCGGGATCCGCTCCGATCTGTTTGTCTGCGATCCGAAGGGCGGCGTCATCAAGTATGATGTATTTAGAAGGTATTTACATAAAATTGCTGCAGAAGCCCTGGGGCGTGATATAACTCCGCATGCGCTGCGTCATACAGCTGCATCGCTTCTAATTGCCGACGGCGTGCCCCTGGATGTCGTCTCTCGTATGCTCGGCCACGATGGCTCAAGTATAACAAAGCAAATATACATCCATATCACCCAGGAGCTAAAGAAACGCGACCGCGATATTTTGGAAAAAACAAAAATAATATAATTTGATTTGCGCTCCGGATATTCTGGGGCGCTTTTTTTGCCCGCGTCGCTTCGCCTGGGCTCGCTCCTTGCCGTTTCTCACTTCGGATGCTTAATTGTGCCACTATTGCATAAAATCAAAATACGGGGCTCACAGCGCGTTTATTTCCCTTTTATTTCCCTATAAAAAAATAAAAAAAGCCAGGAGCCCTCTGTTCTGGGTGTTCCTGGCTTTTATTTGTATTCCTAGCGAGGGCTTATTTCGGTTTATAGGCGAGTGACCGTTTTTTGCGGTTTGTCCTTATTTTTAGCCGCTCCAGCGGTTTTCCCGTCCTTGTTTCCTGCTTCTTTTATATCCCTTTTTTTCGTTTATTTCCCTTTTTATTTCCCTTTTTTCATATAGTCGCGCAGTAGTTCTTTAATAAAGCCTTGTTTGTTTTCCTGCTGCGCCAGCAGCTGTTGATTGTATTGTGAATAATAGACAAAAAAAATAGAGCCATGTATGGTGAACCACACATCGCTCTTGCAAAACATTTCCGTTTTTTCGTGTACATTTATAATAACCCACAGGAAACAATAAGTAAATTATCAAAAAAAATAGGGCGCCCAGTTTCCTGGACGCCCTGGTGAGGGGTATGAAATGAAAAAATAAAGAAGTAGACTCTAATTATAAACTTTTAAAACCTGCAGCCCAGGTCTTCGGTCCGACTATGCCGTCAATTATGAGCCCGTGCTGATCCTGGAAGATCTTCGTTGCTTTTTCTGTCTGGGTTCCGAATTCTCCATCCGGTATGGCGTCCGCTATTATCTGCCAGACCGCCACGGCTTTTCCCTTGCTGCCCTTCCATATGGTTGGCGGGATGGTCTCCCGGGTTGTCTCTGCTGGTCTTATGTCCCAGTTGCTTCCTGCTGTCAATTTGTCCCCGGTCTCCTCTTCAAACTTCGGCGTTATATATCCGCGTATATATCGCGAGTTGACCTGCATCTTCCTGTTTCCAAACTTGCCGCCCTTGTTGCCCTCTCGGATTGTCATCCAGTCCCCGTCAACTTCTATAACTATCCCAGTATGGTCTGCGGTGCCGCTGTCGTCTCCCAGACCGCTGTCCTGCCAGTCGTACATTATAACATCGCCTGGCTGCGGTCTGTATGCGTCCGACTCCTGCCAGATGCCTGCTTCCTTTGCTTTTAAGATCATCGCCGGGCAGCTGCATTCTGCGAAAAGGTTACAACCATTTAATAAAAATACGACCGTAACTGTGGCGGCGCACCAGGGGTCTTTCTGCTGCAGCTTATAGCCGCGCGGGAGCGGGTTCTGGCTGTTATATATCCGGACGACCTCTGCGTGTCCCCAGTCGCCGTCTAGCTGGTTTATTTTCGCAACTATGCCCGACCGCTTCATTCCTGCTCCTCCTTTTTAATATTATGTTGTGATATTCCGATTAGTGTGCCTATTAGTAGCGCTACGGCATCCAGGGTTGCTGCAACCTCTGCCCCGTATGGAAGCCCCCATATTTTGGAAATAGTGAAATAAAATATTGCAAGTGCTGGAATAGCGACCAGCGCCGCCCATTTTAAAATATTGTAGATTTTGTCTGGTAGGATCATAAAATGCCCCCTTTCAATTTATTAAATAAAAAGTCGTTCATGTCGTCTCTGGCTTTCTTCAAGTCGTCCACATGGTCTCCGTCAATAGCGTTATTCATCAACGCAAGAATTGACCGCATTGTAACCTCGTTTGCTTGTTCGTTTGCCGCCATCCTGCGCTCAATGTCAAGAATGCGCCTGTTGTCGTTGTCCAGCTTCTCGTCGTGTCCTTTTAGTTTTTCATCGCGGTTTAGATCCGGCTTTTTCGCCCAGCGGTAAAGGGCGACGAAAATTGCCCCCGCCCCGCCGATGGTCATCACTCCTGCGCATCCGATCTGGATAAAGTCCCATAGTTGTTCAATCATTTTTCTGTCTCCTTTACTCAATTTGTGCCCAGGCGTTAGTTATAAATAAATACTCGCCTATTTTATTATTGTTATTATCTAGTAATATAAACAAGTCGCCATTTTTTCCGCTTCCCGTTGGTGCTGCGGTTCCGTAACTTATGCGCCCGCCCGTTTCGTATATTATCCCGTCAACTTCTATTTTCTCCAGGTTTGCTGTTGCTGCGCCTGTTGGGTTTGCTGTTACTTTGTGGGTGAACTCGTGCGTATTATAATATATTTTTGTGAATGGTGGGTTGTCTTGTATGTAAACATATGGATCGCTGTATGTGGTGCTTTGTTCTGCGCCTCCGCCAATTACTATCATTGCATCGATCGGGCCGCTCAAGTATGCCCCCCAGTTTGTCGAATATATACCCATACGCCCGCCCAGGTAGTCTGTGACCGCAATCCATCCATAGACTGTCGTGGTGTTTGCGGTGTACGCTTTCGCGGTGTTTGCTCCGCTCCAGTAGTTTCCTAACTCTGCAGGAATTGGTATCAATGCGGCTACCTGTGTATATCCATGAAAATACCATCGGATTTCTTGGTCGGCTTGTCCCTCATGATAAACTCGCACTACAATTTCATCATTTTCGCCATATTTATAATAATTATAATTTGGGTCTAGCGTTTGCCCACCATCAAAATAAACCATGTACAAAGTGTTATCGCTTAATTTGCTACTTGGCAGCGCGTCGTATTCGGCTTGTGTTAATTCGACGATGTTTGCGCTGCCTCCGCCTCCGCTTGGTGTTGCCCAGGTTCCGTCGCCTTTTAAAAATTTATCGCTTTCGGTTGTTTGCGGTGCTGGCACCAGTCCTGCGGTTCCTGCTTCCTGAGCTGTCGCTCCCGTAAAGTTGTTGTATTTCGTATCGGTTGCGCTTATGGTGTCGCCGTCTATGGTTATGTTGTCGCCTTCGGTCAGTTTGTTCTGTTTTGCTGCCATCTGGCTAGTTAAAGAACCCGCCGCCGTGGTGATTTCTTTCACTGTGGCATTGCCGTCTGCGTCAATGTCAATTATTGTTTTTTCGTCTGTATAATATTTTACGATGTCGCCCTCGGTTGCAATCTCCATCGTGACTGTTGTTGTCGACTTTGCCTGTGCTGCTTCTAGCAAAGCGAGCCCCATAGCCTCCGGATCATTTTCTCTATTTTTATTAAAACCGGTTAGCCCCTCGCTTGCCGACAGCGCCGTTCCGCCCGACCATGTTGTTGTATCAATCAATAATATATACCATGTCGCGCCGTCGTACTGGCACGAACCTGTATTATATCCGAATGACGAGCTCTCTTGTGAGACTGGGTATGTTTCTTTACTTTCCCATGTCTGTACATCATACGGCGGATAAAGTGTGTTATTACTGAACCCCCATTCAAAGTCAAGAGGCGTTAAGGCTGCAACCACAATTATAGGGTGTCCCGTTGTGTCTTGGCTGTAACCCATGACGGCTTTGCGCGGGGTTCCTGTTACTCGTGTAACAATACAGCTCGTCCATCCCTGTCCGTTCTGCCATGTTCCCACTTCGTTTGTGGTTGTTTTTATAAAATCCTTGTTGCCGCTTATTCCCTCGACTTTTCCAGTGTTATAAAATTTTTTCTCAGTTTCTATCCAATAGCGTAAAGCATTTGGAAATTTCGCCCATTGCCTATTATTCCAGTAGAGTCTGCGATCTAGCGTCTCCGCTTTTTCAATTCTTAAATTTTCGATTTCAAGTTCCCAGCTCCATGCTGAAAGAACCAAATTATAAACGCCTGTTTTTTCTCTTACATCAAATACAATTTCGCCATAATTTGTGTTTGTTTTATTAAATCTTTTATAAACTTCTAATAAGGTTAAATTTTCCGCCACCCATGTGGCTGTTACGGTTTGCGTTGTTAAGCCTATTATGACTTGATATTTTTCGCTTGTTTCTTCTTCGACTTCGCTACTTCGATGTGAAAAATTCCCCGCAGTTTTTAAATCAAATTTAATAAAATCATAATTAGTAACATCAATCCGTTGATATACTACTTGGCATCCATAATTTGCTAGATATGACCATGTTTCGTAAAAAATATAATTTTTTGTTGCCGATTCAAGAATTACTTGCATCGGGTTATTTCTCATAAATGTTACATTTGTGGTTGAACTCATGTCGTAATTGTTTACGACTGTTTCTTCCCCCTGTTGCACTAGATATAATTTGCTTGTGTCTTCTTTTTCTGCAACTGGCAGCGCGTCATATTCCGCCTGTGTTAGTCCTACATAATACCCGTCGCCACTTCCGCCGCTTGGTAAATTAAAAATTGTATTTCCCAGGCGGATCTTTTGCAGATCTGTTGTTCCTGCCGCTCCCGGGTTCGCTTCGATATCCGCAGAGATTATGTTCCCGCTCAAATTGATCAAGTTGCCCGCGTTCATCTTGTCCTGCTTATTCTGTCGCAACTGTGCGATTGAGGTTGCCTGGGTGTTTAGCTGCGTTTCGATCGCGCTGCTGTCGAAGCCGCCCGCCACTGCCTGGCCTGCTGCTCCGCTGATCATACTTGCGACCGATGCTGTTGCACTGCCGATTATAACCTCGGCGTTATAGTCGTTTATAATGTCGTAAACTATGCCGACCACTCGGTTTGTGGTGCTTATTCCGTGCACCGCGTCTGTGCATTCTACGCTGTCCCCGAGCTTTATTGTCTGCAAGTGTTCGAAGCCCTTATATTCTGTTGTTTTGCTTAAATCAACGGTAAATACTGAAATAGTTATAACAGGCAAGTCGACCCGCTCCTGGCTGTACTTCCTCAACGCCCAGGCGGTCATATTATTATATAAAAGTGTATATAGCTGATCGCGCCATGAATTGACCGTGCTGGTTGTTCCTGTTATGGCTGCGGTGAAAAATGCGACCGCCCTCTCGATGCTGTCGTTTGTTGTCTCAACATAGCCGTTAGCGTCAAAATAATACCAGGCGCCATTTATCTTCGCCCACTGGCTTTTTAGGTAAACCGCCGCGAAGCTGTGATCTTCGTCGTTTCCAAACCAGAAGCGCTCATCGCTCTCTACCCAGTCCCACTGGTAGTTTTCAAATTTTGTTGACCCGTCATAATATCCGTAACTATCAAAGAAGTATAATGTGCCGTCAATAAAGAGCCAGCAGTCGTGTGCAAATTTCCTTGTATCGCTCGCGGTTGCTCCCTCTTCTCCGAACCACCACGGGTCTTCCGCAGTTCCGCTTCCGTGCCAGTTCCAGTTGCTGTCTCCGCTTTCGTCGCTCTCATACCAGCCTTGCTCATTGAACCAGTATTCTTTAAGGGTTCCGCCCTCGGTTATATATATATACTCGTTATGTGCATAGTATTTTTCAAAGTTTCCATATCTTTTTAGCGTTCCGCTTTCCTGGTGCCAGTCCCATGCTGCGCTGTCGTCGCGTGGTTCCTGCCAGTTCCCGTCGTCGCCAAAATATGACCACTTTTTGCCGATTTTTATATATTCGTTGCGGGCATAGCTGTCCGCGTTTCCGTACTTCCAGCCGGTTTCGTCGCTGCCCATCCAGCCCCATTCTGGCTGCTCTAATTCTGCAAGCCCTGCCGCTCCCGCTTCAATCGCTGCACCCAGCGCTGCGTATAAACTGGAACTATAAACCGCCGACAGTGCTGCTGTCTTTATTGCTTCGGTTATATTCTGTTTTATGCTCTTTATATATTCCGGTGGTATGCCTGCCCCTGTCGCGTTTGTCACTCCTGTGTTTATGTCTGTTTGTGCCTGGGCTGTTACTGCTGCGACTGCCTGCCTGGTTTTCGCTGCTGTGCTCGTTGGTGAGGTTGGGTTAGTATCGACCAGGGTGTATGGTGCTGTTAAATGCCTACAATGTGCGACCGGGTAGTCGCTGAAATGATCAGGACTGTCAACATAGCCCGACCCGTTTAGTCGGATGCCGTCCTGGCTGATTGGGTATATTCTAGTCGTGACCCCGCTGTCGTCTTTTTTATACTCAATATTAGACAAATTATTACCGTATTGTATTTTATGATCTGCGGCTATATTGTCTCCGACCCGGTTTCTAACTTTGAATTTAAAATTATCATAAATAAGTTCGCCGCCCCAAACTTTCAAAAAACTATTTTCACCGCTGCCTGCGAGTGCGGTGTGAATGTTTGTGTTTGCCAGGCTGGTGCTTCCGGTTCTGGTTATGTCGGTTTGTAGCGTATATTTGCCGGAACCGATTTTGTTCTGCAGCGCTGCCATTGCTTCAATGCCTGTTTTGTTCTCAATAACAATATTATCAATAGGCGCATCGAAGTTTGCCTCCATCGCAACCGGGAACGCTATTACTTCGACTGCGCTCGTGTCTCTCATAAAATAATATATTCTAAACAGCTGGCGTATTGTTTCAAGCTCTCTAATACATGTTATATCTGCGCGGATGATGTTTCCCTCAACTAATAATTTATAACGCCCCTCCGGGTCGTATGGGTGCGAGAGCTTTAATTGCCAGGTGCCGTTTATGGTCATTTCAAGTGTTGCGCTCGTTGGCATTAAAACCGCATCGCCGTTTTTTGTAAAATCTGTGTTGTTTTTATTATATACGCAAATCATTTTTATATACTCCTATAACTCGACCCCCCAGTATGGGTAGATCGCAAGCGTTCCCGCGGTTGCTGCGACCGTGTTTTCTCCTGGCTCCAGCCACAAGTCTTTATAATCTCCCGCGAGCTGGTTGTTCTTGTCGTTCTTGTTCGCGTCGTATGCGATCCAGCGCCTGGTGTCGATGTAAAGCGTCCCGGCGACTGTATAACTCATCGTTTTTCCGTTTACGGTGAGGACTCCAGTGCCGTTGCCTACGATCTTATATATTGGCATTGACTGGCTTCCCGGGTTGTTTATCGTTCCGCCCTCCAGGGCTGTCTCCCCGCTGTTCAAAAACTCAACGGGGTAAACTGTAAATATTACTTGCAACTGTCCGAGGCGTAAGATTGTTCGATCATCGGTTGCTATGTCTACTTGCAAGACCTCATAGTATGCGTCGGGCGCGTCGCTTATTACTAGCCGCCCGCGTCCTGTCAGCCATTGCCTCACCTGCCTGTATGCGATGGCGTATGCGCTGACCTCGTTTGTCCAGTCGTCTGCTGCAACCAGTGCCATGTTTATGGTGATCTGGGCGTTGCCCCTGGTTACAATGTCGCCGTATAATTCCCCGACGCGCCCTGGTATATTATAAGTATCTGTTATTTTTTCCGGGTGTGTTATCTGCGGCGGGGTTGTTATTGTCAGCGGATATGTCTTGGACGATGTATTTTTGAATTTTATATCGCCGTTGTATGCCATTTTTTTATCTCCTTAGTAACTAAAAGCGGCGTTATAATATCCGCCCGTTGATACTTGCTGCGCCCTGGTTTCGTTTCCGATTTGCTCTATTGTATATTTTGAAACAATTTCTTTGAGCTTCGTGTCTCCCAGGTCTATGGTGTCGTGTAACACGATAGTCATTCCGTTAAGTGGTGAACCGTTCGGTTTGCTCTCGGTCCTCAAATCTGCCGAGAATGATAAATCGTCGTTTATATCTTTTTGTATGCTTCCGATTGTTTCGTCCCATCCTTTGCCGAGTCCCTCTGCAAGATACACGCCGACCTCTGCCATCTCTTTCGATGGTGATGCTATTCCAAACTTTGCTTTTACGGCCGATAAAATATTACTTGCCCAGGTTGTGACTCCGGATGTAACATCGCCGATTTTACTTTTGAAACCGTTCCATAATCCCTGTATTAAATCGATGCCCGCTTGCTTCCAGCTGCTTATGGTTCCGCGTACTGTCTCAAGCCAGCCGGCGATAGTTGTTGCCCATGTGGTTCCTAGTGTTGCCGCCATGCTGACTATGCCGTCGCCTATTGCCTCAAGCAGTTTTTTGCCTGCGTCCATCATGTCTCCGCTTCGGTTGTCGCAAGCCTGAACTAAACTATTAACAATTTTAGGGATTGCGGCCACAATGGTTGTTATGATCACCGGTAAATTTGTAACTATCGCTTCAAAAAGTGCGACGCCCGCGTCTATCATTTTTGTGACTCCGTCTCCGCTCAAAAAGTCGACGATAGCGTCTACAATTTCGGGCACTGCTTCGCATACTGAGTCTATAATCTCCGGTAAACTGTCGACCAGGGCTGTGAATAATTCAATCCCGGCATTTATAATATCCGGTACTGCTTCCCCCAGGGCGTCTAAAATGCTAGTGACCAGGGTTGGCAGCGTGTCAATTATGAGCGGGATTGCCTGGGTCAAGCCGTCCACCAGACCGCTGAAAATTGAAAGACCGGCGTTTATTAGATCCGGTATATGTTCAATCAATGTGTTAGTTATCTCTAATACTACGGACACAACTGTTGGGATTATCGTGTCCAGGTTATCTCCGATGCCGTTCAATAAATTTTCTAAAATTGTGAGCCCCGCATCCGCCAGCTCTGGTAGCAATTCTAAAAAACTATTTATCAATTTAAAAATTATTTCCGTGGCGCTTGCTGCTACGGTTGGCAGGGCTTCTGTGATTGATGTCGCAAGCTGGACTATAACATCCGCCCCGGCTGTTAGTATCGCATCGCTGTTTTCGCTCAGTCCGGTGATGATCGATGTTAAAATCGAGCCCCCGACGCTGGTTAGCTCTGGAACCATCGCGGTCAAATTATCAATAAAGCCCGTTATTCCCTCCGATAACAGCGCGATGCCCGTGCTGCTGTCTCCGGCGAAAATCTCCGACAGTCCGTCCATAACGGTTGTAACTGACGGTAAAAAGTCGCTTAATAAATCAGTTTTTAAACCCTTAAAAGCTCCCGACAATGTGGTGAGGCTGTCCTGGTATGCTGCCGCTGCTTTGACTGCTTCCTCGCTCATTACCATGTTATATTTTTCGGTGTTGGCGATTGCTTCGTCCAGCTGTTCGTTGGTCATGTTGAATAACGGCGTCATGTTTTGGCCGCTTCTTCCGAACAAATCATTTGCAAGTGCTGCGCGCTCCGTGCTGTCCTCCAGGTTCTGCATGCCCTCGATTGTTGCTGTCCATATATCTTCGCGGCTCATGCTCTCTAGATCTTCTAGGCTGATGCCCAACTGCTCGAACCGCGCTTGCGCGTCCTCGCTGCCGTTTTTCGCGTCGTCGATCTGGTTTGTTAGCGTTTTCATGCCCATGCTGCATTCCTGCATGCTTGTTCCTGCAAGGTTCATTACATAGTCCCATTCCTGGAAGCTGTCGCTGCTCATTCCTACTTTTTGACTTGTTTTGTCTACAAAGTCGCCGTAACTCGCCAGGCTGCTTATGCCTTTTGAGAGCGCTGCGGTTCCTGCTGCGACCGCCGTCGTAAATACTCCGAATGTGGTTGCTCCAACTTTCGCAACCGTTCCGAGTCCTGCTGAAAACGAAGACCCAAACGAGCCCGACGCGCTGCTTCCTGCTGCGCTCGCTTCGCTGTTCATAATGCTGCTTAATTGCCCGCTTATGCCGTCAGCTGATGGTATTATCTGGACATATGCGTCCGCGATTGTCGTTGCCATTTTTTATCCTCTCCCATGCTGCTTTAAAATCTTCGGGGCTGTCAAATTTCACCGTGTCGTCGTCTGGTTCTTTTTTCTCAATGTTAAATAATTTATCGAAAAGACGCTCCGGCGGTGCTTCCCCGTTGTGTGCTGCTTCCGTATTTGTCCAGGCGATCCAGTTTAATTTGTCGTAAATTAAAACTAATAATTCGCGGTCGATGTTGTTCTTTCCTAGTTTCTGCCAGACCCTGGCGTTCTCTCTTAAACCGCAAACAAAAACAGCCACCCGTTCGACTGGTAGCTGTTCATAGTTATATATATTATATGTTTCTGCAAGGTCGCAGACCATTTCGTCCTCGGCTTCCTCTATTATTCGTCCGAGGATGATGATTTTTTTATTTGTTCGTCCTCCGCTTTCATCAAATTTATGATTTCAAGGGTGAGGGCTGTCATCTGCTCTGTTGTTGCTTCTTCGCCTGTTTCTTCCTCAACATACGCGACCAGGGCTTCTTCCTGCTCCTCGCCTACTAAAAACGACAACATTGCCCCGTTGGCATAAAGTTTATCATCGTTATTACTCGACGCGGCCTTTCCTAGTAGTCTAGTGAATGCGTATGTTTTTACTTTTTTTTCATTGACCTCAACTTCGAAGCCGTTTGATAATTTGCCAGTGATCATTTTTTCTTACCTCCTAAAAACTTGGTGTATTATTTTTGATTATGAACTCGCGGTGTGTGTCTCCGTCCCAGTCCTCGTGTGGGTAACAGCTCAGGGTTGTATCGTAACCGACCGCGTTACTGTCTGTATAACTTATATCTGCAACGGCTGTTACTTTACAATTAGGGAGCACGATCCTTTTTGCAACATTTCCGCGTAAAATCATATCAATGACTAACACCTGCGCCTGCTGCTCTTTACTGTTCGCGCGGATTGTGATTCCTGCGTCCAGGTCTCCCTCGACATTATCATCGCCATAAGTCTGCTTTAAAACTTCGGTGTTTAGCGCCTCAATAAATGCCATCTTGAATGTGTCCGGCTTTTCTGTCTGTACATCCAGGACTGTGTCTCCGCCCCATCCCTTAATTGATGTATTGCTTGGGCTGTTGCTGTTTACGACGCCCGCGTCCGATACATACCCCATGCCTATATATTCCGAGCTCAGCTCCTCTGTTGCTGTCTCTGGCAGGGCTGTTCCGAGCGGTGCCCTATAAATCGCGCCTTTTATTTTTGGCTTGCCGGCTGTAACTTTGTTTACATCCATTTTTCCTTGCCTCCTGTTTAATAGTGAACTATATCAAAAACGCATTGATATCTATATTGTTTTGTTGTTAGATCTGTAAAATTATAATTTTGGTTGAGCTCTGCGCTGATAACTTCTTCAACCTCGACCAGGTCTTGCATCGCGTCGATAACTTCATCGTTTAGCTTTGCCGCCTCGTACATGCTGGCGCCGTAACTCTGCAGGGCGATTGTGGTTTCTTTTATAAACTTACCCCGCCCGCCTGTCCTCTCAACAAAGACCGCGCGCTCGAATGGCATTTCCGGCTTTTCTGCTGAAACAAGGACGCCCAGCTTGTTGGTTAAATAATTTATAATAATTTCTTCAATCATTGCCGCCCACCGCCTTTAACATCGAATTATTGTCCAGGTTGTCTTGTTTCGCCTGGTCGCTTACTGCGTGGACTGATGCGTTCACTCGGTTGGTTCCGGTGTATGTGCTGACCTCGTACCCGCTCCCGAGCCTGCTGCCCATCTCTTCGGCGTATTGCCTGCAGACTTCTAGCATCTCCGGGCTTCTTAGTAGTTCCCGCACGCCCTCGCTTCTTAATTTTATTGTTACATTACTCATAACATTCTACCTTTACAACCTGCCCCCACCGGAGCGGGATGTTTGCCTGGTTGGCTGTCGTCGGTTTGCCTATGGTCCTAAACTTCAAGTTAAAAAAATAAACCTCTGTATTTTCCCAGGTGTGCGTGTCGCCTTTTGGTATTCCTAAAACATAGGCGATTTTTTTTCCGTGCAGGTTTAGTGTGTCGAGTACATCTTCGCTTGTTGGCTGCCCGATTAAAACATCGTCAACTTCGACCAGGGTTTCCTCGATTATCGGCTCCCCGAATGGGTTGACCCCGGTCTGGGTTTTTACTACCAGCTGCACCGTGTCTCCTCTCATTCTTCCGTGCCTCCTGTCAATTCTTGAACGGGCGAATATGAGCCGATACGGTTTCCGCCTCCTAGTGTCTGCTTGTCAAGTTTAGACAGATATAGTTCCCCGCTCGCTCCGCTTCCTATTGTCCAACTTTGCGCGAACCCCAGCCCGCTCATGCTGCCCTGGGTTGCTCCCATTGGTATGTCTCCGGCGCTGTTTAAAAGCCTTAAAACCATTCTACAACTTACGACCCTTTTTGCATCCGGATCTGCGTCTCTGTTGTATGCGTCAATTATGACCGCCGCGTCGTCTAGCTGCGCCATGATCACTCCCTCTTCGCTTGCTGGGATTGTGTCTGTTGTCCTTGCTCTAATATCCGCGACTGTTGCGTATGCCATCGCCCTTTTCCGCCTTTCCTATCTTCCTATAATTTCGGAGCGGGTTTCCCCGCTCCTGGTTTGCTTCCTAAAAACTTGGGACGCTGCTTGCTGTGAGCTTTGTGAAACAGCTTGTATCTGCCACAAAGCCGATTTCGATCTCTGCTCTTACTGCAAACATGTTGCGCTGGAACAGGTTGATTGTGCCGTTGCCTGTGTCAAGTGTTGCATCGCTTGAGAATGCGATCTCTACGCCCTCAACTATTCCGTACATTGCTTTTGTCCAGTCTCCTGCAAAGCCTATAACATTTGGGCTTCCTGCAATAAATGCGCCCTTTGATACCTGTGTCCTTGATCCTAAAATCATTGGGATTGCGCCCTCTGCTACTGAATTGATAAATAATGGGCGGCCCTGCTCGTCTGTTGATCCGAGGAGGATGCCCTTGCCCTGTGGTGAAATAACAAAGCCATTTGTAATTCCGCCGTTCATGCTGATGTCTGTGTCTGCGTCGACCAGTCCCTGGTATGCGTCAGTTGCGAGGCTGTGTGCGTTTACATTTGCGAAGTTGTCAAAATCGGAGCCAGGTTTTTCTGTGCCTCCGAATACTGTATTATCAAACTTTGCGCCGAGCACTCCTGGTATTCTATCAATGATTGCATTATAAAGCGCGGCCATGTCTCTTCTAAACTGGTTAGAAAATGGAACGATGACCGCTAACTTATAGCCGCGCATTGTCTTGCTTTCGAGCTGTGGGTTGCTGACTGGCTTGTTCTCTGTCTCGCCCACCCATGCTGCTGTTGGGTCGTCTGCAATTACTGGAATTGTAAGACCGCGACCTGGAAGTGTTATAGCTCTTGCAAGCTGCATAACTGCTGACGCTTCCTGTGTTTTCTGGATGATGTCCTGGCTCACCTCTGTTGGGAGCTCGATGTTTGTTCTATTTGTTGGTACTCCTGCCATTTTTATATCCTCCTAAAAATTGCCGTTTTTCTGCGCCCATGCGGCGAACTGCTCGCTTGGGCTTGTCTTTGTCATCTTGGTAGGTTCTCCGGCGTCTCTCACCGCTGGATATCCGTTGCCCGCTGCAAACTTCAAAATACGATCCGCCTGCGCCTGGCATGCTTCTTCTGTTTCTCCCTCGAGAAGCTCAACCGGCACGCCCTTTTCCTGGGCGACTTTGTTTCTCATTTCGCGGATGCTCTGCGCCTGTTCCAGGCTCTTTAACTTGTTTTCAAGTTCTGCCGCCTTTTCCTGCGCTTTCTGCAGCTCTGTTTTGTTTGCTTCCTCAAGCTCATCATATTTTGCCGCTTTCTCTTTTAGTTCTTCGAAGCCCTCATACTTTGCGCGCTCGCGTCCGAGGCGTTCTTTTACTATGTTGTTGACTTCGTCTTTTGTATATGTCTTTGTTTCTTCTGCTGGCTCTTGAATTGCCTGTGTGTTTTCCTGGTTTACAGTTTCCATTTTTATTTCCTCCGTTGAGTGCTTTTTTCCGCGTTTTAATGGCACGCGTTGCCGTTTTTACTTAATGGGCAGATATGTGTTTCCAAATTGTCCCTCCGGTTCCTCTTCTGCTGCTGAGCTGTTCAGCTCCTCGGTTCTCTTCGCGTATGCGATGCGCTTCTGCGCGTTTATCTCTTTTTTATTTGCCGCATAATTTTTGCGGCGGATCGTGTTGACTTTTTCCTCAAGCGTCCGCCCCTCTGTTTCTTCATAGAGGTTTTCGTTTGGTTTATAATTGGCGACGCTGGTGTCGTCGTTAAATCTTATTAAAAAAATACATTTACAGTTTGCGTGTATGTTCTCCGCGTGGTCCCCGTTCATTACTGCTTTGGATGCGTGCTGCCACCCCTCGCTTGCTAGTAACTCGCAAAGTGCGCAGGACTCTCCGTCGTTTATCCATGCCCACTCCGCTCCGTCTCGCCTGGCGTTCTGCAGTGTGGTGTCTGCGCTCGCCTGCTTTACAAGTCGCCCGACCACTCCGGATATATATTCGTTATTTTGTGAAAACGACGACGAGGCATAAATTGCTTCTTTTACCTCTTCGACCGTCGCTGTTGCTGCAACTTCGGCGGCGGGGACTGCTGCCCCGCTCAGCTCCGCTGTGCTGTCGTATAATAACGCCGCCAGGGATGCGTTCGTCTCTCCGTACTTCGTGGCGAGCTGGTACGCTTTAGCGATTGCCGCATCGAAGTCGACTTCTGTATATCCTCCGGCGGCTTCTATGAATGCCAGCATCTCTTGCTGTGCCTTATCAACCACCGCCGCCTGTTTTTTTTGAATTGTTTTCCAGGTCTTTTCTGCATATTTCATTTTTTATTCAAACTCCGTTAAAACCTGCAGCCCCCTTGCCTGGGCTTCCTGGTTTTTAATTCGGCGTATTTCCGCAATATCGAACCCGATCATCTCCAGGAATGTGTCGGTTGCTGCGAAGCCCTGGCGTGCTG
>OCTX012260581.1_pt1 | contig 25517 bp, 17 predicted proteins | sample 1539691 | NCBI WGS metagenome assembly OCTX01 (sample SAMN02144231, study PRJEB22623) | gut metagenome | biome: sheep rumen | host: Ovis aries | place: New Zealand
AGGAAGGTCTTCCGGTAAACGTATGTGGAGACAACGTCGGAGACTTCCAGGACTCTCGAATTGTAGAGAACGAAGACCGGCTCGAAGATGTTCAGAACCTTCGCGAGGTTCAGGATCAGCACGATGATGATCGTGTTGGAAAGGGCCGGGAATGTGACGTAACGGATCTTCTGAAGTCTGGTCGCACCGTCGATGCTGGCCGCTTCATAAAGTTCCGGGTTGATGCCGGACAGGGTCGCGAAGAAAATGACGGTGCCCCAGCCGGTTTCCTTCCAGAGGTTGATGAGGTAGAAGATCGGTCTCCACATCGTCTTGGAATGCAGGAAATCGATGCTCGAGCTGATCCAGCCCCAGGACTTCAGGGTCTCATTGACGAAACCGGTGGAAGAAGTGGAGAGGAACAGGGTGAAGATAGCCGCGACAACGGCGTAGGACATGAAGTGCGGCAGATAGATGATGGTCTGCACGAACTTCTTGCAGAACATGCTCACCATTTCATTGAGGAAGATCGAGATGATAACCGCAACGAAAGTGTTGAGGAGCAGCTTGACGATGGAGATCTCCAGCGTGTTCTTGAAGGCCAGCCAGAATTCCTTCTCGCCGAAGAGCTTTGTGAAGTTGTCGAGGCCTACCCAGTGAATGTCACGAAGCTTGTAGCTGTAGAATGAGTAGCGGACGCCCAGCATCGGCCAGTAGTAGATCAGCAGGACGTAAATGAGGACCGGCAGGAACATGATATAAAAGCCGCGGTATACAAAGATCTGCTGCTTTAAGGATTTCTTGTTCTCTCTGGAGCCGGCGCCATTATTATCGGTTTTGCTCATGGGAAACATTCCTTTCAAAGTGATCCGGTTTACTTGCAAGGAATGCGCCCTGCCCCTCCGTAAAGGCGGAGCAGAGCGCTTTCAGTCATTGTGTGATTCAGCCTTCCTGAGCGTTCAGCTCTTCGCAGATCTGAGCGGAGATGTCGCCGAACTGGTCGATGTAAGCCTGGACAGCTTCTTCCGGAGTGATCTCGCCGACAGTTGCCTTGTTGACGAGCTCCTCCTTCTTGGAAGCGATGTCAGCTTCATACTCGGTCAGGGTGTCGCAGGAAGCGGCCGCCGGAGCGTCGACGCAGTTCTCGGTGAAGAACTGGTTGCCTTCGGTGATGAGCGGGTCATCGGAGACGAAACCGTTGGTCAGCGGAGCAATAACGAGGACGGAATCCAGATGGTTCTTCTTCCAGAGGGTGTTCGGATCGTTCGGGGACTGCTTCAGATGGAACTCGCCGTCAGCATAGCTGTACTTCTTCTCGTTGTCAGCGCCCGGGTTGGTCGTGAACTCTTCAGCCTCGGTGGACCAGTGCACGCCTTCAGCGCCGTATGTCCAGAGGGTCTGTACCACATCGCCGTCAAGCATGGTTTCGAAGAGAGCATCGAAGATGGCCTGCTCACGGGCATCGTTGCCGTCGCCGTCATCGGTGATGACCCATGTCGGAGCCTCTCTGTTGAGGTAGCCGCCCCATGTGTCCTTGATCTCCTGGATCGGCGGAAGCTGTACAAGAGTCTCCGGCTCGCCGGCAGCGTTCTTGACTTCGTTCTTCTCAAGGTTGTCGGTCAGAGTGCGGAGCCATGTGCCTGCCCAGTAAGTGAAGACGCCTTCGGAAGTGGTCTGGTCGTTGGAGAAGAACTTCTCACGGGCCTGCTTCGTGCCGGCTTCCTCAGTATCCGGATCGATGACGCCGTCCTTGTAGCCCTGGTTCAGTCTGGTGAGAGCGCCGATCGTAGCGTCCTCGGCAAAGCCGTCAACCCAGACACCGTCCTTGTTCTTGTAGAAGTTCGGGTAAGCGCCCTGCCAGAATTCCGGCATGTAGTTGATGTACGGAGCTTCGTCGTACTTCGCGAAGCCGGCAGCGATGACGCCGTAGGTACCCGCGGAGCCGTTGCCGTCCGGATCTTCGGTCGTGAAGGCCTTCAGGACTTCATAGTAATCGTCGAAGGTCTTGATGTCGTCAACGGTCTTGCCGATCTTGTCGAGCCAGCCCTTCTTGATGTAGGTAACGCAGCCGTTGCCGTAGGTCGGAGCAAAACCGAACTGCTTGCCGTCGGAAGTTCTCAAGTTGAGGTTGATGTTCGGAAGCGTGATGCGGGACTGGAACTCGGCGTTGTCATAAGCGTCGGCAAGGTTCCAGAGAAGACCCGTGTTCTGGTACTGTCTCAGCATGGAAGCGGACATGATGAGGGCGTCCGGATAACCGGCATCGCCCGGCTGGCCGGTCGTCAGGGTTCTGGAGACCGTGCCTGCGTAATCGGAGTGGTCGAGCTGCGTGATGTTGAGCTTGATGTCGTGGCCAATCCTCTCGCTGACTGCCTTCTCCCACTGAGCAACGAACTCAGCCTGGCCGGCATCAACCGTAGCGGTGAGCGTGCCGTCAACGATGATGTTCAGAGTGCTTAAGACGTACTCGCCGTTCGCTGCGGTCTCGCCGCCGGATGTGGACTCACCGGACGCGGAGCCGCCGGATGTGGACTCACCGGACGTGGAGCCGCCGGATGTGGAACCGCCGCCGCAGCCGGCAAGCGCCGTCACAGCCATCGCCGCGACGAGCATGAGGGAAACTAATTTCTTTTTCATATGATTCCTCCTTGTGAATTATAATTGGGTGCTTACCGTTCCGGGACGAATTGACGACCTGAATGGTTGTAAGCGTTTACATTTCCCGTATTTGTAGTATATCATCAAATTACTTTTATTGCAATCTCAAAAAGCGCTTTCGTCCTTACACAATATTCACAAATTTTTCACATTCTTTTTGTGCTAAATTACCATAAAAGGAGGCGGCGCACGCCGGAAGCCGTTGCCATTTCCCTCTCTCTCCGCATCCCAGGCTCCTCTCCCGTCCCGTTTTTAGTCCGCCCGGGCGCGGCCTTCCCGGCCTTCGGGTCCTTACTTCAGTCTCTTTCATGGTTATACAGGCAGACCGGCCGTCTTCACAAGTCCTTTTGCCGCTTGACTTCTGCCCTTCCTTCCTGTACGTTAAAAATGAAAAACACCCCATCGAAAGGAGCCCCCATGAAGCATTTTTCCTCCTTCCCGTTTCCTCTTTACAGCGTCCTCATCTGGCAGCGCGGCCGCGTCCTCGCGGAAGAGTATTACGCGCCGTACAGCCCGGACAGGCTCCACCGCATGTTCTCCGTCACCAAGAGCTTCACCGCGCTCGCGGTCGGCGGCCTCATCGCGGAAGGGCGCCTAAAGCTGGACGACCGCATCGTCGATTATTTTCCGGAATATGCGCCGGCGGCCCCTCACCCGTACCTCGCCGCGATGACGATCCGGGACATGCTCACGATGCGCACCTGCCACAAGGCGACCACCTACAAGATCAACATGGCCGAAAACTGGGTCCGCTCCTTCTTCGTGACCTCTCCGGATCATCGGCCGGGCACGGTCTTTAAATATGACACTTCCTCGGCCCACACGCTGGCGGCCCTTGTCAGGAAGGTCTCCGGCAGGGGCGTTCTCGATTACCTGCGCTCGATATTTCCGGAGGAACTGCCGCTCTCCCCGGACGCGTACATCCTGACCGACCCGTTCGGAAGCGAGCTCGGCGGCTCGGGTCTCCTCGCGCGCCCGCGGGACCTCCTCAATGTCTCGAAGTTCCTTCTCTCCCTCAAAAAAGGCACCTGGCAGGCGGACTATCCCTCGCTCTCAGCCCGGGATGCGGCGTTTTACGAGCGCTTCGCTGCCTACGTCTCCGAGGCTCTCTCCTGCCTCGTCCCGACCGTCCACCAGGGCAAGACCGAGGACGAATGGCAGGGCTACGGCTTCCAGTTCTGGCAGGTGAGGGACGGCGTCATGATGTACGGGATGGGCGGCCAGTACGCGGTCATCTATCCGGACATCGACCTCATCGTTGTGACGACGGCCGACTCGCAGGCAGTGCAGGGCGGCACCCAGATGATCCTCGACGCGGTACACAAAACGTACCTTGATCTTGGCGGAAATGAAAACCTCTCACACCGCGTCACCCTCTGCGGGCTGACAGAAAAGGCCCCGCTGCCGGAGGCATTTGCCGGCCGCTGGACCTTCGCGGAGAACCCGCAGGGCTTCGAATACTGTGACATCACCGGCCGGGAGCTTGTGCTGGTGAACCGGGGCGAACGGTTTTCATTTCCTATTGAACATGACCCTGCGGAACCCTTCGCGTGCACAAAGGAGCCCAGGTACGGCCAGGACCTGCGCATATGGAGCTCCGTCATGGCTGACGGCAGCCTCTACCTCTACGCGCAGATCTTCGGCGAGTACCTGGGCAGCATCCGCATGCTTCTCTCGGTTTCGGAGGACAGGCTCACGCTCCACATGAACCGGATCGAGGAGACCGTCCTTCGCGAGTTCGACGGGTTCCTCGAAGGACGCCGGGGACGGTTCTAGGCACCAAAAAAAGATTCTCATGTGAGAATCTTTTTTTGGTGCAAGAACCGTCCCTGTGCCTTACAGGGGGGACCCATCCCTATTCAAACCTCACCCACCCCGGTCTCGCCGCCCCAAGCGCGCCCGGGCCCTTCGACCCGTACTCCTCGAAGACCGCGGTCTCATGCGCCTCTATCTTGCCCCAGTCGTGGAAGCCCTCCGGACAGATGTGCTTATCCAGCCAGCAGTTCTCCAGCCTCACCTTCCCGTGGATGCGCCAGGGCCTCGCGATATAGCAGGAGCCGTCCGGGACCCCCTCCGCGCGCTCAAAGCGGCAGTTCCTCGCGACGAACCCGGTCGGGACCTCCACCGGCGTCGACGGCGCGAACACGTAGCCGGGCTCCCGGCTCACGAAGATGCAGTCGTCAAAATAAGCCGTCGCCCCGCCGAAAATGAAATCAACCCCGCCCTCGATCCGGCAGTTCTTAAAATAATAGGTACGATCTGTCCTCGGCTCCGTCTCGGTCGGCCCGATAAAGCCGTCCTTCTCCTGCTCCTTCCGGGGCAGCGGCGCCATGAAGAGCGTGTCCTGGTAGCCCAGGAGCGTGCAGTTCTCCAGGCTGATATTCCGCCCGTCAAGGTAGAGGGCGATCGCCTGGCCGGCGATGCGGCCGGGCCCGGCGGTATTTTCAAAGGTGCAGTTCACAAACCGCAGATTGTCCCCTGACGCCAGCACCGTCTGGGTGCGGAAGGTATGGTAGGGCTTCCCGTCCGGGTGGATCATGAGCGCGCCGATCCCGGCGGTGAAGCGCTCTCCCTCATAGGTCAGGTTCGATTCCGACAAGATATACTGCATGTGATACTCCTTATTTATTGCGGGGACGGTTCCTCGGAGCGCGGGCTTTTAGGACGTTGGGGACGGTTCCTCGGAGCGCGGGCTTTGAGGACGTTGGGGACGGTTCCTGGGAGCGCGGGCTTTGCCCGCGCGGTGGGAACCGTCCCTGTGTTTCCGCGACCTTCGGGGACGGGGTCCTGGGAGCGCGGGCTTTGCCCGCGCGGTGGGAACCGTCCCTGTGTTTCCGTCCCTGATTATTTCTCACTCACCCATCAGATACCGCAGAAACTCCACCGCCATCTCCCTTCTCCCGGACCCTGCCGGGAAAACCGCGTAGACGGGGCCTTCCTGTTCCCCGATATAGTAATAGTTTTCCGCAAGGAGCTCCGAGTCATCCAGGGAGACTCCGATCGGAACTCCGTTATAATACAGAATGTTTCCGTCATCGTCAAGCCCTTCCAGTACCGTCCTGTCGAGTATCGTCCCGAGGTCGTCGAACCAGTCCTGCTCCGCGTAGTGCTCCACCACGTCCTCGCCGCTCACAAAAAGGTCGATCTCGCCCGCCAGGACCAGGGTCAGGAGCTTCTGCTCGCTCTCGTAATTGTATTTTACGAAATTGGTCTCGCCCCTCTCCGTCGAGATGGAGGTGGAACGGTCGACGATGATCTCCTCCTTCTTCGTGTTGATGTGGCTCTGCTCAAACGGCGCCACGAGATTAGCCTCGGCTTCCCCCAGGTCCGCGAAATTGACCATGGACACATAAAGGACCTCCTGCTTTTTGAAAAGCACGGAGGTCACAAGAAAGATCGCGAACACGACAGCCGCGATCACGATCAGAACCGGCACCAGATAATAATCCTTAAAATATTCGATCCGTTTGGAAAGAGGCGCGTGCTTTATCTGCTCGCGCTCTTCCCGGAATTCATCCATTTTTGCCATGCTGCAATGCCTTTCATTTTCCCAGAGCGGTCGTGCCTCTCTCCACGAACGCGCAGGGGATCACCACTTTCCTTTCAACCGTCTGTCCGTCCTCTCCATCGAGGACCGCCATGAGCCGCTGTACGGTGCTTGTGCACATTTTCGCCAGGCCGTTGTTGATGCTGGAGAGCTCCGGCTCGCAGGCGAGCGCCATCCGCGAGTTGTTGTAGCCGGTCACCGACACGTCCTCCGGCACCCGAAGGCCGACCGAATGGGCGTATTTCATGACACCGATCGCGATGGCGTCCTCCGTCGCGACCGCCGCGTCAAACGTTACCGGGTTCTTCTCAAGATAATCCCGCACGGCACGGATGTCATTTTTCACATAGTGGATCCTGTCCTCGCTGAGAGGCAGGCCGGCGCGGGCCAGCGCCTCCTCAAACCCGCGGCGCTTCTTGTTCGCGCTGTAGGAGCGGGAATCCGTGAGGAAGATGACCTTTTTCCTGCCGCTCCTGACCAGCCTTTCCGTCACGTCCGCGACGGCGGACATATCGTCGCAGACCGTCACGAAGACATTGTCGCCCTTTACATTTCCGTTGATCACGAAAACCGGCACTCTCTTCGCCGCCCCCCGGATGTAATCCGTCTCCGCGCCGTCGTTCCCGTGCCCGGCGTAAGTCGAGCCGATGAGGATCAGCGCGTCCACATGCTTCGACAGCAGCACCTCCAGCTTTTTCTTCTTGTCCTCCGGCCTGAAGCCGCTGCAGTTTAAAAGGCAGTCGTAGCCGTACTGTCCGAGCTCCTGCTCAATGTTGTAGACCGCTTCCGCCATGAAGGCGTCCGCCACCGAAGGCACCATGATGCCGATCGTGTGCATCGTGTTGAGGCCCAGGCCTTTCGCAAATGCGTTCGGCGTGTAGCCCACCTCCTCAATGATCTTCTCCACCTTCCGCCGCGTCGCGGGGCTCACCTTGTCGGAACCGTTCACCACGCGGGAGACCGTCGCGATCGAGACCTTCGCGAGCTCTGCGATGTCGTAGATATTGACAGGGGTATTTCTTCCGTCTTCCATACAGTTACCTGCTTTCAAAGATGATACTCCCTGTTCAGCGCCTGCGGTCGTCCCTTATTCGCGCCACTGAACAGCCATGTTCATTATACCCGATTTCATGAATGAAAGATATTGTGCAATCAGACAAATTTAAGTGCTTACATTCGTCAATATTGCAAAATATCTGTAGTTGCGGTACACTGAACCGGAACATGCAGACCCCGTATTCTCCATGAGAGGTATCCACATGAACGATCTTGAAAGCGCTGTCAGGGCGCACTCCCTCGCCGATACCGCCGCGTATCTTGCGGCCTTCCCGAACGACGCCTCCGTCCCGCTTCCGGGCTCCGGGCTCCTTCCGGCCCTCTTTGCGGCCGCGGAGGGCTCCGCGGAGATCCTCCGCTATTTTGTGGAGTACTCCCGCTCCAGCCTCGACATCTATGACGACGGCCACCGGAACATCCTCCACTACGCGGTCGAGTCCGGGGACCCGGAGCGCTGCCGCTACCTCATCGAGCGGTGCGGCATGGATCCCCTCGCCGCCGACCGGGAACTCCTGACCCCCTATGAGCTCGCTTACGAGCTCTCCCGGGGCATCGACGCACATGCGAAAATGCCCGCCGGCCGCCGCACGGTCCCCGGCGAAAGCCGCCGGGCCGTCTATGAGCTTCTCATGGAAAAAGCCGGCGCTCCCTTCGAGAAAATGTACAAAAATCCCATCCGCCGCGGCTTCTTCCCGGATCCGTCCGTCGTCGCGGTCGGGGAGGATTTTTATATGGTGAATTCTTCGTTCATTTTCTTCCCCTGCATTCCGATCTCCCACTCGCGGGATCTCGTCCACTGGGAGATCATCGGCTACGCGGTGACGGACCCCGAAGCGGCAGGCCTCGACTCCCTCGAGGGCGGCCGCGGGTTCTGGGCGCCCGATATCTCCTACGACAGCGGGACCTTCTACATCACCGCCACCTACCGCTTAAACGACGGCGGCCCCGTGCTGCGCCGGCAGATGGTCGTCTCCTCCGATAAGCCGGAAGGCCCCTACAGCGCCCCGGTCTTCATCGAGGAGGACGGGATCGACCCTTCGCTCTTCCATGAGGACGGGCGGCACTACATGCTCTTAAACCGCGGCGCGCGCCTCATCGAGCTCTCGGAAGACTGCAAAAGGCAGACCGCGCCGGCGCGCCTTCTCTACTACGGCTCCATGAAGCACGCCCCGGAGGGCTCCCATCTCCTGAAGAAGGACGGCTTCTACTACCTCTTCCAGGCGGAAGGCGGCACGGGTCCGGGCCACCGGATCACGGTCGCCCGCAGCCGCACGCTCTTCGGCGTCTACGAGCCCTGCCCCTACAATCCGATCATGCGGCAGACCGACCCGGAGGCGGTGATCCAGCGCTGCGGCCACGGGAAGCCGGTCATGGGGCCGGACGGCTCCTGGTACATGGTCTACCTCTGCGGCAGGAGCCTTGACGGAAAATACAGCGTCCTCGGCCGCGAGACCGCCCTCGACCCCGTCACCTGGACTGCGGACGGGTGGCCGGTTGTGAACGGGCTTAAGGGGCCTTCGGCGCTGCAGGTAATGCCTAGCTTCAGGGACGGTTCCTTGAGTCTTTTCGAATCTCCCCAAAGAGATTCGAAAAGATTCCGGGAACCGTCCCCAAAAGCATCGAAAATACTCAAGGAACCGTCCCCATCGTCCCCCGCCTCCCTCCCCTGGCTCACCCCCAGACCCCCGGTCGCGGGCGGGGTCACCCGTAACTCCGACGGCACAGTCACGCTCTTATCAAGCCCCGCGCCGCTGAAAGACGTCGCCGCAAGAAACATCCTCCTCCTCCGCCAGGACCGCTTTGACTTCACCGCGAAGGCCGTCCTCGCGCTCCCGGCCCTTGCTACCGGCGCGGAGGCCGGCATCATCGGTTTCTACGACGAGAATTCCTGGGTCCTCTCCGCCGTGTATGCCCGCGAGGACGGCTCATACGGCTGCCGCACCACCGAGCATATCGGGCACGAGGACATTGTCCACGAGGATCCGGCGGTTAGGGTGCCGGGCGGCGCGGATGTCTTCATTTTCACGATGGAGACGCAGGGACTCGCCCGCCGCTTCCGCATCGAGGCGGAAGACGGAACGCTTCTCCACGAGGCCTTCCTCCCGGACGTGTACTACCTAAGCGACGAGGGAGTCCGGATGGGCAAGCGCTTCACCGGCGCGATGCTGGGCGCCGCCGCCCAGGGAGGGAGCGAGCCTTACTTCTATACTCTTAAGGAATTCACCGTATTCTGATCATTTTTGATAGATTTGTCTGCTTAATTCCGCTATAATCATGTCAGATCATAAATAATCGCCCGGCCAAACTGCCGGAGCAGCGAAAAAAGGAGCAAAAACCATGGCAAAGACACCGAAAGCCAAAAACCCGGAAGCTGTAGGATTCAGAGAGATCTTCGGCTCCACTGCACTTTCCACCAACAACGGCCTCGCGGCCGTCTTTATGTCCGCGATGTTCATGACCTTCATGACCGACTACGCCGGCCTCGGAAAAATGGGCGCCACCCTCGCCACCGTCCTTCTGCTGGCGGCCCGTATCATCGACGCGGTCGACGACCCGATCCAGGGCTTCATCATGGACAGCGGCAAGGTCGGCAAGCACGGAAAATACAAACCTTTCTTCCTCATCTCCATCATCATGACCACCATCGGCGTCATCGCCCTGCACGCCCTGCCTGACAGCATCACCGGTCTTCCGGTGCTGGTCACTGTCTGGGTCATTTTCTTCTATCTGGTCTACGACATCGGCATGTCCTTCTACAACCAGAACCTGCTGTTCCGCACGATGACCAACGATCCCGAAGAGCGCTCCAAGCTCCTGATCGGCCCCCGTCTCTGGGTCATGGTCCTCGGCATGCTGGGCTCCGGCATGGCGGCCATCGCCGTCACTATCCAGGCGGCCACTGGCAGCTTCAAGACCGCCTACATGCTGCTTGCCCTTGGCGCGATGCTGATTTCCTGCACCATCTCCGTCATTGGCTGGTTCATGGTCAAGGAGAAACACGTCGTGGAGCAGGATCCCGAGGACAGGGTCAAAATCACCGATTTCTTCGACCTGATCCGCACCAACAAGCCCATGATGCTCAGCTTCTTCAAGAACATCTTCACCGGCTTCATCTGGACCTTCCTCTTCGCCGCACCGGTCTACTATGTCAAGTACGCCTACTGCGCGGACCTCACCACAGGCGAAGTGAACATGGAGTACTTCGCGCTGCTCAGCATGATCGTCTCTCTCATGATGCTCTTCCCGCTCCTTTTCGGCACCATCGCGGCCACCCCGGTCCTCAAGGCGTTCAAGGGTGATTTCCTGAAAATGCACATCTTCGACCTCGGCATGCAGGGTGCCTCCGGCCTCCTGATGTTCCTCCTGCAGGTCACCGGCCTTCTGCGCAAAAGCCCGGTCTTCTTCTTCGTCGCGATGTTCCTGATGGCCTTCGCGGTCGGCATCGACTTTGTCCCCGGCTCCAACCTGGGCATGGAGATCATGGACTACACCATCTATAAGACCGGCAAGGACCGCTCCGCGCTGACCGGCGTTCTCGACAACTTCCTGATGAAAGCCCAGAGCGCAGTCTCCTCCGCCGTCGTCGGCGGCATCCTGATCGCCATCGGCTACCAGGTCGACTCCGTCACCGGCAACTACATCGGCGATCTCGCCAAGATGCCGACCCTCTTAACCTGGATGATCGTCATTATAGGTCTCATCCCGGCGATCCTTGCGGTCATCGGCATCCTCATCATCCGCAAGTACCCGATCGACCAGAAGATGCGCCTGGACATCCGCGAGTATATCTCCACGCACCAGACAAAGAGGGAGATCGACTGATCCCCGCACATCCAAGCCCAGGAAAGCCCCGCCGCCGTGCGGGGCTTTTCATGAAAAGAGCGGCCCTCACTTCCGGCAGGCCGCTCTTTTTGTGTCCTCATCACAGTTTTGTCGTCTTCACGCTGAAGAAATCGGCGAAGCCGCCTTCGGCCCCGCGGTCCGCGAGCGCGAAGATCCCGATCTTCGCTCCGACCCAGGTGTGGTCCACCGGCACGAACCGGCAGCCGCTGTCCGAAAAATGCTCCCCGTCCGCCGAGAAATACATCCTCAGCACCGGTTTTTCCGCGTTCACATTGGCGAAGAAGAGATCCGGCCCGTTCGCCGCGTCCTCCTTAAAATGAATCTCTCCCGAAGGACCGACCTCCGCCACCGAATCCCTCACGTAGATGAGGCGGAAGGTGATGCGGGGGTTTTCATTTTCCGGAAGCGCGAACGGCATCCGGGCGAGCTCGCACTCGTTCTTGTCCGCATCGCCGCCCTCCGAGGCGGTAAGGACGACCGCAAGCTGCCCGTCCTTACCGCGCTCGGCGAACAGGCTCACATACTGCCCGCCCATCATCGCCGCGCCGGCCCGGCAGCCCGGCCTGAGGCCCGCCGGGGACATTTCGATATCCGTGATAAACTCCGGGACGACCAGCTTGGCGGTCAGGACATTGGCGCTGTGCCAGAGGATCGGACGTTCCTCGCCCGAGAGGTTGACCGCGTGCAGGCGGATGCCGTCCGCCCCCTCCGAATCCGAGACGATCCTGGTATCGTCCATGCGGCAGTTCCCGAGCCACTGCCACATAAGGCCGATCCAGTGGTCCGTGAAGGAATCGCCCGCCGCCAGGTAGGACGGCTCGCCCGCCCCGGTCGTCGGCTTCTTAAAGGTCCGCACCGGCTCGCCGCATCCGTCCCCGTCGTCGTCCTGGCCAATCACGGGCCAGCCGTCCGCCCACGTGACCGGCTGCATGTGGAGGATCCGTCCGTAGAGCCCGCGGTCCTGGAAATGCAGGAACCACTCCTCCCCCGAGACCGTGTCGACGAGCGCGCCCTGGTGAGGCCCGTTGATGATGCTGCCGCCCTGCGCCATGACCACCTTCCACTCGTAGGGGCCTTTGATGTTCCGGCTTCGGAGCGCAAGCTGCCAGCCCTCGCGGACGCCGCCCGCCGGCGAGAGGATATAGTACCAGCCGTCCCGCTTCATGACCTTCGGTCCTTCGGTGGTGAGGCCGGGGACGCCCGGAGCCTCCCCGTCAAAGATGAATTCATCCTCCGAGACCGCCCGCGTCCCGTCCTCCGAGAGCTCGAAGATCCCGAGTCTGCTCTTGAACCCGATCCGGCTCTTTGCGTAGGCGTGGATGATGTAGGCTTTTCCGTCGTCATCCCAGAACGGGCAGGTGTCGATGAAGCCTTTTGCGGGGCGGATGCAGACGGGTTTTTCCCATTTTCCGAGCGGGTCGCGGGTCTTCACCATGTAGCAGCCCTCGTCCGGCATCCCGTAGAAAATGAAAAACTCCCCGCCATGATACCGGATCGCCGGAGCCCACACGCCCTCGGAGTGCCGCGGGAGGGCAAAGCGCTCCGCGATCTTCCCGCTGTCCTCGTGCGGCAGGCCCTTCTCCGGGTCCTCCTCCACGATGTCCAGCGCATAGTTCACCAGCTCCCAGTGGAGCAGGTCCTTCGAGGTGAGAATCGGAAGCCCCGGCGTATAGTTGAAGCTCGAGGCCGTCATGTAGTACGTGTCATCCACCCGGATCACGTCCGGGTCACTGTAATCGGCAAAAAGGACCGGGTTCCTGTAAGTCCCGTCCGGGAGTTCGCATTCATATAGCATTTCCAAGCATCTCCTGTGTTTTTGATGATGATTTCATCCTGAAAAAGGTATATAATGGTATTTAAGGATATATTTGCTTAAACAGTTTTTTGCCAAAGGAGCCATCATGCGCGTTTCCGACCTGTCCATCGACCGAGTATACACCAACGAGCGCACAAGAAAATCCGACTACCAGATGGTCGAAAATCATTTTCACTACTACTACGAGCTTTACTATGTAAAGCACGGTTCCTGCCGCTTTTTTATCGACAATGCGCTCTATGACCTGCACGCCGGCGATTTCCTGATCATACCGCCCAGGGAAGTGCATTTCAACCGTTACACCACCCAGTGCACGCGGACCAACATTTATTTCCGGAAGAAGGACCTGGCCGACGGCGGCAGCTGGTTCCACCCGGCTGTCGGCGAGCTCGTCTCCCGCGTCTCCTTCCTGCACATCCCCGGCAGCTACCGGTCTTTCTTTGAGGATCTCCTCGCGCAGATGGACCTCGAGGACCGGGTCAACGACAGTGTGACCGCCCAGATGCTCACGCTCGACCTGCGCCGGCTCTTCCTCTGCATTGTCCGCTGCGCGGTCCCGCACGCCAACAGCTCCGGCATCGCCACCGACAGCGACGCAGGCATCCTCGGCGCCGTCCAGTACATAAACGCCCACTACAGCGAGCCAATCACGCTGGACTTCCTGGCCGGCCAGGCCGGCCTCTCGCCGAGCTATTTCTCGCGCCGCTTCCGCATGGTCACCGGCTTGCGCATGAAGGAATTTCTCATCTGCATACGCCTGAGCCACGCCGAGACAGAGCTCCTTTCCACCTCGCACACGATCACCGAGGTCGCCATGAACAACGGGTTCTCGGACAGCAACTATTTCAAGGATGCCTTCCGGAAAATGTACGGCCAGTCCCCGCGCGCCTACCGCATAAGCCGCTCCGAGCTGCAGGATACCGCGGAGAGCCTCAAGGAGGCGACGATCTCCGCGCCGGACCAGGGCTGATCATCTGAACAGTTTTTTCAGGTTCTCCTCAAACGGCGGGTACACGATGCCGCGGTCGGTCACGATCGCGGTCACAAGCGTGTGGTCCGTCACGTCGAAAGCCGGATTGTAGCACTTCACGTCCGGGAGCGCCATCGGCTCCTTGTACCACATTTCCCGGATTTCCTCCGGGTCGCGCAGCTCGATTTTGATATCATCCCCGGTCGGGCAGTTCATATCGATCGTCGAGGACGGTCCCAGCGTGTAGAACGGGATCCCGTAATGCTTTGCGAGGATCGCGACGCCGGACGTGCCGATCTTGTTCGCGAAATCCCCGTTCGCCGCCACGCGGTCGCAGCCCACGAAGCAGTCCTGCACCCAGCCGTTCTTCATCACGATGCTGGCCATATTGTCGCAGATGAGCGTGACGTCGACACCGGCCTTTTTGAGCTCGTAGGACGTAAGACGCGCGCCCTGCAGGAGCGGCCTCGTCTCGTCGGAAAATACGCGCAGCCGCTTCCCGGTCTCCTCGCCCAACAGGATCGGCCCCAGGGCCGTCCCGTAGAGGCTGGTCGCGAGCGGTCCCGCGTTGCAGTGCGTGAGGATGCCGTCGCCCTCCTTTACAAGCGAGAGCCCGTACTCCGCGATCTTCCGGCACATCTCTATGTCTTCCTCGTGGATCTTAATGCTCTCCTCCCTGAGACGCTCCGCGATCTCCGGGACCGGCAGGCCGGCGTTCTCGTCCATCACATTTTCCATCCGCCGGAGCGCCCAGGACAGGTTGACCGCTGTCGGCCTCGAGGAGTTGAGGTAAGACGACAGTCTCTTCATTTCCATGAGGAATTCCGGCAGGTCCAGCTCTTTTCTCTGCTCCGCAAAGGCAGCCATCGCATAGCCTGCAAAGATCCCGATGCACGGCGCGCCGCGCACCATGAGCTTCTTCACGGCGTCGTAGCACTCTTCCGGCGTCGCGACGTTCAGATAGACTTCCCGCATCGGGAGCTGCGTCTGGTCGAGGATCCTGACCGACTTTCCGTCCGCCGCGAGCGAGACGTGCTCGATCCCGCGAACGTAGGGGTTTTTCATTTCATTTTCCATAGAAGATCACCTCCGCCTGCCATTATACTACAATTTGTCCGCTCCGTCCTGAAAATCACGCCGTTTTTCCGTATTTTCGCGCCTTCTTTTCCATTTTTTCCGTGATTATGTTACAATATAGACAAATACCGCAGTCTCTGACAGAAGGAGGGTCTTATGAAAAAGCTGGATTTCAATCACGGATGGACCGTCAGGCCTCTCTCCCGCGAAGGGGAGGCTGTCCCGGTCACGCTGCCCCATGACGCGATGATCTCCGAGCCCCGCACGCCGGACAGCATGGGCGAGGGCAACATCGGCTGGTACACGGGCGGCGACTACGAGTACAAAAAGCGCTTCTCTCTCCCCGCGGAGCTTGCCGGCCGCCATCTCACGCTCGAGTTCGAGTCGGTCTACAAGAATGCCGAAGTGACGGTCAACGGCCGGAAGGCGGAGGCGCGGCCCTACGGCTACACGCAGTTTTACGTCCCGCTGAACGATTATCTCACCGACGGGGAAAATGAAATCACCGTCATCGCAAGAAACGCCGACCTGCCGAACAGCCGCTGGTATTCCGGTACGGGCATCTACCGCCCTGTCTGGCTCTGGGAGGGCCCGAAGGAGCACATTAAGATCCGCGGCGTCCGCGTAAAGACGCTGAAGATCAGGCCCGAGGCCGAAATTCTCGTGACAGTTGAAGCCACCGCGCCGGGAGATGCAGCCGTCGAGATCCTCATGGACGGCGTCTGCGCCGCGAAGGGGAGCATTCTTATCGGAGCGGATCTTACCGGTTCCGCCCGCATCAAAGTCAGAAACGCCGCCCTCTGGAGCGTCGACGACCCGAACCTCTACGAGATCCGCGTGACCTTCGGGGAGGACACCGCCATCGACACCTTCGGCATCCGCACCCTCACCTGGACGCCGAAATACGGCCTTGCGGTCAACGGGAAGCGCGTCATTTTAAGGGGCGCCTGCATCCACCACGACAACGGCGTCCTCGGCGCCTGCTCCTTCCCGGAGGCGGAGGAGCGCCGCGTCCGGATCCTCAGGGAGAACGGCTACAACGCGATCCGCTCCGCCCACAACCCGGCTTCCGTGTACCTGCTGGAGGCCTGCGACAGGCTCGGCATGCTCATGATGGACGAGTACGTCGACGCCTGGTACATGCACAAGACCAAGTACGATTACGCGGACAAGGTCCTCGCCAACTGGAAGCAGGATCTCGCCGCCCTGGTCGAGAAGGACTACAACCACCCCTCGGTCATCATGTACTCCACCGGCAACGAGGTTGCGGAATCCGCCCAGAAGAAGGGCATCGACCTGCAGGCGCAGTTCACGAGCTTCCTGCACTCGATCGACGACACGCGTCCGGTCAGCTGCGGGATCAATATTTTCTTTAATTTCCTAAGCTCGATCGGCCTCGGCGTCTACAGTGACGACAAGGCGGACAAGCTGGCGGAGGAGGCGAAGAAAAATGCAGACCCCGCCAGGCCGAAGAAGAAAGCCGTCGGCTCCGAGTTCTACAACATGCTCGCGGTCCGGCTCGGCGACAATTTCATGAAGCTCGGCGCGACGATCCCGCCCTGCGACTGGAAGACGAAGGACGCCTTCGCCGCGATGGACATCGCCGGCTACAACTACGGCCTCTACCGCTACAAAAAGGACCTCAGGAAATACCCGGACCGCCTGATCCTCGGCTCCGAGACCTTCTGCAAGGACGCCTACAGCTTCTATGAGATCGCCCGGCGGAATCCGCGCATCATCGGCGACTTTGTCTGGTCCGGCTGGGACTACATCGGCGAGACCGGCCTCGGCGGCACGGAGTACTCGCTCTATCACGACGACCGCCCCGAGACCCAGATGACCGGCGGCAACGGCCGCATCGACCTCTCCGGGAAGCCCCGCTGCGAGGCGGACTACACACGCGTCGCCTTCGATCTCACAAAAGGCCCCTTCATCGGCGTCTACCCGCCGTTCGAGAAAAAGCCGGTCTTCAACGGCTGGACCATGAGCAAGGCCTTAAAGAGCTGGTCCTGGAGCGGCTACGCCGGCAATAATGCGGAAGTGGAAGTCTACGCCCGTGCCGCGAGCGTGGAGCTCTTCATCAACGGCGTAAGCGCAGGCAGAAAGGAGATCCGCAGCAACTGCCGCACCTCCTTCCCGGTCGTCTACGAAAACGGCACCCTGACAGCCGCCGCCTACGACGAGGCCGGCCGCGAGATCGGCCGCGAGACCCTGGTCACCGCCGGCGATGAGATCGTCCTTGCCGCCAGACCCGAAGCCGCCTCCGTGAAGAAGGAAGGCCTCCTCTACATTCCGCTTCAGTACACGGACGCGGAAGGGATCTGGAAACCGCTCATCAGGCGCACGGTTAAGGTCACTCTCGAAAATGCCGACCTCATGGGCCTCGGCAGCGCCGCCGCCTACTACGAGGGCAATTACTGCTCCGACACGACGGAGACTTACTTCGGCGAAGCGCTCGCTGTGGTCCGGGCGACCGGCGAAGGCCCGGTAAAGGCTGTCTTCTCGGATGAGAACGGCTGCGAGGCGGTCGTCACCGTCCCGCTCGCCTGAAAGGAGATATCTATGGCAAATCCCTGCTGGATCTGGTACCCCGGCGACATGGAGCTCTACTACGCGCTCCTTCAGAATATGAGCCGCGTCGAGCGCGGCTGCGGCTGGCCTGCCTTCTGGAAGAGCGAGGGCTTCCGAAACCGGGTGGTCTTCCGGAAGGAATACGATCTCGCCGCCCCGGCGTCCTTCACCGTGTATTCGCGCGCGGTCGGCTACGTCCTGGCCGGCGAGAAGAAATACCCCTTCGGGCGGCTCATCACCGTCCCGGAGGGGCCTGTCCGCATCTCCGTCCACGCGATGCGGATCGACGCGTTTCCGGCGGTATTCGTCGACGGGGACGTCATTTTCTCCGACAGGACCTGGTCCGTCTCCGACTACGACAGGACGTACGATTACGCCGGGACCTCGCGGTATTTTACGGACAAAACCCGAGACGTCGCCTCCTGGCCCTACAGCGAGAGCCTCTTTGAGCCGGTGCGCGTTACGCCGGCGGAGGTCTCCGTGCCGGCCGCCGAGGCGGAGGATATCCAGGGAAATAAAGCCCCCTTCACCCGCTCCGGCGAAACCTTGAAGGCCGAAGGGTTCCTCTACGAGTTCGAGACGGAACTCACCGCGCAGCTCTCCCTGAAGGCGGCCGACGGGACTGACCTCCCGGCGGAGACACTCAAAACAATCACTGCTTACCTCGGCGAATCGGTCTCCGAGGCGCTGGACCCGGTCCACTGCTACTACAGCTTTACCCCGGATGAGAGCGGGCGGACACCGCGCGCGGCGCTCGCCGCGGTCTTTATTCCCGGGCCGCGCCTTACCGTCACGGCGGTTCACCAGTACGTGGATATTCCGGTGAGGGCTTCATTTTCCTCTGACGACCCGCTTCTTCAGCGCATCTGGGACGTCTCCGCCCACACCTTCAAACTCGCGAGCGGGATCTTCTTCATCGACGGCGTGAAGCGCGACAAATGGATCTGGTCCGGCGACGCCTACCAGTCCATCCAGCTCAACTCCTGCTTCTTCAGGGATCCGGACATCGACCGGCGGACGCTCATCGCGCTCCGCGGAAATGACCCCGTGACGACCCACATCAACACGATCGCGGACTACAGCATGCTCTGGCTCATCGGGGTCATGGAGCACACGGCGATCTACAGCGACGTCGAATTCCTTCGGGACATGTACCCGAAAATGAAAACCATGGCCGAATTCCTCATGAAACAGACCGATGAGGACGGCTTCTTCACCGGCCGGCCGGGCGACTGGATCTACATCGACTGGGCGGACATGGACAAGACCGGCTCCTTCGGGGCTGAGCAGATGCTCTACGCGCTCACAATGCGGAAAATGAGTGAAGCCGCCTCCCTCCTCGATATCAGGGAGGACGCGGCCTTCTACGAAACCGTATGGGATTCTCTCAGGGAGAAGATCAACCGCTTCTACTGGGACGAGGAGAAGCAGGCCTACATCGACTCCTTCCGCTCAGGCCGGCGCTTCGTGAGCCGCCAGACCAATATCTTTGCGCTGCGCTCCGGCGTCGCGGAGGGAGACCGGCGTTCCGCCGTCATCAGAAATGTCCTCCTGAACCCGGAGGTCCCGCCGATCACGACGCCGTATTTCACGTTCTACGAGCTCGACGAGCTCGGGAAGGCCGGGTTCACCGACATTCTCCGCGAGCGCATGACCGCCTACTGGGGCGGGATGCTCGAGCGCGGCGCGACGACCTTCTGGGAGGAGTACGACCCGACCGTGACCGGCGAGGCCCAGTACGACATGTACGGCGACCGGTTCGGGAAGAGCCTCTGCCACGCCTGGGCCGCGAGCCCCCTCTACCTGATCAGCCGGTACCTCACCTGAGGGGCCGCAGGGACGGTTCCTGGGGGACGGTTCTTAGAAAAAAACGAGCTGCGTTGGCAGCTCGTTTTTTTCAGAGAACCGTCCCTGGGAACCGTCCCCGTTCAGTTATACACCGGATGCTGAATCACCGTACTCGTCCGGTCGATCGCCCTGAACGTGTAGCCCCGCTCAAGGTACCCTTCGATGATCCGCGGCAGCGCATCGACCGTCTCCTGCTTCTTCTCGCCGTCGTGCGCGAGCAGGATCACGGTCGTCGCGTCGGTGTTCAGCGCATTTTCCACCGCGGCGTCCGCCGTCAGGCCTTCCGCGCCGTCCCCGGTCGCCGCATTCCAGTCATAATACTGGTACCCAAGCTCCCGCACCTTCGCGGTGAGCGCCGTCATGATCCCCTCGCAGTACTCCGCCGAGGTCTGGTTGGACGCGCCGCCCGGGAACCGGATGAAGCAGGGCACATAGCCGATCTGGCTCTTCACGACCTCCCCGATCTTCCGGAGATCCTCGAGATAGGCTTCCTCGGAGCTGTAGATCGAGTAATCGTGCGTGTAGCTGTGCAGCCCGATCGTGTGCCCCCGAAGGTAGGCCTCCCGGATGTAGGAGGCGTACTGCGGCAGCTGCGACGTCACGAAAAATGTCGCCTTGATCCCGTACTGATCCAGGATCGCCAGGATCTCCGGCGTGACCGGCGAAGGCCCGTCGTCGAACGTGAGGTAGACCGTCTTCGTCCCGTCACCCTCGTAATTCCAGGCCGTAAACGACGGGTCGACCGCGAACGACGCCCTCGGATCGTTCGAGATGTCGATCGGCTCCGGCTCCGGCTCGGGATCTGTATTTTCCGGGACAGACGCTGCGCGCTCCGCCCCGCTCACGACAACCGGGTCCCTGGGAGGATCCGCCGGCTCGCTCCCGCTCTTCTTTCCCAGACGGAAAATGACCCCGACGACAACCGCCAGCAAAATAAAAACCACAGCCGCCGCCAGCATCCGCCGCCGCAGCTGTCTAATTCTTAATTCTTTCCTGCGCTCCCTGCGCTTCTCCCAGTATTCCGCGCTGTGTACGCGCTTCTCCCTTCTTGCCATTTTTCAGTATTCTCCCCTTTTAGCCTTATAACTCCCCTTTGCGCGGATCACCGCGAACCCGGCACCGCCGGCAGCTTCGTCCCCGTCCGCTCGATCGCCTCCCGCATCGCGGCCAGCGTCCCTGCGTCCGCCCGCTCCGGCGCATATCTCGCCTTCTCGTAGATCGCCCGGATGTCCTCGCGGCCTTCCTCGATGCAGCCGGCCGTCTCCATCTGCTCCTCGGGCGTCTCGGACCGGCTGATCTTCTTCACACCCGGCTGCAGGTTCATATAACGAAAATAAAGACGCCTCACCCGCGCCGCCGGCGACAGGTCGAAGATCGACAGGCCCGGCTCTTTTTCGGGGGGCATTTTCCTTGTGCGCTCCGCCTTCGAGATCTTCTTCCGGACGTCCCTGTCCTCCGCATCCGAGGCCTTAAGGTCGAAGATGAACTCCTTCACGAGATACCAGATCACGATCAGCACGATCACGGCCGCCAGCACGAGGACGATCCGCTCCAGCCAGAGCCAGATGAGGGCCAGAAGCGGGTTGTCCGCAGCCGCCTCCAGCGTCTGGGGCTCCTCCGCCGCCTCCGCAGCCGCCGCGGCCGTCTCACCTCCGCCGAACGGCAGCAGGCTCAGGAGCTTTAAGATGAGCAGCATGACCGCCGCGTAGCCCATGAAGAGCAGCTGGCCGATCAGCTCCACGACCTGCTCCCCGTCGAGAAATGCCCCCAGCATCGCGACCACAAGGACCGTCAGCACGAGAAACAGCAGGAGCATCCCCCGGTTCAGCCGCCGGATCTTCAAGTAAGGCACCCGCACATGCTCCTTCGCCGCGAGAAAAGTGTGCTCGAGGCTCCGCGCATTCCGGTAGAAAATGAACAGCAGCACCAGCCCTGCCTCCGCGGCGAAGGCGACGCCGAGGACAGTTTCATTATTAAAGCCCGTCCCGAGCGCGTAGAGGATGAACGGGTAGACGAGCCAGCCGGCCTCCGGGTAGAAATAACGTTTTCCGTGAGCCCGTCCGGCCAGCGAAGCCCAGGCGGCCAGGACCGCGAGAGGCGCATTGACGATGCGGTTTCCCGGCGCGGCGAGGATCACCAGCGCTGCCCCGGCCGCGTGCGCGGCGGCAAAGACCGGGAGGCTCTCGATATAATGCGAAAAATAGAGCAGGATCAGCAGCCCCAGAAAGAACACAGCCGCGCCTGCCGCCTCGTAGAACGGAATCTTAAGAAGGACCGCCGCCGTCACATACGCCGGATAGAAGATCACCAGGTTCGTGATGAACCGGATCACCGCGAGGCGCGTTTCCTCGGGCGGGATCTGCTTTTCATTTTTCATGGACGTTCTCCTCCCCTGCCCGCACGGTCATCGGCCGGAAAATGACATTCTCCGGAGCCCGCTTCGCCTGCATCCCCGGCGACAGCGGACACAGCCAGATGAGACCGCCTGCCCGGAACGAGAAATCGGCCGCCGCCCGGATGAGCCTGTCTCCCATCGCGCTCGAGATGAGCACGTGGGTCACGCTCGCGTCCGCGGGCGAGAGCTTCATGCCGGCCAGGATCTCCTCAAAGGGCAGGACGCCCTTCTCGAGTTCAATCGCCGCCAGCGCGTCCCCGATGTGCACCAGGTGCCCCCGGGAGCTGCCGGCTTCGATTTTGATCATTTTTCCGGAAATGCCCCTCCCGTTCGTGAAGACCGAGACCGGCATCTTCGCCGCAAGGCAGGCCGCCGCCGCGGCAAATGCGATCGAGATCCCCTCCTCAAGCAGGTTCCCGTCATAGCGGATCCCGGGCTCCTCGACGTTCAGGAAGATCCGGACCTCGCGCCCGAACGTGAAATCCCGCTCGTTCACCATGAGCTCCCCGGTCCGCGCAGACGCCTTCCAGTTGACCGCCGAGAGCGGGTCGTTCGTCGTGTACTCGCGTATCCCGCGAAATGAAAACACATCCTCGTAGAGCCGCTTCTTCGCCGCGGCCTCGCCGAGCAGGATCTCGCTGATCCCCTCGATCTCCCCGGCGTCCCGCTGGCGCGGCAGCACGGTCAGGACCGCGTTAGAGCGAACCTTCAGCATCTGCGTCTGCACCCCGAAGACCTCCGGCACCGTGAGAAAGATCTCGTCGATCCGGTAAATGCCCCGCTTTTCGGCCAGGAACCCGCAGGTGCGCGTGATCTCCTCGCGGCTCCCGACCGAGAAATACTCGAGCACGTTGACGCGGTCGGTGACGGTGATGTTTTCATTTTCTTCAAATAATAAGCCCCGCCTCAACTTGAACTCCAGGATCATGACCGGGATCGGCATCCGCTTCGCGTTCGTGAGCGTGATGAGGAGCGAGGACTGATCGCCCGCGTGCACGCGCTCCGTGGCGAAGGCGGTCTCCGCGGTGAGCCCGCGGTCCCAGAGCCTGGTGAAGACCAGGTGAAACACATAAAATAATATAATGATCCCGACCGGGATAAATATGATGAGCAAGAACGCCTCCCGCCGCGCCTCAGCGCCCGAACTTCTCCGTCGGCACCGTGATGCCCCGGAGGATATCCCTCACGATCTCACCCGCGGAGCGGATGCTCCCGTAGCTGCCCAAAAGCAGCAGGCGGTGCGCCAGCACAGGCTCCGCGAGCGCCTTGATGTCCTCCGGGATCACGTAATCCCGCCCGTCAAGGTACGCCATCGCCTGCGAGGCGCGCATCAGCATGAGCGTCCCGCGCGGGCTCGCCCCGGACGCGGTGTCCGGGTGCTCCCGGGTCGCCCCGACGATCTTCGCGATATAATTGATGAGATCCGGCGATACGGAGACGGTCTTCATTTCCCGGGCTGCCTCCGCGATGTCCTCCGGCGAAGCGCAGGGCGCGACGGAAGCCATCGGATCGCCTTTCAGGCGGCTTTTCATGATCTGCGTCTCCTCGAAGAGGTCCGGCAGCCCCAGCGAAAGCTTCATCATGAAGCGGTCGAGCTGAGCCTCCGGCAGCGGAAATGTCCCGCTCGTCTCGACCGGATTCTGCGTCGCGATGACGAAAAATGTCTCCGGCAGCCGCCTTGTCACCCCGTCCGCCGTCACCTGCCGCTCCTCCATGCACTCGAGAAGGCCGGCTTGGGTCCTCGGCGTCGCGCGGTTGATCTCATCCGCGAGCAGGATGTCCGTGAAGACCGGGCCTTTTTTGAACTCAAACTCCCCGCTCTTCCGGTTCAGCACCGTGAGGCCCGTCACGTCCGACGGCAGGAGGTCCGGCGTAAACTGGATCCGGGCAAATGAAGCCCGAAACGACGCCGCCAGCACCCGCGCGAGCGTCGTCTTGCCGGTCCCCGGGACGTCCTCCAGGAGCACGTGCCCGCCCGCGATCAGGGCGGCGAGCACCATGCGCACGCATTTTTCACGTCCGATGAGAACGCGGTTGATATTTTCTTCAACTCCGAGTATGTTTTCTCTTCCCATTTCGCCACCTCGCTACGCTCCAGTATAATGGAAATGAAGACCGAACGCAAGACTTCCGCGAGCCCGGCTGCCGCGGAAGCTCATATTTTTTGTTTACTTTTCCGCGTTAACGTGATACACTATTGCAAATCGGCACCCTAAAGGCGCCGTACAGTTATTTTTCCAAAGGGGGCTTACTATGAGTTTCAGTGACATTATTTCTGCTGTAGACAATTTCCTGTGGGGCTGGCCGCTCATCATCCTGCTCTTCGGGACGCACATTTACATGACATTCCGGACGGGCTTCATCCAGAAGGACATCTTCAAGGCGATCAAGCTCTCCGTAACCCGCGATCCGGACGCGGAAGGCGACGTCTCCCAGTTCGGCGCGCTGACGACCGCGCTCTCCTCGACGATCGGCACCGGCAACATCATCGGCGTCGGCACCGCGATCGCCTGCGGCGGCCCGGGCTCCGTGCTCTGGATGTGGCTGACCGGTATCTTCGGCATCGCGACCAAGTACGCCGAGACCCTGATCGCGGTCAAGTACCGCGTGAAGAGCGAGGACGGCACCATGATCGGCGGCGCGATGTACGCCCTTGACCGCGGCCTCAAGGCCCGCTGGGCAGGCATCCTCTTCGCGATCCTCGCGGCGGTCTGCGCGTTCGGCATCGGCTGCATGGTCCAGGCCAACGCGGTCGCGGCAAACTTCACGACCAACTTCGGCGTCTCTCCGTGGATCATCGCGGTCGCGCTCAGCATCCTGGTCGGCCTCGTCATCATCGGCGGCATCAAGTCGATCACCAGGGTCTCCGAGATGCTCGTGCCCTTCATGGCGGTCTTCTACGTCATCGGCTGCCTGATCATTCTCATCATGAACGTCGACGTCCTCGGCGAGGCGGTCGTGACGATTGTCACCTCCGCGTTCACGACCCGCGCGGCAACCGGCGGCTTCATCGGCAGCACGGTCGCGATGGCCTGCCGCTACGGCTTCGCCCGCGGACTTTTCTCCAATGAATCCGGTATGGGCTCCGCGCCGCTCGTCGCCTCCGCCGCCCAGACCCGCAACCCGAAGCGCCAGGCGCTGGTCTCCATGACCGGCACATTCTGGGACACCGTCATCATCTGCCTGATGACCGGCCTCGTCCTGGTCACCTGCATCATCAAGCATCCGTCGATCGACGCTCTCTCCGGCAACGGCAGCGCGCTGACCTCCATGGCGTTCTCCACGATCCCGGGCATCGGCCTTCCGATCCTGGTCGTCGGCCTCATCACCTTCGCGTTCTCGACGATCCTCGGCTGGTACTACTACGGCGAGCGCTGCGCGGTCTACCTCTTCGGTGAGAAGGTCATCATGGTCTACAAGATCCTCTGGGTCATCGGCGTCTTCGTCGGCTCCCTGGTCGAGCTGAACCTGATCTGGAACATCGCGGACCTTCTTAACGGCCTCATGGCGGTCCCGAACATCTTCGCGGTTCTCCTCCTCTCCAAGGTCATCGTGGACGAGACGAAGAAGTACAGCGGCGGCCACATCAACGACAGGGACACGACCGAGATCCCGGTTCTCAGGAACTCCAGGAAGGGCATCCTCGGATAATTGCAGGGACGGTTCTCAAAACCACAGGGACGGTTCCTGGGGGACGGTTCTTAGAAAAAAGCGGACTGCGTTTGCAGTCCGTTTTTTTCTTAAGAACCGTCCCTGG
>OCTX012257265.1_pt1 | contig 25504 bp, 25 predicted proteins | sample 1539691 | NCBI WGS metagenome assembly OCTX01 (sample SAMN02144231, study PRJEB22623) | gut metagenome | biome: sheep rumen | host: Ovis aries | place: New Zealand
TCGTTTACCCCTCAATACTCGTCTTATGTACTTCGATTTACTGAAGATTAAAGTAAATGAAGAATGATATTCTAACAGATATATCATCATCAGATCATGGGGACAGGTTTTTGAATGAATTCGTTGAATTCACTTCAAACAACCTGTCCCCATGATCCTTGTCCCTTACCGCAGTTGCTCATTTAGCAGGTCGCAGAGCAACTGCGGTTTCATGTCAATGTCGCCGACGGGAATCTGGCCTACGAGGTCCGTGGGATATTTCTCTTCCATTCTCCCTTTGTAGTGGATGCGCAGCCTCGGGCCTCTCTTATGCAAGATACTCCTCGGCACCAGTTCGAAATGCTCCACGTCGGCAAGGTCGATTTCCGACATATACCAGCCACGGCCGAAGACGTAGCCATTGTTGACAATGAGGCTTTTGGCGGTGACGGTCAGATACGGCTTGTCCGACCATCTCTCCTTCAGCGTCAGGTACAAGTACAGCAGACTGCCCAGGCCGAATAGGAGCAGGCACAGCCACGCCTTCCACGCCTGGCCGCGCCCCTGCCACAGTGCAAAAACCGCCCAGGCGGAAAAGGCAAAGCCGACGAGGATGACGGGCAGCCTCTTCCAGACGGAATGATAGACTTTGATTTCTTCCATTGTTTACGTAAGTGATAGTCGCAGGTATCAGAACCCACTCGGAATCTGGACGTCGTAGACGGGGACGTCGGTGCCGAAGAGCTGCTGGAACGGCTTGGGCAGGCCCGAGCGCTTCCACAGTTCCTCGACGAAGGTGCCGTCGCCGCGGTCGAACTTCAGGATGAAGGCGTCGTCATTCTTCCAGGTGATGGTACACTCGTTGTTGTCGCCCTCCTTGATGCAGTTGTCCGACTTGACCACCAGCGGTTTGTAGAAGACGGTGCCGCCCGTCAGCTGCTGAGGCGAGCAGAAGAGGAAGGTGACGTCCTTCTCGCCATAGACCTTGAAGAGATGAGTTGTCGGGGCTTTCAGGATGCGCTCGCCGTCCACAAGACCATAGTTGCCCACCATGCGCCAGCTGCCGGCAAAGCGGTGCGACGCTTTCTTGTGCTTCATCTGCAGCATCTCGATGCTTCGCACCATCTGCGGTTCCATGTCCTTGCGGTCGTAGTACTCGGTGATGAACTCATTCATCGGGAAGACGGCACCCTCGTAAGGTCGCAGGTTGTTGTACCACTTCAGCGTGAAGCGGTCGTCGTAACCGTCGTAGATGCGGGTGCCCCGCCCGTTCTCGCCCACCGGCACGTCGCCGGTGCAGTTGTAGGGATGCGGCTCGTCCATCCGCATGTTGTAGACATAGTCCTGCGGCGTATTCTTGTGCACCATCAGCGTCACGGGCACGTAGTCGGTGCTGAGTTTGTACTGCGCCATCTCGGGCACGTGGTCAGGGCGTCCGTTTTCGTAGCCTAAGCGTTGTAACTTGAACAGCCCGCGAGGGGCCACGTTCTGGGCCGTCAGGCCTGTGGCGGCCATTAGCATGACGGCCAGGAGTGTTGTGAGTCTTTTCATTTTCTTGTTTGTTTTATGGTTTGTTACTTCTTAGTCTTTTTCAGTCGTATGACGGACGGAAAGTCAATGTCGTCGATGTTGCGTAGCCTCTCGTAGCCTGGACATTCGGCGTAGAAGCGTGTAGCCTTGCGGGGCACCCAGAAGGAGAAGCGGCCGGCGGAATCAGTCGGTGCGCCCGCCCCTGCACCATAGATGCCCACCCAGGCGTCGGCTATCGGTTTGTCGTCCTGGTCAACGACGGTGCCTGTATAATGATTCAGCGTTTGCTGTAGTGCCGGATGTCGGCTGACGTAGGCATCGCTGAGCGTGTCGGGCACAGTCTTCAGCTCCAGCACCGGGCAGTCGATGTCAAAGGTCTGTTTCGCTCCATAAATGCTCCATGTGCTTTCATGGGTGACCAGTTCGCCCCGCTGGTAGTAGAACTGCTTGGGTCTGTGGTTGATCAACCGGCACAGGGAGTCGGGCAGTTGCTGTCCGTTGGTGATGACGACGATGGAGTCGTTGTTCTTGCGGGGCGGCTTGTCGACGGCTATCAGACTGGCCACTACCTGCTGGAACGCGTTGCCGATGAGTGAGTCTTTGCGGCTCACATTGCCTGTAGCGACGGCTCCTTTCAGGTCGTTGACGAAGCTGACGAGCGTGTTCTTCTCGCTGTGCGACTTGGCCCGCCGTCCGTCGATGAAGAACTCCCACTTCGTTCCGTCCAGGATAAACACCTCGCGGTCCTCGGCATCGTGGAAGGCCGATGTCCAGACAGCTCGCAGCATCCACGCCTGATCGTTGCTGACGGGGAGCGAGGCGGTTTTCACGCCAGGTGCCTCATAGTCCTTCGGGCGCTTCCGCAGTTCCCACTTCGAGTGTTTCTTGTCTATCTTCTTCAGCTTATGCAAAGCCCTGTACGTGGCATGCCAGAGGCTTTTCTCAACTTCGCGGTAGACGAGGGCGTGGGCCACGGAGTCGTAGGTCAGCGTCCATTCGGTTGAAAACGAAGGTATGCACTCCACGCCGAAGGCTGCTCCCTGCGGCATCAGCAGCCGTGATTTCTCCTGGTCGTAAAGCACCCACTGCGGATTCTCTTTCCGCCACTCCTCATCTTCGCTGTGTACCCAGATGAGCTTACCCTGCGCAAGCCCTGCCATCGGCAGTAGCATCAACATTGCGGCCATCAGCCATTTCCCTGTTCTGTTCATTGTCATCAAGCAATTCGTCTAATTCGTATAATTCGTAGTCTTAAAAAGGAGTCACTGCTTCCAGTTCTTCGGTATCCAGTATTCGCCGTCCACTTCGAGCCTTAGGACGTAGAGTGTGCCGTCGCGGTCGAGGTCGGCCATGAGGAAACTCGACTCGGCAATCTCGTTGACCAGCAGTTTGGTGGTGTTCCTCACGCCGCTCAGCTTGAAGTGGCGGTCGGTGTACTCCAGCACGCAGCATTGCGTCGGGTTCTCGTCCAAGTGGCGGTTGGCGGCGTCGAGCAACGTGCGGTAAAGGGCAGCAGCGCCCTCATCGGCCTTAATGACGTAGAGTGTGCCGTGCGACTCGCTCTTTCCCTTCGACTTCGGCAGCAGGTAGTCCGTATAATAATAAGTGGTGGCCTTATCGACGGGCTGACCGGCCTCGTGGCGGTAGTGTACGGGCGTCTTCCGGGCGTTGAGGGTGCCAAGCAGACTGTCCAAGGGCGCGATGACGAAGTGGTAGTACGTGCCCTGGGCCTCGTTCAGTTGGGTAGCCATGGCGATGAGGTTGCCGTGGTGCTGCACGTAGTCGAACATCACGGCCTCGCGGGCACCGAAATACATGCGGCGGTTGTTGCCCTGCAGCAGGTTGTAGAAGTTGCGCTCCTGCAGCATGTAGGGGTTGCGGTAGAGGTAGACGTGCGTCTTCTTGAAGTCGTTGTAGTCGTTGGTCCACGTGCTCGACGCGTCGGCCACGCGGGTCAGGTCGAGCACGTAGTCGTCGTTGTTGCCGTAGCCGCGAAGGGCGATGGAGTAAGTGATGGTGTCGTTGCCGTTGCGGTGGCACTCGTAGCGGTAGGACTCCACGGCGTGGCGGGCCAGACTGTCGAGGTAGACGCAGACCGTATTGGCCAGCGGCAGGTCATGGTCGAAGGCTACGTTCCAGCGCCGCGACAGGTGGTACTTGTCGTTGATGCGCGACACCGACACCTTGGCGCCGTGGGCCGCGAAGTGGTCCATCAGCCGGTTCATCCACAGTCCTTGAGCCGACGAGCCGACGTTGCCGACGGTCAGCATGAGCAGCAAAATAGGTATTCGTCTCATAGGCTTATTCCGTTTCAAAGAGTTCTTGGTTCATGATGGCCAGAGCCGTGCGCAGTTCTGCGCCCTGCTGTTGCACGGCGGCCATGTCGATGTCGAGCAGGTCGGCGGCCGGGTCGTCTATTTCGGTAACGGCTTCGGCTACAGCTTCACCCTCGCCGACAGGCGCTTCGGCGGGCTCTGCCTCCACAGCGTCGTGCGGTTTTACCGCACGAACCTTGCGTGCTGGCTTGGGAACTTCAGCGACGACGGCCACCTGTTGCGTCGTTTCCTCCACAACCGGCTGCACCGTGGGCTTCGGAGTCGGCGTTTCCGTCCTCGCCACCGTCTCTGGCTGGCTTTCCCTTTCAGGCATATACCACCAGAGGCCCAGCAGCACCAATATGGCAGCTGCCGCAGCCATCCACCAGCGATGCTGGTAATTCCTGATGGGTACTTCGTGCGCCGCCGGCTGCCGGAAACCCCGGAACATCACGGCGTATGCCGCCCACTCGTCGGGAACATCCGTCCGCTTGCAGAAGTAGTCGGTCAGCAGCCGCTCCTCCTGTTCGCTGGTTTCGCCCGCCATAAACCGGTCGAGCAGGTCGTTTATCTGTTTGTCTGTCATCATCGCTGTTTATTGATTAGTTCTATCATTCGTTTCCTGGCTTTCGAGAGCGTGCCCCGCACCGACGACTCCGTCATTCCCGTGATGGCCGCTATCTCGGCGAAGCTCATATCCTCGACGTTGCGCATCTGCAGCACCGTGCGCCAGTTGTAGGGCAGTTGAGCCATCGTCTGGGCAAACAGGCTGTCGGTCTCAGTCGTTTCCAGTCGTCGCTGTGGCGTGTCGTCCGTGTGGTCGCCCTTCCACCCCAACAGTTGAAGCAGGGGGTGCCGTCGCTTCTGTCGCCGCCGGTTCTGTGCTAGGTTGCGGGCCGAGGTGGCTGCGTAAGCCAATAGCCGCTCCCTGTCGCCATCCAACTGGTCCAGCCGTTCCCACATCCTGAGCATCGTCTCCTGCGCCACGTCTTCGGCCTCCTCACTGCCGACCACCGCCGCTGCAGTCTCCACGGCTCGCCGCCGCAGTTCTGCCGCCCAGGATATGTACGTCTCTCTGTCCATCTGCTACTATATACACCAAAGTTTGCGAAATGCTACGCAAAATTAGCATTTTCTTTTGGAATATTCAAGAAAAAAGCTACCTTTGCAACAAAAACAGGAAAGAAATGCTCATCTTCGACATCAAGCGCTATGCCATCAACGACGGGCCGGGCATTCGGACAACCATCTTCATGAAGGGATGCCCGCTGCGCTGCGTGTGGTGTCATAACCCGGAAAGCTGGTCAGCAGAGCCGCAGGTGCTCTTCAAACAGTCGAAGTGCATCCGCTGTGGTACGTGCAACGAGCCGGGCTTCACCGTGGACGACTGCCCCACCACAGCCCGCGAACTGTGCGGCCGCAAGTACACGATGGACGAGCTGATGGCCGAGATTGAGAAGGAGCGCGACATCATGGAGGACAGCGGCGGAGGCGTGACCCTCTGTGGTGGCGAACCGCTGATGCACCCCGACGATGCGTTGGCAATCCTGCGTGAATTGAAGAGACGTGGCTTCCACCGCACCGTCGACACGGCGCTCTATGCCCGGCCGGAAGTGGTCGATGTCGTGGCTGCCGAATGCGAGCTGCTGCTGGTCGACCTGAAACTGATGGACTCGGAGAAGCACCGGCGCTACACGGGTGTCGGCAATGAGCTGATCCTTGAAAACATACGCCGCGTGGCTATGGCTGGAAAGGACTTCCGCATCCGAATCCCCCTCATCGAAGGCATCAATGCCGACGAGGCGAACATCGAGGCAACCGCCCAATTCCTCCAGTCACTTTACTCCCCTCTCTCACAGGGAGGGGCCGGGGGTGGGTCCGTCCACCTGCTGCCCTACCACGACGTAGGCAAGGACAAGCATCGCCGTATGATGCCCCCGACACCCTATAATCCAGAGGGCTTCCCGATGGCCGTTCCCTCGGAGGAAACGCTACGCCGCTGTCGTCAGCTGTTGGAGGCTCACGGACTGCAGGTGGTCATTGGCGGGTAATAACAATTGTAAATTAAAAACCAAAACTATGAATACCATCCAACAACGATTAGAAGACCTCCGCGAGGTGATGCGGCGCGAGCATCTGGCCGCCTTTATCTTCCCCAGTACCGACCCCCATCAGGGCGAATACGTGCCCGACCACTGGAAGGGTCGTGAGTTTATATCAGGTTTCAATGGCTCTGCCGGAACCGCCGTCGTCACGATGGACAGTGCCGCCCTGTGGACCGACTCGCGCTATTTCCTGGCCGCCGAGGAGCAACTGAAGGGCACGGAGTTCCAGCTGATGAAGCTCAAGATCGAGGGCACGCCCACCATCGCCCAGTGGCTAAATTCTCAATTGTCAATTACCAATTGTCAATTAACGGAGGTCGGCATCGACGGCTGGTGCTCGTCGGCCGCCAGCGTGAAGGATCTGATAGCCGACCTACGGAAGGAGGGCGGCCTGACGCTGCGCACCAATCTGGACCCGCTGAAGCTGATCTGGCGCAACCGTCCGGCTATACCCGAGAACCCGGTGGAAATATACCTGATAGAATATGCCGGCGAAACGACGGCCAGCAAGATAGCCCGCATCCGCAAGGCCCTGCGCGAGAAACACGCCGACGGTATGCTGATGTCGGCCCTCGACGACATAGCCTGGACGCTGAACCTGCGCGGCACCGATGTCCACTGTAATCCGGTATTCGTCTCTTATCTGCTCATCTCGTCAAAGGATGTCACCCTATATATAAATAAGGTGAAGCTGACGCCCGAGGTGTCGGCCTATCTGCAGCAGGAAGGCATCAAGGTCGACGACTACGAGAATGTCGTCCGTGGCTTGAAGGACTACTTCGAGTACAACATCCTCGTCGACCCCGACGAGGTGAACTATGCACTCTATCAAGCTGTCACCCGCGAGAAGGTGGAGGAAGAATCGCCCGTCAAGCGGATGAAGACCGTCAAAAACGCCACCGAGATAGCGGGTTTTAAGTCGGCGATGCTGAAAGACGGCATCGCCATGGTTAAGTTCTTGAAGTGGCTCGACGAGAGTCCGGAGCCTAAGACCGAGATGTCCATCGACCGCAAGCTGACGGCACTGCGCTCCGAGCAGCCACTCTATCGCGACATCTCGTTCGACACGATTGCGGGCTACGGCGCACATGCCGCCATCGTTCACTACGAGGCGACGCCCGAGACCGACATCCCTCTGGAGCCTCACGGACTGCTTCTGCTCGACAGCGGTGCGCAGTACTTGGACGGCACGACCGACATCACTCGCACCATAGCCCTCGGACCGCTGACCGACGAGGAGAAGCTGATCTATACGCTGGTGCTGAAAGGGCATATCCAGATAGAGTTGTGCAAATTCCCCAGTGGGGCCAGCGGCACGCAGATTGACATCCTGGCACGGGCAGCGATGTGGCGCGAGGGACTGAACTACCTGCACGGAACGGGTCACGGCGTGGGTACTTACCTGAACGTCCACGAAGGGCCTCACCAGTTCCGCATGGAGTGGAAGCCCGCCCCGCTCGTCGAGGGCATGACCATCACCGACGAGCCGGGCATCTATCTCGCCGGCCGCTGTGGTGCCCGCACGGAGAACACGCTGCTCATCACGGCCTACAAGGAGACGGAGTTCGGCAAGTTCCTGCAGTTTGAGCCGCTGACGCTCTGTCCCATCGACAAGCGTCCCATCATCCGCGAGCGTATGCTGCAGGAGGAAATCGACTGGCTGAACGACTATCACCAGACGGTCTATGACCAGCTGTCGCCCCATCTCGATGCCGGCGAGGCAGAGTGGCTAAGGCAGGCCTGTAGCCCGCTCTGACAAAAAGTACACGTGAAATTTGGTCGTTTGCTCAGAAATTACTATATTTGCAACGTCTTTCTGCTAATTTGAAACAATGATGACAATGACAAACAAGTTTCGGACTGCCGCCGCCATGGCCTTGTGGCCATTGGCGATGGCTGCACAGGCGACGGGGATGGACGACGATTCCGGCGACGGCTCAATGCTGGGCTTCGTATTGGCTATACTCACAGCCGCCTGGCTGTACTACAAGTATAAGAAGATGCAGCGCAAACAGGCCGAGGAGCAGGCCCGCAACAGCGTTGACCTCCAGGCCATGCAGGCCAAGTCGAGGGTGGCGCCGCTGAAGAACAGCTACCTGGAGGACGAAGACGTGGCCGAGATCATGCGCGACGCCGAACGGCAGCGTGAGCAGCTGACGGAGCGCCACCGCCACAACTGTCCGCACTGCGGCGCCGAGTTGGAAGGCTTCGACTCCCACTGTCCCTACTGCGGCCACGAGCTGCGCGACATGCTGGCCGAGAAGACCGTCAGCGACCTCTTCGTGGCATACAACGAGGCAGTGACGCGCCCCCAGAAGGAACAACTGGTCTGCCAGTTCAAACTGCCCGACGACCGCGAGGGCCTGCTGGAGTTCCTCGCCCTGTCGGCACCGCTGGCCAAACGTAAGAATCCGCTCACCAATACCAAGTGGGGACGGGTGGTGCTGACGTTTGCGGCCGTTTTTGTCGTGCTGGTTGTTGGCGGCCTGTTTATTCATTCCGTCAACGGGGTACAGCTGTCAAAGGCTATCGATGAAGCCCTGTTTATGCTGCCCGTCTGCGGTGGCATACCGGCCTGGCTTGTCTCCCGGCGTACCGATACCGCCGTGGCTCAGGAGCACAACCACTTCGCCTCGTTGTGGCGTGGCCGCTTCGACGAGTGTCTGCAGAAGGCTCGGGCGCGGTTGAACAACGCCGACGATAATGCCACGATGGACCGCCTGGAGCGCGAGGCCACCGAGCCGGTGCTGACAAAAGTGATAAACACCATCTTCTAATGTAATTTCCAACAGACCATGAGCGAATATACATTTTCAGCCCAATTAGAGCAGGTCATCAAGGCCACGCTGACCGACGGGTTCATTTCAGAGAAAGAGCGGGCGGTGCTCTACCGCCTGGCCGAGGGAGAGGGCATCAGCCGTGAAGCAGTAGACCAGATGCTGGAAGAACGCCTGCAGCAGTGGCGCGTAGAAAAGAAGGCCAGGCTGCATAAGTGTCCGCAGTGCGGCACTGAGATAGAGGCCTTTGTCAAAGTCTGCCCAAACTGCGGTGCCGAGATTGCCGTCGGACGGGCTTCGAGCGTGAAGGCCATCGAGGAGAAGCTGGCCTCGCTGCCCACCACGGGCAACAACAAGGTCGACATGGCCCGGCGCCGTGACGTCATTTCAACCTTCCCCGTTCCTAACACGCGTGAGGACCTGCTGGAGTTTCTTCAGCTGGCCGCCGAGCGCAGTCAGCTGAAGGGTGGCGTGACAGCCAATCCCGTGCGCCGCTTCCTGCTGGTGGTAGGCATCTTCATCGGTCTCTTCTTCCTGCTTTTCTTTGTAATCTATCTCATTGCCGAGGAAACAAAGCGGGGTGAGAGACTCTTACAGAGGGGACTGGTTGTCATTATCGGCTCAGGGGCATTTGGACTCATCCTTGGTGCGCCCTTCGCTTTCTTTTATGCTGCCAAGGGCGGTTCGAAGGAGAATAACCGGCACAACGAGCTCACGAAGGTGTGGAAGGACAAGTTCCGCCAGTGTATGACGAAGGCCCGCTTGACGCTGCATAACGCTGGCGACCTGGCACGGCTCGACCAGTTAGAGAAAGAAGTCAATAAACATATTATATAAGGAATTAACTATGGGACTATTCGGTAGAGGAAAAGGCGGCGGAGTGATGAACGTCATCCGCTGCGACCAACAGGAATACATGGTGTGGAAATGGCGACCCGAGGGACAGACCGTCAACAGCACCAGTCGTGAGAACGCCATACGCTGGGGCAGTCAGCTCCGCGTCAAGGACGGCGAGGTGGCCGTCTTCGTCTACAGCCAGAAGGACGGTCCGATGCAGGACTTCATCACTGGCCCTTACGACGGCACCATCTCGACGGCCAACCTTCCCGTATTGGCCAGTATCGTGGGGACGCTCTGGGGCGGCGAGAGTCCGTTCCAGGCTGAGGTGTACTTCATCAACATTCAGCTGAACAACCAATTGCGTTTCGGGGTGCCTTACTTCGACGTGTTCGATCCGCGGCTGCCCGACCACGGTGTGCCGATGGCTGTGCGTGGCGTGCTGACGTTCAATATTAAGGACTACATGGGCTTCATCAAGTTGAACCGCCTGCAGGACTTTGACCATGACACCTTCAAGCGGCAGATTAGTTCGGCATTGGCCAAACATGTGCGCCAGGTGGTGACCAATCTGCCGATGGACTCCAATCTGCCCGTGGTTCAGCTGGAACGTCGGCTCGATATCGTGAACGATGCCCTTACACCGAGGCTGGCTGAGCAGTTGGAGAACGTCTTTGGGGTTCAGTTGCGCTCGCTCGACGTGTCGGACCTGGAAATCGACAAGACCAGTCCCTACTATCTGGAGCTGCGCGAACTGACGGCTGGCATCACTGCCGAGACCATGAAGGCACAGCGCGATGTGAACATCAAAAATATGAAGGATACGCAGGAGCTGAACCGCCAGAACATGGAGGAGACGCTGCGCATACAGCGCGAAGAGGCTCAGCGTGCCCAACGTCTGCAGACCGAGACGCAGTTCATGGGTGCCCATGCTTTGGACCAGCAGACCACGGTGCTCAAGGCCGGAGCCGAGAGCTTGGGTCAGATGGGCCAGATGGGCGGCGGTGGCGACGGCAGTGGCGGTGGCGGCATGAATGCTGCCGGCATGATGACCGGCATGATGATGGGCGGTGCCATGGGGCAGCAGATGGCTGGCATGATGAACAACATGGGGCAGTACTGGCAGCAGGGCCAACAGGCCGCTCCGCCACCCATGCCTGGTGTCCAGTTCTTCATAGCCGTTGGCGGCCAGCAGGCTGGTCCGTTCGCCCCCGAGCAGTTGCCGCAGTTGGTGCAGAATGGTACGCTGACCATGCAGACCCTCGTATGGAAACAGGGAATGCCACAGTGGGCTGCCGCATCGACGGTTCCCGAGCTGGCCCCGCTGTTTGCGCCGCCCGCAGGGGCTGTACCGCCGCCGATTCCGGGAGTTTAGGAGTTTAGGAGTTTTAGGAGTTTGGGAGTATGGACGACAATAATTTCTTTTCGATAGACCGACTCGTGGAGTTCGGTATGAGTATGCAGATAGCCCGCCAGATGGTGGGGAGTATGAACCTGCAACTACAGCAGATGTATGTGCCTGGCAGCGTGCAGACGATGCCGCAGGCTGCCCCGGCCACCTACTATGTGGCCTTAGAGGGCAAGCCCGTGGGGCCGCTCAACGAGAGTGAGGTGTCGCGGATGATATACAACAAACAGATAGCAAAGGACACCCTGTGCTGGATGCCCGGCATGAAAGAGTGGAAACCGGTGGAACAGGTTCCGCAGGTACTGCGTATCGTTGCACTGACACCGCCGCCGATACCGCAGCCGTAGCCGCTAAATCTCCTCCAAGGCGTAGTACTGATAATCGCGCACGATGCGGCGCAGGAAGAACTCGTCTTCAGACTCGCGACGGCTGACGCTGAGAATCTGCTGCACCTTCTGCGACAGTTGGCCGATGCGCTCAGACGCGCCGCTGTCGAGTGTGCGGCGGATGACGTCGACCTGCTCAAGCGAGAGATCGGCAGCCTGGGGGTAGGTGGGGTGGTAGTCGCGCGTCAGGTAGTCGTACTCGTCGAGACTGACCTGTATCTTCGAATAGCTGCGCAGTTTGACAACCAGCGTTCCGGCGGCCATGTCGCCGAGACGCTGGTTGTTGCGGTTCAGTATCATCACCAGCACGCCGACGTATCCTAACAGCGGACCGTCGGCAATCATCAGCAGCCACCGCAGCAGGTAGGCAGCGGGCGAGGGTAGGGTGCCGTCGGCCATGATGACGCGCAGCTTGACAATCCACTTGCCGATGGTCTGTCCGCCGCTGAGTATCTCGCAGAGCGGGCAGTAGAGCAGCACGGGCAGGACGATGACCACGATGACGAACAACGACGACGGGTCGAAGTCCGTCTTCCGCACGATTTGTGCCCACATCAGGAAGTAGGCGACCTGTATCACCCAGTCGATGACCTGTGCCAGCATGCGCTCGCCGACGCTTGCCGGCGTCTGGCTGATGCGTACGTATTGTCCGGTGACGATGCTCTTTTCTGCCATGATGGTTGCAAAGGTACAAAATAATTATGAATTATGAATTGTGAATTGTAAATTATTTCGTACCTTTGCACTGTTTTATGAAGGAAGTGACGTTTATCAGGCAGAACATCGCGAAGTGGCGCAGTGCCGAGCTGGTGGCAGAGTCTATCGGCGAGGCTGACGCCGCCCAGTTGGCCGATACCTATATCGACGTGACCAGCGACCTGGCCTTCGCCCAGACCCACTACCCCGACTCGAAGATTACGCGCTACCTGAACAACCTGGCCTCGGCGCTGCACAACGAGATTTACCGTTCGCACCGCTACCGCTGGCAGAGTCTGCTGACGTTCTGGACCCACGACGTGCCGCTGACGATGTGGGAGGCGCGGCGCGAGCTGCTGCTGTCGTTCACGATCTTCGCCGTCAGCGCCTTCGTCGGCTTCCTCTCCCAGATGCTCGACCCAGAGTTCTGCCGCATCATCCTCGGCGACAACTATGTCGACATGACGCTGCAGAACATTGCGCAGGGCGAGCCGATGGCCGTCTACAGCGGCGACAGCGCCGACTCGATGTTCGGCAGCATCACGCTGAACAACGTCAGGGTGTCGTTCGTGGCCTTCGCCCTGGGCGTGCTCACCAGCGTCGGCACGGGCTTCGTGCTGTTCCAGAACGGCGTGATGCTCGGTGCCTTCCAGACGCTCTTCGCCCAGCACGGACTGCTGTGGCAGTCGGCGCTGGCCATCTGGCTCCACGGCACGCTCGAGATCTCGTCCGTCGTCGTGGCCGGAGCCGCCGGTCTGGCTATGGGCAACGGCTGGCTCTTCCCCGGCACCTATCCGCGCCTCGTCTCCTTCCGGCGTGGGGCGCGGCGCGGCCTGCGCATCGTGGTGGGCACGGTGCCGCTGTTCGTCGTGGCGGGCTTCATCGAGAGTTTCCTGACGCGCCACACCGAGTGGCCCGACCTGCTCAGGCTCGCCATCATCGGTGCCTCGCTGGCCTTCGTCGTCTATTATTTCATCGTTTTACCAAGAATAAGACATCAAGAATATGGAGAAAGAACTGATTAAACTCTACAAGAAGCGCATGTTCGGCGAAAAGCTGTCGGATGCGCTCGACTTCGTGCGTGAGAATTGGCGCCCGTTGCTGAAGTACATCACCTATCTGCTGCTGCCCGTGTCCGTGGTGCAGACGTTCTTCATGGACAGCTTCATGTCGGGCTATACCTCGGCGCTGGCGGGAATGCAGCACATGGCGCTCAGCGAGATGCTGCCCTGGCTCTCCTCGATGGGGCTGCTCGTCGTGGTGCAGTATGTGGGCATCATGCTGCTGGTGGCGCTGACCTACACCATGATGCAGCTCTACGAGCAGCGCCCCCGGCTCAACGGCATCGTGTGGGCCGACCTGAAGGCGGGCGTCATGACCAAGACGCTGCGCATGCTGGTGCTCCTGTTTTGTGGGTTTGCCGTGGCCCTGACGTGCCTGGCATTCATTATGCTGCTGACCAGCATCAGCCCGGTGCTCATGCTGCCGGGCGCCCTGATACTGATGTTGGCCAGCCCGCTTCTGGCCCTGGTCACGCCGGTCTACCTGTTTGAGAAGGTCAGCGTCATCGGTGCCTTTTCCAAGTCGTTACGCCTCGGTTGGCGCACGTGGGCCGGCATCGTCGGCGTCATCTTCGTGCTCTATCTGCTGGTCAGCATCGTTCAGGGCGTGGTGTCCATGCCGTGGTACATGATGCTGGTGGCTAAGAACATCCTCACCACGCAGGGCGGCTCTGCCGGCTTCGTCTCGTCCTTCGGCTATACTGCCCTGCAGTTTGTGCTGGGCGTCGTCTCCAGTTTCGTCACCAACTGTCTCATGGTGCTGCCCATCGTCGGACTGGCCTACCAGTACGGCCACGCCTGCGACAAGGTAGACGGCGTCAGCGTAGACCGCGACATCGAGAACTTCGAGACCCTCTAACTGGCCTCTCAATTCTCAATTTTCAATTCTCAATTCTCAATTTTCAATTCTCAATTCTCATTTTGCCCGACACCCTCGTCATAGACACCGCCCAGATTGCCCAATGGCAGACGCAGCCAGATTACGACTACGGTCGTGAACTGGTGGGCGGCGGCATGACCTTCACCGAGTGGCTGAAGATGAAGCTCAGCGAACTGCTCGGCGACCTCTTCGGCAATGCCACGGCCGGCAGCATCGTGCGTTGGCTGCTCGTGACCGTCGCCATTGTCACGCTGGCGCTCATCGCCTGGTATCTGTGGCGTTACCACCCGAGCCTCTTCGGCCGTCAGGAGACGCTGGCGACCGACCGCGAGGAGGCCGCCGACAACATCTACGGCGTCGACTTTCCCGCCGCCATCGACCGGGCCCTCGCCGCCGAGGACTACCGCGAGGCCATCCGCCTGGTCTACCTCCAGACGCTGAAGACCCTCGCCGACGCCCGCCTCGTCGACTGGCAGCCCTACAAGACCCCCTCACAGTACGTCCGCGAGCTGGCCGCCTCGCAGTCAGCCTCCGCTCCCCGCGAAGCCGCCTTCCGCGCCCTCACCGCCCACTTCCTCCGCGTGCGCTACGGCAACTTCCCCGCCGCGCGCCCGCTCTACGACGAGGTGCTGTCATTAGGAAAGGAGGTGAGCCGTGAGCCGTAAGTTCTGGCTGTTCGTCGTCGCCCTGCTCGCCCTGATGCTCCTCCTGGAGTACCAGATGCCCCGCCGCTTCCAGTGGACCGCGACCTTCGCCCATGCCGACCGCCAGCCCTTCGGCTGCTACGTCTTCGACAGCATCTTCGCTCAGCAGATGCCCCGTGGCTACAGCGTCTGCCGCAAGTCGCTCTCGCAGTTAGCCCTCGAGCAGGTGCCGCCCCGCGCCATCGTCATCCTCTGCCAGGCCGGAGGCTACGGCGGCGGCGTCAACATTGACACGCTCCTGGCCTTAGCCGCCCGTGGCAACCGCATCCTCTACGCTGACACCTATATCGACACTGACCTCTGCGACACCCTCCACATCGCCTGTGCCTCGCATAACAGATTCGCGTTAGAGATGCTGTCGTCGCAGGCCCGGCAGCGCGACACCATCTTCTGGACGGGCGACACGCCCAGCTATCAGCCGACGACATACATGATACACCAGTCGATGATCAGCGCCACCCTGACCGACACGGCCACCGCCGAACCCTTGGCCGTGATTCACGACTGGGAGAACCGGCTGTTTGTACGCGAGCACGTGGAAAACAACAGCCACTGGGAGAACCCCTGGGCTAAGGGCGACTCCGCCTCGATGACCGTGCCCGAGGTGGTGGCGCTGAGCTGTAGCGTAGGCCGGGGCGAGATCATCCTCGTCACCACGCCGCTGATGCTCACCAACTACGGCGTGCTCGACTGTCCCGCCTACGTCCACCGCCTGATGAACCGCCTCAAATCGCTGCCCGTGGTACGTACCGAGGCCTACATGCCCTCCTACGACGCTGTGGAGAGCTCACCCCTGCGCGAGCTGCTCCGCCGGCCGCCGCTGCGCTGGGCCCTCTACCTCGTGCTGCTCGGCGTGGCGCTGCTCATCGGCTTCAACGCCCGCCGCCGCCAGCGCGCCATCCCCGTCGAGGCCCCGCCGCGCAACTACCAGCTCGACTTTATCCGCCACATCGGCACCCTGCAGTATAACAAGTCAAAGAAGGCTGACAAAGCCCATTAACCCATCAACGATATGAACAACGAAAGAACCACCATCGACCTCGCCGCCTTCTCAGCGAAGGTGCAGACGCTGCGCCAGGCCATTGCCGAGGTCATCGTCGGCCAGGACGAAAACGTAGAACTGCTGCTGACGGCCATCCTCGCCGGCGGCCACGTGCTGATAGAAGGCGTGCCCGGCGTAGCCAAAACGCTGTTGGCCAAGCTCGTGGCCCGGCTTATCGACGCCAAGTTCAGCCGCGTGCAGTTCACGCCCGACCTGATGCCCAGCGACGTGCTCGGCACCAGCGTTTTTAACATGAAGACGCAGGAGTTCCAGTTCCACGCCGGTCCGGTCTTTGCCGACCTCGTGCTCGTCGACGAGGTGAACCGCGCCCCGGCCAAGACGCAGGCCGCCCTCTTCGAGGTGATGGAGGAGCGCCAGGCCACCATCGACGGCACCACCCACCCCATGTCGCCCCTCTACACCATCCTGGCCACGCAGAATCCTGTGGAGCAGGAGGGTACGTACAAACTGCCCGAGGCGCAGACCGACCGCTTCCTGATGAAGCTCACGATGGACTACCCCTCGGCCGACGAGGAGCTGCGCATACTGGAGCGCCACCACCAGGACGCAGCGTTCACCGACCTCAGCCGCATAGAGCCCGTCATCACCAAGGCCGAGCTGCTTGGGCTGCGCGCGCTGCTCGCCGGCGTCTATGCCGAGGAGTCGCTGCTGCGCTATGTCGTCGACATCGTCCAGCAGACGCGCAAGAGCCGTGTCGTCTTCCTCGGCGCCTCGCCGCGTGCCTCGGTGGCCATCCTGCAGTCGGCCAAGGCCTACGCCCTGCTGCAGGGCCACGACTTCCTGACGCCCGACGACGTAAAGGCCGTCGTGCCCGCCGTACTCCAGCACCGCCTCGTCCTCACCGCCGAGGCCGAGATGGAGGGCTACACCCCCCAGAAGGTCGCCCGCCGCCTGCTCGACAAAGTGGAAGTGCCAAAGTGATATGTACCTGAAGCGACGCTTTTATATCCTGTTGCTCGCCGTCGCCCTCATTGCCGGCCTCGGCTACGCCTACGCCCCGCTCTACACGGCCGGGCGGCTGCTGACGTTGCTCCTGCTCCTGGCCACCGTGGCCGACGTCGCCCTGCTCTGGCATAAGAAGGCCATCACCGCCGAGCGACACCTCAGTCCCCGCTTCAGCAATGGCGACGACAACCCCGTCACCATCAGCGTAGAGAGCACCTACCCGTTCCCCGTCAGCGTCGAGGTCATCGACGAGCTGCCCTCGCAGTTCCAGCGCCGCACCGGCACCTCCTTGTCAATTGTCAATTCTCAATTGTCAATTCTCAATTCTCAATTGTCAATTCCCTACGTCCTGCGCCCTACCCGCCGTGGTGTCTACAGCTTCGGCCACGTCCTTGTCTTCGCCTCTACGCACCTCGGCCTCGTCGAGCGCCGCTACCGCTGTGCCTCGCCCTGCGACGTCTGCGTCTACCCTTCATTCCAGAAACTGCACCAGTATGAGCTGATGGCCATCAGCCAGAACCTGCAGCAGCCAGGCATCAAGCGCATACGCCGCATAGGCCGCAATACCGAGTTTGAACACATTCGCGACTACCTGCGCGGCGACGACTATCGCACCGTTAACTGGCGGGCCACCGCGCGTCTCAGCCGTCCGATGGTGAACGTCTATCAGGACGAGCGGTCGCAGCAGGTGTTTTGCATTGTCGACAAGGGCCGTGTCATGCAGCAGGCTTTTGAGGGCATGACCCTCCTCGACTATGCCATCAATGCCTCCTTGGCACTCAGCTATGTAGCCATGCGCAAGGAGGACCGTGCCGGACTCATCACCTTCAACGATAACCTTGAAACCTTCGTGGCTGCCGACCGCCGTTCCGGCCATATAAACAAACTCATGGAAACGCTCTACGCCGAGCAGACCAACTTCGAGGAGACCGACTTCTCGGCTCTCTCGGTGGGTATCGGCCGCCACATCAGCAAGCACTCCCTGCTGATACTCTTTACTAACTTCATGGGGCTGGTCTCCCTGCAGCGCCAACTGCCATTCCTCCTGCAGATTGCCCGCCGCCACCGTCTGCTTGTCGTCTTCTTCAACGACGTCGAGCTGCAGCAGTTTGTCGATTCGCCCGCAGCAACTGCCGAACAGCGTTGTCAGCACGAGGTTGCCGAGAAGTTCGTCGCTGAAAAGCAGCTTGTCAGTGCCACTCTCCGTCAGTACGGCATCCTCTCGCTGCTCACCTCGCCACAGGAACTGACGGTCGATGTCATCAACCGCTACCTCGCCGTGAGAGCATTCTGATAGGTGGGGAAACGCCGGCACGAAGATTCATGTCTGCAAAAAAGCAGCCTAAAGTTTTGTCCTTTCATCTTTTTTGCCTATCTTTGCAGCCGAAGCGGAGGTTATCCGTAATTAAATAATTTGGGAATTGTGTTTAACCAAAAACGAAAAATATCCTTAAAACAACAATGAATATGAAAGTAAAACAATTTCTATTAACAGCTATACTGTTTGCCCTGGCACATTTCAGCCAAGCGCATAACCTTGAGCCGCTCCATGTAGACGGGCGGTATCTGAAGAACCCGGCAGGTGACATCGTGACGTTGCACGGCCTTCAGAAGACTATTCACACATGGATAGACCATATGGGGACCATCTGGGGTGGCGAGGATTATGAAGGTGCTGTAAAGTATCAAAAAGAGTGGATTGATTCACTTCTGATGGTAGATTGGAAGATAGATTACATTCGTTTGAATGTTGGCGACGGATGGATAATAAATAAAGCTACTAATACTTACGATTTAGATTATTTCAAACAAAAAGTTTTTTTCGATAAAGTGTATATACCTTTCATTGATTATTTGAATAGCAAGGGGATATATGCAGTTTTATATTTTGATTATGGAGGTGGATGCGATATTGAAATTGGTGACTCGAACCAACAACGTTTGTTTGAATTCTGGGATTATGTTAGTTCCCATCCACAAATAAAGAATAACCCAGGAGTCATGATAGAGTTACACAACGAACCTGTCGGTGTGGTAGGCCATGACGGTCATCGTGAGGATTTCCGAGATGTGAAGAACTACTTCCAGCCCATGATAGACATCATCAGAAAGAATGGTTGCAACTGTGTAGTTTGGGTTCCTGGACTTGGATATCAATCGCAATATGCAGGTTTTGCAACAAATCCAATAAAGAGAGAAAACATCGGTTATGCCTTCCACGCCTATAATCATTATTACCGAGGTAATAGCTATGAATGGATTAAGGAAAAATGGGATGAGCAAATAAAACCTGTCGGTAATATGGCTCCCCTCATGATTACAGAAACGTATTGGAATAATCCAGAGACTTACGAAGAGGATACAGCAGCGGGAAATTGCACCAGCGTATTTGGAGAAGGACTGAAGAGAAATATTGACGAATTGGGAAATGTGAGTTGGAACCCTCTGATTGACCACTGTTGGGATGTCCTCCGAGTGAATCAGCCTTCTCCTGACGGGAAACTAACAGAATATAATGATGACGAATATCCCTTAGTTCCAACGTGGAATTGGTTCAAAGAATATGCTGAGAAAAAGGTTCTTCCTGTCAGTCAATTGAAAGTGGTTAAAGTATGGATGGAAGATGCACCAACAACGGTGTATCCTGGCTATTCTCAAGCAATGAAACTAATGGCAGAGTTTACCAATGGTAACACGTGGGACGTAGCTGGTGATGCCATATGGTCGAGCTCAGACGAAACTGTAGCAAGCATTGACCGAGGCAATATCTTTGTCAAAAAAGAAGGATTAGTAACCATTCGCGGAACATATACTGATGGCGCAGGTAAGACATTTGAAACGCAATTTGACGTTAATAGTGTAATGTTTCCATTAACAGCAACAGGAGTTACATACTTTGATTTCGATACAGAATTTGACTCGGAGACACAAACTTTTACAGGTGATGGTTCAGGAGGTTGGCTCTTTCCAAATAGAATAGACTTGTCTGCCTATCGTTATATAGTTGTCCGTTTGAATGAAACGGCAATGGGACCTGCGGAGATCCAGCTTGATGATGGTATCCAAGAAGAGCCTTATAAGACAGCTCTCAGTTGGCAAACAGAAGTCGTTGTGGATTTACAAGCTCAGAAAGACGTTGATCTGACTCATATAAAGAAAGTGCTCATTTGGAAATATGGAACATCTGTGTCAATTAAAGAAATATTTCTCAGTAATGACGGTATAGAAAGAGAACCGTTAACTATCCGTACTTTGCTCAATACTGATGACAAGGCAATGAGATATGGGGATGAGGTGCCAGAATTGACCTATTCGGTTGTGGGAAATGTCCCTTCGCAAACGCCCTCCTTGTCAACATCTGTTACAAAAGCCTCGGCTGTGGGCATGTATGACATTTCAATAGATGGCAACGAGGACAATGTGAACTATTATCCCGGAAATCTTCACGTCATTCCAGCCCCACTGGCTGTTTCCACAGGTAACCCTTCCCTTGTTGAAGGCGAGATGATTCCAGAAATTACCCCAATATACGATGGCTTCAAAAATGCCGAGACCGAGGAGACTGCTTTTATCGTGAAACCAACAACCAATCCGATGTTGTATGGGTGGGCAATAGCAGGATCATACCCCATCTATGTGAACTGCAATAGTAAAACCAATGGGAACTATGTGTTGGACTATGGCCAAACAACAGAATTTTTAACAGTCAAGGAATCAGAAGATATAAAGAAATATGGTGTAGACTTAACGGCACAAGTAGGGGTCTCACAAGAAGATTGGCATGCCTTATACACTACTGATACGAAATTTGCCCCTGCCGTCACCACCAGCGACGGTCGTCAGGTACAGTTGATGGAAGTATGGACAGAATCACCAGCAGATAGGACTGGAGAGATTATGTATCAGACCATCACTGGATTGGATAACGGCGATTATTTAGTCGGGGTATATGCAAATACTCGAAAAAGTTTTCATGTACAAGGTTTCGATTTTGAGGAAGGTGCCAATGATATGGTCTATGTTGCTGCAAATGATGTCCGTGTCTATATCCCTGCATATACAGAGGAGTTCTTAGTCAATGGCAACGGTGTTTGCGGAATTCGCACAAAGGTTACTGACGGTACCCTGCGGATTTCGATGGTTGCTGAAAAAACAGGTACTAACTGGCACACCATCCAAATTAAGAAACTCGTCAAACTTTCTATTGCTGGCGATGCCAACGGCGACGGCTCCTTGAACTCTGAGGACGTTTTCGCCCTCGTGAACTACATTCTCGGTCGCGGCACGCTCGCCAACGAGGCGGCAGCCGACGTGAACGGTGACGAAACGGTGGACATCGCCGACGTGGCGGCACTCATCGAACTTGTCAAGTAAACGACGGCACTTGCATTTTAACCTCCCAACCTCCCGTTTTCTTCTGAAATGCCGATGTGCAGAGGGGTTGGGGGACGGGAGGTGTCTCGCTGACACCTCCCGTTGAGGTCCCGTCGAACGTCCCTGAGGTGTGTCTCCTGCCGTTTGCATAGGAATTCCTTCTATGCGGCAAGAAGAAAAAAACAAAGATGTTCAAAGAAAAATGCACTTTTCTTTGGAATTGTTCTCATTTATTCGTATCTTTGCCACCAAGAATGTGTTTCACGAGAACACAAGAATACAAACAGATAGTAATATGACTGTAAAACGACATAATCAAATATTGGAAGCTATAAGAGGAAAAGCCAGCCAGATAGTACCGAAAGGTGCTGTGGTTATTCTCTTTGGTTCAAGAGCCAGAGGGGATGCGCGTGATGACTCAGATTGGGATGTGCTTATCCTGCTCGACAAAGATCGCATCACCTCCCAGGACATAGATGATTATACTTATCCTTTGCGTGAGATGGGTTGGGGTTACGGACAGTCTATCAATGCTATTTTATATACAAGACGTGACTGGGAGAGCAGCATTGCAAGTCCTTTTCGTCAGAACGTAACAGAAGATGGAATAAGATTATGGGGTTAAATGAAGAAAACAGGGGGTTGACAGAAGAAGATGTTGTGCCTAAAATCCAGCCAACAGAAGCGTTTATTAATGAAGTAACTGCTCTTGCAAAGCAGAAACTCGAATTGCAGACAGATTAAAAAATCCACAAGTATCAAATCATACGTTGACGACACTCACATTTTAACCTCCCAACCTCCCGTTTTCTTCTGAAATGCCGATGTGCAGAGGGATTGGGGGACGGGAGGTGTCTCGCTGACACCTCCCGTTGAGGTCCCGTCCAATCCCCATCGGAGGCTTAGGCCACCTTGCGCGGCACAGCGTGGTAGTAGACAACGTCATACTGATTGGGGGATATCAGCTTTCGTCGTGTTGGGGCCTCGTCGACAATTATTTTTCGGCTTTTATTTTGTTGTTTCGGATATAATACTTAACTTTGCAGCGTGTAATTATGAAAAAGTAACAAATGAATACGAATCTTATTTCCGCATCTTCACCAGTCTGTGCCAAGTATTGGTCGGAATTGAAGAATTTGAGTGACAACGTGAAATTGGAACTCATAACTCTGCTCAGCAGCTCAATGACACATCCAGAAAATGGGGAAAAAGCTGATGATGGCAAGGGATGGACAGAAAAGTTTGCAGGCAAATGGCAGGATGACAGGACTGCAGAGGAAATTGTTGAAGACATCCGTGCTGCCAGAAATGCCAACATGAGGGAGATTGAGTTATGAACAAATACTTGCTCGATACTAATATATGTATCTTTGCGTTTAGAGATCAATATGGCATCAACGAACGTATGCTGCAGTGCGGAGAGAATAGCTGCTACGTCTCTGACATCACTGTTTTGGAACTGCGCTATGGGGCTTATAAGAGTAAAAAGACAGTAGAGAACCTGACCATCGTCAACAACTTTCTTGAGAAGGTTAAGATAGTCCCCTTTGCAGAGGCCATAGACACCTTCTGCCAAGAAAAACTCAGATTGGAGAGTTTGGGAATGAAACTGGAGGATTACGACTTGCTCATTGGCTGTGCAGCAAAGGCCAAAGGGATGATTATGGTCACCGACAATTTGAAGCACTTCGACCGTATAGATGGTATCGAAGTACAGAACTGGGTGGAACGATAATCTGTGTTTCTAATCATAGTGTGACGGGATGACGTTCGACCAACTTGGCCAGTTAGTCATGCTAATTAGGCCACTTAGCACGACTAACCCGCCGGGTTGAGGGTGCTTACCCGTTAGGCAATTTTGATGAATTAAGGGCTTCTGAAAGAAAAAAAAGCCTAAAAACTTGGCTGTTAAGTAAAAAAGTTGTAACTTTGCACCCGCTTTTCGTGGCCCCTGGCCCGAAGCACTAAGTTTAACATTTAATAATTAAAGCAAAGCAAAATGATTATTGTACCCGTAAAAGAAGGCGAGAACATCGAGAAGGCCCTCAAGAAGTTCAAGAGAAAGTACGAAAAGACAGGTGTCGTGAAGGAGCTGCGTCGTCGTCAGCAGTTCGACAAACCGTCTGTTCTGAAGCGCCTGAAGATGGAGCACGCCATCTACGTACAGAAGCTCCGCGCCACTGAGGAGTAAAAAAACCTCAAAAAATTTGGTGGTTTGAAATTTTTTCCGTAAATTCGTTGCCGAAAACTGAAAGGTAACGTTTATGATAGTCGACCAGTTCCTGAATTATCTGCAATACGAGCGGAACAGAAGCCCGCTGACGGTGCAGTGGTACGAGGAGAATCTACGCGATTTCGAAACGTATATTCGGGGAGTGGACGATTGTCTTTCGTTGCTGACTGCCGATGCTGACGTCATCCGCAGCTGGGTTGAGCATAAGATGGACGAGGGCAAGAAACCGGCCACCGTCAACCGCGGGCTGAGTGCCGTGCGGGCGTTCTATCGCTTTGCCCTGGCGCGCAAGCTTGTCGACAAAGACCCCGCCCACGGGATTGTCGGTCCGAAGGCCTCGAAGCCTCTGCCGATGTTCGTGCGTGAGGGCGAGATGGACAGGCTCCTCGATGACGTGTCGTGGAAGGATGATTTTAATAATGTACGTGCGCGTACCATATTATTATTATTCTATGAGACGGGCATCCGACTGGCCGAACTGATAGGCATCGATAACAAGGATGTCGACCTCGAGGCCAGGAAGCTGAAAGTGACGGGAAAGCGCAACAAGCAGCGCATCATCCCCTTCGGCGAGGAACTGGCGCAGGCGCTGACCGGGTATGTGTCGCTCCGCGACGATACGGTCGAGAAGCAGTCGGACGCACTGTTCGTGAACAACAAGGGCAGGCGGATAGGCCGCTGCCAGGTGCAGAACCTGGTGAGGCGCCGCCTCTCGGAAGTCACGACGCTCAAGAAGCGCTCGCCTCACGTGCTGAGGCACAGCTTTGCAACAGCGATGCTGAACAATGGTGCCGGGCTTGAAAGCGTGAAGAAGCTGTTAGGCCACGCGAGCCTTGAAACGACAGAGGTCTACACGCACACCACGTTCGAGCAGCTCAAGCGAGTTTACAACGAAGCCCATCCGAGGGCATAACCTTATTTATAAACTTTAAACAATTGGAGGTAACTATGGAAATTAAGATTCAGTCGATTCACTTCGATGCCACCGAGAAGTTACAGGCGTTCATTGAAAAGAAGATCGCCAAGTTGGAAAAATCATTTGAAGACATACAGAAAGTAGAGGTGCAATTGAAAGTTGTCAAGCCTGCCACCGCTCAGAATAAGGAAGTAAGCCTCTCTGTCGGTGTCCCCGGAAGCACACTCTTCGTTGAGAAGACGAGCGACACTTTTGAGGAGAGTGTTGACCTTTGCGTGGACTCAATGCGGGCTCAACTGCAGAAATTTAAGGAAAAATTGAGAAATCATTAAAAAAAACTCGGAAAAGTTTTGGTAATTCAAAAATAAGTAGTAACTTTGCAGCCGTTTTCCGACAGGTCGTAAATCTGAAACAGAGAACGGCTGCTTAAGAAGCCTCTTTAGCTCAGTTGGCCAGAGCACGTGATTTGTAATCTCGGGGTCGTTGGTTCGAATCCGACAAGAGGCTCAAGAGTAGCAAAGCTCAAAAACGGAAAGACAAAAACTTGGGTGGATACCAGAGTGGCCAAATGGGGCAGACTGTAAATCTGCTGGTTTTTACCTTCGGTGGTTCGAATCCATCTCCACCCACTCTCAAGAGAGTTTGTTTTTGCGGAAATAGCTCAGTTGATAGAGCACTAGCCTTCCAAGCTGGGGGTCGCGGGTTTGAGCCCCGTTTTCCGCTCTATGAACAACGAAATGCTGTAATAGCTCAGTGGTAGAGCACTTCCTTGGTAAGGAAGAGGTCCTGAGTTCAACTCTCAGTTACAGCTCTCTGAGGAAAGAGGAGGAGCAAAAACAATAGTATTCAAAATAATAAATTAATAAAACAACAAAACAATGGCAAAAGAACAATTTGTGCGCACCAAACCGCACGTGAACATTGGTACTATCGGTCACGTTGACCATGGTAAGACTACTCTGACTGCTGCTATCACCACTGTGCTGGCTAAGCAGGGTCTCTCCGAGGTGAAGTCTTTCGACCAGATTGATAATGCTCCCGAGGAGAAGGAGCGTGGTATCACCATTAACACCGCTCACGTTGAGTACGAGACTGCAAAGCGTCACTATGCTCACGTTGACTGCCCGGGCCACGCTGACTATGTGAAGAACATGGTTACTGGTGCTGCTCAGATGGATGGTGCTATCCTCGTTGTTGCTGCTACCGACGGTCCCATGCCTCAGACCCGTGAGCACGTGCTGCTCGCCCGTCAGGTGAACGTTCCCCGTCTGGTGGTGTTCCTCAACAAGTGCGAC
>OCTX012290001.1_pt1 | contig 25501 bp, 18 predicted proteins | sample 1539691 | NCBI WGS metagenome assembly OCTX01 (sample SAMN02144231, study PRJEB22623) | gut metagenome | biome: sheep rumen | host: Ovis aries | place: New Zealand
GCTTGTGTCCACTCTCCGCCATTCCCTTTAGAATCGTCTTATCCGGATTTCCAAATGCATCGAAATCAAAGCGTATGTCGTCCTCCAGAAACGCCCTTAGTGAATCGGGCGACGAGATTCTCAGGTTGGATCTCGACAAGAGCAGATCACCAAGCGCCTTTTCCGGCGACGCGACAAGAAAACCGCCTTCGCCGTAATCCACCGTCCGAACGCCTATCGAGAACCAGTCACTTGGTACCGTACGATACGAGAATTCTCCGAGCGGCGTCGCAAACCGCTTCGCACGCTTGACACAAGCAGACATCGTTGCAGTCACGCGCTCTGGAATGAGGCCATGCATCGAAAGCGCCGTTTCAAATGATACATACGACGGGCCATACAGAGCGTTCGCGACAACACGCGAATCAAGGTCACGTCCGCTGATTTTCGGGGAGAGACAGTAAAGTCCGCGCTTGATGCGGACAAGACTGCCCTCATCAACAAGCGCGGCAATTTTAGCGAGAACTGCCGAATAGTCGCCAAATTCGCCAGCAATCACATCGGTGGTGAATGGCACAGAACCAAACTTCAGAAGCCTATCTCTTTGCAAAATATCCACAGTTAATCAACCTTTACTTGATTTACTGCGTAGATTCTACCAAAAAATTACGCCCTCATGCAAGTGGCATAAGTCTGCTTCAGCCCCATGCACTATAGACAGCGCCGTGCACTACTTGAAGAGTGAACTGGTCTGGGGCAACAACTTCAGCCCATCATCCGCCTTTTTCTTATCGACATCGCATGCAACCGCAACCACCGTTGCGTTGGCATCGCTCCTATCGGCTGTTTCCATGACGAGCAAAACTTTGCGTGCTCCATCTATCTCACAGGACGGCGCGTATGCCAAGAGATAGGCCTTGACGGAGGGCATGTTAGCCAACGCCTCCTTTGATTTGGCGCGAAGTTCCTCAATAGAGTCAAAGCCAGCCAGATTGTAGAATGTGCCGCGTTCTCCCTCGGTCACATATAGCGTCGGGCAGAAGTCCTCACCCATGTCAAGGACGATTTGAACATTGCTTTTTATCGAGGCATCAAGCAGTCTGGAGCATTCTTTTGACAGTTGAAGGTTTTCATCGTTCATTGTCATCTCCCTTTCACCACCTGGGTTCTTTTGCATATTGATAATAGCCAACAATCCTACGGCAATCATCACCGCCACAATCGCAACAAATATAAATTTCTTCACACTCCCGCTCATCTCTTAATCCTGTCAATCCTGTTAATCCTGTCTAAAAAAACTCCGTACATTTGCAGCGAATCAACAAATCTAAGGAATCGCGTCACCACTTGTCGTAGTGAATCTTCGCCGGATTCCACTTGTCCTTGGCTGGCGGATTCTCTGCCGGGTAGCCGACGGGAATGACATTAAGCGGCATGTAGCCATCTGGTATGGATAGAATCTCGCGGACGGCGGCAATGCGGTCTTCTCCAGGGAATACGCCCGTCCAAACAGCCCCCAGCCCTTGGGCATGCGCCGCCAGAAGAAGATTCATAGTCGCCGCCGAGCAGTCATGAATCCAGTATTCCTTGCCGCGGCCAGGCAGTCCGTTGTCAAGCGATCCGCAGACGACAATCGCAAGTTTCGCGCCATTGCCAACACGCGAATACGGAAGCCGCGCGGCGAGTGCCGCAAGTTTCGCAGGATCCTTGACGACAACGAATTCCCACGGACGCTTGTCCATCGCCGTCGGCGCGCACATCGCGGCACGCAACATCTTCTCTACCTTGTCATCCTCGACGGGCTTGGATGCGTCAAACTTGCGGATGGACTTGCGCGTCGAGATCGCGGTCAGGACGTCCGGTCCCTTCACCTTGACCGCATCGACGCCCTCGCCAACGCCGGAGAAGAATTCCGTCGCGCCCTTGCCGACAAGATCTCCGCTTTTGTGCATAACCTTACGCCCCACATCCTCCGCCTTGTCGCAGCCGTCGACGAGAACCATCAACCCCGCGCCCAAGACAAAGCAAAACAGCCATTTCGTGAATCCAGTTGTCTTACGCATATTAATCCTCCATTTCATTTCTTGCCGCGATTTTACCACACTCAGCACAACGCGGTCAACGGACAAACTCTGCCTTGCAGAAGCATGCCAACATCCGGTCGACTTCGTTTCTGCGGATATTCAGTTTCTGCGCAAGCGTTTGCCAACCGGAGATGGCAGAGAGTAGTTCCGTGTAACGCTTTTCGGCCGCGCTGCGATCGACATGGAAATACTCCGCACTCTCAATAAGTTCATCTCGTGACGCACCTTGGACGCCTGGCGTCAGATCAAGCGTCGCAAATGCCGCGTCGGGATTCGGGTTCACGTCGAACATTGGAGAAAGCCGCCAGCCGCCGCGGTCCAAAATAAATCCGTGGTTTCGCAGATGGTCATCGCTATTCCCGACAAGGCGCGAGAAAACGATGCGGCTCCACAGTTCCGCGAGGTCTTCATCTGGGCGCGCCCCTTCGCGCACAAGAAACTCGGCCACGTCCAGATAGCTATGCCCTTCCTCTCCGTCCGACGCGCCGGACATCGTCATAGCGCTCGCATAATGTATTCGCCTTTCGCCTTCGCGGTCGAACCTGCGCGAGAAGAATGTAGAGCCCGCCTTTGAGAACCGCTCCAAGCGAGCGTCGCTTACCCTTAGCCCAGCCGCCGCCGCTAGACGCGAAACAAGGAACTCCCATGCGCCGACATCCCACTCGTCGTTTGCAGATGGAAACTTTGCAATCCACAGCGAGCCCTTTTCGTCCGTAACGTTCGCTTTAGGACGAGCCCCGCCCAAAGAGGAACCCGGGGCGAGAAGAACATCTATCCACCGCGCATCCTGTCCATCTTCATCCGCATCGATCTTCCTAGCGCACTCCTCAAGCGTCCTCAGAGTCGTCCAAGGCGGGGCGGGCTTGGAAGAATCGGACGAGACAAACTTTCCATCGAGCATCACGCGCACAGCGCCAGTCCGGGTAAGGTCATACGCGCCGACGATGAAGTCGCTCGCAAGCAATGTTCTCTCCAGCCTCTTTTCACGCCGCGCAAGTTGTGCCTCCTTGCGGCGTATAAGCCGTCGCCCCCATCTGTCTGGAGCGATGTCACCGAGAAAGCCGAACACCTCTTTGCCAACGGGATACTGCTCGCCGGCCGATGGTAGGACATCGGGATCTATGGCAAGAACCTCGTCCTTCTTCAGCCAGGCATCGTCGTAGGAAAACGAAAACACCTCCTTGCCGCGTACGCTTTCGACGCGGACAAGGCCAAGTTTCTCCTCGCCAAGATAGATGTCCAGCTCCTTCATAGGGTGCCTCCCTGTCGAGAACCTCGCAAAAGCCGTGCGTCCTGGATGTCGCGCCCCCGCAGGTCAGCTGCCGCGACCTGCGCCATGTCGTCCTGCACGCCGAGACAGAAAAGGACGGACATGTAGTTGCCCATCGCCACCTTGGGCGAGCCACGCTCAATCGCCCTAAGAGTCATCAGACTCATGTCGGCACGTTCCGCCATCAGCGCGGAAGTTATGCCGCGCCGACGCCGCGCAAGCTTGATGTTCTCCCCGAGCCGCTCAAGCGCGACCACTGCTTTTGGGAACAGCCTTGTCTGTCGTTTCATATACCTTCTCCATTCGCAACAGACAATATAATAGCACATTCACTTACAAAGCGCAACTATAACAGCATATTTTCGCTTCCGTTGGGGACAGACCCCATTTTGAGTTTCGGGTTTAGACAGGATTAACAGGATTGACAGGATTAAGAGGTTGGGGCGCGCAACAGACTCGGTGTTTGTGCAGGTTCGTTGCATCCCCTTCCTTACGTTCAGATCGACGCATGATCATATATCAATTGACACGCCATCCGAAGTCGTCGGTTCGGACAGCCTCCGCTTCTGCTCTTCGGTAGGCGGCGGACGCGTCGCCCTCGTCCATGTTATCTGCAGGGCTGCAAGCGCAGCATCGGCAACCTGGCCAAGTCCGCTTGCCGCAATCCCCTCCTTACACGGAACGACCTTGCTCTCCCAGCAGGACTTCCCATCGCCGTCCTTGCTAATTCCACACACTTCGAGGCTCGCCGCCACCGCCTTCCTTCGCGCCTTGAAAAAGTCGCACCAATCTCTTGAAGCCTCTTCTGAAGAGACGATGCTGAAGTTCCTGTACTTGTCCCATGCTTCGAAATAGCCGTTGTCCGCCTTCCCCCATTCGGACAGCTTGGCCCTCGCGCATTCAAGCTGCGTGCCAAGGTTTTCGACATTCAGATTAATGTCTATGGCGTCCTGAAGTGTAATGACCGTCCATCGCAGCACGTCGGCGCTTTCCTCGTCCAATCCCTTGTCTTGGATCTCCTTCACCCAGCCAGCTGCTCTCGTCGCGCATTGTTCGGCGATTTCGCGCAATTTGAGATCAGACTTTTTGTAACCGTGCGCAGAAACAAGCGCATTCGCCGCGATAATAAATGCCCGAGGATCTTTCTCCTCGCCATTAAAAGCCACCTGCGTTCCGTTTGCGCCGCCATGCGCCATATTGACAAGATAGTCAACACCCTTGCCGCACATGCAAGCCAGATCCTGATCGCATTTCAGACATGCATATCCAGGTCCAACACCGCGATGAAGCAGCTCGAGAACAGTCAATCCGGTATTGACAAGTTCGCTCTTGCCTCCTTTGATTTCCCCGGTCTCCGCCTGCTGGGTCTTCAGCCACTCAAGTATCTCGTGAACCATTCCTCTAGTGACTCTGTCGTCGCTTTTCAGCCGCCAAGGTTCAAAGATGCGGCTATGCCGCCTTGCCTGCCACGGCATCGTGACGACGTCGGTGCAAAGGGAAAACGGCAAATCCACAACGGCAAACGGGACTGCCGCGGCACCACACCAATCGCTGCGGCCAGCCATCGCCATGACGAGAGGAAACTCAAGGTCAGCACAAGTGGCGTTAAAGTACCGTCGCCGCATGCCCGGAAACGATTTCGCCGAGCCAGACGGAACTTCGTCTGGCTCACTTGCTGCGGTTACCAGATACGCCGTAGACGCACAGCCGCTCAGCATTAACAGCCCCGCCGCGACACCAAGCGTAAAATTCCTTCGTGTGTTCATGAGCTTGTTCCTTTGCTGTTTTGTTTTAGACAGGATTTACAGGATTTACAAGATTGTTTTTAAGCAAGTAGGGCAGGAGATGCAGGAGAGTTTAAGTCCGCCTTCGGCGGGGTCTGGGGGGCAACCCCAGTCTTCCTCCTGTCTCTCCTGTTCTCCATGCTAAAATCCTGTCAATCTTGTAAATCCTGTCTAAAAAAACTTACATTCCGTCACTTCTGCTTCAGCCGCTCGGAGGCCTTGCGGATGAAGCGCGGGAGGTTGCTCCAGATGGAATGATAGCCGTAGCCGCCATTTCTCATCTCATCAATCGCATCGTCCGCCGTCCAGCCCTCGCGCAGAATACGATACATCGCGCACATCGTTCCAGTTCGGTCTGCCCCGTGCTGGCAATGCACCAAGACCGGCACAGCGTTCGTATCGTCCAAGACCGAGAGGAAATCAGTAATATACTTGTCCTTCATGTTCCCCGTGAAGATCTCGATGCGACGTGCCTTAAGTGGAAGACCGCCGATCTCGTCAGAATCGGAATGGTTGTCGCGCAGGTTCACCACCGTCTTGATGCCGAGCGCAACGAGGTTTGTCATCCCCTCCGCCGTCGGCTGCGCGCTACGATAAAGCTTGTCTGAGACTTTATGCAAATTGGGAACGCCCGCGCACGTCATCGGCACAGCCCACTTCTCAGGTCTCGCCGTCGTGTCCACGCGCGTCGCTGGTTCCTCTGCGGTAACGCTCTTTGCCTTCGGGAAAAGATAGCGGAAGTTGCGCCGCAGCGAAAGAAGCGTTTTCTCAGCATTGCTACCGGGCTCGTGGCGAGGGACGCCCTTCCCTTCCAGCACATCCATAACATCTTTGCACGAACTCCACGTGGTGAAGATGAGGCCGAGATACTGTCCGCGGTCGTGGGCGACGGCGTAAGCCAGGAACTTCTGCGTATTCTCGGAATAGCGCCAGGGGCAGAGATATATCTTGCGCCCAGCGTCGGCAAAAACGTCCACGCTTGGATAGGCGGGGCAGTTCTCGTAGTGCCAGTCGCAGATGGCAATGTCCTTGTCGAGCATATTGACTGCATCGCTTGTGCCATTGTCGCTCGCTTCCCATTCTCCGTAGCCGGTCGTTTTTGCATCGAGCAGACGGTCGCCCCAGATCATCGTGTCGACGCCGCGCGATTTAAGGTGCCTCGCAATTCCGTTGACCCAGTCCGCGAACAGCTTGGACGTTGGCGTGTCCTTGCAGCGCGGGCAGTTGCCGATTTCGAACACCTCGTCGCAGCCAATATGCATGGCATCAGCGCCAAACGCCTCAACAAGTTCGTCCGCAAGGTCGGTGACGATTCGCATCGAGTCGGGGTGCTTGGGGCAGATGCTTCGGCAGTAGTTGTTACGCACGTTCTTTTTCTCTGGCGATTCGTCGAGTTCGGGATACGCCTTCAGAAGCCCGTCGCTTATCGTGTTTCCGCTTTGATGGCCCAGCAGATTCATCTTTGGGATGAGCCGAATGCCGGCGTCGTCACAGGCGCGCTTTATGGCCTTTGCGTCATCAAGGGAGATTGCGTCCTTGGTCACACATCCAGGATGAGACGTGAACTGGTATTTGTATCGCACGAGCAGGACAACGGCATCGACGCCGGCCGGTTTTAGCGTGTCCTTCACAAATGTGCAGAACCGCCCCACGTCCTTTGGCGCCGGCACCGAAATGCAAATCGCCTTTGTCTTCCAACCGCCCGCGGGCTCCGGCGCCACGCCAGGCATGTCCTGATCTTCTGCGGCACCGAACGCCGAGACAAAGATCGTCACTCCCGCAACAACCAGTGCAAACATTTTTAGCTTTTTCATTTCGTTTGTTCCTTTCGCGTTTTTTAGACAGGATTTACAGGATTTACAAGATTAAGATTTCCATCCTCTTCCCCTAATCCTGTCAATCTTGTTAACCCTGTCCAAAACATACATTCCGTGCCCACCCAAGATTCTTTCGAATATTCATTTTGACTCCTCCGCAATGCTTATTTGTGTCGGCGAGCGACGCATTTCAAAATTCATCACAAAGCCCAACGCAAAATAGAGCGGCAGGCAGTATATGGCGTTCGCGCCACGGAAAATTTGCAGCGCGTCAAATCCGCGACACCACCAGTAGAGCGAATAGACGCCGTCGATACTCACCCACATAAGCAGAAATGCGACAGGCAACCATTTCCAGCGGCGGTAGACGAGTGCGCGAACTGTCCACGGCGCACACACATAAGCGCAGATGCCCATGATAAACGAAATCGGGTAGTCCCAATCTACTGACGGCGTGACATGCGAGCCAACACAGAGAAGCACCAGTCCCAGCGCAAGGCAACAAAGCCGCCAAGGGGCGATCAGCGCCCGCGAAAACAGCGGACAGTCCTTTTCGAGAAAGACAAATGTCATCCGCATACTCATTTTGTCATTTCCTTTCCCGCCTACGCTGCTTGTGCCGTGGGTCGTCATCCGGCGGCTGGAAAGTTCCGATGAATTTGGCGTCTGAAAGCGAATCGCCGACAGGGATGGAATCGTGGCTCGTCACCTTTCCGCTTTCCGTTTTGACATCAATGGAAACACTGGGCGGCTTGCCATTCTCACCACCGATGACCCTAATACTGCCATTGGCAGAGGTCGCACCTGTCGGTATCTTTACCCACATATCTGCATATCTGCCAAAATAATCCTTGAACATGACTTCAACCGTCTCGCCCGCAGCGTCGATACGCCACTCCTTGCGCCTTGAGATATTCTTCTTCTCCTGCGCCTCGAACAGATGATAGTGCCCATCTTCAAGCGCATAAAGCGAATATCCTCCTTCTCCTGTGCAGCTATTGGAGCCAAGCACAATTCTTGCCCCTGATGCAAACGCCAGACGATAGTGGTGCGAACCTTTCCACCGCTTGCATTCAAGCGTGAACGGAACTTCTCCACCGTCCAGCTTGACGGGCTTCCATTTGGGCTCGATTATGTCTGCAAATGGATCACCTGTGCCGGGCTCAAAATCCCCCTTCGGGTAGAGAAGCCCAACATATACACGACCTTTAAGCGAATCGCCAACTGGCGTCCCGCCGTTCACGCTCTTTTCGCCGTCCTCTGTCTTTACGAAAATCGAGTCACTTGAACTGCCATCGACCTTGAGCGTCTTATCTGGAATCTTAACCCATGTTTCATCGCACATCATCTCCACTGTCTCATTCGTCGTGTTGACGCGATAGTCGTTGCGAATAAAGTCGTGTTCCAGCCCGTCAACAAGATAGTATTCGCCCGTCGGCAGACGATAGACAGCAAACGCCCCAGCGCCACCCGTGTCCATCCAAACACCGATACGCTTGCCCGACGGAAAGACAACGCACTTGTCATACTCGGCAAGGAACGGATGCGCCGGGCGGTACTCAACCGCAAACTCAAGTGCGGCCGTCTCGTTCGTCACGCTTGCGCTTTGCACTTCCGCATATCCGCTTGAAGTCGCATGGGCTATGACACCTTCTGTCACAAACGAGAACAAAAGCCCAAAGAAGAAAATGGGCAGACCGGCAAGGGCAAGAAGGAGTTGAGCAAGCCCCCGACCAGACTGATGCTCTACCAGCGATATAACAATCGCAACTACATTGACGACCGCCGCAACCAATAGCATTATAACCATCATATTGGTCAGTATAATCCCGAAACTGCCGAGCACCGGCGACAATGCATATGCCGCAAATAGCAAAAACGCCGTGCCGCACCATATTACAAACGGCCCAAACGCAGTCTTTAATGCAAATCTCACAAACTTTTTCATTTCGCTTTTCCTAATCCTGTAAATCTTGTAAATCCTGTCCTACATCTTCTTCCCCCACTCCGCAAGATTCCTGAGGACAAATGCAAATGTCTTTTCGCGCTCCTTCGCCGTCTTGAGACCGCATTCCCAGATGACGACGAGGTTCCAGCCATCTGCCGTCCACGCCTTTTCGTGTTCCGCGTCACGGCGGACATTTCGACGAAACTTCGCGTTCCAAAACGCGCGATTTGACTTCGGCCTCGTGGCTGTCGCGCAGATGGCGGTCTGGACAAGCTTGCGTCCATCCCACTCCCACCCATGCTGGTGCCAAAAGCAGCCGCGAACCTCGATCAGTGCGCGGCACCTTGGAATCACGATGTCGGGATGGCCCGTGATGCGCTTGTCGCAGACGCGGAAGCGGTATCCGTTCTCCCAAAGCATCTTGCGAACGACGACTTCCGGCAGCGTGTCGCGCGAATGTATCGCCGACATTATCTTCGACCGCTTTTCCTTGCTCACCGTGTCCATGTGACAATTATACCATATCAACCCAACTCGTGAATCAAAGTTCGCACATCTAAAGGGCTACCGAGGCCTCAACTAATCAAATAGGAAAGACGGCGCGCCAGGGTGCCGACTCTGCTAAAGCCGACCATATTGCCAATGCGCTCGGTGAAAGCACCGTATTTTCTGTAGAGGAAATTGAAGAGAAGATACGGCATTATCTGCGCGCGGCACTTCGGAGTACGCCGAATTATGTTTCGCAGAGTGTAGACCTCTCTGTATATCCAAAGATAGCCGTCGTAAAGCTCCTTCGCCGTCATGTGCTTCGGGCGAAACACAACATGCGCTGTATCGTAATGCGACAAATCCTCGTCCGTAATGCGTCCCTCGGCAGCAAGCCGGGAATGGAACGCCGTCCCGGGATATGGAGTCAGTATGTGCGCCGTCACCGTCTCGATGCGGTTCTTTATTATCCAGTCTGCCGTCGTCCGAAACACAGACGGATCGTCTGCGTCAAGGCCGAACACGAAACTCGCGTTGATCATTATGCCGCGCGAATGGAGCGCCTCCACAAGCGCCTCATAGCGAGACACCCTGTTCTGCCCTTTGTGGACGCCTGCAATCGAATCGGCGTTTAAGCTCTCAAATCCGACAAAAAGACTGCGGCAGCCAGTGTCGTGCATCAAGTCAAGAAGATCGGGATGGTCGAGAACATTAGCCGACACCGCCGCGCTCCATTTGAGCCGCAGCGGTCTCATCGCGGAAAGAAGTTCACGCGCAAAAGAGATGTCGCCGATGAAGTTGTCGTCGATGAACATTATGTGCCGCGTCCGCTTTGACCGGATTTCCTCTATGACGGATTCAACTGTGCGGTGACGATAGCGGCCAATGCCGGCGACTGCACTATTGTAGCAGAAGTCGCAGGCAAACGGACATCCCCTGCTCGAAGCTATTACATTGGAGTAGAGGAACGAAGAAACGTCAACCGACCTGAACGACGGCGGACGAAGCCGCTCGCCAGGAAAGTCTGGCGCAGTCCTGTACTCCGGCTGCAAGCGCCCGCTCTCCGCGTCTTTCAGTAGCTCCGGCCAATGCCCCTCTGCGGGACCAATGCACAGCGCGTCAAATACGCCGCGCGCACGCTCGGGATCGGTAGAAACTCCTATGCCGCCGCCAACTACCAAGATTCCCATCTTGCGGTATTCGCGAGCGATTTCCTCCGCTCGAGGAAGGACATCAACGGTAGTAGAAATTCCAACGAGGTCAGTGTCTGGCGAAGGAACATGCGGAGCCATGTTCTCGTTCACGACCTCGGCGGAATGTCCTGCGTCCTCGACAATTCCGGCAATCGTCAAAAGCCCAAGATGAGGCGCCATCCTCGCCTTTAGCGAGGTGTCCATCGGTCTTTTCCCGGCCTTGGGCTGTATAAGTCGTACGCGCAGCAGAAGTTACATCCCGTCTATTCGGCAAATTTCAGCGGAGGAGGAGGCGCGGCCTTGCGAGCGGCGGCCTCCTTTGCAAGAGCGTCGACCGCCGCGTCAAGCTGCGGGTCGCGCCCTGCGGCGATGTCGGCAGGCGTCGTCTCTACCTCGATGTCGGGCTTCGCGCCGTGGCATTCCATATCGGTTCCGTCGGGAAGGAAGAAACCGATGCGAGGCCGCCGCATGACGCCGTAGTCGAGAAGGCAAAGGTCGAAAGTCCCGATCACGTCGCCAGCCGTCTCGGTGCCGACTACCTTGGCGCGGCCGAGCGTCTTCATCGCGTGGGTGAACTCCTCGGCGTTCGACTGGCTGCGCTCGTTTGCGAGCACGACTACAGGAAGCGACGTTATGACAGGACGCCCGAAGCGGGAGATGATGTAGCCCTCGTCCTCGACGCCGCGGTAGAGCGTACGGACGTGGCGACGGCCGCAGAGTATATCGATGAGCCGGTCGGCCGTGTGCCCGCCGGTGTTGAAGCGCACATCAATGATCACGCCGTCCTTGCCGAAGCATTCCGCAAACACCGCGTCGGTGAACGCATCCGCCGTGTCGTCACGCATCGCGTCTATGGCGAGGTAGCCGAAATTGCCCTTTTCGCGCACGTGTCTGCGTATCTCGACGACCTCTGCCGCGCGAATGAGCTGGCGCGCCTTCGAGAAGTTCACGCCCTCGACTTCACGCACGATGGAATTCGTCTCGCCCTCGCGCTTGACCGAAAGCGTGAACTTGTGCGGCAGGGGAACTGTCATCGCCTCGGCGTAGTCCATCCCGGGAAACACCTCCTTGCCGTCTATCGAAAGGACTATGTCGCCAGCCAAGAGACCTTCGCGGCCGCGGTCCGCCGGCGAATCGCGTATAACGTCCTTGACGCGCCATCCCTCGCCCTTCCAGGCGGAATCGAAGCGGGCGCCGAGATGCGAGGTGATCGGATTCCAGTCGTTTGAACTCGCAACGGGAATCCAGCGCGACCGCGTCGCGTTGTTCGCCCAAAAGCCGAAGTGCGAGCCGTCCACCTCGCCGTACATCATCTCCATGACATGGGCAAAGACGCTCCACGCGGGCGCATTGCGGGCGGCGAGGCGGTATTTCTCCCTGACCGCCTGCCAGTCCGTTCCATGTGTCGCCGGATCGCAGAACCCGTCTCGCATGTCCGCCCACGCGATAAGGAAGGCTAGCTCCTGCCAGTCCACGACGTCAATCGCCTGGTAGACCGTGAAGCCAAACGACTTGTCGCCGCGCGTCGGCAGACCGTCAAGAACGCCGAATATCGTCTCCTCGTCCTTCTTGTCGCCCACGCCCTTCGTCCACGACTTCAGGAGAATCGTCTTGCCGAACATCTCCTTGTCCTTGTCGTCGGTGATCTTGGCCTTCCATGTCTTGCCGTTCCAGTTCCACGCGAGGGTCCGTCCGTCTGGCGCGAAGAGAGGATCCTCGCCTCTCATGCCAAGGTTCCTCACGCGCTCGAAAAGCCCGTCGAAGACGACGCGATAGCACCCTTCCCTGACGCCAAGCTCCGCCTTCTCGTACGCCTCGTCCTCCGGATCGAGATAGACGTAGAATATGCGGGGGTCTCGTCCGCTTGCCGTGCGCTTTCCCGAAAACGCGAGGACGCGGCCGTCAGACGACCACGTGGGATCGCCATCCCAGTCGTAGTTGCGGGAGACGTTGTACGGCGCAGGCGAAGGCGAGCCGTCTTCGGCCTTCGCCCAGGTCGGGATTATCCACACGTCGCAGTTGCCGTAGCCGTCACGCAGCGTCGCGGCGACATAGCGACCGTCGGGCGACCACACATAACTGTAGCAGTCAGAAGACTTGAGCGGCGCGACATGGCGCACTACGCCGTTCGTGTCGGCAAACGAAAGCCGACCTGCAAGATCGGCCCACGCGAGAGACCCGCCGTCGGGAGAAACTGTCAAACTCCTGCGGCAAACATCACCGCCAACAATCCGCTCGCGGACGAACGACACATTCTTCCACCACGCGAGGGATGGGTCGGTGCGACGAGCGCGCCACACGTCCGCGCCATCGCCATGGTCGGAAAGGTAGTAGAGCGTTTCGCCGTCGGGCGAGAACGCGCAGTCGCGCTCGTGCGTCCGCGACGAACCGTGTATCAGGACGGGGCGCCTGTTCTTCTCTTCCTCGGAAAGTTCCATCGTCCAGACGTCGCCGCCTGCCGTGAACGCAACGCCCTTGCCGTCCCGCAGGAACGCGTAGTTGCCAAGCCCGTAGTTGTTGTCGGCATTTGAATACCTGTGCCTCACAGTCCGCGGAGACGCAGGGTTGAAGCCCGCTGGCTTGACGGCAATACGCGTCGCCACCGGCTTCCTGGCCGTCGGGTCGAGCCGCCAGAAATCGAGACCCTTGCAGAAAACCATTGTGCGCCCGTCGCGCGAAAGCGAAGGAGTGCGCACATGGTCGTCAGAAAACGCGGTGATCGCGCGATCCTCGCCGGACTTCAAGTCGCGGTGACGGACATTCTTGATTCCGCCTGCGCCGGAGAGGTAGTAGAACGCCGCGCCGTCTGGAGCCCATATCGGATCGTACGCGCCGTCGCGGCCAGTCACCACGGACGAAAATTTGCCGCTGTCGCGGTCGTAGAGCCATATCTCGCCGGCGAACGACGAGGACGAGCCGGTACGGCGCTTGCGGAAATCGCGGATCCCGCCTTCGCACTTGTCGACGAAAAGCACCTTGCGTCCATCTGGCGAAAGCGAAGGCGCGTATGCAGGCGCGTCGAAGAGCATGGTCTCGGCGCCGCGCGCGGCAAGAGGAACGAGAATCGCGCGGCGCGAGTTGCGCACGCTCGTCACGCTCTCGGACGAATTGTCGCGGAACGCGGTTGCGAGAAGCCAAAGCCCGTCCAAGGAATAGGCGCACGGAACACAGCCCTGGGTGTGGAACGAAAGCTGGCGAAGGCCGCCGGCGGAAAGGCCGTCTGCGCCAAGCGAAAGCTCGAATGGCATGTCGGCCCCGGCCCTGCTCGATAGGAATGCGACCTTCTTGCCGTCTGGCGACAGGACGGGCGTCTTTTCGGAGCCGACTCCGTCGCCGAGCGGAATCGCCGTGCCGCCGGAAGTCGGCGCACGCCAGACGCGCCCGCACCACGCGAACACGAAAAACGAGCCGTCAGGCGAGACAGACGGCGACTCGGCAAGATATATCTCAGACCAGTCGCGTGCCGAAGGAGATTGTCTCTGAGTCGGAGTTTGCGCCGCGGCCACTGCGGCGATGGATACTGCAGAAAGAAGGATTGCCGTGTATTTCATTATAGCGGTTTCAGATAGAATGCGTCATGGGTGATTGCGAAAGCCCAGTCTGCGGGCATGCGCTTTAGTTCGTGTCCGGCCCCCCAGGAGTCGGTGTAAAGGATTTCCTTTATCTCGGTCTTCTTCGTCTTCGGGTCCTTGCCCTCGACATATCCGATTATTAGCCGTATGTGCCCGCCGGCGACCTGTGGAAGGCCGGGCTCCGGGTACATGCCGAGCGTGACGCCCCAGAAGATCGGAATCCCCTGGCCGACCTGTGCCTTCACGCCAGTCATGAACTTCTTGTAGCGGAAGTCCTTCATCCTCATCTTCCTCACGACCTTCGGCTTCATCGCCGCGAGCATCTCGCCGACGTTGACAGAGTTGCCGCGCATAAAACTCTTGAGGGATATCTCGCTCTCGCCCTCGGTCTTCGCCGTCTTGTTGTACAGCTCGATGTCCTTCTCTATGTCCTGGAAGGAGCCTGTCATCGTCACGATTTCCTGGTAGCCGAGCCGGCACTTCGATCCAACCGCCTTTACCGCCTCCTTCATTTCCGAGATGGAAGTGCCGCCACACGCCGTAGTGCCCGCGGCCTGCGCAATCTCGTGCTCGTCGATGGCGAAGCCGTAGTACCTGAGGACGCGCTCGCTTGTCGCCGCCGCGCAGTAGCCCTTCTGCCCTTGGTCGACCATCGGCACGCCGTCTATCCAGACGTCGCCGTCGGCGTTCTTCTTCACATGCGCCTTGGCCTTTGTCTTCGAGACGATCCCGCCGGACTTCGCGGACGCCTTCTCCTTCGCGCCGCCCTTCGGGTGCATCGTGACGCGAACGTAGTCCGCGGTCAGGTCCTTCTCCTTCACGCCGTCGACGCCCCAGACGAGGTCAATGTCGCAGTCACCCTTGTTCCACTTCTTCGAAAACTGGTAGCCGCCGGTCTTGAGCTTCTTCTTCTCCGGGTTCGCCCCGATTTTCCCGCCCGGCTGCGCCTTCGCGGCGATGTCGTCGAGGAGCTTTTTGAGCCTCTCCGAATCTAAGCCGCCCGAGCCCCTGTCGTCGCCACGGTTGTAGAGCGACATCTCGACGCACGTCGCGCCGTCGGCGCCGTAGTAGATTCGCGTCTCCCACACTTCGAGCCCATGCCAAGTGCAGGCGCCGCGCTTCATGCAGTTCACGATGTCGCGCTTCTGGCTTGCAAAGCCGAAGCCGTCCTTCTGGAACTCGACAACGAAGTCTACGGCAGACTCCTCCCAGGCGTCGGGCTTCGAGAAGTACGTACCGAGATCGCACGTGGAAAGCATCAATGGCAGTATCAGCGCGAACATGGCGCGAAGTCTACCCTTCGTTGGCGGAAATCGACATTGGCGACATGCACCTTGAGGCGCGAACCCGCCCGCCAGCTGCCGACACCGGGCGCGGACAGCGACTGGTCGTGTTCGTTGTACTTGACGAACCGCCGCGACAGGAGACTTACGTGGACAAGCCCCGAAACGGCAAGTTCGGGAATTTCGACGAAGCATCCGAACGGGGTGCACTTCGAGACGACCGCGTCGTAGTCGAGCACCTGGCGCGTCTGAAGCTGGTCTTCGAGAAGCCGGTACTTCTTTATTTCGAGAAGTCCGCGTTCGGCCTCGGCCGCGATCTCCTCTCGCTCGGACGTGTGCTTCGCCCAAGTGGCAAGAAGCTTCGGCGGGCGCTTGGCGGAACCGCCCGCGATATAGTCGGCAAGCTGGCGGTGGAGCGTCAAGTCGGGATAGCGGCGTATCGGAGAGGTGAAGTGCGCGTAGTAACGCTTCGCAAGCCCGAAGTGGCCGATTGCCGACGCATCGTAGACCGCGCGCTTCATCGAACGCAAAACCATCATCGAGAGCGTGGGGTAGAGGGGGTTGCGCTTGATCGTCTGGAGCAGTTGCGCGAAGACGTGGGGGTTCGAGATGTTCCCGGCCTTCACCCCGAGTCCCTTCAGCTCTGCGCGGAGCATGTCGAGCTTCTCGTCGTCCGGCGGCTCGTGAAGGCGCGCGAGGATCTTGATTCCCTTGGTCCAGAGTTCCTTCGCAACCGCCTCGTTCGCGGCGACCATGCATTCCTCTATCATCTGGTGCGATTCGTCGTAGGGTCGCGTGATAAGACCCGTCATCTCGCCGTTCGAGTCGAGCAGCACCTCTGTCTCGGGAATTTCGATGTCAAGCGCACCCGCCGCAAACCGCTTCGCCCTGATCTGCTGGGCGAGCGCGGAAATCGCGCGTATCGTCTTCGCCTCGCGCGAGCCGATCCTCGCGTCGGATTTGCCGCGGATGACGGCCATCACCTGCTCGTAGGTGAACCGCGCCTTCGAGCGGATCACCGACTTCGAAAACGAGCGCTTGACGACCTCGCCGCTCTTGTCGAACGTGAGGAATACGGAGAACGCGAGACGGTCTTCGTCCGGGACGAGAGAGCAGACGCCGTTGCAGAGCTCCTCGGGGAGCATCGGCACGACCCTGTCGCAGAGATATACGCTCGTGGAGCGGCGATACGCCTCACGATCGATCGCGCTCCCCGGCTTCACGTAGTGCGAGACGTCCGCAATGTGGACACCCAAGACGCGGTTGCCCTTGTGGTCTGTCTCGAGGGAAAGCGCGTCGTCGTAGTCGCGCGCCGACTGCGGGTCGCAGGTAAATATGAACTTGCGCCTCAAGTCGAGCCGTCCGGAGCGCTTTATCTCCGCGTCGGAAAGCGGCCGCGCCGAAATGCGCTTCGCCTCGGCGAGGACCGCCGGGGGAAACGCCTTTGGCAGCTTGTAGAACTTCATCACCGCCGCGGTATCGTCCTTCGGCGTCTTGCCTGGCGGCGGAAACATTATGTCGTCATTCTTCACGTCGAATAGTATACCAAAAAGCGGTGATGTCTATTTATCAGGGCACGAGGGTGACGAGGCCGCAGTCTGCGGAGTCGTCCTTGAGCCCGCCGCCCCAGACGACCTTGCAGCGCTTCTCGCCGCCGTCGGAGTCGGTGAGCACGATGTTGCAGCCGAAGCTCGCGCCCTTCGCGGGGGTGAAGCCCGGAATCTCCGTCCACGGAATCGTCAGGCGGTACTTCGTGAGCGTGCCGGAGCGAGAGATGTCGACGGAGTAGACGGACGAGTCCTTGCAGAGCTGGCCCGACTTCGCGCCCATCGAGTACTTCTTCGGACGGAACACGGTCGTCGCGCCCGAGCCGCCTCCGGGGCTCGCCTTCGAGATGTACCAGCGGATCTGCTCGCTCTCCGGGTGTCCGTCGGGACCGATGCGCGGGAAGACGCAGAGCGCGATCGCGTCGCCCGAGAGCGTCTCCTCGCCGCTCTCGCCGACCACAGGACGCGCGTCCATCGCATCGTCCTCGACCGTCGCCTCGAAGACGAGCGAGTCCTTCGACCACGTGAAGCGCGCGATGCCTGCGACGTTCTTCTCGGACCATTCGTATCCGTTCTCCGCGCGCACCATGTTCTCGCAGAGAAGCGGGACGGGCGAGGCGCCCTTCGCGTCGGCGGACGCGAACGCAACGAAATCGCAGCCCTTGTAGAGCGAGAGCTGGATGTTGTCGAACGCCGCATGCGCGCCATCCTTTCCGGTGGCGACAGGCGTCATCGCGAGCCTATCGGTCTCGGGCTTGAACGTGAACTTCTTCGCGTAGTAGTTCCACCCCTTCGAGCCCGTGCCGGGGACCGCGAAGACGTTCAGCATCATGTAGTTCCTGATGTGCTTTCCGTCAGCCCCGTACTCGTCGAGGTTGGAGCCGCCGCCCATTCCGTACCCGCGCGCCCAGGCGGTGTAGAGATACGTTCCGCCCGGCACCGGAAGCTTCACGCTCTGCGAATGGTGCCTGTATCCCTTCCCGACGCCATCGATGGCGAGGGCCTTGTTAGCGGGGTCTCCCGGAAGCGGCTCTTCCACCTGGCGACCCTGGCCCTTCCACGGCTGCATGTCGCCGTCGAACGTCGGATTCACCACGAGGTTCCCGAGCGAGGAGGAGTCCGTCACGTAGAGGACGAACGGCTTCGTCACCGACGGAACGCCGTCCGTCGCGATAGTGACGCCGAGCCTCGTCGCGCCCGCGGCGGATGCGCCGCGCGCGGCCTCGAACGCGAGCTCGAGCGTCTTCGACTCGCCCGGCGCGAGGCGCACCTTCGCCCCGGACGCGGCGCCCCACTTCGGCTTCTCGACGGAGAGCGCGAACTCGCGCTCCGCGGCGTACGTGTTGCGGACGGTGACGGGAAGCTTTATGGACTCGATGTCCGCGGTATGCTGCGGGAGCGCCACGGGCGAGCCGGACGCGCCGATCTCGAGCGCGGCGTGGAGCCTCAGCGCCTCGAGGTCGCATCCCTCGACAATCACCGGCATGTCGCCGGTCGCGACCTCCCCCTCGGCCTTCGTCTCGTTGCCCTGGAAGTCGACGACGGTCATGGGGCCCTTCGCGGGGACGGCGATCTTAACGCCCTCCTTCCCTGGCGTCGCGAGGAAGAGCAGGGACTTGCCGTCCCTCTCGAAGAGGTGGCACACGGTATCTCCGACGAAGAACTTGCCGACCGGCTTCGCGTAGGCGAGGCGTCCCTGCACGACGGCGAGCGTCGCGGCGACTGGACGCGGCGAGGTGAGGTCGATCATGTAGCTCCAGTTTCCGCAGGCGTCGCCGTTTCCGCCGAAGTAGCAGATGAAGTCCGCTCCGGCGCAGAGCTCGTCGGGCCAGCGCGACATCACGTAGCGGCACTGGGCGAGCGACTTCTCGAACGCCATGTCGGGCGGATAGTTCCAGATCGAGTATCCAGTCGCCGTCTCGTTGTCCGCCACGCGGACGTTCTTTATTCCGCGCACGGCGAGGTCCTTCTGCGCCTCGCGGATCCCCTCGTAGTTGCCGTAGTGGATCGGGAGGACGTCGATGTACTTGGCGATCCCCGCGTTGAGGCAGTCGATGCGGAAGGTGTGCGGCCAGAGTCCGCCCGCGAGCTGGCAGACGAGGCCAGGGTCGTTGCGCTTCGCGGCCTCGTATCCGGCGCGGCAGATCTCGACGTACTCCTTCACGGGGTCCTTGCAGGCCTTGCCCGGCACGATCTCGTTTAGGAACTCGAAGCCGTAGAGCTTGCCCTTGTAGCGCTTGGCGAGGAAGTCGATCGTGTCGCTCCAGTCCTCGAGGCGGAACGGCGCGGGCTCGAACTCGCCCGTCCGCCCCATTTCGGGCGGGAGCGTCCAGGAGGGCGGCCCGTGGAGCTGGATCCACGCCTTAAGACCGGCCTTGTGGTTGTTCTCCACGGCCGAGTCGAGTCCGCCGAGCGACCACTTGCCCTTCATTGGCTCGATGCCGCTCCAGCTCGTGAAGTGGCGGACGGTCGAGAAACCCATGTCGTAGGCGAGGCTCGAGAGGTCGAGGCTTCCGACGTTGGTCACGCCGAAAGGCGTCGCGCGTCCCTCGATGCGCTCGAAGCGCGGGATACGTCCGAAGTAGCAGAAGTCCTCGAATTCCGCCCCGTCCTTTCCGTATCCCGGCGCCTTGACGGTGAGCGAGAAGATTCCGCGCTCCTTGATTTCGGGGAAGAAGAGAGACTGCACGCGGCGCGAAGGGTTGAGGCGGAACGTGCGCTCGCAGACGACGCGGTTCAAAGCGTCCTTGACGACGGCCTTTGCGTCAACGGTCTTCCCGTGCGCCGTCGGACCCCACACGAGCGCGACGGACGGCGTCTCGTCGTAGTAGAACATGCCGCCGCGCGCGGTCGGATACATGCGGAAGACCTCGATCTCCGGCGCGACAGAGAGCGAACCGCCGCGGTAGTCCCACGGCCAGTCCTTCCCCTCCGGCGTCTTGAACTTGCAGAGGAAGAAGCACGCGTTGTAGCGGAAGGCCTGTCCGAGCTTGAAGCGGAACTCTGCCGTATGCTCGCCCGCATCGACGCGCTGGTCCTTCGTGAACATCCCGCCGCCGTAGCTTACGTGGTGGCGGCGCTTGTTGATGACTCCGTCGGGGTTGTCGATCCACGGACCGAGCGGGGTAACCGAGAGGATGGACTGCTTCGGGCCCCACGTCTCGGACGGGTCGAGGTAGTAGTGCACCTTGAGCACGACATCCTCGCCGACCCTGACGGGCGCGGGCTGCTCGTCGATCTTGATGTAGCTCTTCTTGAAGCGGCAGTCCGCGGGCATCTCGGGGTAGGGCGGAGGCGGCGGGATCTTGATCTCGACGAAGCGCTCTACCGTCTTCTTGTTGTAGTCGCCGCCAGGCGCGAGGAACACGCACGCGGCGAAGTGGTGGAGATTGTCCTGTTCGCCCTTCGGCTTGAAATTGAATGTGTACTTCTTGCCGGCGACAATGCCCTTCTTCGGCGCCTGCCACCCGGCGAAGCCGCCATAGCCGTTGACTCTCATCCAGTGGAGGTGAACGGACAGGTCCTGCCCGGCGCACGCCTCCTTTGGCGTTACGACGACCTGGAAGCCCTTGCCTGAGGCGGGATCCCACTCGTCCGGGTGTTCTATTGTAGCGAACTCACAATCAACGGTCGCAGCCCAAGATGCCAGAGCCATAAAGGCGGTGGCAAAACAACCAATCCCCTTTTTGATGTTCATAGGGTGAAGTATACCAAAAAACCCTGCTTCTGTCTCGCCCCAAATCACAAGCGAGACAGCGCGAAAGCGACTATCGCAAAGGCGCGGTGTCGCACTCGAGACGCTTCCCCTCGTCGCGGTTCAGCACCTCTACATAGTACGGGGCGTGGCCGCCCCTGCAGAAGAGACCGTGCACCGCCGCAACGCCCTCGGTCTCGATCACGCCCTTCACGAGCGCGACCATCGCCTCGGTTATCCTGAGGCCGGGAACGAAAACAGGGATTCCCGGCGGATACGGCACAAGGAACTGCGAGGCTATGCGGCCGACGGACGATTCGAGCGTCACGAACTCGCCGTCGCAAAGCGCCGCGTCCCTTGGCAGGACGACGGGCTGACCCGCGACAGCGCCGCCAACTCCGCCGTCGTCGGGAACTTGCGCGGGGCATCCGATCAGCTCGCGGTTGAGGCGGCAGACGCGGAAGAGGTCTTCGAAATGCTCCTCTGCCGTGCCGACTGTCACAAGGAAGAGAATCGTCGTCGCAGTCGCCTTCTCCCACTGGATGCGAGACTTGAGAAGCGCCTTGCGAAAAGCCGCGCACGCAGCGTGGCTGCGGAGCATAAGGACGATCTTGAGCGGATCCTTGAGGAACCCCGCGCCGCTCCAGTCCTGGTCGCCGCCCGCGATGTCCGCGAGGCCTGCGAAACACTCCACCTCGGGAAGGCCGCATTCGGCGGCGACGCGCGCGCGGAATTCCGCCGCCCACTTCAGGCGCTCGTCGATGAGTTTCATCCCCTCGAGACGCATCTGCACGCCAGCCACGTCAAGAGTCGCGAGGAACGGATAGTGCGGAGACGTCGAGTGCCAGTAGCGAAGGAACTCGTGCAGGTCGTGGGTGAACTTCTCGAAAGAGCCGTGGCCGTTCAGCGCGAAGCGCCGCCTAAGCCAGCGGAACTGCGGCGACGCGTCTTCTTCGAGCAGCTGCTTGAAGCGCGTCGAGACGTGGATCATTGACGCCTGGGAAAAAGACGCCATCGTCTTGTGGGTCGACTGCACGGCAAAGTGCGCGCCCGCACGCTCGTTGACCGCGTTGTAGCGCATCGCGAGGCCGGTGACAGGGTCGGCGTGCGTGTAGAACGGATGGAAGCCCATGTACGCGGCCCACGCCTCGTCTGCGTAGAAAAGTACGCCCGCCCTTTCGCAGAGCCGCGCGACTTCCCAGACGGGATAGAGGACTCCCTCGTAGGTGCATGTGGTGAGTATCAGCAGCCTCGGCCGAGAACGAGAAGAAATGGGGCTTGACGCATCCGAAACGCGGCGCTCGGGCATCGTCGCCGTCTTCTCAAGCTCGGCCTCTATGTCCGCGAGCGACACGGGGCCCCATACGCCGAGGCGCGCGTTCCAGCGCGACGGCAGGTAGTGCGGCACGGCGCCCGAAGTGACGATCGCGTGATGGACCGACTTGTGGCAGTTGCGGTCGACGAGCACTACCTCGCCCGGCTTGAGAAGCGTCATCAGCATCGCCTTGTTGGAGGTCGAAGTGCCGTTCGTCACATACCGGCTCAGCGCGCTGCCGAAGATTTCGGATGACATCTTCTGCGCCTCGGAAAGCGGCGTCTGCACCTCGGGGCTCGAGAGATCGCCAAGAGACTCGACCGACACCGAAAGGTCGGACCTGAAGATCATCGAGCCGAACGCCTCGTGGAGGCCGCGCAGGAACGGCGAGGCCGAGAAGGCGTTGCCGCCGTTGTGCCCGGGGGTGTGCCAGTTGGTGCCCGCCTTGACCTGCACGTACTGGCGCATCGCGCTCCAGAAGCGCGGCAGCCAGAACGACTTGAAGAGATGGACGATACGCTCGTGGTGGACGGCGGGGTTTGCAAGCACCTCGGCGCCCTTCTTCGACCATCGCCTCTGCGGCACGACCACAGGCGCGTTACCGGGATAGGTCACCACGACTTTCGGGATCGCAGGCAGATATGTCTTAAGCCAGTCCTTCAGCAAGACGCCGCGAACGGACCCTGAATACAGGGCGTCGTCGACCATGAACAGGCAGATGTCGTCGCCACCTTCGGTCATTCCCCTCGACGGATCGCCGTCGATGAACAGCGCGTCGGGAAGCGCATCGGCCGACGGAACCGTCGTAAGCTTGAGCGGCGGGTACTCGAGGGGCATGCGGACGTTGAACGCCTCTGCGCAGAAGTCGCGGAACGCATCGGACATCCCGTGCTCCACGACGGGAAGATGCCTCGCGTCGTCTTCGCGCGAAGCGTGCAGCCATATTACGGTTAGCGATCTCATGTGGATCAGCCGACGACGAGTTCCTCGGACGGAAAGCGCACGTGCCTCTTCGACTCGCGGTCGCCGATCATCAAGACGACCGTAAGTGCGCCGAGACGGCCGATGAACATCGCGACCATTATGACAAAGCGGCCGGGAATGGAGAGCGACGCAGTGGTGTCGCCTACAGCAAGGCCCGTCGTCGTTACGGCAGAAACCGCCTCGAAGAAAAGCGCGTCAGACGAAATGCCGCGCCCCGCCTCGGTGACGAAAAGCGCGCCCGTCACGACTACGGCGAACATGACTATCGCCATCAAGATCACGAGGGATTCGCGCACGATCTCGGTCGGAATCAGCCTTCCGTCCATCACGGTCTCCGTCTCGCCGCGGCACATCGCGGTCGCCGTGTAGATGATGACAGCGAGCGTCGTCACCTTCATGCCGGCCGCGGCGGAACCTGGAGCGCCGCCGATGAACATGAGGCACTCGTAGATAAGACGCGTCAGCGGGTGGAGCGCCTCAGTCGGAATCACGCAGAAGCCGCACGTCCTCGGCGTGACGGCCTGGTAGAAGCCGACGACCGCCTTGTCGGAGAGGCTCATGTCCTTCAGCGAGAGATTCCACTCGACGGCGAGGAACGCGATGAAAGTCAGGGCGAGCAGGTAGAACGTGAACCGCAGGACGACGCGCGTATGAAGCGAAAGGCGTCCGCGCGCGCCGGAGATGCGGTGCAGGAACTTGAATGTGCAGAGGTTGTAGATGACGAGAAAGCCGAGGCCGCCGAGAATCGTCTCGAGGCCCATCACTATGACGGGCCAGCTGCGCGGGAACTTCGCAAGCGAATCGGACTCAAGACCGAAGCCGGCGTTGCAGAAACTCATTATCGAGTAGAACACCGCCTCGTACCAGTTGCCGAAGTGCGGGTAGAGCACCGCGGCAAAGACGCCCTCTATCACGAGCATCGAGCCGACGATCCAGCAGATGAGCCCCCTGAGGCCCTGTATCTGCCTGACCCCGTAGGCGTTCATAAGCGAGAACTCGCTAACGAGAGAGATGCGTCGCCCTATCGCAACGAGAAAGAACGTGCCGCATGTCATGAGTCCAAGGCACCCGAGCTCGACGAGCACCATCAGGACCATCTGTCCTGCAACGGAGAACTCGCGCCCGACGTCTACGACAGTGAGCCCAGTCACGCACACGGCAGAAGACGCCGTGAATAGGGAAGTGACAAGGTCGCCGCGCATGTTGTCTGCGCGGCAACATGGAAGCGCGAGGACAACCGCGCCGACCGCGATCAGCGCGAGAAAGCCGAGCGCGAAGGAAATGCGGCTTTTCATTTTCCGAAAGTACCCTTCTCCTTAAGCCACACCATCCAGATGGACAGCTCATAGAGGAGGCAGAGAGGAACGGCCATGAAAATCTGGCTCATTGGATCTGGCGGCGTGAGGAACATCGCAAGGACGAACGACATCACTATCGCGATGCGACGCTTGTCGCGGAGTCCCTTAGAGGTGACGACGCCGAACCACCCGAGGACGAAGATGATGAGCGGCAGCTGGAAGACAAGACCAAAGGCGATGATCGTCTTGAGAACGATGGAGATGTAGCCCTCGAGCCGGATTATCGTCGACGGGATTCCGCACCATTCGTTGATAGCCCTGAACGCCCTCACGACCATCGGCAGCGTCTTTGCGTACGCAACGCCAAGTCCGACGAGGAAGAAGCCGCTTCCCGCGACAAGTATCGACATCAGGACGACCTTCTCGCGGTTTGTGAGCGCCGGGAAGACGAAGCGGAGGATGGCGTACATTATGAACGGAAACGCAAGCGCCGTGCCGCCCCAGCCGGCGATCGAGATTATCGTGGAGACGCCGGTCGTGAGGTCGAGGCCCTGCAGAAGTTCCTCGCTCTCGCCGGCGGGGCTCTTAAGCCATTCAAGTATCCACGGAGTGCAGCACCCGGCGATGACGGCGCAGATCGCCCAGGCGACGGCGCCGAAGACAAGCATGTCGCGGAGCGCAAGCAGGTGCTCGAGGAGCGGGCGCGGCGGGTCGTTCCTCGCATCGGGATCCTTGAGAAGGGAAATCGCCATTACGCGCCCTCCACTGGAGGCATGCCCACGGCAGGCGGGTCGACGGGAACGGTGCCTCCGGTATCGTCACTCGCAGCCGCGGGCTCGTCGTTCTTCGCGGAGTCTACGGTGAACGCGTCATCCGGGAGCTTGTCGGCTTCCTGGACAGCCTTTGTGAACTCGGTGTCCATGTCGAGGAGCTGGCGCTTGAAATTCTCGGCGGCGCGGCGGAACTTTGAATAGTACTGGCCGAACGTGCGGGCCGCCGACGGGAGCCTCTTCGGGCCCACGACAACAAGAACGACGGCGAGCAGCACAAACCACTCGCCGAAGCCGATGCTGTCGAAAATGACCGCCAGCGTCATCTGCAGAAAATCACTTCTGGTAAATCACGAACTCGCCGCGGCGGTTCTTCGCCCATGCGGACTCGTCGTTGCCGACGACCGCGGGCTTCTCCTCGCCGAAGCTGCGCGTCTGTATGCGGGAAGCATCGATGCCGCTCTGGACGAGATAGTT
>OCTX011990392.1_pt1 | contig 25478 bp, 23 predicted proteins | sample 1539691 | NCBI WGS metagenome assembly OCTX01 (sample SAMN02144231, study PRJEB22623) | gut metagenome | biome: sheep rumen | host: Ovis aries | place: New Zealand
GACTGAACAAAGGGAGCTTCAAAGCTCCTGGGCCTTGACGACCCGGGCGGCTCTGCGGCGCTGTGCGCCGTCAGCCCGCGCCATAAAAAACCTGAATTTACACATAAAAAATCCGAAGGATGAATAGACCATTATATGTTGTAAAAAGGAATTGACTTAAGTTTGAAGCAATGCTAATAATTAATGGTGAAGAACTGTGCAAAAGCTACACAGTCCGATTCCAGGACACAAGATGAACCTTCGTTTTTTTTGCGTTATGTCTGCAAAGACATATAAATCGGGCGCGCAAAACAGGGGGATTCATGAGTGCTGGCAGAAACCTGTTAACAGCGGTTGCAAACAATAACAAGTAAAGGAGAAATCATGAAAAACAGAAAAAGGATTCTTGCGGCTGTCCTCACAGCAGTCATGATGATCTCGATGCTGCCTGCCACTGCATTTGCGACAGAGACCGTCGGAAATGAAGAGGCGGAGTCTGCTGTGGAAGCAGTCACCATGTCTTCTGAAGAGCAGGACGTCGAGACGACTGTAGAGTACGTCGGAGAAGAAACAAACGAAGCAACTAACGAAGAGCCTTCAGAGGCCGCTCCTGCGGAAGAGACTGCTGAACCGGCAGACGAAGCAGAAGCTGTTCCTGAACCTGAAACAGAAGCTGTTTCTGAAGAAGCTGTGCCCGCAGCTGAGACAGAAGAGGAAACAGAGGCTGTCCAGGAAGAGCCTGTTGAAGTTGAAGATCAGATTCAATTAATGAATGATCCGATCGGCCCTGGATTCCCTGCATCCTTTACCTATAGTGGCGATACCTATACAAAGTCAGGTGATCCGGTTGCGCTGAATGCCAATTTTAAGATTCAGGGATATGGACAGACAAACTGGCTTGATGAGTATAATCTCAATGGCCAGACTATCAAAACGGGGCAGGTGTATTATCAAATTTATAAATCTGGAAACAGGCAGATTGTTGTTTATGAAATTCCTTCTTTGATTGAAGCTTCACAGGGGTCAGGCTATTATATCTCCCCGGGTTCTTTGTATAACGGCACGGTAGATGTGGGCATAGCGCCTTTTGATACCACCGCTACGAGTTATAGGGTTAATACGACAGGAGGGAAGGCTGTTTCGAAAGGAGTTATTTCCAATCTTGAGAGAGGCCATGTGACTTATGGCTTTACAACAAACAGGCTTTCTTCAACGCAGTCGGGAACTATCGATGTAAAATATACAGTCCGCAGCGGATCAAACTCCTATGTCAAACAAACATATACCATCACATATAAGGATGGGTTAAACGGGCAATTATGGAATCCTGATCAGATCTATACAGATCAGGATGCAGTAGAAGGTAATCTGACGCCTCATTTCAAATGGAACGGAGCAAATGCTGATCCCGAACGCTATGGATACAGATTTGCAGGATGGGCAGATGAGAGCGGAACAGTAGTTGGTGACAGTAATGCGGTTGCAGCAATTACCATTACCGGTAATGCTACCTATACCGCCACCTGGGATCGAGTCAGTGTTACCGTGACCAAGGAAGTCCTCTGCGGCGAAGGTGTTAACAGAGAAGATGTAGAGCATACAGTCACATTTGCACTCTGGGATCCTTCCACTAACAGCTATGTAACTACTGACGGAACTCCGAACGGCGCTGTCCTTACAAAATCCATCACCATTACACCTGACGGCGCTTCCAGAACAGCTGTTTTCGGCGTTGATGAAATGATTCCCGGTCACAAGCTTGACCTTATGGAAGTGATTCAGGTAGATGGTGCTTGGACAGACCTGAATCCTTCCAATTCCAAGTTTGAAAACTCGGCAGCTATGGAGCTTTTTGTTTCCCACATTGATATTTATGTCAATGGATCGACAGAAAGCAATAATGATATTACATTTACTGGCGGCAAAGATGTCACTGCAAGAGTGGTAAATACATATTCTGCTGACGAATCCGAACACAAATTTGTCGTCAACAAGAGATGGGTCGACTATAAGGGCGATGATATTGATGGCGCCGGCTATACTGCTACCATGACACTCTATCAGAAGGTTGGCAACGGAGAACCTCAGGTATTTGGCGATCCTATCGTTCTGGACGGTACGGCTGATGAATACGGAGAAAGCGAAGCCTGGAAGGCTACATTCAGCAACCTGCCTTACAGAGTCGGCGAAGAGACCTGCACCTACATGGTTAAGGAGACTGCCTGCACGGAAGGTTTCAAAGCCTACGATGCCAAGGAAGATCAGGAACCCATGACCGGCTATAAAGAAAGAAGCAACGGTTATATTTATAACAAGCAGGACTATTTTGTACTCGTTCATACTTCAGATAATTCTGAAGAAAATCTTCCTCTTGGCCAGTATGACCTGACAACAAAATTAAAAGACGCTTCTTCGCAGCTGTACGGCGGCTACTATTATTACGACGCAAATAATAATAAAGTAGATGGTACGGTCAACGGAAAGGAGTTCACAACTCCGGCAGATACCAAGCCCGGTACAAAGTATTATCTGAGAGAAGTCAGCGGCACTTACCTGAAGCCTTCCATTTACCTGATTCAGAACCCGACTCATAACGGCCTTATTCAGGGGCTTTACGGCTTTGTCAATGTCGATGATGCAACAGCTTATGATGCAGCAGGTCTGATTGTTAACGGCACAGAGATGTCAATTTCCGATTATGCTTCCACTGTCAGCGTCAGGAGAGAAAACGAAGAAACTCCCTATACAACACTTACAGCTTCTGATTTCGGAGGAGGAGAAATCGGCTTTACAGATCTGGGAAGCCTTATTGCCGGCAAATCCAAGCATGTGATCAAAGCGTACTTTATTACAAAGGATCATATCAAGGTAACAGGCTTTAAGTACAGAAAACTGCAGTTTGCTGCAAACGATGAGCGCTACGGTGCTCCGATCTGGACTGACTGGTATCCTAACGGAAATACTCTTTCCGGTCTTGTTACAGATAAGGAAAGAACTTACGAAGCTGATTCTTCCGCAGGCGGCTCTGCACATGCACCTCGCGTTCTGCGTACACTGACCATTGGCGCTCCTTCTGAAACGCTTTCCTATACGATTACGAAAGTATATGATTCCGCTACAGAAGAGCAGGTTGTTGAAGAAGGTAACCGCACCGGAGAAATCACATATGCGGCTAAGAGCGGCTACTATTTTGCAGGCTGGTATGCAGACAAAGCATTTACAGTGCCTGCAGATTTTGCAGATGTAAACAGCAATATGACTGTTTATGCAAAATATGTAAGTGCTAAGGATGTCAGTGCTGCGTTCACCCTTAAGTCACGGAAATCCGGAACGGCTACATTCAAGGCAACCGTTTCCGTGAAAGGTCAGATGGATCTTAACAACGTAACTGTAACCACGGATGAAAATGCTTCTTCCGTACTTGGAACCAGAAGTGTGACAAAGACCGGTTCCGGAAATAAGGTCAAATATACTACCAAGTATTCCGGTACAGCTGCTGTTAAGGGGCTGTCACTGATCGATTCCTTTACCGTTTCCGTTGCATGGACAACTGCAGACGGCACTGCCGTTACAGGTCCTGCTTATAACTGCAGATATGTCCTGGGACTGGTTACAGTTCGATAAGGAGGATTAAAAAATGAAAAAGAAATATTCTGATCCACTGATGTTTTCGACAGTACTGCTGAATGGCGGTATTGTGCATAAACCTTCCGGAAACGGCGAAATCGGCCCGGATGAAGACGTTGATGAAATTGATCTTCCGGATCTTTCGGTGAACTTCACCCCCGGTATCGAGGCATCGGAACCTGTGACAATCGTCAACCCTGTAGAAGAAGCAGTGAACAGCGAGGAAGCAGCAGTTACTGAAACACCTGCAACAGGTTCATCTTCTCCCCTTGAAGTAGCACCGATCATCGATTCGCTTGTTCCTGAAGAAACAGACACTGCTGAGGCAGGCGAATAATCAGAACACAGACAGGGAGACTGCTTTGCAGTTTCCCTGTCTGTAAAATTACTGAGAAAGCGTTATGAAAAACACAGAGTTTCTTATAACACTTGCAGAAACAGAAGTGGCATTCCGGTTCCATTTCAGCGGAACCGGAATGCTGTTTCGCAGTTATGAGAAAAAAATAATTCCTTATGATTACAGTGGGCCTTATCTGTCGGCGGATCCTGATAAAATCAAAGCATATGCTGACGAAACGTCCTGCTCTATGGAATTTGCGGAATATAATTGTCTAATGATGGAAGCAGCGGATTTTCTGACTGAGATCGGCTGTACAATGTTTCACGGGGTAGCATTTATTTACGGCAGCGGAGCGTATATCCTTACAGCCCCCAGCGGGACAGGAAAAAGTACTCAGTATCGAAATTTGCGTCATCTTTATGGAAGCAGCTGTCGTATTATAAACGGTGATAAACCGATCCTGGCCTCAGGGCAGAGTAGTCAAATCATTGTCTATCCCTCATCGTGGAACGGAAAAGAGAACTGGGCAGGGAAAGAACATGCACCGCTCAGAGGGATGGTCATACTCGAACAGGGTAAGGAAAATATCCTCAAAGAAATTAACAAGTATGATGCAGTCCTGCCTGTCATGGAGCAGTTCATTTATACGGTTCCGTCCCGGAAGAGCGTCCATACAGTCTGCCGGATGGCAGATTCTATTATTAGCAACATACCCCTGTTTCGTTTTGTGAACAGAGGAGACTATGCATCCTCACGGATGCTTTTTGACTGTATCAGGAAAGTTGAAGATTTATGTCATTAAGATATGAAGTTCATCCAAAGGTGGTTTGTGAAACGGTCGCCGGCAGACATCTTCTCATAGCCTACGGTGATGCATTGGGAGAACTTCCTTACCTTCGTGAAATCAATGAGTCAGGTGCTTTTTACTGGAATCTTGCTGCCGGAGGAAATGACATGGACGAAATGCTGGAACAGGCTATGGCAATATATGATGCGCCTCCTGATTTACTGGAAAGAGGGATGGAAGTCTTTTTTAAGGTTCTCCAGGATGAGGGCTATGTTACTGAAAGAAAAGAATAATTCTTATGTCAGTCTCTCTTTTATAAAGGTGGAAATAACATGAAAAAATTCATTTTAGCTATATTAATGGTGTGTTTATTGCTGACATTTAATGCGTGCAGAAAAGAAACGGCAGAACCTGAGCCCGCTGAGAATGAGATTACAGAAAACGAAACGGAAGAAACCATTCATGTAAAAGAATCACTGGAACTTGAGCTGCAAGAAGGCGCGGAAGGCGTTATCGCACCGGAGTGATCAAATGAGTGGAAAGAGCAGTATGCAGAAAAGTGAAAGGAAAACTGCCTATGGCAGGCTGTTTGATTCCATACGTCAGGGAACATTCACAGAAATTGTTGACGACTGGCGATGGATCTTCTCCTACAGTAGCCGCTATAAAGGGGCTATTGCTTTTTATACCATAATCGGAGTGCTCAGTACTACACTGGGTCTTGTTACTAGTGTGGCTTCCAAGTATCTGATCGATATCATAACCGGATATCAGACAGACAAACTCGGGGTCATGGTCATGATTGTGGTATTAAGTTCGGTGTCAACTCTTGTTTTTACGAATCTGGTTAAACGCATTTCTGCAAAGCTGAGCATCAGAATTTCCAATGACATTCAGGCAGATATTTATGACAAGATCATGGATGCCAGGTGGAGCGATATTATCAGATACAGGAACGGAGATATTCTGAACCGCTTTAATTCTGATGTGGGAACTGTATCGGGCAACGCTATCAGCTGGATGCCGTCCGTTATTATAGCGGTCTATAAGTTTACGGCGACATTTTTTGTCATCTGGCATTATGACAGGATCATGGCACTCCTTTCTTTCCTGAGTGCTCCGATTATGCTCCTTATGTCCCGTTTTCTGATTCGGAGGCAGCGGCTTTACAGCAGAAGAGTCAGGGAAGTGTCCAGTGAGATGATGATTTTCGAATCGGAAAGTCTCTACAATATGGATACGATCAAGTCATTTGGCATTATGGGTCTGTTCGGTGAAAAGCTTCGGGCGATTCAGGAGAGGTACAAGGAGCTCAGCCTTGAGTACAACTTGTTTTCCATTAAGGTAGGAGTTTTTTCGTCCGTATTGAAAATGGCAGTCCAGTATATAGCTTTCGCCTACTGCCTGTACAGGCTCTGGACGCATCAGATCACCTATGGGACCATGACTTTGTTTCTTGAGCAGAGAGCTTCCCTGTCGACGGCCTTCAGCAATGTTGCGGGTATTCTTCCGGGATTTCTTAACAGTTCGGTTTCTGCCCACAGAATCAGGGAACTTGTCCAGCTTCCCAGAGAGATTCATAAGGAAGACGATACTTTGGTACGGGCGATGCTTTCGGATGCACGTCTGTCTGTATGTATGGAAAATGTCTGTTTTGCTTATACAGAGGGAGTGCATGTCATAAAGAATTCCTATCTGCATGCCTCCCCCGGTGAGATTGTTGCCCTGGTCGGCCCTTCCGGCGAAGGGAAGACCACCCTGATCCGTCTTATCCTCGGTCTGGTTCAGCCTGAGTCCGGCCGGGTCTTTTTGCGTGCCGTAAGCGGTCGGGAAACAGACATGAACGCGGACAGCAGAATTCTGTTTACCTATGTTCCCCAGGGAAATACCATCATGTCCGGTTCCATAGCCGAAAATATGAGGATCGTAAATCCCAAGGCCAGTGATGAGGAAATCATCAGGGCCCTGAAGATCAGCTGCGCATGGGAATTCGTTCATAAACTCAAGGACACCATCAACAGCCAGATCGGAGAAAGGGGAAGAGGTCTGTCGGAAGGACAGGCCCAGCGCGTGGCTATTGCCAGAGCCCTTCTTCGGGATGCACCGGTCCTTCTTCTGGATGAAGCCACCAGTGCCCTGGATGCAAGAACGGAAGGTCAGGTTCTGAAAAACATTAAAGAATTCTGTCCGGACAAGACCTGTATTGTAACGACCCATCATGCGGGGGTTTTGGACCAGTGTACTAGAATTTACAGGGTTCAGGAACTGCAGGTAACGGAACTCACAAAAGAAGAAGGGGCAAGAATCATTATTGACTGCTAGTGATAAAGGCCCTGAAAAGTTTTATTTGCAGACAAAGCAGTATGAACGGCCTCCCTGTATGCCTGCTGTTTTTTGACTTTATACTATTTCCGGAGGAAAACCATGTACTTACTGAGACGATTCAGCAGACTTCTGCTGATATTGACACTGGCAGCTTTTGCGCTGTTTATTTTTAAAAACAGATCCGGGGTTGACACCAGAGGACCCGTTATCCATACGGATGGGGCTATGATGGAGGTCAGCGTGAAAGACGGGGAGGAGATCCTGCTGGAAGGTGTCTCGGCAAGGGACAGCAGCGACGGAGACGTAACAGACAGTGTAGAAGTTGAAAATATTTCTACTTTTTACGGAGATAAAAAACGTCTCGTGACATATGTAGCATTTGATTCCGATCTGCATGTGGCCAGAGCTACAAGAGAACTCCAGTATACAGATTACGAGTCACCCAGGTTCAATCTGACAGAGCCCCTGCAGTATCTTCCGGGACACGTTAATCTGAAGATCAATGCACAGGACTGCCTTGATGGTGATATCACTTCTGCCATCAAGCTGGTGGTGGAGAATCCCATCACGACAGATCAGCCCGGGAAATACGAGGCGACTTTTCAGGTGGCCAACAGTGCCGGAGATGTATCCTCTCTGCCTGTCGTAATAGAGATTCTGGATATTGCTGACCAGTCAGGCATCGGTATCCAGCTCAGCAGGTATCTGGACTATGTTCCTGTCGGAAACCGGTTCGACCCTTTTTCCTATATCGATTCTGTTAAGATCAATAACCGTGAATACAGAGTTGTAAATGGAGAGGGAAATTTTAATCATGAGAATGTAGGCCGGGACGAGGAAATTGTCATCGGAACAGATATGATTGCTGTCAGCGGAAATGTAGATACATCAATAGCAGGGACCTATCCGATCGAATACAGTATCACGATCGATAAGGGGCATACAGATGTAATTACATCCCATACGACTTTATACGTTGTTGTACGCTGAACGATAGGAGAAAGAAATATTCATGGAAGAGAAAATTGAACGTTCATCCACATTGGGGGGCTTCGCGGATTATTACAATATTGTAAAAGATGTTTCCCGGGAATGGATGACTATCCTGATCGTGACTCTCTGCAGCGGTCTGATCGCCTATATGATCCAGGTATCCATGTACAAGCCGGTATACAGGACCAAGACCACGATGGTCATCACAGCTACCGGCACCTACAATGATGTTTACAACAACCTGAAGTCTGCATCCGGATCTGCCGAAAGCTTTTCCAGACTCCTCAACAGCAGCGTTCTGAGGACGATGGTGGCCAAAGAGATGGGGCAGGAGAGTTTCCTGGGAACTGCAAGAGCGGAAGTGCTTTCTGATTCCAATTTGCTGGTCCTGACAGTGGAGGCCGACAGCCCGGAAATTGCCTTTAAAGAAATGAAGGGTATTCTGCAGTACTATTCTGTCCTGACCTATGAGCTCATGGGAAACATCAGACTGACCCTGCTTGAGCCGCCTAAGGCATCGGGCGTTCCGATTAATCCACTGAACGTAAAGATGCTGGTCGTTAAAGTCATGGCAGCTGCCCTGGCAGGAATCATATTCCTTCTGGCCATGCTGTCGGCCATGAGGGATACAATCCGAAACAGCCGGGATGTGGAACGGAAGCTGGATGCAAAACTTTTATCTTCTGTTCACAGGGAGCGGAAAGCAAAATCATTAAGGGCCAGGTTTAAGAAGGATAAGAATTCCATCCTGATTACCAATCCTGCGACCAGTTTCCGCTTTGTGGAGACTATCAGAAAGCTGGCCAGCCGGACGACCAATATTATGCGGGAGAGGCATGCCCATTCTCTTCTGATCACCAGCATCATGGAAAATGAAGGTAAATCGACCATCTCTTCCAACCTGGCCCTGGCTATGGCCGAGGAAGGAAATAAAGTGATCCTGATCGATGCTGATTTCCGTAAGCCGGCTCTTTATAAAGTCCTGAACATGCAGGATGTAAAGTTTACGGGTCTCAGTGATTATCTCCTGCATGATAAAGAATTTGATCAGACCGAAAATATAATTCAGACAGTACCGGGAAGCGGTCTGGACTGTATCCTCAATAAGAACGCCATGCCGCAGACCATGGAGATGCTTTCTTCTTCCCGCATGAAAGATCTTCTGCACATTCTGAAAAAGAGATATGATTATATCATTGTCGACTCGTCTCCCATGCAGCTGGTAGCGGACGCGGAAGAACTGGCGGATATGGTGGATTCTTGTATGCTGGTAGTCCGTCAGCATTTCGTGGAAGCAAAACAGATCAATGACGGTATTGATTCACTGAACAGCAAAAAGCATAGCAGACTGATCGGATGCGTTTTCAACTATGCTCATTCCGGGCGCTTCGGAAGCGTTGGAATGTTTGCATACGGAAACGGCAGTTATGGCTACGGTTACGGCTACGGCTATGGAGGACACTATGACAGATGAAACCCAGAGCCTGGTACAGTCACGAAATGATCATATTGATTATGAGATCGTGCTGGACGATATGCTCAAATGCTTTATCAGAAACTGGTGGAAAATCATTATTCTGATTTCTGCGGTATGCAGCATTACATTTGCTGCAGCAAGGGCTGTTTACAGGCCGATTTATACTGCGACATCTACCTTTATCGTCAGCAGTATTAATTCTACCGGGCATGACAGAAACCAGTACAACAGCACAGTAACATCCCAGCTGGGTAATGTATTTCCCTATCTGCTGTCTTCTGATCTTATGACGAAGCTGGTGGCGGAAGATCTGGGAACAGATTCAGTTAACGGCAGAATCAGTGCTGAGGCACTTAAAGGAACAAGTCTGATCACGCTGAAGGCAGAATCGGGAAATCCGCAGCGTTCCTATGATATCCTGCAGAGTGTGATTCGCAATTATCCGGAAGTCAGTTCCTATGTCATCGGCGATGTGGAATTAAAACTGATGGATGAAAGCGGGGTTCCCCAGCTTCCCTCCAATCCTTCAAAAGCAAAAATGTACGCCGGGCTGGGAGGCGTTGCTGCGGCCGGTGTGGTAGTGATCCTGCTGTTCCTCTATGCCATTACAAGAATGACTGTCCGTTCCGAGAAGGACCTGAAGGTCCTGTTCAATGTGCCCACTCTGGGGGCAGTGCCCAGCGTAAGCATGAAGAAACGGTCTAAAAAGGTGAATTTTCGGATTGCCGTTGATGAAAAAAACATTCCTTATTTTTTCATTGAATCTTTCCGTACTATTCGCAATCGTCTGGAGAAAGAAGCTTCGGAAAAGGAGTTTAAGACGATTCTTGTGACAAGTGCACTGCCGTCTGAAGGAAAAAGCACAGTAGCTTCCAATCTGGCCCTGTCGCTGGCCCATAAGGACCGAAAAGTGATTCTGGTAGATATGGACCTTCGAAATCCTTCTGTCAGCAAAACGCTGCAGCTGGAAGGAAAGGGTACAGGAATCAGTGATGTTCTGCTTGGAAAGGCAGATCTCGAGGAAGCCTTGGTCCCTTATCAGAAAAATCACAACTTGACCCTCCTGCCGGGATATGGCAGTATGAACAATCCGGCGGAGCTTCTGAATACGGACATCTTTCGTTCAATTCTTGAGAAAATGAAGGAAATGGCTGACTATGTCATTCTGGACACACCGCCCAGTGCCGTTGTATCGGATGCTTCCATTATTGCCAAGAACGTAGATGCTTGTGTATATGTGGTCAGGCAGGACTATGCCAAGCTGGATTCCCTGCAGGAAGGTATGGAGATGATGGCGGGTACCGGAGCCAGTGTCGTGGGAACGGTGCTCAACGGAATAGAGTCTTCTGTCTTTTCCGGAGGATATGGCTACGGTTATTACCAGTATGGCCATTACGGCCGCTACGGCTATTATGGGAGATACGGATACAGCAGGAAGAACGGATATTATGGCTATCAGGGATACGGTGAAAAAACTGAAGGAGAAAAGAGCTCCAAAGAAAATATACAGCAGGAAGAGACCTGATAATAGAAAGGCTGACCTAAACAGGGCACTGACGGAGGAGTCTGTATCAGGGAAGAAAGGAATCTATGAGAGGTATTTCAAAAGGCCTCAGGATTTTCTATGTGCTTCTGCAGCTCTGATCGTGCTCAGTCCGGTCATGGCCGCAACGGCAGTTTTGGTTAGAACTAACCTGGGATCCCCTGTTATTTTTACCCAGGAAAGACCCGGACTGAACGGGAAGATTTTTAAGCTCTATAAATTCCGTACCATGACAGATGAACGGGACGAAAACGGCGATCTTCTGCCGGATGCGGACCGGCTCCCGCCCTTTGGAAAGATGCTTCGCGCCACCTCTCTCGACGAGCTTCCCGAACTGATCAATATCTGGAAGGGTGATATGTCAGTGGTTGGCCCCAGACCTCTGCTGGTCAGGTATCTTCCCCTTTATAATGCCCATCAGGCCAGAAGACATGAGGTAAGACCGGGTTTTACAGGTCTTGCCCAGATCCATGGCAGAAATATGATATCGTGGGAAGAAAAATTCGACTGGGATGTCAAATATGTAGACAATATTACTTTTCTGGGTGACTGGAAAATCATATTTGCAACGGTCATGACAGTATTGAAAAGAGAGGGCATCAGTTCGGAGTCTTCTGCCACCATGGAAGAATTCAGGGGATCGACAGACCGGAATATCTGAAGGGCCCTGCTCAAATGAAAAGGAACATCCGGAAAGAAAGCGTTCAAATACGGCATCTTGCCGGTGAGTGGTCCTGAAAGGAATAGTAGAACAACGGGGTGCTGCATATTGATTTGCAGCACCCCGTTGAGGTATCTGACAGACCATTCAGCGTTTAATCTGGAAAGGAGGCCGTTTCTTTTATGAAAACATATATGATTTATATAAGGAGGTTCCTTAAAGATGGACTGTCCTATTTCTTTAAACTTCCCCGCCATCTTATCCTCTTTGGCCTTGGTGTATCGGCAGCTGTCTTTCTCTTCCTGATATGGCAGAAGCTGAGACGAAAAGAAAAACTGAGAGCCGGAGAGCTGATTTCCCTTGCAGCCCTGCTGCTTTATCTGGTCTTTTCTTTTATTGTTACTACCCTGGCCAGAACACCTGACAGCGTACGAAGATATGACCTTTCCTTTTCCTATACCTTGAGAGCAGCGCTGACAGGCAGCTGGTATTCCGCAGAGATGATGCTTTTTAATCTGCTGCTCCTGGCCCCCCTGGGATTTCTGACCCCTTTGATCCTGGATTACAGATGCACTTTCAGAGACATTCTTTTCCTGTCCCTTATGATGTCTCTTTCGATCGAGTGCACGCAGTTCCTGTTCCGACTGGGCCTTCTGGAAGGAGATGACCTGCTTCATAACTGTCTTGGGGCCCTGGCAGGATACCTTCTTGCCATCCAATTAAGGAAAGCAGTCTTTTTTTTCAGAGACTGGGGCAATACGAATGCAGAAAGGAGTCCAGGCGGCGCATAGGGCCATCAGGGAAGATTCATTGGAGGGACTTTGGCAGCAGTATACAGAAGATCGCGAAGCAGGGACGGCTAAAGCAGGCTTCCTGTTCATGATAATAAGAGACCTGCCTTCTCTGCAAACAGCAGCAAAGGCAGGTCTGTCCGGTTTTTCTGATTCCCCCTTCCGGCTTCCGGCTCCTACCGGAAGCAGCTGCGGATGATCTCGATGATCCTGTCCTGCTGCTCGGGCGTGATCTTATTGTCGCTGGGAAGGCAGAGGCCTCTGTCAAAAATATCGGCCCCGATATCTCTTACGCTGCCTGCGATATAGGCATTCGTTCTGGCCCGGCCGTTCCCCTGTGCGGTCACAAAGGGGTGCGTTCGGTAGATGGGCTGCAGGTGCATGGGCTTCCAGATGGGACGGCCTTCCGCGTTGCAGGCGGCGAGCGTTTCCAGGATCTGGGTGGGGCAGGATTTGCCGGGTTCTGCAAGGTAGAGTGCGTCCTTCTCTCCTCTTACCTGACGGCACATGGCATCCTGGTCGATCAGCAGGCAGGAGAGCCAGTAGTTGGGGGTGCCGGCGATGGGATTCATGGAAACCGGCAGATCTTTAAGGCCGTCTTTGTAGCGTTCATAAATGGCCTTTTTCTGAGCAATATGTTCGTCCAGGTGGAGCATATTGCCTCTGGCAATACCGGCTACGATATTGCTCATACGGTAATTGTAGCCGAGCTCCTCATGCTGATACCAGGGAGCGGCTTCTCTGGACTGGGTGGACCACTTCCTGACCTTTTCGGCGTCCTCTCTGGAATCCGTCAGGAACATGCCGCCGGAACTGCCGGTAACGATCTTGTTTCCGTTAAAGGAGACGGCATTGAAAGTGCCAAAGCTTCCGGCGGGCTTTCCGTTATAGGAGGCTCCCAGAGCCTCCGCTGCATCTTCTACGATCAGGGCTCCGTGACGTTCACAGATTTCCAGGATCTCGTCCATGCGGGCGGGAACGCCGTAGAGATGAGCCAGCACTACGATCTTTACATCCGGATATAATGCAAAAGCCTTTTCCAGGGCCTGGGGATCCATGTTCCAGGTCTGCGGCTCGGTATCGATAAATACGGGAACGCCGTCTTCATAGACAACGGGATTGACGGAAGCGTCGAAGGTCATATCCGAGCAGAAGACTCTCTGGCCCCGAAGAGCCTGTCCGGGGGCGGCGCCGGGATTGATTCTTTCGCCGGCCAGCTTAACGCACATGTGCAGGGCGGCGGTGCCGGAGGAGAGGGCGACGGCATAACGGACGCCGCAGATCCCGGCGGTCATTTCTTCAAGGGCATTGATGTTGGCTCCGACCGTGGAGACCCAGTTGGTCTGTATGGCTTCGTTTACGAACTGCATCTCTTCGCCGTGCATGGTGGGACTGGAGAGCCAGATTTTATTTTCAAAGGGTTTCATCAGAATAGTTCCTCCCTAGTGTATAAGGTTTGGCCTGTTACAATATAGCACCGGGCCGCAGGGTTTTCAAGCGGACCGGTGCCCCAGGGGGCGCCTTTCAGTCTCTGCGGAAGAGATCTCTGGTATAGACCTTTTGGGCAACATCGTCCAGTACCGGATCATAGCGGTTGGCGATGATGCAGCCGCACATCTTCTTGAATTTTTTCAGGTCGTTGACCACTTTTGATCCGAAGAAAGTGGTGCCGTTATCCAGAGCAGGTTCATAAATAATCACAGCAGCCCCCTTGGCCTTGATCCGTTTCATGACGCCCTGGATGGAGGACTGGCGGAAGTTGTCGGAGCCGGCCTTCATGGTCAGACGGTAGACGCCCACCACCACATCTTTCAGCCTTGTCTCTTCATCGAAAGAATAGGTGTCATTGCTGCCATAGGCCCCCGCGATCTCCAGGACTCTTTCTGCTATAAAGTCTTTTCTAGTCCGGTTGGATTCCACGATGGCCTGGATCAGGTTCTCGGGCACATCTCTGTAATTGGCCAGGAGCTGTTTGGTATCCTTGGGCAGGCAGTATCCGCCGTATCCGAAGGAAGGGTTATTATAAAAGTCTCCGACTCTGGGATCCAGGCAGACTCCTTTAATGATAGAAGCGGTATCGAGCTGCTTGATCTCCGCGTAGGTGTCCAGTTCGTTGAAATAGGAGACCCTGAGGGCCAGATAGGTGTTGACAAAAAGTTTGGTGGCTTCGGCTTCGGTGCATCCCATAAAGAGGGTCTCGACCGGATCCTTGACGGCTCCCTGCTGGAGAAGCGAGGCAAAGACACGGGCGGCCTTCTCTGTTGCTGCATCACATCCCACGATGATCCGGCTGGGATAGAGGTTATCATAGAGAGCCTTGGATTCACGCAGGAATTCCGGACTGAAAAGGATGTTTTCGGTACCGAAATTCTTTCGGACATGTTCCGTATAGCCTACGGGAACTGTGGATTTGATGACGATCACAGGCTTCTGTCCGCGTCCTTCGGAAGCATCCAGGACCAGCCGGATGACGCTTTCGACTGAGGAGCAGTCGAAGAAGTTGGTCTTGGGATCATAGTTGGTGGGAGCGGCGATGATGACATAATCGGCATCGACATAGGCGGCTTTTCCGTCCGTCGTGGCATGGAGATCCAGCTTTCTTGTACCGGCAGCGGCTTCGGAAAGATATTTCTCGATATAGGTATCCTGGATGGGAGAAATATAACGGTTTAATTTGTCCACTTTTTCAGGGAGGATATCGACCGCGGTCACATGGTTATGCTGGGAGAGAAGAACGGCCAGGGACAGTCCAACGTACCCGGTACCGGCTACGGCGATCCTGCAGGGGGGCACTGCCTGTCTGCCGGACAGTTCCTTTTTTTCATCGGTAAAGAGAGAAACAGGCTCGAAGCCCAGAACCTCGCCCAGCATTTCGAGCTGGTCTATAGTGGGCAGGTAGGTCTGGTTTTCAAGCCTGCCGATCATGGTCCGGTGCATGCGGACTCTGTCTGCCAGTTCCTGCTGGGAAAGGTGCAGGGCTCTGCGGGAAGCTTTTACCGTAGAAGCAAGAAGTTCTTTGGACAATCGTTTCATGATGAGATGCTCCTTTGGGATGATTCATGAGGGATTTCTTTATTGCGCGCCTTCCGGGAGCGGAAGGAACTTCATGTAGTATATAAAAGTTTTAATATCAAGTCAAACGATATGAATAAACTGGCGCAAAACGTCGGCTTTGATGTTTAAAACGGCATGACTGCTGGCTTCGAAAGGGGATAAGTATTTCGCAGACATTTCCGGTTCACAAAAAAAGTGTGTGGTATATTGAAAAGTGCGGCAAAACCGATTATGCTTTTATCAACTTTATGCTATATAGAATATTTGCCCTGCATCGCAGATTTTTTCTGCAGCAGAAAGGATTACATTTATATGAGAAAGATTATTCCCAACATACTGGCAGTGATTGCCGTTCTGAATCTGGTCTGGCTTTTTGTGTTCGATTATAAAGTCCCCTCCTTTGTATCGCCGAAGACAGGACTTGCAGAAGACGAAAGCGTTTCAGATGAAGAAATCGGGCAGCTTATTGCAGAAACAGAGGAAAAAGCGCCCGGGGAGACAGGACAGACTGCGGAGCAGGAAACGGATGCGGTCGAACCAGTGGGAGAAGATGGCCCTGTAACGGACGAAGCGGCAGCGTCTGAGCGGACCTGCCGGCCGAAGGAAGGAAATGCCCCCAATATCCGTTCCGGTCCCGGTTCGGACTATGATGTCATAGGGACGGCTGATTTTGAAGAGACTCTGATCGTGACGGGAGAAGAAGAGGATGGGTGGCTTCCGGTACGGACCAGCGACGGCACGGAAGGCTATGTTTTTGCGGATATGGTTGAACTGCAGGACTAAGAGGCCCGGTGCCGGTCTGCAACTGTCTGGAAAAGATCTTTCCGCTGCCGATCGGAAGAAGAGGGGCTGCTGCAGGTCGTGCGGAAGCCCCGGTTTTTATCAGGGCCGGATCACAGAAAAGTGATGCCGGACTTATTAAGGGAGGCTGCTGTTTATGGAAAAAAATTTAAAAAGGCTGCTGCTCACAGTTCTTGCGCTTTCTCTCTGTCTGTCCGGCTGCAGCTTCTCAGGAAAGAACCATGAAGCGCAGACGGAGAATGCTTCCGGCCAGGAAGAGGGAGAGCCGGAGATAGTATCGGCCGGTACAGACGACGTCGGGAACAGCGGAACGACGGATGAGGTAACTTCTGAAGGCGAGGCCGGCACAGACCGGGACGGAGAAAAGGATCTATCAGACGGACCCGGGAGGTCAGAAGAGGGGGATCAGGAGGAGAATATTGTTCAGAAACAGAAAAGAGATGAGGACCCGGTTTCTCCCGCCCGCCCTGCCGGAAAGAATAAGGAAGAACCCAAAGAACCCGACGCACCGGGAAAAACCGGAGAAAACAGAGAACCCGGAGAAGATATTTCAGAGACGAATGAGGCTATGGATGCGGAAGGGGAAGGCGATTACGACTTCTGACACCGCAGGGCTGTATAACAAGACCTTAGGTACGGCATAGGGATGGACATTTCGTTTTTTAGGAGCCTAGCAGTGCTGGTCCTTCCTGAACGGGGCGGGACTGGGATTTCTGCTTTTTACATTGCTCTTTTTCCATGAACTCTGAAATAAACTGCTTGCTATTTAAGGCAGGGAATATGATAATTTATTGACAGGTAAGGGAACGTTTTTGCGGAAAACAAAGCGGATGGCCAAAAGCTGCGAGCCATGGGGACCGAGAGTCTCCTGTCTGGGCCCGTGTTGATGGGCACTTACGGACATAGGCAGTCAGATAGGAGAACATTGGCAGGGCAGGTCCTGCCTGCTTTCGGGTCGGTTGCTGCAGAAGGGAACCTGAAAGGAGGAAACAATGAAAAAAGGAAGCAGGATACTGAGTCTGATCCTTGTACTGGTACTGACATTGGGCCTTATGCCGGCAGCTGCTATGGCGGATGAAGCTGAAAATGCAGGGCCCGAGCCCGTTTTTGAAGAGAATGGGATGACGGAGGAAACAGATTCCCCGGAAGTTTCTGCGCCTTCAGCGGAAGAAGAAGCAGGAGAACAGAACGAGGAAGACCAGAATGCGGCCGCGGATCTGCAGGAAGGTCATGCGGAAGCGGAGAGGCCGGAGGAAGAAGATTCGGAAGCTCCCGCGCAGGTGATTCCGGAAGCTGCAGAAAGCGAAGAATCCCTCACAGAATATGACGATACTGCTGAAAACATTCTCCAGGAGGGAGATCTTTTTAAAGCAGTAAAAAGAAAATCCAAAAGGGCTGCTGCCACTGAAGGTTCAGATTATTCTGTCTTGATGGACAGGTATTACGATACCGTATCAGGTTGGGACGGAGTTTCGGAAAATACTTTTATTTCACTTTCGGACCTTTCTTTAACACATGCTGATGTGAAAGAAGGACTGACCCGATTCATCAACACCCACCCGGAATTTTTCTATCTGAGCAATAATTTTTCCTACAGCGCGTATTCAGACGGAAGAATGGCAGGCGTCAGGGTACGGTTTTATACGAGATTCACACTTGATGATATCCGTGTTTTTCAGGCAGTCTCCGAAAGGATCCTCTCGGAGATATCCGGCAGCTGGTCCGTTGAACAGAAGGCGCTCTACCTTCATGACTATCTGGTGACCCATTGTGAATATGACCTGACTTACAGTAATTACAATGCCTATGATGCTCTCGTGACCGGAAGCTGCGTATGTCAGGGGTATTCCCTTGCCTATAAATATCTGCTGAACCAGTGCGGCATCGACTGCAGTGTGGTTACCAGTTCGGCCAAGAATCATGCCTGGAATCTGGCAACAATCGACGGCAGGAATTTTTATGTAGACTGTACATGGGACGATCCTGTCAGTACAAATTATACTACCTTCTACCAGGATTACTGTGCTCATGAAAACTTCCTCAGGAGCAGAGGCGGCATTGTTGAAACAGGACATGATACCACCGACTGGGTAGATGATTATGGAAACAATCTTTATTCCAACGATGCCACGTCTGCATACTATGATGGTGCCTGGTGGAGCGAATGCGTTTCAGCCATTCCTCACGTAGGAAGCGGATGGGCATATGTTTCACCGGAGAACTCAGGTGTATTTGTCCATGACTATTCAACGGGAACGGACAGGCAGCTTTTCGAAATGCCGGACAAATACTGGCCGGTATGGAATGACCCGACTCATCATTACACTGCCTGTTATGTTCATCTGGCAGCTTACGGACAGTATTTCTATGCTTCGTCCGCTAATAAGATTTACCGCTTTACTGCCGCGGATACGGAGCCGGTAGAGATCTGGTCTTTGACATCGGATCAGCTATCTCAGGGATATATTTACGGTATCCATACAGATGGAAATATCCTTTACTACAGGCTGTATACATCTTATGATTCCGGGAATTTTTCCGCAGAATACACATTGTCCATGGACGCACTGCCGGAAAGTTCCGGGACTGCAGTTATAAGAAAGGCCACGGCTTCTTTCCAGGGAAGGCTTCTTCTGAATTTCTATCTGATGTTATCAGACGAAGTGCTTGCAGACGGGGATGCCTATGTATCTATTACAGGAACGGATGTGGATCTGCAGCTCCCCGTTGCAGACGCGCTCAGCAGGGAAGAAGGCGGGGAGACTCTGCATATCTTCTCATGTCCTGTCTTTGCCTACGAGTTCAGGGATATATATAATCTGAAGCTTTATGATGGGAACGGCCAGATAGTGACGCTCACCAATCTGGACGGAACTCATGATTATACAGCGAGCGGCGTAGATTATTCACTGATGACATACTGCACCAAGATGCTGAACTCCTCTTCGGCTTCCTCTGAAATGAAAGCGCTGGCGCAGGCGGCCATTGACTACGGTAATGCGGCACAGATCTATTTTGATCACAATGCAGAGGGGCTGGCTGTCAGTGATGCGGTCACTGCAGTCACCGCAGATGATCTTGCCTCTTACAAGGGCAAATTTGAAGGGACTATGCCCCAGGGTGTGTCGGGAAGGACGCTGACGGCACTTTTTGAGTCCGATAATTCGCTTCGTATTTATTTTTCTTACAGAAGTGATGCAGATCCGGCATCTTATGCCTATGCTATTGACGGACAGAGTGCAGAGCTCAGGGAAAGGACATCGGCAGGCAGTCTGTACCGCTATCTGGAAGTCAGCAACGTTTCGGCAGATGCCCTGGGCGATGTTCACAGCCTCTCGGTAACGGGCGCTGACGGAACCGGCTATACCATTAAGGTTTCGGTATTGACCTATGCACGTTCTTCCATAGTGAACGGAACAGAGGCAAGGCAGAATCTGGGCAGGGCTCTGTACCTCTACAATCAGGCTGCCGTAGAAAAATTCAGATAAGAAGGAGATTCCTATGAAAGAACACTATGACAGAGCAGAGATCGAGATTATCGGATTAAATCCGGAGGAAGTCATTACAACTTCTGTTATAAATCCCGGGCCCGGTGAAGGCGAGGGAGACGATGATTTCTGAGCCGGGAATTGAAAAGGCATAAAAGGGTCCGTCAGAGGGGATGCTTTTCTTACAGGTTTGACATAATTAAAGCCCCTTCCGTGGTGCAGCCGGATTGTATTGCATACACTTAAGGGGCTGTTTTTTAAGGCTTCCCGGCGCTTTCCCGCTGTCATCCCGGGGAGTCTGTATGACATCTTTTGAGAAGGGAATGAAAGAATACTTGATGGATAGAATTGAATTCGGGGTCAGAATGGCAGGCATTCCTTTCAGGGTCCGGACAGAAAGCGAAAAAACAAGAGCTTTCTTTAATGATTTTCTGTATGTTCCGGCCCTGGGGGAAACAGTTCCTGTTCTGGAAGCCTCCGAAGAAGATCTGGCAAGGGCGGAAAAACAATATAAAAATACGCTGAGACAGAAGGGAGAAGCCGTTCCTGACAGGATCGGGAGGATATTTCTGGAACTGACGGCGGTTCATGAAAAGATGACCCTGGCCCTGCTTCCCCATAATGTTTTTCTCGTCCACGGATCGGCTTTGTGTATGGACGGCCGAGCTTATGTCTTTACAGCCCCTTCCGGCACCGGAAAGAGTACCCATGCGAGGCTCTGGAGGGAAGTATACGGAAACAGGGTCCGGATGATCAATGATGATAAGCCCTACATCCGATATGATGCGGCAGAAAGGACATTTCTTGTGTGCGGTTCTCCCTGGAGGGGAAAGCATGGCCTGGGAAGCAATATGGAGGCGCCTCTGGGAGGAATCTGTATTCTGCACCGGGCAGGGGAAAACAGTATGAAACGCATTCCTGCGGAAGAAGCCCTGCCAGAGCTTCTTCCGCAGATCTACCGTCCTTCCGGGAGGGAAGATATGGTCAGGACTCTGGCTTTCACGGGAAGCCTTCTGGATCAGATCCCTGTATATACCATGCGGTGCAATATGGAGCTTTCTGCAGCAAGGCTTTCATGCAGCGTCCTTACCGGGAGAGAACTATCCCGGCAGGATCTGCAGTCGTCTGATGCACTCTGTTTTACAGAGTAAATAAGCCCATATCTGGCGGATATCTACCATGATCGGGGAATCAGAAGGCTCCCGGAGCAGGAATGATATGAGAAATCAGGCCTGTTTTAGAAGATGCGGAAAGCGGAGATAATGCAGTGCCCCAAAAAGCGGCAAACAGTGGGGGGCGGAGTACCTGCCTTTCAGGTTCTTTCTTCTTGCATCAGCTGTTGAAAAGTATTAAGATATCTTAATATAATGTGCGGGTGGCAGTCTGCTGACGGTGAAAGAGTGCCGTAAAAATGCCGGAAGCCGCCTTCCGGTCAGGAATCTATGGATGCCGCGGCCCGAAAGCACATCCTTCATTATCAGGCTGTGCAAAAAAAGCGCATATGCGGAGGCAGATCTCCTATGGCGGAAGAAGACTGGATTTTCGCCGCTAAAGGTGGTTTTTATGATAGCCGTAAGAAAAAAGTTGCATAAATCATCCTGGATAATCAGTCCAAATATGCTTTAATTTTGTTATAATACATAAGATTTATGGAATAAAACGTATCGGACGCTTCTTTCAGCCGGGGCGGACCGTACGGAAGATGCGGCCGGCCGGGGAACCGGCTCTGCACTGAAAGCCGCAGCTTGTCAAAGGTATACAGCTATATGACAGATCAAAAAATATTAACGGATCTTCATTGTCATATCCTTCCGGGGATCGATGACGGGGCAAAAGATCCGGATATGTCCGGAGCTCTTCTGTTGTCGGAAAAGCAGCAGGGCGTTTCCCAGATCCTTTTTACGCCTCATTATTACGCGGACGAACAAAGCCCCGAGGATTTTATAAAAAGGCGGGGTGCTGCCCTGGAAAGAATGAAAGACACTATAGAGAGACTGGATCTGAATGTGTCCCTTGGGGCAGAGGTCCGCATGCAGGAAGAAATCGTCGGAATGGACCTTTCGCCCCTCAGGATGGGGGATACATCCTGTCTGCTTCTGGAATTTCCCTTCCTTTCCGGGACCTATCCCCTCTGGGGAGAGATGATCGTGGAGCAGCTCCTGTCCCAGGGGATCCGGCCTCTGTTTGCCCACATCGACCGCTATGATTTCTTTATGAACGATACGGAGAGACTTTCCCGCTTCCGGGATATGGGATGCCTTTTCCAGGTCAACGCCGATTCGGTACTGAGCCGGCGCAGGTCTCCCAGGGTCTTCGAAATGATGGAGGAAGGCTTTGTTCACGTACTGAGCTCTGACGCACACTCTTCCGAAAAGCGTCCCGTCAATTTAAGGGGTGCTCTGACCCGGGTAGAGGGAAAGCTTGGCCGGGGCATGGCGGAGTTTCTTGCGGATAATGCGGACGCTCTTTTTAAAGGGGAGGCGGTGGATCCTTTTAAAAAGCCACCGAGGAAAAGACTTTTCGGCATCTTTTAAGAAAGAGTCCTGTGTCCGGCACCTCCCTTCCGGGAGGCTTATTGTTTCTGAAATAATGCATTTTACAACATTATTTTAACTTTTTGATGCATACAGCTTAACGACACGGTTTCTGGTGATAGAATAGGAGTAACGTAATGCAGGTTGTTCTATGCCTGCCCGATCCGAGGGCACGCGACTTCTGTAAAAAAAGAATAGCGGAACTGGCAAGGATTGACCATGCGGATGTTGCGCTGGAGGTTTTGAATCTGAAAAGTCCTGACGGCCTTGCAGGCTGCATGAACAGATTGACCGGCGCGGATCTGATTGTTATGGGAATCGATGCTTCTTTCGACGGAATAGCCGCTGCCAAGATGCTGCGAAAGGCGGACGTCGGAGGGAATATTGTCTTTTTTACAAGAACAAAAAGCCGGGTGTTCGAAGCCTTTGACGTAAGCGCCCTTCATTATCTTGTGGACGGGGAGACCAGTCTTTCCAAGTTCGACGAGGTATTCCGCAGAGCAAAACGGCAGGCCGAGACCAGGACCCAGGCATCTATTGTGCTGAGCTGCGCTGGAGAGCAGAGAAAGCTTCCCATCAGCCAGATCTATTATTTTGAAGTCATTAACCGGATTGTAACAGTGCATTATGTCGGAGGGACTTTCGAATTCTATTCGACGCTTTCAAAAATAGAGGATACCCTGGCAAAGAGGGGCTTTGTCAGGATTCACAGGTCTTATCTGGTGGCGGAAAGATTTATTACAGGCATCTCGCACGGAGAAGTATCTCTTTCGAATGGAGCGGTGTTGCCGGTAGGCGGCCGCTATGCGGATAATATAAAGCTTTCATAGAAACCTTTTCCCCGTTTTAAGAAGCCCTTCAAAGCAGCTCTTTGCAGAAGGCCGCTGGACATGAACGGGTATGACGGATTTTGGAGTGTACTACAACCTATTTCACAGTGTAAAATAGTATTTATGCAGAACGAGTCAGTAAACAGACAAAAGTACAATTTACCCAGCAGAGCATGGAAACAGCCTGCGGCCGCATTCGGGAAGATGGCAGCCGCTGTACTTGTTTTTATACTCTGTTTCGTTATGGTCTTTTCGGTTCCGGCAAGTGCGGCGGAAAAAGGGCAGATCCACCATCTGGATACCCTGGATTACTGTATGCGGGCCGGCAATGTAACAGTGAACCTGAGTGAGCTGGACGGTCTTGACAACAGCGGCAGGCAGGCCCTGGTGGAAAGCACTTCCGGCTATGCTTTTTATAAATGGAAACTCTTATGGCGGGAATGGGGAGATGCCGTGACGGCTTCCGGCGATTTTTCGGGAGTGGACTGGACCAGAGAAGGCTCTTATATCATAACAGTGAACCTGCCGTCTTTAACGCCGGGCGTCGTATCCGTGATTTCTTACACTCTGACCATTATTGATGATTTGCCGGCGGAGCCTGACCCCGAACCGGAACCTGTGTCTCCGACTTTTTACAGAATAACCATATGCTATCTGGATGAGAAAAGCGGCCTTTCCGTCAAAGAGGATTACGTCAGTGAGGAGATGGAAGAGGGAAGCCGATTCATGATTGAGGAGGAACTTCTGCTTCCGCCGGAAGGCTGTGAGCTTGTCGAAATTTTGGGAGACACACAGGGAATTATCAGTAAAGACAGTGAAATACTTGTAATATGCAGGAAGCAGGAAGCGGTCCCCGTAGTTCCGGAGGATCCCGAACCGGTTGATCCTGAACCGATTGATCCCGAACCGGAGGAACCTGGGCCGGAAGAACCCGGGCCGGCAGAGCCGGGACCCGCGGGTCCGGAGCCCGGAGAAACGGAAGGCCCGGATCCCGGGGAGCAGGAAGGGCAAAAACCGGAGGAGGATTCCCAAAAGGCCGATAAACCTTCCAGAACTGCCGGAAGCGGTTCCAAAACCGGCAGGGGAAATCATTCCGGAAACCATTCCGGATCTGCGGCTGCCGGAAAGTCAGGCACCAGCGACAGAACGGCCGCTTCTGAAAAGGCACCTGCAGCGGCAGAGGAGGCTGCTCCTGCCGCTGCTGAGCAGGAGGAAGCGGCTCCTCAAAGTGAGGAAGCCCAGCCTGCGGAGGATCTTCCTTTAGAGGAGGCTCCGGAGGAAGTAAAGACTGACACTGCCCTTGCGGAGCCTGAAAAAAACAGTGACGCGTCTTCTTTGGGCGGCGCCGTGCTTCCCCAGGCAGATCAGCCGAAAGAGAAGTATCCTTTGTGGAGCATTGCCCTGGGCACGGCCGAAGGCGGTGTGCTGGCAGTTCTGGGAGCCATGATCCTTTCGGATCTGAAAGTGATCCGGTGGCTTGAAAAAAAGAAGAAAAGGTAAAGGGATATGTCTGCATATTTGATTCCTGTCATACTGGCCCTGCTGATCGTCCTGTTTCTGTTTATACTGAGGTATACAAGAAAAAGACTGGAAGAAATGGACGGTCTTGGAAAGGTCACGGAACCCGGCGAGGATGATGATGTAATAGGGACTTTCGGAAACTGAATAAGTAAAAATGGAAAAGACGCACCCGGCAGTGCGTCTTTTTGGCAAAATCCCAAATCAGGATAGAAGTGATGGTTTTTCCCTCCTCTATCAAAGCTATAGTGAATTCGCCTTTTCAGCCTCATGAATTGGATGAACTCTATATTGAAAATTCGCTGAAAAACCCGTTACACTTTTATTACAATTGACGCATTACCGTGATGTAATTGATTGCAATTAAATTTAGAAATGCGTATATAATCTCAAGTTTTGAAGCAAAATGGCGCAAACCCCAGCATTTATCAGGGTTTGCGCCATTCTTTCTGTCAAAAGCCTACCTGGAACTGGAAGTCAGGGGTTTTGTCCAGGCACCTCCGATGTCCGGGAACGGTGCCTGGATGGATCGTTCAAGTGACTTCCGAAAATACGGAACACGCCCGGGAAGTTACGGCTGTTAAAGTACACCGACTTCCGCTTTCCCGGAACAGGAGCTGCAGGTTATGTTCATACCAGGCGCAGCATCGGAGGACGGTGGGCATCACAGAAGGGGCAACCGGAGCCGTTCGTGCGGCTGTATACCGGTGCGTACCAGTGGTGGGACGGG
>OCTX012163442.1_pt1 | contig 25464 bp, 22 predicted proteins | sample 1539691 | NCBI WGS metagenome assembly OCTX01 (sample SAMN02144231, study PRJEB22623) | gut metagenome | biome: sheep rumen | host: Ovis aries | place: New Zealand
TGGACATAGCAGCTTCGCCCGCCGTCGTTCAGGTGACATTTGTCAAGATGTACATGGCAGTCCACAAACCCGGGGATTACGACATTCCCATATTGTTCGATGATTTCCGCGCCTTCCGCCTGCAGATCATGGCCAATGGCTTTGATCCGGTCACCGGATACCAGAATATCACACAGCGCGCCCTTCACAAGTGCGTTACGGATCAGAAGCTCTGCCATGATCAGTCCTCAACACGCACGATGGCGTTGACCAGATTGGCGCCGTGCGGCCCCTGGTGCTCATAGCCGGCAGAGGCGAGGATCATGGTGTCGCCAATCATGGCACCGACGATGGCGTTGATAACAGCCTTTGCAAACACGCCCTGAAAACTCTGCAGATAGTCGGACTTCATTGTCGTGCGACGGCCGCGGATCGAACCTTCGGCGTCGGCCCCGGCGTTGATGAGAACGGTCGCGATACGTGCGCGCTCTTCTTCCGGAATCACTTCGTCAAATTTCAGCCCGGCGGAGCGGAAAGCGGCCTTGGCACCGTCCACATCCAGGGTGTCCTTCATGACGCCGCTGCCCATATGCAGCTTGCTTACAGAGTCGGCGGAGTTGCCAAGCACCAGGATCTTGCATGCGACCTGCTCATTTCCTGCAGAAGTGGTAGCGACATTGGAGTAGAGGCTCCAGTCCCTGCAGATAACATCGTCACGAACGTCTTCGTCGCGGATCTCGCCCAGTGCAAGCGCAACGCCCAGCGCGCTCGCGCCCTTCGCCTTCGAGCTGCATTCTACAGCGTTATCGCTCACGCAGCGCTTGCCGCGGGAGGCGGCATCGGCCAAACGGGCTCCCGTCATGGCCGGGCATTTGACAGACACGCAGTGCACGTCGCGCACATCATCGATCCCCGCGTCAGCCATGGCCTTGCGCACGCCTTCCGCAACCAGGCGAATCTGCGCCGCTGTCCCGTATTCCTCGGGCAGGAGGACACGTGTGACGTTGACACCGATGGTGAAACGCTTTTCGGTTTTTGCGGGAGCTTCGACCTCGCGGCGGGTGAAAACGTTGTAATGCGGGCTCATCAGACCGCCTGTCAGTCCAATCATGAGCATAGGGATACGGGCAGCAACTTCCTGACGGCTGATGCCCATCTTTTCGGAAAGCATGATCTCAAAGCTCTGCATCGCGTAGCCGCGGGAATAAGCGTCGCCCTCGGTCTGCGCCTTGATCGCGACGATCTCGAAGGGGTTTACAGTCCCGTTGTCAATGAGCTTGGCTAGTTCAGAAACGTCGTCGGGACCTGCCATGGGGAGACGGTAAACAAAACAATCTTTCATGTTGACTCTCCTTTTATATGATTTTTTCTTTACTGATCGCTGAGATCCAGACCGGCAACTTCACTGCCGTAGCAGAGAAGTGCTTTGGTAAAGAGCTCGATCGGCGCACGGGAAATACCTGCACCGATCATGCCGACACCAGGTTCCTTGCTGACAATCGCTGTGTTGATCACGGGTGTGATGCCGGTGGAAACTACGCGGGCGATATCGATTCCGATAGGCGAGCCGCGGAAGTCGAGGTTGGGGATAGTATACTGTTCGCTCTCTCCATGGGTGATCTCATACATATCCGCCGTAAAGCCCAGCGCATCCTTATAGGTGCCGGCCCCGAGAAAACGCACGATGGCGGGCGCTGCCGCAATGGTCATTCCACCGACGCCGCCGGTCTCCATAATTGCGCTGTCACCGATGTCCCGATTTGCATCAGCCTCGCTGTAGCCTGAAAAATACAGGCCCTTCACGGCGGCTGCGGGAGCTGTGAACCAACGGTCACCGAGGCTGCTGACGCGGATTCCGATCTCCACACCGTTGCGGGCCATGGCCGTGACGATGGTGGAGAAGGGGATCCCGTGCGCCGCGTCGGCCGCGGACTTGTTGGCGGCCATAGCGAAGTTAAGGAAAAACTGATCGTTATTCGTGGTGATAAACCGGATCACATCCCGCAGCACCGAAAGATCTTCGCAGCTTGACGCAAGACCGGGAAGGATCGTTTTGATGAAGAGATTCGTTGAAGCGGCGTTGCGCATATGCAGCTCGTCGCCCATGTTGAGTGATTGGGCGATGACGGCCTTGAGATTGACGCCGCCGCACTCCTGTACGAAATTCTTCATTACAGGCCCGAGCGTATCTTCGATCCAGTGCAGGCGCTTCACCGTGCCGTCGTCGTAAGCGCCGAAACGGATCACATTGCCTGCGCCCTCATTGAAAGTGCTGTAAGCGAAGTTGCCGTTTTCACGGTTCTCCACACAAATGAGCGGCATGGACCAAGTAGTCACGCCCGTCATCGGGCCGACAGCACCGTGGTGATGGCAGGGCTCAAAGCGGATCTTTCCGGAAGCTGCCAGCGCTTCGGCTTCGCCGTTGTCGGCAGCAAGCCCCTCGTATTTCAGAGCCGCGATCACGGCACCACGCATAGGACCGCACATCCTGTCCCAGGTGATGGGGGGACCGGCGTGCAGCACGGTATACCGATCGATGCCGAGAGCCTCGTGTGCACTCTTGACATCGACCCAGAAGGGCATGGCATTTTTTAACTTTGCGACTGCCAGATCGTTGGCTTCCTTGACGATTTGTTTCATTTCACACCTCCAGCCATTCGAGCACCTTCAACAGTCTCGGATCGCCGCCGGAGGGCGGCTTCCATTCGACCTGCACGCAAGGCGTGCCCTGCTCGACAGCGGCATCGCAGAAGATCTCCAGACCGAGGTTGACGCAGCGAAGATCCTCGGTAAACAGTTTGTTCAATCCGTTCATGCGTTCCTCCCGGCTTTGAGCCTTGTCAGAATCGCGGCGGCCATCTTGGCAGACTGTGCGTTACAGTCAGCTACCAGGATACCGGCGCGGCGAAGTTTTTCTTCCTGGGCGGCGCGATCCTGGAAATCGGCATAGGTTCCGCAGCAGGAAGCGATGTAGGTGATATGCCGCCCCTCGGCAAGCACACGAGCTTCCTCGACCGCAGCGGCGAGAGCGCCGGCAGGATCAGGGTTGGAGCCGTAGCCCAGAACGCAGTCGAGCACGACGACGGCGACGCTTGGATCGAGCGCTTCCTTCTTGATGCGGGCCACGCGCTGTCTGGTGTCGATCATGGGGTGGGGCATGCCGTCGGTAAAATAATCCTCACCCATGTCGATGAAGGTGTTTTCCACAGAGCTTTCAGGGTCAAGCAAACAATAATCGCCGGTAGTGATGTTAGAATAAACGGGCCCGACGATCTTCTCGGCAAGCAAAATGCCCTCGTAACAGAGACTGCCGCCGGAATACAGACCACGGACATAGCGCTGCTGCGGTGTATAGCGGGCGATCTCAGCGTCGGCCAGAGCATCATAGCGGTGTGGGTCGTCGTCCGGAAAGCTCACGCCGTCACAGAGGCTGACCAACATTTTCGCACAATCTTCCATCGTGTCAGCAAAGCCGATGCCGCTGCCGCGTACCATATCGCGGTTACCGCCGAGGAAACAGGCGACGACGGGCTTTGTAAAGGTCTTGGTTAAAGCAATAATTTTTCGCAGTACGTCGTCGGCGGGCGGTTTGGAAACGATACCGATCACTTTTGTCATAGGGTCTTCGTTGAGCGCTTTGAGCTCCATAAGCAGCATGCGCCCGCCGACCTCTTCCTTGACATCGCGGCCGCCTGTGCCGAGCGCCTGCGCGATCCCGCCGCCGAGACGGTCAATGATGACGCAGACCTCCTGCAGACCGGTGCCGGAAGGAGCCGCGAGGCTTATCCTGCCGCGTCTGACCTTGTTGGCAAAACCGAAGGCCGTGCCGTTTAACCAGGTCGTTCCGCAGTCCGGACCCATGAGAAGCAGCTCATGCTCGACGGCATAATCTTTCAGGCGGATTTCATCTTCGATCGAGACATTGTCGCTGAAAAGCAGCACATGCAAACCGCGACGCATAGCCCGCATGGCTTCGGCCGCGGCATACTTGCCCGGCACGGATACGATCGCGAAATTTGCTCCGCCGGCTTGACGGATCGCGGAATCCAGACTTCGCGCTTTCTGCACGAGCGCTCCCTCGTCTGCGGGCTTGTCCTCGCCGGAACTGCTGAGCTGTTTTTCCAACTCGGAAAGGGCCTCGGCAACAGCCTCGTCGCTCTCAGCCAGAATCCCGATGATCATGTCGTTCGGCCCGGCTTCTGAAGCGCCCTCCGGCGAGAGGATCCCGGCTTTTTGCATAAGATCCTTGTTATGAGCCGTACCCATCATGACAGAAGCGTTTTTTACGCCATTGGCAGCGGAAAGCGCGCCGGAAAACAGCATGAGTGTGATGGAATCGTAATAGGTGTCTTTTCTGACCTCGTGATAGTAAACCAAATCGACCACTCCCACTTTTGAATTTACAACTTATTTTTTCATTTTTCCTATGAAAAACACACTGACGAGCTGCACGAATCTGGGCTGTTACACTATGCATCGTGCACAATTGCGGGCATAAGAAACAGAAACAGGAGCGTAATGCCCTGTTCAGATTGTTGCAGAGGAAAGAGCGGAATTGGTTATTCGTAACAATGACTGACTTCGCAGGTCATGCTATACTGTCCTTACGATAGCATACATGTCGGGAGCGTGGAATACGAAAGATGAAAAAAATCATATCCTGTTCGACCTTTGCACGCGCCCTGCTGCGCGAAGGCAAGGATGGCTGCATTCATTCGGTCTATCGTAAGACCGCCAATATCCGCCTCGGCGAGACGCTGCTCTCGCTCCAGACGCGAGGAACGCCATCCTCGCCTTTAACGCTGGAAACCGAGCTCACCGGCAAGGAATTTGCAGCGCTTGAACTGAAGCGCGGGATGGAGGTCAGCTTCAGTGAAAACGGTTTTTATCTCAACGGCGAGTATTATGATCTGAATTTCGTCGAACTGTGGGACGCCGATTTACAAAGGACGGGCCTCGTCATGGCTGATCAGGTCGCGCAATGCCTTAGGCTAGCCGCCGGACAAGGCGGCTTTGCCGATCTTGCTTTGCCTGGAGGTCAGCGTTGGCGTGCTTCGTCCTGTGCCTGTGAAGCAGAGGAGATCCTGAACCGAAGCGAGGAACTGCTCCATTCAGGAGACCATGCGGCCACTGCGCAAACATTGAGCGAGCTAGTCGGGCTGGGGGAAGGGCTGACTCCATCGGGCGACGATTTCCTGTGCGGCCTGCTGGCCGCCACATGGATGGGACGAGACGCCAAAGGCGGCGATCTTCGTACGCTTCTTGACGAAGCCCTGCGAGGGAAGCTGAACGAGACCAACGACATCAGCGCCGCTTTTCTTGACTGTGCGCTGCGGGGGCAGTTCAGCCGGCCGGTAACGGAGCTTTCCCGCATGAGCCCGAGCATGGCCGCGGCGAGCTTTCGCGCGATCGGTCACAGCTCCGGGGTTGACACGCTCAATGGGATACTCTATGGCCTGTCGCTGCTGGAAGGGGAAAAGAGCGCGTAAGTAATCAAGCAAAAGCGACGTTAGGAATGCGGTGCATCTTGCCGTTCCAATATATGAAAAAAGCCGCCCGGAAGCGGCTTTTTTCACGCATAGAATTATTCTTGCTAACTAAGGGGCTGTGAAGTCATGGCGATTATTCCCCGTCATTTCTTCACAGCCTCTTTTTGCGCCTGGCTTTCAGTCCTGATAACCGAGCTTACGGCAATAGGCCAGCACGGCCTTTTGGAAGCAGGCAAGCGGCGGATGCACGGTGCCCGCCCCGATCTGGCCGAACCCAGCGATCTTGTGAGCGATACCCGTGTTGATGACAGGCGTGATTTCTTTCTCTACGACCTTGCGTGAATCGATACCCAGGCAGATACCCTGGAAGTTCCACGTTGGGACGGGGAAGTTCGGGTTGCGTGAAATAACGATCTCCATCATCTCATTGCTGGTGCGCAGCGCATCTTCATAACCGCCGGCGCCGACAAAGCGCGTGACGGCAGGTGCGGCGATCATGGCCATTCCGCCGACGCCGAAAGTCTCTGTGATGGCGCTGTCACCGAGGTCGGGGCTGGCGTCTTCTCCGCTATAGCCGGTGAAATACAGACCGGAAGGCGTGTTGACCGGAGCGGTGAACCACTCGTCACCCATACCGCTGATGCGAATGCCGAAGTTTTCCCCGTTGCGGCACATCGCGGTGACCACAGTACCGTATTCGATTGTGCGCGCGTCGTCCATTACGGCCTTGCCGCAGGCCATCATAATGTTGAGGAAGAACTGATCGGTTACGGCGAGAAAGCGGATAACATCGTGCTTCAGCTTCTCATCGATCGGAAGACGCACAATACGCGGAGAGAGCTCCTTGAGGAAGAGAAGGGAGGCCGCAATGTTGCGCTGATGGAACTCATCGCCCATGGAGACGGCCTTGGCGATCAAAGGATTGAGCGCCAGGGGTCCGTCGCCGTCGTTGAGCGCCTGATCCAGCACGGGACCGAGCACATCGCGCATCCAACACAAGCGATCCACCACGTCCTGGGAATAGGCGCCGAAGCGCAGGACCTTGCCGATGCCTTCGTTCATGGTGCAGAAGGCGGTGTTGCCGCCGGTTTCGTTTTCCACGACGAGCAGCGGCATGTGCGGCGAGGTGATGCCGCCCATCGGGCCTACGGCGCGTACGCTGTGGCAGGGCTGGAAGCGCACCTCTCCGCCGGCCAGGAGCCTGCGGGCTTCCGCTTCGTCCTTCGCCCAGCCTTCAAAGAGCGCGGCGCCTATGCAGGAGCCCTTCATCGGATCAGTCATGTTTTCCCAGCGGATCGGAGGACCTGCGTGCAGCAGCAGTTTTCCTTCGCACATTTCGGGGATCAGCTCAAGCGCGGGACGCACGCCCTTCAGAACCGGGGCAGAGGCGACAACCTTGCCGATTACCGCACGGTTGGCGCTGTCGACGTCGGTATAGGGCGCAGCGGATGGGAAGCGATATTCCCGCAGGAAGCGGAGCGCCTTCAAAAGCTCCAGATCACCGCCGGCGGGAGGCGCCCAGTCAAACTGAGCCACGCGGCAGCCAAATTCCTCGGCGACCTCGGCAAAGCTGCGCAGTCCCACATTAATGATCCGCGGCTTCTCCGTAAGCATGCGAAGGATGGCGGGACTTGCGGAAACGGGCGACGCCTCGACAGATTTGCGGGGCAGAATGGGCTTCTCGGGGAACGGCAGCTCGTGACCGATGATGTGGATGGCGGTAGCCACGGCAATCATATTCGTCTCACAGACGATCACGCCGCCGTCGCGCAGCAGGGCGACCTGACGATCGTAATCCTGGAAGTCGCGGCGCGTTCCGCAGACCGTAGCTACAAAGAAGAGCTTCCGCCCCTCAGCCGCGGCACGGTTCTGAAGGTCGCGAATGGCGGGAAGGAGAGCGCCGCCCATATCGGGATGCGAGCCGTAGCCGAGCACGATATCCAGCAGGATGACGCCGGTGCGCTCATCGTCCATTGCCTCGCTCATGCATTCGATCCGACGACCGGGATCGATCATGGGGTGAGGACGGCCGCAGGTATACACGTCGTCGCCGAGGTCGACGACCACATGTCCGTCGTGACGGAGCATAAAGCCCTCTTCCTTCTCGGGCGGCAGGTCGATCGCCAGCGCATCCTTGATGAGCATGGCCGCCTCCCCGGCGAGCGTGCCGCCGGAATAGTAGGCGTGTATGGTCTTGTGTTCGTCACTGCGGAAGAAATCGCCCTCCGGCATGGTCGGGACGAATCGAGCCGGCTTTTCGCCTCGCAGAAGACTGACGGCGATACGGGCAGCCTCGTCGAGCGTATAGGCGTGGTAGCAGCCCTCCTCATGGCTTTCGGGACGTTCACCGAGGAAAAGAGTGACAACCGGCTTGCGGCATCGAGCCAGACGCGCCATGACAAGATCGCGAATCTCATGGGCAGGCGGCTTGGAAAGAACAATCAGAACGCTGGTGGCTTCGTCAAGCTCCATGGCGTCGATACAGTCAAGCATGGTGATTCCGCCGACCTCACAGCTCAGGTCGCGCCCGCCGACGCCAATGGCGTTGGTAACGCCAGCACCGAGGCGGTCAATGATCGTGGTGAGCTCCTGAATGCCGGTGCCGGAGGCGCCGACGATGCCGATCCCGCCGGGAGCGGTGTTGTTGGTGAAGGCTATAGGCACGCCGCACAGAATGCCGGTGCCGCAGTCCGGACCCATGACGCACAGGCCCTTTTCGTGGGCCTTGCGTTTGAGACGTGCCTCGTCTTCTATTGTAACGTTGTCGCTGAACATAAAAACGTTCAACCCTTCGTCAAGAGCACGGTCGGCCTCAAGAGCGGCATAGCTGCCGGGGATCGAAATCACGGCAAGATCGGCATCGGGAAGAGCGTTCTGAGCCGCTTCCCAGGAACGAACGCCGGCGATCGTCTCAGAAGCGGCGGCGCTGACGGCCTGGTTATTGAAAAAGTCTTCCACGGCCTGCTCCAACTGCGCAAGACGGGATTCGTCGTCAACGTCGGCCACGATGGCCATATCGTTGGCGCCGGCGGTTTCCAGCTCCGGAGTAAGGAGTCCGCTCTGAGCAAACACACCCTTGTTGGCGTCCGTAGCCATCATAATCGAAACACGGTTGACGCCTTCGGCGGACGAAAGGCTCCCGGTAAGCAGCATGAGCGTAACGGAGTCCTGATAAGTCCCTTTTTTTATTATAGTGCGCAGCATAAAAAAACCTCCATCTTCACAAAACGAATACAGGCACGCAAAATAAAGACGGCAGAACCGTCGTTTTGTGTTATTGTAAAGGCAGAGACCCGGTTTTCTGAACGGGGCAATCATACAAAAAGCGTAAAAATACATTGGGCACTGTGTACAAAGAGAATTCGTGCGTTTGGCATTAATGCTGCGGCTGTTTGTGCAGAAAACACGGGCAAAGAAAAAGAAAGAAAATCCTAATATAACCGCAGAACAAAGACAATTGTACACTGCGCACAGACAGAAACCGGTTTTTTTGTGCAAAGTGTTTTTCCCTTTTTCCTGAATCCGTGTAAGATAAATCACAAGCAGAGAAGCGCAGTCCGGAATGCGCTCCGCGCGGAAAGCAGCAAAGGAGGAATGAGGTTGAAAAAAGTATCGGCAGCGGATGTGATCCATGTCTGGGACAAGGATACGCCGCCGGTCCTGCATGTGGCCGACGGTGAAACGGTCGTTTTCGAAACGGCGAAACCAGGGATCCCGGATGAGACCTTTACCCGCGACTACAGCGTTGTGCCTTATCCCAAAAGGGTGCTGAGCATTACCGGCCCGGTCTTCGTGGACGGCGCCGAGCCCGGAGACGTGCTTAAGCTGGAAATTTGCAGCATTGAGCTCGACAGTTGGGGCAAGATGTGGATGGGACAGTGGATGGGCATCCTGATGAACGAAGTCGACCACTGCTATATGAAGAAAGTGGCAGTGGATGAAAACGGCGTTCAATTCAGCAATAAGCTTCGTCTGCCCCTCAGACCCATGATCGGCACCATCGGCGTCGCACCGGCGGGGGAACCTGTGAACTGCGTGCTCCCAGGCGACTTCGGCGGCAACATGGATAATCTTAATATTTGTGCGGGCAGCACAGTCTATCTTCCGGTCGCCGTTCCAGGAGCACTTCTTGCCGTTGGCGATGTTCATGCGGCGATGGGTTACGGAGAGGTGCTCGGTACCGGCGTGGAAATTGGCAGCAATGTTACGTTGCGCGTTGAACTGCTCAAAGGGATGTCGTTGGATTACCCTGTTGTCGAGACCAAGACCTCGTATGAGCTGACGGCCTCCGGCGAGGATATGGCTGAAAACTGCAGAGAAGTCACCCGCAGAGCAATACGCTTTGTACAGCAGCGTACAGGACTGAGCTTTGATGAAGCCTATGCTCTGGTTGGTCAGACCTCTGATTTGAAGATTCTGCAGGTCGTTAATTACTCATCTTCTATCGCTATGGAAATCCCGAAAACAGTGCTTTAACCATCTTAGAGAAAAGAGAAAAGGAGAGAAAGATCATGCAATACGGATTAATCAACGGACCGTGGTCCGGTATTCCCAACCTTATCATTACAATCGTACTCGGCCTGATCGTGATTATCATTGGAGCTATTCTTGCCGATAAGATGGGCAAAAAGTATGCGCCGTTCATCATGGTCGGCCTGATGGCAGGCCTGCAGATCATGGTGTCCTTCACATCTTCCAAGGACTGTACCTTGACGATCGCCGGACAGGAATTTTACATCATTGCAGGCTCCTTGATGTATCCGATTCTCGCTTGCGGCGAAGACTTCATCAATGAGTTCTACGGCAAAGATATCGCAAAATCTTCTGTTACTTGCCAGTTTATCGTGCGTGCGCTCTCCACGCTCTATCTGATCTGGCTCATGTTCCTGCCTTGCCCCGCCGCCAACACCGAGAACTATGAGATGTTCTCCAAGCTGATGGGCATCGTTCCTCGTGTGGCCATCTCCAGCATCATCGCCACCTACATCGGCGGCCTCTTGAATGTCAATGTCTTTGCCAAAATCAAGGGCAAGACCGGCGACAAGGCTCTGTGGCTCCGTACACTGGTGTCTACGATCGTTGGCCTGTTCGCAAACGCTATCATTTTCACGATCCTGGCTTTCGCGGGCCTGAAGCCCATCAATGTCATGATCCAGATGGTGCTCATCTCCGTCGTCGTTCGTGCGGTTACCGGTGTCGTCGAGCTCGCCTTCCTGTACTTCATGACCTTCCTGCGCAATAAGGGCGTGATTCTGAAGGACGCCGAGCCCATCACCATCGTTCCTTCTTGCATCCAGAAGAAAGAAAACGCTTGATTTCTTCTTGAACGAAGCAAAAAGATTTCTTCACAGCAAAAGCAGCCGTTTTTTGGAACGGCTGCTTTTTTGTGCACTGTGCACAGAGAGCGATATATAAAATCAGTGCGCCGCCCGGTGGCGCCGCGCCGCTGAAGCAGGTATACTAACTATAAATAATGTTTGCCAATGCGCTGAACACATAGAAGAATGAGAGGACTCCGCTATGACTGTACCGACTGATCTTCTGCATTGGATCCTGGCCTTTCTGCCGATCCTGGTGCTGCTTGTACTGATGATCCGCTTCCGTTGGCGTGCCACCGAAGCGGCTCCTGTGGGCGTGTTGACCGCGGCGATGATCGCTGTGACCGCATTTCGCGCCAATATCCCGCTGCTCGCAACCGAGAGCGTCAAGGGGATCTGGAGCGCGCTGGTCGTGCTTATCGTGATCTGGCCCGCGATCCTCCTGTATGAGGTTTCCAATGAAGCCGACGCTTTTTCCGTGATCCGCGCGGGCGTGCGTCGTCTCCTGCCCAATGAGCTGCTTCGCATCCTTGGGATCGGGCTGTGCTTCGTGGGCTTTCTCATCGGCATCACGGGGTTTGGCGTTCCCGTTGCCGTCGGCGCTCCGCTCCTGGTAGGGATCGGTATGCATCCGCTTTATGCGGTCGTTGTGTCGCTGATCGGTGAAGCTTGGGGAAGCACCTTCGGCACACTGGCCGTTGCCTGGGACGCCATGCGCCTCGCAGCCGGACTCGACGCAGACCCGGCGCTGCTTCGTCAGACGGCGCTTTGGGCGGGAGCATTGATCTGGCTGTGGAATCTCATCGTCGGCCTCGCCATGTGCTGGCTATACGGCCGGGGCAGGGGAATCAAAAAGGGCCTGCCGGCTGTTGCCGTGATCTCGCTTGTCCAGGGCGGCGGCCAACTCCTTTTCGGGCAGATCAACCAGACGATCGCCTGCTTTCTGCCGACCTGCCTCTCTCTTGTTGCGGTCGTGCTGCTGGGAAAAACGAGTCTCTATCGGGAAGAATGGAGACTGGAGGAAAGCCCGATCATGGATCGCAGCCGCATGGAAACTCACGAGGAGAGCAGCGGAAACGGTATGAGCTTTGTGCAGGCCTTTCTGCCTTATCTGGTGCTGACCGCCATTACGCTAATCATTCTGCTCATCCCGCCCGTTAAATCCTTCCTCGGACGCTGGACGCTTGGTTTTGCTCTGCCGGAGACCTCGACCGGATACGGGTATATCAACGCCGCTTCCGAAAAATATTCACCCATCGCGCCCCTGACACACGCAAGCCTCTTCCTCCTGATCTCGTCGCTTACCGGCCTGTGGTATTATCGCAGGAAAGGGTGGATCCGCCGCGGAAACTATCGGAAAGTGTTGCTGCGCTCTGTCAGCAAAACGGCTCCCTCCGGCTTCTCGGTCATCGGTTTTCTGATTATGTCGCGTATTATGAGCGGCTCCGGGCAGACGGCGGTTCTGGCCGCCGGTATGGCATCGGCACTCGGCGGTTTTTATGCGGCCCTGGCTCCGATGGTCGGATTGATCGGCGCTTTTATGACCAGCAGCAATATGGCGTCAAACATCTTGTTTTCTGAATTTCAGCTCACCACGGCGCGGCTGCTCGGCGTCAACATTCCGGCTATCCTCGGTGCGCAGACGGCGGGCGGCGCGATCGGTACGGCGACCTGTCCGGGCAACATCATCCTGGGCTGCACCACGGCCGGGATCGGCGGCTCGGAAGGCGACGTGCTGAAGAAGACACTGCCGCTGAGTCTGGCTGCGGCGGCCTTGCTTGGCCTCGTCGTTCTCGCAGCGACGGCTTTGTAAACTGTTGAGGAGACTATCATGAAAAAACAATCTTTCTTCGTCACCCGGGAAGGGGAGATCAGCCTTTGCGTTCTCACGGTGCTGGCATCGGTCCCGGTCATTGTCCTGGGCTCACAGGCGCAGAGCCTTGCCGCTCAGGTCATAGGTCTGCTTATGATCGGCGCGGGGATGGCTTTCCCGCCGTTGAGGACATATCTCTTCAAGACCCGTTAAGTGTAAGTATAATTGTGCATCCTGCCCAGTGCTTTAACAGATTCTTTTTGCATGATGACATTTGGATTTTAAAACGTAATTGATATAATCCAAACAGGTGCTGATGTGATGAACATCAAAAAAAGAAATTTGTTGAAGGAGAAAAAAAGATGAAAAAGAGCATTGCCCTGATTCTCAGCCTTCTGCTCGTCGTCGGCATGCTGGCAGCCTGCGGCAGTCAGCAATCCGCAGCGCCGGCTCAGAGCGCCGAGGCTCCTGCGGAAAGCGCGGATACGCCTGCACAGTCCGGCAATAGCGCTGCAAAAATCACCATCAAGCTGGCGCACGCCATGATGGAAAGCACGCCCCAGCACAAGGGTGCGCTTGAATTCAAGCGCCTTGTGGAAGAGAAGACCAACGGTCAGGTCGAAGTCGTGATCTACCCCGCCGGCCAGATGGGCACCGATACCGAGGTCGCCGAAATGCTGCAGACCGACGCGGTCGACGCCGCGATCATCCCCACTGCGAAGCTCTCCGGCTTCTATGCGCCTCTGCAGGTGATCGACCTGCCCTTCCTGTTCCCGTCCAAGGATGTCACCTATGCCGTCCTTGACAGCCAGGAGTTTAAAGACATGCTCTTCAAGCCCATGGAATCTCTCGGCTTCCACGGCATCAACTTCTGGGAGAGCGGCTTCAAACAGATCACGGCCAACAAGCCCATCCACACCCCCGATGATCTCAAGGGCGTCAAGATGCGCGTCATGGAGTCTGCGCTGCTGATCGCGCAGTACAAAGCCCTCGGCGCCAATCCCGTTACCATCGACTTTTCCGAGACCTACAACTCTCTCCAGCAGGGTGCTGCCGATGCTGAGGAGAACCCCCTCAACTCTATCGTCAACATGAAGTTCTATGAGGTTCAGAGCGATATGACCATCAGCAACCACGGTTATCTCGCTTATGCCCTCATGTTCTCCAACGGCTGCTGGAACAGCCTTCCCGCCGATATCCAGACCGCCATCGTTGAGGCTGCCGATGAGGCTGTCGTGGCCGAACGCCAGTTCAACGCTGACATGGAGGACGGCTATGTTCAGACCATTAAGGATTCCGGCACTACTGTGTATGAGCTCTCCGCTGATGAGATGGAAGCTTTTGCGGCTGTTTGCAAGCCTGTCCACGAGGAGTTCCGTGACGTGATCGGGTCCGATGTTCTCGACGCAACCTATGCGTTGATCGACGCTGCGAAATAATTTTCACTCCTTTTTCCTTTCACCGGCATCCGGCGCAGGGCTTTGTCCGCGCGCCGGATGCCACTTTTAAAGATCCCGCCCGGATCATGGGGATGCGTGAAAAGCTCCCGCGGTCCGGCACATACGTCACGGAGGAAAGATATGAAAACTCTGGAAAAAGTCCTCTCCGGCTTTGAACGGTGGATGCTGATCTTCGGGATCCTTTCCGGCGCGGTGGTGCTGTTTATCAACGTGCTGATGAGGAACTTCGGCAGAAGCATCGTTTGGGCGGAGGAGTACACCAAATTCGCTATCATCTGGGTGACCTTCGGCGGCGCGGGCGCGGCAGCCAGGGAAAAAGCGCACATGAACATTTCTGCGCTGTACGACGTGATCGGCGCAAAGGGCCGGCGTGTTCTGGACGTGTTCATCAACCTTTGCGGCGTTGCGTTTTCCGTGTTCATGGTGTACTATGGCATTCGTCTGGTGCAGAAGGTGCTCGTGACGGCGCAGCTGTCGCCGACCATGCAGCTTCCCATGTGGATCGTGTATATCTCTGTCCCGATCGGCGCTGCGCTCATGCTGCTGCGCTTCGGTACCAATCTTGTCAAGGCCTTCCGGCCGAGTGAGGAGGAAGGCAAATGATAACTCTGTTGTTTGTCGCCCTCGTTATTTTCATGGTCTGCGGCGTCCCCATTTTTATTTCTCTGGCCGGTTCTACGACCGTTGCCTTCGCCGCTCACAGCAATATCGACCTTGTCGTGATCATCCAGCGCCTCATTGCCGGACTCAATAAATTCTCGCTGATGAGTATCCCGTTCTTTATCCTTGCGGCCAATGTGATGGGGGAGGGCGGTATCTCCAAGCGAATCATCAAACTTGCCAACGCTTTTGTAGGCCATATCACCGGCGGTCTTGGAATCGTCGTCGTACTGGCCAGCATGTTCTTCGGCGCGATCTCCGGTTCTTCTCCTGCGACGGTCGTGGCGATCGGCGCTATCCTTTATCCCGCGCTCAAGGAGATGAACTATGCCGACGAATACTCCACCGGCGTGGTTACCGCCTCCGGGTCGCTGGGTATCATTATCCCGCCTTCTGTCACCATGATCGTTTACGGCACTGTGACAGGAGCTTCTGTCGGAGCGCTGTTCATTGCGGGCTTCGGTGCAGGTGTCATATACGCGTTGACCTACATCCTTTACACCTACTTCTATGCGCGGAAGCACACCGAGATCCGCCGTCCGCCGAAAGCGAGCTGGAAAGAGCGCGGTATCGCTCTCAAAGAGGCCGCCTGGGGACTTGGGGTGCCGGTGATCATCCTCGGCGGTATTTACGGCGGCATCTTCACGCCGACCGAAGCTTCCGCCGTCGCTGTCATCTATGCGCTTATTGTCTCCACACTCGTCTATCGCGAGCTTGACATCAAGCGTCTTCTGGACGTTATTTACCGCTCCGCCGTGTCCACGGTGCAAATCATGATCCTCATGGCCGGCGCGTGCGTCTTCTCCTGGATCCTCACTTCCGAAGGCATCACTGTCAGAGTGGCCGACTCCATCCTGGCCGTCAGTTCCAACAAGACTGTGATCCTGCTGCTGATGAACATCATCCTGCTGATCTGCGGCATGTTCCTCGACGGCGCTTCGATCGTCACGATCATGGGACCGCTGTTTTTCCCGATCGCCACGGCTGCGGGCGTGGATCCTGTCCACCTCGGCGTCGTGATGGTGGTAAACTGCGCCATCGGTATGTTTACGCCGCCCTTCGGCCTGAACCTCTTTGTGGCGTCCAATATCACCGAAAAGCCTGTCTTGACTGTGGCAAAGGGCTGTATCCCGTTTATCCTGTTGTCGGTGATCGCCCTGCTGCTGATCACCTATATCCCGCAGATCAGTCTATGGCTCCCGATGAGGGTTTACGGCGGCTGGTAAGGAGGAAACTATGCGCATTCTGCTGAAAAATCCCCAGATCCCCGACGAGCATTTCCGCAGCTGGAGCAAACAGCATGTTCTTATCGAGAACGACAAGATCGCCGCGATCGGCTGCAAGGAGGATACTCCCTGTGATCGGGTGATCGACTGCAGCGGCATGATTGCCGTGCCCGGCTTTATCAACGCGCATGCGCACTCTTATACCGGTTATCTGAAGGGGACGATCGATAATCTTCCGCTGGATCTCTATATGCTCCATGCGATCGCCGGCGGCTCCTGCCGCAGCGAGCGTGAGATCTATATCTGCTCCGCGCTCGAGGCGCTGAGCATGCTCAAGAGCGGCACCACCGCAGTGATCGACCACTTTTCGCAGCGGCCGGAGCTCTCTTCGGAGGGGCTTGAGGCTTCTGCGCGAGCTTTTACAGAGGCCGGAATGCGTGCGAGGATCGCGACCATGTTTGCGGACAAGGGCTTTTTTGACACACTTCCGCTTCTCCCAGGGGAGTTGCCGGATACACTGCGTCCGAAGAGCAGCGGCGGGCAGAGCGTGGAGGATTATCTTGCCGTAGTGGAGCAGAGCTTCGAGCGCCATCGGCATGATCCGCTTGTGCGGATCATGCTCGGGACAGACGGTCCGCAGCGTTGCACCGACAAGCTTTTGATCGGAACGGCAGAGCTTGAGGCAAAAACGCACATGGGATGGCAGACGCATATCCTTGAGGCGAAAACACAGGCGCTTGTCTCTCGCGGCTTCTATGGAAAAGATCTCGTTGAGCATATGGACGAGCTCGGCGTACTTAACGAACGCTGCGCCCTGGTCCATTCGGTATGGCTGTCGGAGAAGGAACAGACGATAGTAGCCAAGCGCGGCGCAACTGTCGTTCATTGCCCCGGGTCAAACCTTCATCTCGGCAGTGGGGTCGCCCCGGTGGATCTGTATCGAGAAAAAGGGATTCGCATTGCGCTTGGAAGCGACGGCGGCAACTGCGGCAGTACCGGGATGCTCGAACAGATCAAACTGGCCGCTACACTGCATAACGTGTCCCATGCGGATTATGAGACCTGGTTTTCCGCGGCGGACGCCCTGCGCCTTGACTATGAGGGCGGAGCTGCGATCTTTGGGGACGATATTGGCAGCATCCGCGTTGGCGCACAGGCGGATCTGTGTCTCATCGACATCGACAACATCTGCTGGCAGCCGGTCAATGATCTCACACGGCAGCTTGTCTATTACGAAAACGGTTCACATGTGGATACGGTAATCGTTGCCGGGCAGACTGTACTCGAAAAAGGAAAGAGCACACGTCTTGACGAGCAGGACATCCTGGAGGAGGCAAAGGAAATCTGCACCAAACTCCGGCGAGATTGCGCGGCCGCTTTTGAGCTCGTGGAAAAGCAGACGCCATGCATGCGCGGCATGTATCTGCGGGAGATTTCCCGAGATATTGGCTACAATCGCTTTATCCGCTGATCTTTTATCAAAAAAACAGCACTGTGTTTTCTGCACAGTGCTGTTTTTTTATGCGAATAACGTCAGCGCAAAAGCTGCTCGTCAAGAAATTTGATCGTTTTTTCCAGTAGCTTTTGTGTTTCGGGTAAACTTGTGTCACGATCAAAGTCATGAACGGCGCTGTGAGACACAAAACAGATACTGTCGGGAAATCGAACACGCAAAGCGAGGAACTCGGCAAAAGGTACGTCAGGATCTCCCTGTGCATGCGCAAGAAAGAGCGGACAGTCTGGCGTGGCACAGTCCAGGAGCCTCGGCGCGTTTTGCCCGAGGAATGAGCCCCAGGTTCCGCGCTGTCGAAGAAGAACATAGGCCGCATAATGTGTGGAGAGCTCAGCGGCAGCGTGCTTTTCGTGAGAGGGAATCCGCAAGACTGCCTCCGGCATCTCAGGATATCGGCGATAAAACGGGCTGGGAGTGTCAAACCAACCAGGACTGAGAAGAGCGTAGCCATAGTAGGAAACGATGCCGGCCGGCGGTGTTGAGGGAAGGCTCATGAGCTGCAGAAGGCACAGATAGGCGCCGGCCGAGCGACCGAAGAGAAAATAGGGCAGTTCATCGCCGAAAATGGAGCGCCGCTGTTCCAGAAAAAAAGCTATCGAGGCGCGAACATCCTCCAGGATCTCCGCGGCGGAAGCCGAGGGCGCAAGCGGATAGTCGAGCGTCATGACCGCAAATCCGGCACATGTGAGCTGTGAAATATGCAGTTCGGGCAGGTCGTCCCGGTTGCCGTAGATGAGCGCGCCGCCATGAAGATATAAAAGCACCGCGCGAGTCTCCACAGCGTCGTCCTGCCAAATGGTCGCTTGCTTGCGCCAGCCGTCAGCCGGAAGGGATAGCGTCTGATGAATTAGCATAACACATCACCGTAACACAGAATACCATACGACCTGAAAAAAGAAAAGTTGTGTTCTGCACAGCCTGAAGTCGCAACGATTGGCTCCTGTGCACAAATTTTCAAGTCTCATTTGCGCTTTCAAAGCATTATGTTTGTGCTGTGTGCACGACAGACGATCTTTCTTTTTGTGTGTGTCGCCCTTATTCATTTCTCGGAGAATCGCTACAATAGCTTTGAACCTATGATTTCATCATCTCTGGGAGGAAACATCATGGCAAAACTCGTCATCGCTCTCGGCGGAAACGCGTTGGGGGATACACCAGAAGAACAAATCAATCTCGTTCGCAAGAGCGCACATGTCGTGGCTGATCTGATCGAACAGGGGCACGAGGTCATCGTCTGTCATGGGAACGGTCCCCAGGTCGGCATGATTCATCGTTCATTCGCTCTTGCCGCGGAGACGGGCACCGTCAAGGCAAGCATGCCGCTGCCGGAGTGTGGAGCAATGAGCCAGGGCTATATCGGTTATCATCTGCAAAACAGCATACAGAATGAGCTGAATCGCCGTGGTCTAAAAAAAACAGCAACGACCGTAGTGACGCAGATGCTGGTCGACCGCGCGGATCCGGCCTTTTCCACACCCACCAAGCCGATCGGCGCTTTCTATAATCGCGAACTAGCTGAGAAGCTGCACAGAGAAAAGGGATTTACGATGGTTGAGGACTCCGGGCGAGGCTACCGGCAGGTCGTTCCGTCACCAAAGCCTGTCGACGTTGTCGAAAAGGAAGCGATCCGGCTTCTCAGCGAATCTGGCCAGGTGGTCATCGCATGCGGCGGCGGCGGAATCCCGGTAGTGAATGACAAAGATGGGCTGTGCGGCGTCGAGGCTGTGATCGATAAAGACCTTGCCGCAGCAAAACTCGCAGAACTCGTCGGAGCTGAAGTGCTCGTGATTCTTACGGCTGTTGAGCGCGTGGCAATCCATTTCGGCACGCCTGAACAGCAGTTTCTGAACACGATGACGATCGAGGAAGCGCAGCGCTATGTGGATGCCGGTGAATTCGCTCCAGGCTCCATGCTGCCGAAGGTCCTTTCTGCGATGAGCTTCGCACGCAGCGGAGGGCACGCGATCATCGCCGCCCTGGAAAAAGCGAGCGAGGCGATCCGGGGCGAAAGCGGCACGCGCATCTCCCGCTGAAGAAAGGTCACAAAAAACACTTGTGTTTTCTGCGCGGAAATGCTTATACTGAACTGGGGGAGGTGAGTGAATGACTGAGTATACCGTCGATGATCTGCTGCGGTCGGAAAACCTTCAGGAGCTTCGTCTGGCTGCGGGAAGTGAAGGTTTGCACAACCGGATCGGTAATGTCAACGTTATCGATAATGCCGACAGCTATGATTGGCTTCACGCGGGAGATTTTCTCCTGACTACCGGCTTTATTTATAAGGACGATCCCGACCAACTGGTGCAAATGGTTGATTTGCTCTCTAAGATCAATTGCGCCGGTTTAGGCTTCAAGATCCGCCGTTATTTTGACGAGATTCCAAAAGTGATGCTGCGGCGGGCGGACGAGCTTGGGTTTCCCATTGTCGAGATCCCGTTTAAGTATTCTCTGGCGGATATCTCCAACGAGATCACGCGTTATCTGCACAATGTCGAGGATTCATATTTCTCCCAGTACCTAAGCATTCAGAACGGTTTTAATGAATGCGCTCTTAACGGGGGCGGCATTCGTGCGCTTGTCGAGACTTTATATGGTTTTGTTCATTTGCCGACGCTGTTGGTTGATAGCGGCTGGCGTTTTCTTGCGGCCTGCGATCCAGAGGAAAAGCTAAGCGATCTGATCTCGCAAAAGCTGCACTTTGACCAGGAGTTCATCGACTCCATCCCCAACAAGGTAATCGGGCGCACGAAGGTGCTTACACGCACCATGAACTATCACGGGGAGAAAATCGTGACGCGGATCGCCCAGCTTGACGACTCCAGCTCCATCTATGGCTTTCTGCTGGTTTTTGAGATGGGACGCCGTATGGATATGGTGGATTTCGTCGCGCTGGAATCTGCGACGATCCCGATCTTGCTTGAACGTGTGAAGGCCAAGCAAATCAGCGAAGTAAAACATCAGCTGCGTCAGGATTTCTTTGACGATCTGCTCCAGGGACGTATTGAGTCCATCAATGCCGTGCGAAGCTTGGCGGAAATCCATAGCATGGACATAAACAAGACCTATATGTGCATGGTCACAAAGCTGATCCGTCATAAGGATGACAACAGTGAAGATGGGCGCAACAACTTTCTCAAAATCAAAAACGAGATGATCTCTCTGATCGATCGTGCAGCGCGGCGTCATGAGATTTTAACGGTCTCCATCTACCGGTCAGACCTTGTCATTTCCTTCATCAACGTTCCCGAAAAACGGAGAAGGCTGAGAAGCTGGGAGATCCTGGACGGAATGCCCGAGGAAGTGCAGGAGGAAGCTGAACGCCTGTATCCGCTGACCGTCCGTATCGGAATCGGCACGCCGATCGATCACTTTCTCGATCTGAAGGCCAGCTATTACCAGGCAAATGAAGCCATCCGCCATGTCGGGGCGGAGGAAGGCTCCGGGACAGGGTATTTCGAAAACTATATCGTCGACCAACTGATCAACAGTGTGAAGGACCGGGATATCCTCAACAGCTTTGCGGAGATGTCTCTTGGGCCGCTGCTCAAGTACGATAGGGAGCACGGCACAAATCTGGTGCAGACGCTTGCGGTTTATTTCGACTGCAACGGCAACGTGAGCATCGCGGCGAAGAAACTGTTTCTCCACCGCAACTCTCTGATTTATCGGATGGACCGGATCAAGGAGGTGCTCAACACCGACCTGCGGAATCCCACAGAGCTGCTCACGCTTCAGGTGGGCCTGCGCGTGCTGTGGGTGATTGAAAATCAATAGGACGATCGATGAGGAAAATGCCGCCGGTTTATCCGGCGGCATTTTTTTCCATTAATGATGTGGAATCGAATAATTAACAATCTATTCTTTTTCTTTTTCCGGATTCATGTTACTATCACAAAGTGAGCCTGAAATACCATAACAGGGAAGTCCAAAAGACTTCCCTGTGGCACCCGCGAGGGGATTCGAACCTCCGACCTACCGCTTAGGAGCGGGTATAGGTCTTGTAGCTTTTCTATGCTTTCGATGTCCCTAAACGCCTGTATCTATGCGGATGTTTTCAATGTTTGAATGCTTTCATGTGCGTTCAAAAGCCCGTTTTTCCGTTAGAAATCATTCGTGTGCATTAGCCATATCTTAGAAATTGCTAAGAATGGCGTCGCTGACAAATATACCATGCCTTTTGGCGTTAGGTAGAGGGATTTTTCCGGATAAAAGAAAAGCGGCTCTACATTTTCTGCAAAACCGCTCTCTGTCCTCGTATGTTGGTCTGTTTTTATTTGCCCATGGCTGTCATCAGCTGCTTCAGAAGATCCGCTGTTTCCGGGTTTGTCAGGAGCTTCGCCAGCGCTGCGAGATCCGAAGGCTGTTTTTCTGCATCCTGTGTATCATCTGACGCCTCACTGCCTTCGAAATTCCGGTTGCTGTAAAACTCTTCTTCAAACAACTGCGCATTCATCCGACGGTCATCATCCAGGATGTGAGAGTACACATCCGTGACCATGGATGCCTGGCTGTGACCGGAGTCTCCCTGCACGGCCTTTACATCGCCGCCGTTCAACTTCAGCTTATACGTGATACTGGAGTGCCGGAGGCTATGAAAAACAACATCCGGAAGATCATGCTTCCTGATCAGCTTCTTAAGGTCCGACTCGATCGTGGATCATATCCACCTGGGAACTTTGGTTTAAGGGGTATATGATAACAATCCCATTTTCCTTGGAATGGCATCATCATATCATAGCGATAAATATCATCTTTTTTATCTGAATCAGCCAGCATTATCTTTTTATAAATATCTGGTGAATATACTCTGTTGACTTTCATCCTGACCTCCTATGCGTCTCGTTCATGCTATAGTCAACTATAAACTATTACCTAACGTCAGAGTCAACAGCTATTCAATCCTTTTTCGTATCTTTTTTAAACAAAAAAATATAGAGATTGTTCTGGCGCTTTCTCTCGGACCAAGCAGGAATCTTTCAATCACTGCTGTCCGGGGCGGGAAGGTGATTTCCTCCACCTTTCCGTTTCTGCGGACCATTAACGGCCGCTTACCATCTGACAGAAATCCGACCCTTCCGGGATCCGGCTCTGCAAATGTTTCATAGACGATTGGAACCCCCAGATATTCCCTGACAAAGGCTTCAATATCTACGCACATCACATTCGTATAGTGCTTGCTCTTGAAGAAGTCCTTGATCATGGCTTCACAGAGGTCTTCGATCTCGTCGTTCGAAGTGAATCTCTTCACCGGAACACATCCTGTCAAGCCATCACGTACCAGGCGTGACCAGCTCTGTAAATATATTTTTCCGCACTACCGATATATACCGTGTAGCGAATTCCTTCGTATTCTCCATCGAGGGAAGCACAGGAGTGTATAACTCTGTCTATGTTCCAGACCCGTCCATCATGCCAGGTAATCCTGACCGGTAAAATCTCGCCACTGTCCAGCTGCTCGCTGTCCACCTGAACATAAACTTTCTTCAATTCTTACCCTCACATTTCCGTCAAAGCTCCTTAATGACGTGTTTAGCCACGCCCTGAATCACAAGCTCGTTGACTAATATCACTTTCCCGGGGTACACCTTTTCGTTGGCGTACTTCAGGATCACCTTATTGCTTTTCTTGTCGATGCCTCCGTAGATCTTCAGTGTGTTCTCATTGTTCTCATCCAGAGCCACAACGATGTCACCGATTTCGCAGTCAGGCTGTTTCCGGATGAGGACCAGATCGCCTTCTTCGATGTCGGCATCCGCCATGGAATCACCGGCTGCCCGAAGCAGATAGAACTGGCCTTTTCCGAAAATGGCCTCCGGGAGGCTGACGTACATCTCAACATGTTCTTCCTCGGTTTCCGGATCTCCGCATCGGATACTTCCGACGAGAGGAGCGGAGAAGTAGCCGGTCTTGGTCTTGCTGATCTTCGGAAGATTCGTGATCACGCCATCCTGATAGGAAAGAAGGCCCTGCTTGTCCATTTCGACCAGGTACTTATATCCGGTGGCGGGTGCCAGACCCATTGCAGAAGAGATCTCTCTGGTAGTGGGTGTAGAATGATTCTCTCTGTAATAGTCTCCGATATACTCACTGATCCGCTGCATCAGTTCTGGATCTTTGCGTCTCATGGATTAAATCACCTCCGCTGATCATGATTATGTCTATCGGAAGCAGTGCGCTTCCGATGTGATCCTGTAGTAACAAACGTGTGTTCGGATTTCAAGAGAATTTTCTGAACGCGAAAAGACCTGCCCAAAATTCTGAGCAGGTCTCAAAAATATCATGCAATGTAAACTTTTCCAGTTAATCCTCAAGGCCCTTCCGGCACATCGCTTTGTAGTCCTCGCGGACACTTTCCGGCCCAAGGATCTTCATATCGCCATTCCAGCCAAACACCCAGCGCAGGAATGTCGGGGAAGGGCAGACCAGCGGATCTATCTTGAAGTGGTCTTCGTCGACCTCCTCTACCGGAATCCTGGTCCCAAACTTATCAACGATCGCGTTCATGATATAGTTCTTGCAAAGGAGCTGCACATGAACCGGCTTATCGGTGCCAAACATCCGAAAGACTTCCCGGGAATATTCCGCCAGGTTAAAACCATGCGGTGCCGGGACGATCGGCTCGTTAGGAAGCGGCTCCGGCAGCCGGAAGATCCGATCCAGGCGGAAATTCTGTACTTTTCCGCGCATCTCACTGTAGCCGATTACATAGTAGTAGTCACCATCCCAGACGAGAGAATACGGGCTCACTACATAATACTCGCCATCATGCCGAACAACTTTCCGCTTCTTTGTGCTGTAGTCGGCATACTGAAACTTGATCTTGTATCCGCCGTCGATAGCATCGTTGATTGTATCGACGATGTAATATCCGCGCTCGTTCTCTGACTTCACACGACCTTCCACATGGACATGGCGGCGCAGACTGGTAGCATTGTGCTCGGTGGTCAGCGACAGCACCTTCTCAATCAGATCCCGGCTTTTCTTCTCCGTGATGAACTTGGAAGAGGAGATTGCATCGATCATGATCTTTAGCTCCGCTAAGTCAAACACACGACCGTCATAGTAATACTGATTCTGTTGAGAATGTACAACTTCGAACTTGACGCCGGCCTGCTCCAGCATTTTGAAGTCATTAGCCAGAGTGTTCCGGTTGACCTCGATGCCGTACTGTTTGTTCAGAATCTCGATCAGCTGGGGCGTAGTGAGCTTATGTTCAGCATCGGTATATTGAAGCAGGTGCTGATACAAATATAAAAGCCTAAGTTTTGTTTTATTTTCCATGGCCAACCTCGTTCAAACAGGTATACAAATAACCATGTCATATATGCAGTAATGCAGACTATATGCATTCTTTATAGATTTGCCGCGCATTCTGCCTGACTTGATGAAACCCCACCTATTGGAAGCTGAAAGACCCTATGAAATAGTTAAGGTTATTACACTCGGCAAGATGGACTATGAAAATTTTTGCACTGACATGGTTGCCGATCCACGATTTTCCCGCCCTTGCCACGAATCTGATGGCGCTCCATGTAGCCTGCCTTTTCCAGTTCCTTAATCGCGGAGTGGATCGCGTCCACACCTTCCTTGCAGATGGCGGCGAGGCCGCGCTCGGAGTAGTTCCACTCATCCGGGAAGGAGAGCATCATGGACAGCAGCCCCTTCGCTTTCAGCGTAAGCTGCGGATTCTTCAGGTGATGATTCAAGGGCTCCAGGCATTGCTTGAGAATCTTTTCGCGGGACATGGCGTTGATGAGGGATACCTCAAGGCCGGCCAGTTCGATGTTGGCCGGGAGCAGATCAACCTTTTCTTCATGGTGAAGGATTCCTTCTGTCACGGTAATCAGCTGATCTTCGATGGCTTGCATCATCGCAGTTGACAGCGTGTAGGGCAACTTATCTGGCTCGGTAAAGCCTAGGGAGATAGACAACGAGCCCTGCGGATCGGAATCAATCAGCAGGACTCGTTTTCCCTCTTGGGCAAGACCTACGCCGAGATTAGCGCA
>OCTX011975494.1_pt1 | contig 25457 bp, 12 predicted proteins | sample 1539691 | NCBI WGS metagenome assembly OCTX01 (sample SAMN02144231, study PRJEB22623) | gut metagenome | biome: sheep rumen | host: Ovis aries | place: New Zealand
AATTCTCCTTTTTCATTTAAAGCGCATTTCTTTAGGTTCTCGTCGAGCACAATAAGGTTAACATTGTCAATGGCGTATCCGATCGGTACCTTAGTATCGTCATTCTTTAGATCATCACAGCAGTAGGCAGTTACATCTATTGTTGCTTCAGTGGGACCATACAGATTCCAAAGTGATGTGCCGTTTTGGCGAAGAAGATCGTTTATCCTTAATGCTGTTTTGGCAGATAATTCTTCGCCGCTTGATATAATATATCTTATAGAAGAAATAATACTTAGATCTTTTTTGTTTTCAATACATTCAAGAAAGAGCTCTAAAACAGAAGGAACAAAGTGAAGCATTGTTACATTGTGTTTTTCAATCAGCTTTATGATTTTTCTAGGATTCTTTTCTTGACCATGCTCTATTAATACAAGTTTTCCGCCTACGATACACCAGCATAGCAATTCCCAGACAGAAACATCAAAGGAGTAAGATGTTTTTTGAAGGATAACATCCGTATCATCCATATTAAAGTTGTTGATATGCCAAAGCAAACGATTTTTGAGAGTTCTGTGCTCTATCATTACACCGTTGGGCGTTCCGGTAGAGCCTGAAGTATATATTACATATGCTATGTCATTATCGCTTGTTTTAATTGACGGTGTTTTGTTACTGTATGAGATTATGCCATCAGGATCGTTCAGATCTATTATCCTGACATTCTCGGAACAATAGTCATTTTCGTTAGTGTCTGTAAGGATGATCTTTGCATTACTGTTACTAATATAGTAATCTATCCTTTGCTTGGGATGAGACGGGTCTATAGGAAGGTATGCGGCTCCGCTTTTTAATACTCCCAAAATTGATATTACCATTTCAAACGAGCGTTTCATAATGATGCCGACAATGTCATCAGGGCCTATTCCTGATTCTATCAGCATATTCGCGATACAGTTTGAGTATTCATTGACTTCTTTATAGGTCATTGTATTGTCCTTGAAGATTATAGCTGTTCGATCGGGATCATTATCGGCAAAAAACTGTAAATAATCACAGACTCTTTTTTTGTTGTTATCAAGCATTTTTTATTCCTTTGTAATCAGAGTGTAAACCAGTGATATAACTGTTGATGGGGATATATTATAATGATAAGCTGTAAAACCAGCTCACATCATAAAACACAGTTAAGGATCATATCTGGTAATATATGGTTTGTTTTAGTTGTATTCGTAGAACCCTTTTTTGGTTTTTACGCCGAGTAATCCGGCGTTGACCATCTTTTCAAGAAGTGGAGCAGGTCTGTATTTGGGATCTTTGTAACTGTTATAAAGAATAATCAAAGAATTGTATACAGTATCCAACCCTATCAGATCTGCTGTTTCAAGTGGTCCCATATGATGACCGAAGCACTCTTTAAAAATAGTATCAATTTGCTTTGCATCTGCCACAGAGTCCTGAAGAGTAAATACAGCTTCATTCATAAAAAGATGGGATATCCTGTTTGAAACAAATCCGGGAAGATCGTTTACTACAACGCCGTGCTTGCCTATCTCATTGAGAAAAGACAATGCAGTATCGATAGTTTTATCCGATGTATGATATCCTCTTATTACCTCAACGCAGTCCTTTAAGTATACGGGATTCATAAAGTGCATACCAAGTATGTTTTTTTCCATGTTGGTTAATGCTGCTATTTTGGTAATAGAGATACATGATGTATTGACAGCAATAATAGCATCTTTGTTGCATACATCATTAAGCTGAAGGTATACGGCTTTTTTTGCTTCATAATCCTCTGTTATGTTCTCTATTATAAAATCACATTCTTTAAGACGATCCAGAGAAGTATCAAATGTGATATTATCTGTTAAAGACATAGGAAATGGCTCCTTCTGCTTTAGAAACATATGGGAGAAGCGAAGATTCTTCTTTATAATGCTTTTGGCATTTGATAGGATCTGATCTGAAATATCAATCAGAACCACTTTTTTATTTGCAAGAATAAGGCTGTGTGAAAGACTTGAGCCTATGTTTCCTGCACCGATTACACCTATTGTATCCATTGATTTCCTCCGTTGCAAATTATTGATTTACGTCAGTGCTTTGACTTGTATGGCAAATCAATAGTATTGATCATATACACAGTGACCTATAAACTATTGTGTTGCGATGTTTTTCATAATGGATCAGAGACGGTTGGAAGTATCAGATATTACTGACATCTGGTAATAATCATACTTGATTATTATGACATTGCGCTGTCAACAAGGCAAGCGATATCCTTTATGGTCTTGATCTTTTCAAAATCCAAATCGTCATCATCTATTTCTATACCAAATTCTTTTTCGATGAACAGGATGAGCTGTATTGCAAATAAAGAATGGATAGCTCCGGATTCAAAAAGATCATCTTCGATACCTATCTCGTTGTTTGAAATTGATTTTTTTACATAGTCAAGAAGTGTTTTTTCAATATGATTCATGATTAATTCTCCAATCTGTTAGTAGTTTATCAATAAACACTCCGATATCTTCGACAACGCCGTAATCGGAGTATTTATATATTGGTGCGGTTCTATCACTATTAACTGCAATAACCGTTTTTGCAGACGATAGACCTACAATGTGCTGAATAGCACCTGAGATCCCAAGCGCTATATATATATCTGTATCCGCAATCCTGCCTGATTGACCGATTTGTTGTTCCTTTCTTGCTATCCCCATATCTACAAGAGGTCTGGAAACAGCCAGCTCAGCTCCGATTGCGTCAGAAAGAAGACGAATTTTGTCCATATACTTTATTGCTCCTCTTCCTGCACCTATGGTTATTCTGGTATTCAATGCCTGTGGTGAATAGGATGACAGTTCTTTGCATGAAAGCATTAGCGCGTACTGGGTTTCGTCTATATCCTTTTCAGCGTTTATGAAGTAATACTTTGTATCAGCTTTTTTTTCGCAGACGCTGAAGCAGCCTTTTTTGATGGTACATGCCGAATAAGACGAATTGACACATTTTATATCAGCGATCACCGAATCATTTGCCGCTGTTCGCGAAAAAACAAGTTCATTGTCAGAATATGATATATTGACGCAATCTGCAACAAGGCCACATTCAAGTTCGATAGCCAATTGTGCTAACATTGTCTTGTTATCACCGTTACAGCATCCGATGATCAGATATGGGCAAATGGTCCTTACTATATCCAAACAGGTCTTTACACTATAAGCATTTACCCCGATCATGTGATCTGTCCCGAAGGAGCTGTATACACTCTTTTCGTTGCAATCATAGTTTATGGCAAGCCCTGTCAGGCATACTCCTTTTTCATCGGCAATCTTTTTCCCGATGCTCAAAAGCTGTTCGTTGTAACTACGGTCATTATATATGTCCAAAAAAACAAGAACACCGTTTGGGGGAATTCCTTCAATCAAATCATAGCACCTCCTTCATCATTTGAACTATTTTTGAATAGCTTTGTGGTTCATTTGAATCAAGAAGTATCCTGTTTCGTGAACTGTCGTTATCAAATGAACGAACTCTGATAACAGCAGTTCTGGAACCTGTTTTACCGCAAAGAGATAGATCAACATTCAAATCGGTATTGTTTAACAATGTATACACTGCATTGTCAACGCGCCTTAATAAATTCATTGGAAGGACGACGTCATTCAGATCAGGTTCGTTAAAACTGAGGAAGCAATTGTCTAGGATCTTATATTTGCGTTCAAACCCAGAACTGCGTGTGACGCACAAAAGGCTGTTATCTGCAGATGAAAGAGACACCACATCTCTAATGTAATAAAAGCCGAGTTTTCTTGCTATAGCTGCACCTACATGACCTGTTTCACCGTCTATCGCGTGGTCTCCGCAAATGACGAGCCGAATGTCATTATAGTTTTTTATAGCTGTATAAAGAATATTTGCAGTTGCAAAAGTGTCAGAACCTGCATATATGTCATCGCAAAGCATTATGACTTCATCCGCACCATTGTATTTTACCTCTGAAATGACCCTTTTGTTTTCTCGACCCATAATAAATGCGATTAGCTTTATATTCAGATCACATTTGAGTTTGCTGATCTGTTTTAGTGCATACAGGTCATAAGGGTTGATCATATATGGTTTATTACTATCGGATTTAATGAGATTTGAAGGGACAGGTTTTATCAGAATTGCTATATTCATATAAATCACCTTTCCTAAAAGTCAATCAGCTGGAAAATGATATTCTTCTGAATCTCTGATGTACCTGAATAAATAGTTGACGCTAATGAGTCGCGAACTTCCGATTCATATGGATATTCCTTTGAGTAACCGTAGGCTCCGTGGATCTGAAGTGCATTCATGCTGGTTTTTACATAGTTTTCACTAATGAAAAGCTTTATGATTGATGATTCAAGAAAAATGTTCTTTCCCTGATCTGCCTGCCAAGCGACTTTATAAAGATAGTTTCGTGCCATTTCGATAGATACCTTCATATCAACGATCTTGTTTGTGATTGACTGATAGTTTTTGATCTGTTTTCCTTGCTGGATTCGTTCGTTTGAATACTTGATACATCCGTCCATGATCCTCTCCATAGAACCGATATGACTTGCAAATTCAAAAACACGTTCCATCTGAAGCGCCCAGTTTGCGACCTTGAGCCCTTTATTGAAGCTGAAGAGAAGATTATTCTTCGGTATTATACAATTGTCAAAGAAGAGTTCTCCCATAGGACAGCCTTCCAGTCCCATCTTTTCAATTGTATTGCCGACTGACAGACCATCAAAAGACTTTTCAACTATAAAAGAACTCAAGCCCTTGTTACCGTTCTGATCAATAGTATTTGCTACAACAACAAAAACATCTGCTATCGGGGCGTTGGAGATAAAAGTCTTGGAACCGTTCAGGATGAAACAATCCTTTTTTTCTTCTGCCTTTGAGTGCATACTAAAAACATCTGAGCCCGAATCAGGTTCAGTAATAGCGTAGCAGCCTATTGCTTCTCCTGAGACGAGTTTTGGAAGGTAATACTGTTTTGCTTGTGCAGAACCGAATTGGTTGATCACCTGCTGACATACCCATATATGATTAGTAATCGCAAAAATAAAACCGTTATCGCTGCAGTTTTTACCTAAGGTTTCAAGTATCATAGCAGAAGTAAGGTAATCCAGGCCCATTCCGCCATATTCCTCGGGAATACACATTCCCAGAAGGCCGAAATCGGCGCACTTTTGCCAAAAACTTTTGTCAAACTCATGTCCGGTCAGTTGTGACAATTCATTCTGAGCAAATCGTTTGACTTCCTGACAGATACTGATCTGTTCTTTTGTTTTACAATAATCCATGTTATCCTCCATAAAAAAATTTGTAACTATAGATCCGAATTACTATAAAAGATAAATCGGAATATAAACCATTGTTGAAACTATAGAATCATTGTTTGTCATATTATAGTTTAAAAAAAGAATAATTTGTGACTCATACCTTATCAGAAAAACTGAAAAAGAGATCACATTAGTGTAAATAAAAAATGATGATTGCCAAAACTATAAATTGTTTTATTGAAAAGTAATATGAAAAGAGTGTAGTGCGTTATTCAAATGGTTTGCCCCATAAGAATAAACAATAGTAAATAAGAATGGATGAGGATAAGTTTTTCACGTTAATGATCATAAACTTTTTCGGCTATTTTTTAGATGCGAAAAAAGCATAGGCTCTTAAATCGCCTGTAATTAGCTAAAAAATGATCGCACAAAAAGCATTCTGATCAACAGTGTTCTTATTATACACCCAAAAAAACGAAAAAGCAATAGTCCAAAAACCGATGAAAAGCCATGACAACTGATGTATATAATTATTATATGACGAGTATGAATCATTGTTTTTATGTGATTGAGAGAATATGAATAAGCTATCTGCCAAGTTAAAAACAAGATAAAAAACGAACAGACAAAAAAGGGGGGGGATGTGCCTGTCATCGACAAAACATGACACGCTTTTGCAAGAATGTGCTTTATTCATTAAAACCAAATAATCGAAACCTATTCTTAAAAAAACAGTTTTTGAAAAATAGTGTTTTGGAATGTCATATTATTATTAAACATGACAATCAATAAACGAATATATAAAAAAACAAAATCCATTGACTGACAAAAACGTTTATGCTATAATACAACTATCGAGAGTGGTTACAGTCATACAATTCTTTTTTGCACGTATCAAACAATAATCTTTTCATTCTTTACAGCACAGTTTTTAAGCTCTTTCTCCAGATTACAGGCGTTTTGCGGCATTATGCTTGTTGCGCGACAGTTTGTTGCGGCGGAGATTATCCACAGAAGAGATCCGGAAGATCATCTGTGGTTTTTAATGCTTTGCTTTTAGAAGTAAATGAATATTGTAATGATGAAGTGTTGTCAAAACTTGACACTCCATTCTCAAAAGAGAATGGAGTGTCAAGTTTTTTTGTTTGGTTTTGTTCTTTGATAGAACGTGCTAAACAAAATGCTGTTTATCGGAAACGCTCTCATTAAAAAACAGGGAGCCTAAAATGATAATAAAACAATTTGCGGTTGATATATCGCGGATAGAAACAATTGATGATTTATCATCAGTAATGAATTCTTTTTCTGACAGACGGCAAAAAAAGTAAGAAAGTATTGGTATGACGAGGATAAGATACGTTCTGTAATTGGAGAATTGCTTATCAGAGCATCTATAACAGAGCTTTATCGTATTCAGTATAGTGCCCTGAAATTTGGTCGTTCAATATATAACAAACCATTTATTATCGGGCATGAAAGCATTCATTTTAACCTGTCGCATTCAGGCAAATGGGTAGTTTGTGCGCTTGGAGAATGTAGAGTTGGAGTGGATGTTGAACAGGTAAATGCAATAGATGCCGAATCGGTATCCAGTTGTTTTTCACGTTAGGAGATCAATGCACTGACCAGTATTAACAGCAGCGACAGACTCGATTGTTTATATCGATTATGGACTTTGAAGGAAAGCTTCTTAAAAATGGATGGAAGAGGCTTGTATCATCCGCTTGATAATATCTGTTTTGACATTGATAGGGATACGATCCGTTTTTTTTATAATAAGCTTCTCTATGATAAAGTGATGTTTATAAGCAAGAAGATCGATAAGGATCACTGGTATGCTTTGTGTACAGATTCAGATGCAGCAGTAAAGGATATAGAACTCATAGATGCTGACAAATTGATTCATAAGACCGAAGCATATCTCAAAAACACATATTGATTCTTTGCACTTTGATATGTCATGTTGAGAAAGTCGAAATAAGGCCGCAAACGTTAATAACTATCACCGCAACAATCACAATGAATCAACAGTTCAAAGCTATTGTATTAAGAAAAGAGGAAAAAAATGATTATAAAGGGAAATGAAAAGCTTTCATTATATGGAATAGGTCCTTTCTTTGCTTGGCCATCGTTATTGATTACTGTAATCAGTTCTGTTATCTTTGGATTTATAATAGATTTCGGTAAGGTAGAGCGTTTAAGGATCCCATTCATAATACTTGGTGTTGTTTTTATCGCAATAGCTGCTTTTATGTATTTCAATGCTGTTTTTAAGGTAAAGATCATGGATTGTATCAGGAATGATAAGCTACTCACAGAAGGGATATATGCGTATGTCAGAAATCCTATTTATTCAGCTGTTCTTTTTCTGTGTACTGGCATTGTGCTGATAGCAGGCAACTATTGTCTGTTAATTATTCCTGTATTGATATGGCTTTATCTTACGGTTCTTGTTAAGTCTACAGAGGAAATATGGATGACTGATTTTTATGGAGAAGAATACCTTGAGTATTGCATTCATACAAACAGGTGTATTCCATTTTTTAAAAGAAAAGCCGGCAAGAAAAAGGTGGCTATTCATCAAAAAAAGACTGAGAAAGAGGAATAAGATGTATATAGAAGATGAGAATAAAAATGACGCCATAGCAATAGTGGGAATGGCGGTTTCTGTTACTGGTGCAGATACATTGGATGAATTCTGGAATATTGTGGAAAACGGCGTTGAAGCAATAAGTGCTACAAATAATAATGTAAATGCAGGCAAAAGAAATGGGTTTATCCGCGTCAATTCTTTTATAAACAGAAGAAAAGAATTTGACACTTCATTTTTTGGTATCTCGGGTGAAGATGCCAAGCTTATGGATCCACAGCAGAGACGTTTTCTTGAGTGCTCATGGGAAGCACTGGAGAATGCGGGATATGTTCCCAAAAAATACAAAGGTTTGATAGGGCTATATGTTGGAGCATATGCGAATACATATCTGTTTAATAATGTCTTCCCGTCAATATCTGGAAACAGTTTTGTGGATAATATGGAGATCCTCATGTCGAACGAAAAAGATCATATAGCAACGCGTACTGCCTATACATTAGGCTTTACGGGACCTGTAGTGAATGTACAATCGTCGTGTTCTTCATCTCTGTTAGCAGTTCATTTAGCCTGTCAGGGGTTGATGGATTATTCCTGCGATATGGCTGTTGCGGGAGCAGCGACAGTTGGTGCTTCGGATGAGGATGGCTATCTGTTTAAGGATGTAGGCATACTGTCAAAGGACGGTCATGTCAGACCATTTGACGCAGAGGCCACTGGCACTATTTACAGTGAAGGAGTTGGAGCTGTTGTATTAAAACGATTAGAGGATGCTATAAATGATAACGATCATATATACGCAATAATCAGAGGCTCCGCTGTTAATAATGATGGATCCGAAAGAGTAGGATATACCGCACCATCGGTCAAAGGACAGGTTCAGGTCATAAGACGTGCACAGGCAAATTCAGATGTTGACAGAGAGTCTATCACATATATAGAAACTCATGGAACAGGTACACCTCTGGGCGATAAGATAGAGCTGGAAGCACTTCATCAGGCGTTCAGAGACTGTAATGATAAGGGATTTTGTGCTATCGGATCGGTAAAAGCAAATATCGGACACGCTGGACCTGCATCAGGCGTTATCGGATTGATAAAAACGGCAATGGCGATAGAAAAGAGGATCATCCCTCCGAGCATAAACTATGTCAATGAGAATAGTGCAATAGATATTTTTGAGAGTCCTTTTTATGTCAATGTAATTCCTCAGAAATGGGAAACGGCTTCAGGAGTTATAAGAGCGGGAGTTAGTTCCTTTGGACTCGGAGGAACCAATGTTCATATGATCTTGGAGAATCCGATAAAGCAAATTGATGAAGAGGAAAAGGATAACAAGAAATTATTTGTGTTAAGCGCCAAAAGTGAGGGATCATTAATCAATCTCATAAAGGAATACACTGTATTTCTAGCTAATCATTCGGATGTTTCAAAGCAGAATATGTCATATACGCTTATGAGTGGAAGAGAGAGCTTCAGGTACAGATATTCATGTTTATTTGATTCGGTTGAAGAATTGGAGAAAAAGCTGAACAGTGATGATCTTGAAATATGTGACAGTGTTAGTACCCTACCAGTTGTACTGATGGTTACGACAGATTTTTCATCGGATGATATACCGCTAAAAGAGCTGTTGGCTGAAGAGCCGCTATTTAAGGCAGCGTATTATAGTGTAAAACAGATAGCTGAGGAAGTATGCAGCGATGAAAATGCTACACATAAGATCAGTATAGCTTATGCGATTGGAAAAACACTTTTAGATATGGGCGTGCGTTTTGACAGTATAACTGGAAAAAGCCGTGATAGAATAATATCAGATGGTATAAAAGGTGATATCAGCATAGCCGATATGGTCAAAGCCTATATTAGTGGAATCGTTTGTGAAACTGAAGATGATAATGGGTGTGGTTATTCTGATAACACGATCTGTGTTTTTTATCATCGTATGTGTAATACTGATGGTGTATTATACTGTTTTGATGAAACAGGCAGTATTGACACGTTCTACGCGGTATTGTCCAAACTCTGGAGCCTTGGCGCTTTGAAGGATTGGAATTCCTTTTTATCCGGTAAGAAGGGAGAACGCATACCTCTCCCAACATATCAGTTTGAAAGAACGGAATATTGGATAGAACCTGTTGCTTATGCAGCAAAAAAACAGGAGAGAAAAGAGCGGTGTTATAATATCCGAAATGAAGAACAAATGATAGGTTTTGTTGAGCCTTTAGGTTTTCTGGAGAAAAAGATCGCAGAAATATGGGAGGATGAACTGGGCATAAAACCGGTCGGAGCAGCAGATGGTTTTTTCCAGCTTGGTGGATCGTCATTGAAGGCTGCAAAAGTCAATGAGATCATAAATGATTTCTTTGGAACAGATCTTTCACTGCGTGATTTTCTTGAGAACCAAACGATAGGAGAGCTGAAAAACAGAATTCTTACCCTTTAAGTATATATGTGAAAAAGGAGCAATTACATGAAGTCTATGGAGTATTACCCGTTAACACATACGCAGAAAAGAGTTTATTATAGTGAGAAAACCAGCGATGCTTTTCAGAACGGAGAGGCATCTATGTATACTATTGGTGGATATGTCATTATTGACGGGAGCGTGGATTATGCACTGTTGGAAAAGGCCATAATCAGAATGCTTTGTAGGTATGACGTTTTTCGGTTAAGACTGATAGAAACAGATGAGGGACCTCAGCAGTTTTTTTGTGATGAAATCGTTGATTCGTTGCCGTTTTTTGATTTTACAAGTCCAGAATATCAAAATGTAAAAGTGACAGATTTCTTTGAAAAAAAATTCAAAGAGCCGTTCCCGGCAGAAGCAGGAAAGCCGCTTTACTATTTCTGTATATATAAGGATAAGGATAACAGGAGCGGATATTTCTTCAAACTTCATCACATAATGGCTGATGGTTGGTCAGTTAGCCTGATAATGAAAACTATTTCTCAGTTTTATAATGAATTGCGGGATGGCCTTTATACAAGTGATGAGGACAGCATTGAAAATGATGAGTTCTCTTATAAAAAATATATAAAAAAAGAAGCGGCTTATAAAGAATCAAGATCGTTTGAAAAAGACAAATCTTTCTGGACAGAAAGATTTTCCGAGATTCCAAAGCCTCTTTTCAATGAAAGAAATGATTATAAGGGTGAAAGAGCTGAGTATGAGTTCAGCTATTATACGAAGAATATCCTGAATCAGATCGTAAAAAAGCATGGGGTAACAGTCCCTGCATTGTTCTCTGCTCTTTCAGCCATATATTTCATGAATTATTACAATAATAATGAAATTGTGATCGGTATACCTGTATACAACCGCGATAAGGATACAAGGGAAGTATGCGGCCTTTTTACCAGCAATACGTTATTGAAGCTTAGTGACGCTCCTGAAATGAGCCTAATTGATTATGTAATGCATACAAAGAAGGAGCTTAACCTTTGCTATTACCATAACAGATACCCGTATGACCTGCTTATCAAAGATATAGGGCTTCAGAAGAAAGGTATGAGATCGCTGTATCAGGTGTCTGTTAATTACTATAACACCGAATTATCGGGAGAGTTTTCCGGAATGGCCGTGGAGAACTATGAGCTTTATGGAGGTCAGCAGTTTTATCCGCTTCAGATAGTTATAAAGGATTGGAATGATACGGAAGGTCTGTCGGTATTTATAGATTATCAGACTGCCTTTTTTTCGAGAATGCAGTTAGATGACTTTATAGAATATCTGAAGAATGGGATATATATGCTTTGGAATGATCCTGGAATACAGCTGAAAAAACTGCCTTTAGTGACTGGAAATGCCAGGAACGAATTGTTATATGGATATAATTCTGTTTTTCAGAAAACAGATATTACAGATACTGTTATCCGAAAAATAGAGAAACAAGCAGAAATGCATCCTGAAAGAGTAGCAGTTACATGGAAAGACAGCTCTATTTCGTATCGGGAATTAAATGTCAGGGCTGACAGCATGGCATCTTTTTTACAGAGAAAGCATGGTATATCCAATTGTGTAGTTGCTATCATTTCCCGTCATACTGTTGAATACATAATCGCAGCTCTTGCTACTATGAAAGCAGGATATGCTTTTTTACCGATAGATCCTGATTATCCGATGGAAAGGATCGAATATGTGATAGACGATGCTGATGTGGCAGTTCTGCTTACAGATCAGGATGAGATCATTTCCAAGATTAAAAACAGGGATATAATCGATCTGAGATGTCCCGCGCTTTATTCATCTTATGCTCCTTTGTATGACAGAATAGATGATATTGATTCACTTGCCTATATCATTTATACATCAGGTTCGACCGGAAAGCCCAAGGGCGTAAGGATAGGCCACAAAAGCTTCAGCAACTATATTGAATATGCAACAGATACATATATCAGATCAGAAGATGATGTTTTTGCTTTTTTCACATCTATATCATTCGATCTTACGATAACATCTGTTTTTGCCCCTCTGGCAGGCGGTGTACAGATACGCATATACATGAGTGATAATCAGAAGTACAGTTTATATGATATTATAAATGATAACAGATCAACCATTGTAAAGCTCACACCGTCTCATCTTGTTCTGATGAACGAACTGGATCTGTCTGATTGTATCATTCATACAATGATCCTCGGTGGAGAGAATCTGTTGAGCAATACGGTAAAGGATACGTTCCGTTCTTTCGGTCATACCATAGATATATACAATGAGTACGGTCCGACAGAGGCTACGGTGGGATGCATGACCTATCTTGCGGAAAACAAGAATAGTGATAGTCAAAGTGAACCCATAGGATATCCAATAAAGAACACAGAGCTTTATGTACTGAATAACAGACATCAGCTTTTGCCTAAAGGAGCTGTAGGCGAATTATACATTGCTGGCGATTGTTTGGCGCTGGGATATATGAATGATTCTGAAGCAACAGATAAAGCATTTGTTCAGCATTTTATGGATCCGTCGAGAAAAATGTACAAGACAGGAGATATGGTAAAGATTCTGGAGCGCGGATGCATGGAATACATAGGACGTGATAACGATTATGTCAAAATCAGCGGATACCGTATCGATACCAATGAAATAGAAAGAACGATCCGTGATCACACAGACGTAAAATCTGCGGTTGTTGCGTGCTTTGGCGAAAACGGAAAGCAGATCATAGCTGCATTTGTTGCGGGTAATGATCTTACAATTGAAAAGATCAGATATCAATGTGAGAGTTTACTGCCTTCATATATGGTCCCACGGTTTATTACTATTTTGGACCATATACCACTTACAGGGAATGGTAAGCCTGATCTTGCAGAGTTGGAAAGTATCTATGATAACATGGTGGCTGAAGAGATGAGTGAAATGGAATATGATAATACACAGAAAGCATTTATTGAAGTATTCCGTCGCCTTTTCAGAAGAAATGATATCGATATGACTGATAATTTCTTTGAGGTTGGCGGCGATTCCATAAAAGCAATACAGGCATCAGGATTGTTTAAGAAAATGAAAATGAACATCTCTGTTGGTGATATAATTAATAATCCCGTTTTCGCTGATATGTATGAGCATTACTATAAAAAAGCAACCAAAAACGGAACGATATCGAGCTGTTGTTCAAATAATGATACGGAATTAAAGATGACGCCTATCATCAAAAGCTTTTTTGACTCATCATACAAAAAGGGAACGTATTACAATCAATCTGTTTTGCTCAAGATGAATGAAACATATGACGTTGGATTAATAAACAAAGCGTTCTATAAGCTTATAGAAGCTCACGAGATGCTTCGTATAGAATATGATCCCGTTACAAACAAGCTTTTTTACAGAGATCTTTGCGAACAGGATAAAGAGACCGTTGAGTATATCATTGTTAATGAATCCGAATATGAAAAGCAGATCGAATGTATGAGATCTGCTGCTGTAGACATCAGGGAAAGGATCAGCATAGAAAATGGTATAGCTGTAAGGGGAGGTCTTTTCTGTCTTCCGTCCGGAGATGAGTATTTGTTTATTACCATACATCATTTAGCGGTAGATGGCGTATCTTGGAGAATCATCCTTGATGATCTTTTAGATCTTCTGACAGCAGATGATATTGATAGTATTATTATTGAGAGTACAGACAGATTTATTGAATGGGCTAACGTGATCATGGAAAAAGGTATGTGGGCATTCGATGACGAGAAGGAAATGTGGACGAGTATTATCCGAAAAGGAACAGACAATGAAACTGAGCCGAGAAAGATAACGTATAATGACCTGATCCACGTTGAAAAACGTTTTTCCAAGCAGGACACAGAGCGTTTGTTATCTGTTGTATGTAATCATTATCGTATGAGACCTGACGAAATCCTTTTAAGTGTTGTTGCATATTGCCTTATGAAAAACCGAAAACGAAACAATCAGCTTATAATGGTAGAGAGTCATGGAAGAGATGATGCATTCAGTGGGCTGGATACGAGCAGGACAGTCGGCTGGTTCACAAGTGTTTATCCCGTTTTGTTATATGGAGATATTGAATGTCCTCTGGAGGAACTGTTGACGGTATTCAAGGAGCAGATGAGAGGCTTCAACAATATGGGTATAGGCTATGGAGTCAATAAATGGCTCAAGGAACAGATTCCGGCAGAACCGGGAAGAACCGTATGCTTTAATTATCTCGGCGATTATGGAGAAGAGATTGATAATGCTTCTTTTTCCTATAGCGATATCTATATGGGAGAAGAGCACTCACCTTCTGTTTCATATCCGTATGAAATAGAGATAAATGCTATGGTAGTAAATGGCGAATTAAAGATAGATCTCTGCTGTGAAAAGGAAAGAGCTGATTATGCAGCTGTTTTGATAAAAGGAGTAGAAGATGTCATTAAAAGAACGTTTGATTCTCTTGAATCCAAAAAAGGCATGGTATTGACACCTTCGGATTTTACAGCGGTCGAGTTGTCATCGGACGATTTACAAGTATTGTTTGAGGAGGATTAAAATGAAAAAACGAGGATTATCTCTGATACTTGCTCTTTTAATAATGATGATTATTAATCCGTCAGAATCATTGGCGGATAATACCATTAGCAACGATATCGAAAAATATGTTGAATCAATGGTACGTCAAGCTGATCTTCCAGGAGTACAGGTCACCATAGTAGAGGACGGCGAAGCACCTATATTCATCAATAAAGGATATGGTAATATCGATGACAAGGAACCTGTAACAGAAGAGACGAGATTTGAACTCGGGTCTAACAGCAAGGCTTTTACCGGACTTGGACTAATGTATCTGGCAGAGCAGGGAGAAATAAGCCTTGATGATCCTGTGAAAGAGTATTTACCCTGGTTCAGTCTTGATTATCAAGGTAAAGAGCAGGAGCTTCTTGTTAAAGATTTCCTATATCAAACCACGGGTGTCAATCCTTCTACTATAGGAATTATTCAGCCGGATCAGAGCGATGACGCATTAAAAAAGGTAGTTGAGGATCTGTCTGAATATGAAGTGGTATCAAACTCCGGAGAAGAGTTTTTATATGCAACTATTAATTATGACTGTATTGGACTGATTATTGAAACCGTAACAGGCGAGAGTTACGAACAATTTATCAATGATACTCTTCTTCCGTATTATGGTCTGAATGATACATATGCCGGAAAGCGGGAAGAGGGAGAGGATTCCCTTGCTGCAACAGGTTATAAGTTTGATCTGTTCGGTAATTCAGAAAGCGAAGCCCCGATATATCGCGGAAACACACCTGCGGGATACATTTTGACAGATGGAGGTGATCTGGCTAAATGGATGGAATTGCAGCTTGATGCAGCAATGGAGAAGGATGACTGTGATGAGATAATAATGAAGAGCCAGATCCCTGATGACAGAGTCGAGCCCTTGCTTTGTGAGCCGTATTCCGATCCGTTCAGATACAGTGCAGGATGGCTGGTATTTGATAATGGTATCGTTTCGCATGGCGGAAGCAATCCCGATTATTCGTCTTATATTCTGATCGATGGAGAAAACGGACACGCAGTAGGAGTGCTTTGTAATCGTGATACAAGCTATGCTTACGGCATTGCAAAGGGTATACATGATATATTACTTGGAAACGAGCCTGAAAAAGCTCCAATGGATATTTTTATGACGCTTGTTGCAATAACAAGGATAGGACTGGTGATCGTAAGTTCATTGTTGATCTTGGCAGTGTTTCTGCTGATAAAAAGGATGAAAAAGCTTAAAAAAAGACAGCTTAAGCTTTTTGAATTGATGATGAAAAACAAGAAAAGGATAATAATACCTATTGTTCTTATTATTATTATGATCATGCTCCCTGTGGGCTTAATGTGTTTCAGTATGTATTCTATATCATTTTTAAGTGTATGGGCACCGATTTGTTCAATAGTGCTGATAGCGGAAATCATCATTTTATGGATAATCGGAATGATAAACAGAATTATAAAAGTTGTGATTCCAAAAGGAGAATTGAAATGAAAAACGAGATATTGCTTTATTGTTTCCCTTATTCAGGAGCATCTGCATCTTTTTATCTTGGCTGGTCAGCTAAGTTAGACGAAAGGATTAAAATAATACCTGTTGAGTATCCGGGCAGAGGTAGCCGTTTCGGAGAAAAAACGTGTGACAGTATGGATGAACTGGCAGAGTCAGTTCTTGCTGTGTTAAAAAAAAACGGGACGGAGAATTGCGCGTTTTTCGGGCATAGCTTAGGCGGATTAGTAGCCTTTGAAGTATTTCACAAACTAAAGGAAAAAGGTGAGAGCCTTCCCAGGCATTTGTTTCTGTCAGGCAGCACACCGCCGCATATAAAGTATGGAGAAGAAATGCTCCATCTTCTGCCTGATAATGAATTTCTTATGAGCCTTGTTGAGCTTGGCGGTATGAATGAAGAGGTAATGAACAACAGGGAGCTTATAAAGCTGTATTTGCCGGTTATTCGCTCGGATTACCGTATTTATGAGTTATATGAACCCAAGGAGCGAGATCCGTTGCATGTGGATTTTACAGTCCTTACAGGCAGTGAAGATGTTATATCAAATGAGACAGGAATGACAGAGTGGAATAAGTATACAGACAGAGGGGTTGAAATAAAAAAGATTGAAGGAAATCATTTCTTTATCCATGATCATCCTGATATGATTGCAAGGATCATAGAGGCGGCACTTTTGGACGGAGGAACAAAATGAAGATCAACAAGGAAAATGTTAAGGATATTTTACCGCTTTCTTCTATGCAGGAGGGAATGCTTTTCCATTATTTAGCTGATGGGAACAGGAATTATATAGAACATCTTGTTATTAACACGGGGAAAAAGCTTGATGAATCTGTTTTTATAAAGACATGGGAGATAATAGCGTCAAGATATGATGCTCTAAGAAGTGTTTTTAAATGGAAAAAGCTTGAAAAGCCTGTACAGATCATTCTATATGATAAAAAGCCGGAAATAACTGTCTATTCTGATGATGCAGATAAAGAAGCAGCTGAGAGCAGGATTGATGATAAAGGCATCAGGCTTGATGAAGCACCGTATTACTTGTTGCTGTGTCAGTCCGAATGCAATAGTACAATTCATCTGGTTTATCATCATATCCTTATGGATGGCTGGAGCTTAGGTATCGTCGTCAAGGAGTTTTTAGAGATATATCAACTCCTTATAAAAGGTGATGAGATTCCGCAGTTAAGGAAAAATGCTCTCAGAGAATGCATTGGCAACAGTGAAAAAAACAATAGCGCCGATGAAAAAGCATATTGGTCGGAGGAACTGAAGGGATATCAGGTCAAGCACGGTGTAAGACCTTTGTTCAGCCCAAAAAGTGAATACAAGAGAATAGATCATGCGATTGAAAAAAAGCTGTGGAATAAAATGGAGGCATTATGTAAAAAGCATCATTTTACTATGGCTGATCTGTTATACAGTGCATGGGGACTAACTATGCAACGTTTTCTGTATGATACTGATATTGTGTTTGGCACTATAGTTTCAGGAAGAAATACAGGTGTACCAAATATAGAAAATGAAGTAGGTATGTTTATCAACACGGTTCCTGTCAGAATAAAGACAAATCCCACGAATACAGCGGCAGAACTTGTTGAGTCGGTACATAAAAGCGTTTTGAAGCGTTATGACTATGAAAAGAGTTCATTGACTGACATCGGCAATTATACAGGTACAAAGGCGTCTGAGCTTTTTGATTCCATTGTTGCTATAGAGAATTATCCTCTGCAGATAGAGAACCTGATGGATACAGGTACAGATTGTTTCGGCGAAATGAGCTTTTCAATGGAGGAGTATACTAATTATCCTTTGACAGTAGTTATAGACGCCAATAACGAGTATAGAATATCGGTCATCTATGATACGGAGTTATATGAAGAATTCACTGTTGAATCAATGCTCGGATCTCTATCCGTGCTTTTAAATGATATTACGGATAATCCTCAAAAGCTTGTAAAGGATCTGAAAATGATATCAGACAGTGAAAAGAATCATATTATCAGAGATTTTAATGATACAGTGACAGATTATCCGAGGGAAGAGAGCATAGTCAGCCTTTTTCGTAAGGTTGCCGATAAGCTGCCCGATCATACGGCGCTTGTTTATAAGGGAAAGAGAATAACGTATAAAGAGCTGGATCAGAGATCTGATAGAATTGCATACAAGCTTATGCAAGCAGGAGTTGAGCCTGAGCAGTGCATCGGTATAATGTGTAATAAGAGCCCAGAAGCATATGTAGGATTACTTGGTATCCTTAAAGCGCAGGGCGTTTATGTTCCTATCAATCCGGAGTATCCTATGAATCGTAAGGAGTTTATCCTTAAAGATACAAAAGCAAAGATCCTATTATGCAATTGCGAATATGACCCGAATTGGGATCTGGATATAATTGATTTGAATGAAGAGATGAAAGATGATTCCCCAGTGGAACCTTTAGAGTTATCTGAAGACGCAAAACCCAATCAGCTTGCGTACATTATCTATACCTCCGGCTCTACGGGAGAACCTAAAGGTATAATGATAGAGCACAGGTCTGTGATAAGGCTTGTAAGGAATACAAATTTCATATCTGTTGATGAGAATGATCGTTTCCTGCCTACAAGTCCTTTGGAGTTCGATGCCTCAACTTTTGAGATCTGGATGCCGCTTTTAAACGGTGCCGAAATCTGGATCCTGGATAAGAAAGAGGTGTTGTCACCGCAGATCCTTTCAAGTTTTATAAGGGATAACTGCATAACTAAGATGTGGATGACAGCACCTTTGTTCAACCAGATGGTACAGATTGATCCTCATATATTCAGCACGCTGGAATACCTGATAATAGGAGGAGATGCGCTCTCACCATATCATTTATCTATAGCCAGAAAGGCTTGCAGGGATCTTAAAATCGTAAATGGATACGGCCCCACCGAGAATACAGTTTTTTCTACAACATTTCCAATAGAAAGTGAATATGAGACGAGGGTCCCTATCGGAAGACCTATTTCAAATTCAACGGCATATATTTTGGATTGTTACGGATATATTGCCCCTGTAGGAGCAATAGGTGAAATATGTACCGGCCTGGACGGCGTTGGAAGAGGCTACTTCGGAAATGAAAAACTGACAAATGAAAAGTTTGTGGATGATATTGTTTTTCCGGGACGGAAAATGTATCGCACAGGTGATCTTGCAAGATTCATGCCTGATGGAGTGATTGATTTCTTTGGAAGAAAGGATTATCAGGTTAAAATCAGAGGATTCAGGATTGAACTGACTGAGATTGAAAACATGCTTAATCAGCATGAGATGGTCAATGAGTGTGTTATCATTCCTACTGACAAAGGAGAATATGATAAAATCCTGGTAGCTTATATTCAGAAAAAAGGAGATGTCAAAGAGAGTGAACTGAGGCATTATATGAAGGATAAGCTACCGGATTACTGTATGCCGTCATCTTTTGTATTTGTTGACAGCTTTCCTTTGACTGTTAACGGAAAGATAGACAGATCAGCTCTAAAAAGGATTGATAACAGTATAACTATGCCTTCTTTGAACAGTTGCATTGACTCCGAGACAGAGGACAAGATCAGAAAAGTATGGGAAAAAGTATTAAAGAGACCAGTCAAAGACAATAATACTAATTTCTTCGAAATGGGCGGAACGTCGCTGCATCTTATTCAACTTGCAAGTCAGCTGGAAAAGGAATTCAGCAGAGAAATAACAGTAGTAGATCTGTTTAAATATACAACCATCCATAGTTTGGCCGAATATTTGAACGGAGAAAACGAAAGAGATGTGCTTGTTAATGAAGAAAGCAAGTCGGAAAGCGTTTGTGAAAAAGAAGAGATCGCTGTAATAGGAATGGCGGGACGATTTCCTGGTGCGAATACGCTGAAACGTTTTTATGAGAACATTCGAGACGGAAGAGAATGTATATCTTTTTTCACAAAGGAAGAATTGGAAGAAGTTGATGAACAGCTTCTTAATAATGAAAACTATGTCAGAGCAAAAGGCGTAATAAACGGTATTGAGTTTTTTGATCCTCAGGTGTTCGGCTACTCTGACAGAGAAGCAGAGCTTATGGATCCTCAGTCTAGACTGTTGCATGAATGCGTTTTTCATGCTTTGGAAGATGGCGGATACATGAATGAAAAGAGAAAAGAAACAGGTCTTTTTGTCGGTGCTGTTCCGAATATAGAATGGCTAATGCGGATCAAGAGTGATATGGATGATGAAGTTGCAGTCTGGGAGGCAGCAAATCTGAATTTCTATTCTCTTGCAGCGCCTGTAGCATATAAGTTAGATATGCACGGACCTGTCGTAATGAATTCTACAGCATGCTCATCATCTTTAGTAGCATTGCATAATGCCTGCAAAGCACTGCTTGACGGGGAGTGTGAAATGGCAGTAGCTGCTGGTGTATCAGTTTCACTGCCTGTCAAGTCCGGATATCTGTATCATGATGGAATGATAAGATCCAAAGACGGCAAATGCAGACCGTTTCGTATTGATAGCTGTGGTACAACAACAGGAGACGGAGTGGGTGCTGTCCTTTTGAAACCTCTGTCCAAGGCCAAGAGGGACAAGGACTATATTTATGCTGTTATAAAGGGAAGCGCCGTTAATAATGACGGTTCAAGAAAAGCAGGCTATACAGCACCCAGTATTGATGGACAGAGCCAGGTGATTCGTGCAGCTTTGAGAAACGCAGGTGTTAATGGTAACGATGTACGTTATATAGAAACTCATGGAACCGGAACGCCAATAGGCGATGCGATTGAGCTGAGAGCATTGATGGAAGCGTATGACAGTTCAGACGTTACCATTACAGCTTTGGGTTCAGTAAAAGCAGGGATCGGACATCTGGATTGTGCTGCCGGCATCGCAGGTTTTATTAAAACGGCACTTTGCTTGAAGAACAGGATTATCCCTCAGAGTGTTCACGGAGGTGTTCAGCATAAGCAATTGGATGGAAACGGAAGGTTTTATCTGAATGAACAGACCAAAAAATGGCACTCGGAAAATGGGGTATACCAGGCGGCAATAAGTGGATTTGGTATCGGAGGTACCAATGTTCACATGATAATGGAAGAACCACCTGAAATAAGCGACAATCAATCTGTTGACAAGTGGGAAATCGTTTTATTAAGCGCTATGAAGAAAACATCTCTTTATCAACAGTACGTTGAATTGAGTGATAATATCGACAATGAACAGCTGTCTCTGAAGAGTATCGCGGGTGTTTTGCAGACAGGCAGAATCAACTATGACTTCAGATCGGCATTTGTTGTAAAGTCAAAAGAGGAACTGAAAAAGCAGCTCTCTGATGCTATTGCAAACGGAGAAGACGATATGAAGGTTACAAAGGCTTTTGGGAAAAAAACTGTTGTTTTTCTGTTCCCCGGTCAGGGATCGCAGTATTATGGATCTTGCAAGGACCTTTACGAAAACAACAGTTTATATCGTGATTGTCTTGATAGCTGTTTTGATACTTTATCTGGAGACCATTCAGAACTGAAAGACTATCTCCTGGGCAAAGGTGAAGAAGTCGAGAAATCAGAGAAAATGAAACAGACAAAGATAGTTCAGCCGCTTTTGTTTATATTGGAGTATTCGTTAGCTACTCTTTTGATAAAGCTTGGCATATGTCCCGATACAATGATTGGTCATAGTCTCGGTGAGTACACAGCTGCTGTTGTGGCAGGGGTAATGTCATTTAAAGATGCCTTTGAGCTCATATCTGTGCGAGCGGAGTTGATGCAGAGAATGGAACGAGGTGTGATGATCTCCGTTGCTGCAACTCAGGAAGATGTAAGAAAACTCCTTGACAACGAGATTATATATGACATAGCTGCGATTAATTCCCCTAATCAGACAGTTATTTCAGGCAGTATCGAGAATATGGAGCGTGCTCAGACGATATTATCCGAAAACGATGTAGTATTTGTTCGCCTGAAAGTATCACATGCGTTCCATTCAAGCATGATGGAGCCGATGATAGGTGAATTTAGGAGCATACTTGAAAAGATCGTTCTTAACAAGCCTTCTATCTCCTATATTTCATGTTATACAGGTGATACCATAAGACCAGCTGATGCTATCAGTCCTGAATACTATGTAAAACATCTTAGAAATACAGTTCAGTTTGTTAAAGGAGCAGAGAAGCTTGCTGAGCTGGAAGGTGCATTGTATGTTGAAGTGGGCTGTGGGAATACTCTGACCAGACTTATAGAGAACTGTATGAGTAGTGTTAAGAGTGTCAAGGCAGTCAGCGTATTGCCAAAGGAGCATAAAAAAGATGAGGGAAGTCGTCAATTCGCTTCAGCACTTGCTTTCCTTTGGGAAAACGGCTGTGATATTGATTGGTATAAGCAATACGAAAAAGGTATAATCTTGAAAAAACCTCTTCCAGGTTATTGTTTTGATCGCAGGAAATACTGGAAGTATGGTAAAAAAAATACTTCTGACAATATGGCAGCAAAAAAGAGTGAGATAACCTTATATGAGCCTAAATGGGTCCCTGTAAACGATAATGGAATACCAGAAAAAACGTATTGTTTTGATAGTGTTCTGTTGCTTGCAGATAATGATGACAGCGCTGATGGTATAGAACGGTCATTAAGAACGGTTGGAAAAACGCTGTTCAGAAAAGACTATAAAGGCATCGTTGATATCTCAGATATATCAATGAGTAAGGATGAAAAGCTGTTGGTAATGCTAAAAGCTTCCGAAGCAGTTCTAGCTAAAAACACAGATGAATTGTTATTGAACTATAATAGTTCAATAACCGGTGTTTTCAGAATAATGCGCTTATTAAAGAGTCTGCACGAACGTTTTAAAGAAAACAGTGTATATGTTTTTATTGTTACAAATAACATGGAGAAAATTAAAAAAGACGATCTGATTGATCCGTTTTCATCCATGATAAAAGGACTGATTAATACCATTTGTAATGAGTATCCGTTGTTCAGGGCAGCTTATATAGACATACCGTCTGATGAGTTTATTTCATGTCATAAGAGAATAATTGATGGCCTGAGGTATTTTATTGAGAATACGGAAAGCAATAGGTTACTGGCAGTTCGTGGTAACAGTCTTTTCAAGCTATGTTATGTTCAGAGAGATAATACTGTATTGACGGTTGAAAACAGTGCTTTAAGACACAGAGGCGTTTACCTGATAACAGGAGGCCTTGGCGGAATTGGCATGGCTATTTCAAAGCGTTTAGCCTATCAGTATTCTGCGGATCTTATTCTTTTGACCCATTCTGCTTTTCCCGAGAGGGAAGAATGGGGGAGATGGCTTAATGAGCATAACGAAGAAGACAGAGTTTCAGATGCAATAACCAGGATACTTGATTTTGAGTCTCATGGGGCTAAAGTATCTGTTATTCGTACTTCATTGTCAGATACGGATGAGTTGGGTGATGCTTTCAGAAGAATCAGAGAGTCCTATTCAAAGATCGATGGTGTCTTCCATACTGCGGGATTAGGCGATCATACATTCTTTGATTATATAGACGAAAAGCACATGGAAAGAATCCTTGAACCCAAAGTGACTGGAACAATATGCCTTTATAAACAGCTGTTAGAGCGCTTTGACGAAAAGCCGACTTTTGCTGTACTCTTTTCTTCAATAGCAAGTATTATCGGCGGTATAGGACAGGCAGCCTATGCTTGTGCAAATGCATTTCTTGACGGTTTTGCAAAGGTAGCAGGCTCGTATGGTATACGTACTGTCAGCATCAACTGGGATACATGGAATGAAGCAGGAATGGCTGTAAGAGCAGCAAAGACGATCAAAAGCGGTGATGGAAACAACAATTCTAATGAAACGGATCTGTTTAAAGGTCACGGTTTAAGGACCCATGAAGGCATTGATATTCTTTTTGATCAAATACAGAAAATGCATTACGAAACAGCAGAACAAGTCGCTGTAACCGACGGAGAACTCTTTTCACAGATAGAGATACAGGCGGATATGCTGACCAGTATCGAAGGCGCTTCTCATCAGGAAAAGAAACAAAGACCTGTACTCAAAAGCGAGTATGAAGGACCTGTTTCTGATACTGAGAAGGATCTTGTTGAATTGTTAGAAGGCTTTACCGGAATAACCCCTGTTGGCGTGAATGATAATTTCTTTGAGCTTGGTATAACATCATTGAGTATTATTCAAATCAATAACACCATTAATAAAAAGTATGCAAAGGATCGATCAATAGTTAAGCTGTATACATATCCGACCTGCCGTAAATTAGCTGCTTATCTTGTAGGTGACGATACCATAGCGAATAATCAGACTGAATTCAAAATTAATCATGATGGTTTAAAGCAGAATAGGAACAAAACACTTGATATTCTGAACAGAAGGAGAAAAAACAGATGAATAACCAGGAAACAGGATTGGAAATCGCAGTCATAGGAATGAGTGGAAGATATCCTGGAGCAGATAATCTTGAGCAATTCTGGGATAATCTTTTAGATGGGAAAAATGCGTTTACACATTTTTCTGATGAAGAATTAAGAGAAAGTGGCGTTTCGGAAGATGATATCAAAAAGAATAATTACATTAAAGTAAAGCCGTTTCTGGATAAGCCCTTTGATTTTGATGCGGAGCTTTTTGGCTATACTGCATGGGAAGCAGAGCAAATGGATCCTCAGATAAGATTGTTCCATGAATGTGTCTATCATGCTCTGGAGGATGCAGGATACGACCCGGAGAGATATGATGGAAAAATCGGGGTATACAGCGGTGCATCAATGGATATGTACTGGATGAAAAGTATTCTCGATTCAAGGAAGGTAAGTAATAATCTGATGGATACAAGCGTTGTGAGCAGTAAAGATTTTATCAGTCAGATAATCTCATACAATATGGATCTCACAGGCCCGAGTATTTCTGTTAGTTCTGCTTGTTCAACTTCGTTGACAGCAGTACACCTTGCGTGTTCGGGATTATTGCTTGGTGATTGCAATATGGCCATTGCAGGTGGAGTTACTATCAATCAGCCTGAAAAAAACGGGTATGATTATTATGAAGGCTCTATATATTCCAAAGACGGGAGTTTAAAGCCTTACGATGATGATGCTACGGGT
>OCTX012205304.1_pt1 | contig 25444 bp, 21 predicted proteins | sample 1539691 | NCBI WGS metagenome assembly OCTX01 (sample SAMN02144231, study PRJEB22623) | gut metagenome | biome: sheep rumen | host: Ovis aries | place: New Zealand
GCATGCGGTACTTGCGGCACAGGCCGCAGGCAGCTGAGTGCAGGCTGTATGGTGGAAAGGCAGACCGATCCTCCTAAAGAGGAACCGCCGTGGAAGCGGCGGCAGTAGGAAGCACGCGTCTTCAGACGCGTGAGGCTTCACAATACCGTCGGTATCATAGCATGAGCTTGTAAACTGGGTGGGCACCATAATGTAAAATGTATGTAAAATAAATGCCGAAGAAAAACAGGCCAAAGAAAAAGAAATGTGCAATGGGAACAATTTGTCTGCGTTGACAGACACTTTTTGTCAGACGTACAATGGTTCTGACAAGGCGCTTTTGTGAAGGAACACAACATGAATCAAGATGAGAGAATAAATAAGCAGAGGGATATAATCTGCGGTGAAAAGCAGAAATGCGACAGCCCTGAAAATAAACCACTTTCCGTAATCGCATCTCTGGCAGAAACATATGCACAGCTGTACCTGGATCCTGACCGGGATGAGATCGGGGCATATAAGAGGACAGTACTGCAGGGAGAGATTCCTGAGCACAGAAGCCTTTCCTGTTATCATGGCTCCAGCGAAGATAAAGATGAATGGATCGAAACACCGACAGGGCCAGTCCGCGTGGTAACCCTGATGGACAGACATGACTTTGAAATCGCTGTCCGGAATATGATGGCAGCAAAGGATGGACCTAAAGCTGTGATCCCCAGGACAATGGGAGCCAGCACATTGACTGCATTCAACTGGGGCAGGATCCGCAACCATCAGATGGAATTCATAAAGCAGGAAACAGAAAAGGGCGTTGCAGAGCCAGACTGGGATGCCGAATTCAAACGCTTCATCTCTGTAAAGGCAAACTATATCGATCACCTCATCATCCTGTCCAGAGGACCATACAGCAATGTAGCAGCAGAAGCTGCAGGCCAAGCTGAGGAAGAATGGCTGGAGATCTCAGACACCATCCGGAAATACCACGAGCTGACCCACGTCATCTGCCGCAGACTGTATCCGGCCAGGACCGATGCGGTACTGGATGAACTCATCGCCGATGCCGTCGGACTATACGCAGCCTACGGCCACCCAGAACCAGAAAAAGAAAAGCTATTCCTCGGAATCAGCCAAAACACATACATCGGCGGCAGACTGGAAAACTACACCGACAAGCCAGAAAGCCTCGTCGGCGCAGTCTGCGAGAAACTCGATCTACTGACAAAAGCCATAGAGGACAACAAAGGGATCTCCCCACTGGATATGCCAGAGATCCTCATGAATATTTGTGCAGAAGGGTAAATGGTGAGGGGAAAAGTAACCTGGCATTCGAGAATACCAGGACGGATGCCATAATTGTTGTGGACATCATGAATCAAGTCTTAGCTTAACTCTGGAAGCATACGCAAGGCAGGTAAGAAGCAGGATGCGTATGCTTTCGGGTCAATCAATCAAATCAAAATCAGGTTCCACAGCCGAAAAAAACATACGCAAGGCAGGCAGGAAGCAGGATGCGTATGCTTCCGGGGGGATCAATCAAATCAAAACCAGGTTCCATAGCCGAAAAAAGCATACGCAAGGCAGGCAGGAAGCAAGGTGCGTATGCTTTCGGGTCAATCAATCAAATCAAAATCAGGTTCTACAGCCGAAAAAAGCATACGCAAGGCAGGCAGGAAGCAGGATGCGTATGCTTCCGGGGGAGATCAATCAAATCAAAATCCTTACCGCAGAGACGAAATCAACACCTCTTAATGTACGGCTGATCAGGGATTTGATTGCCTGCTATTGCTTATGAAGTTTAAGATGCCTATAATGTGTAATGCACCTTTTTTGGGGGTGGATTATTGGTGATTTTATTTCATGAATGCTTGTGAGGAGGACATAAGTTGAATAAGGTTTGGGAGCTGCTGCAGGAAGAGGATACGGTTGTGTTGTTTGATGTGGATGGTACGCTTACCGATTACAGCTATGGGACATTTCACGCGCATCATGATCTTGATTTTACCCCGGAGTTCCGGGATGTAAATATTTATGCGGATTGTCAGCGGCTGCTGCCTATGTATTCCTATATTAAAAAGCATGGGACGGAGCGGATCTTCTGTATTTCCAGGGAGCCGCATGGTCATGAGGCCTGGAAAACGGAGATGCTTGGCCGGCTGTATGGAATTCCTGAAAGCCATTGCTTTTATACGCTTGAGTCGGAAGATAAGCCTGCGCTGGCGCTGCAGATCATAAAGGATCATTTTGGGGATCTTTCTCCGAAGAAGGTTGTGTGTGTGGATGACAATGATGTGACCCTGGGTATGTATATGAAGCAGACTGAGTTTTGTACGGCGCATCCGATGTTGTTTATGGCTCATATACAGGAGCTGCTGGGAGCTTCTGCAGAGGCATGAGTATCTTCAGCAGAGGCATGAATATCTTCTGTAGAGGCATGAGTATCTTCTGCTGTGTGTGCCTTTGTTGTGTTGGTTTGTCTATAGGAGGATGAAGGAATATCTGTGCAGAGATATTGCATGACATGGCGATTTCTGCTAATCTTATGAAGGTATTCTAATGAGTTATAGAGGTTTAACATGACGATTAAGGATTTGAATCCGGGCCAGAGCGCTGTGATCAAAACGGTTGGCGGCGAAGGGGCTCTGAGACAGCATTTTCTGGATATGGGTGTGATTCCGGGCGCTAAGGTCACCGTGGTCAAGCTTGCACCGCTTGGTGATCCTATGGAGCTTCGGATCCATGGGTATGAACTGACTCTGCGTCTTGCGGACGCGGAAAAGATAGAAGCTGAGCGCATCGAGGAAGCGGCGGAGGTGCCGCACGCGGATGCGCGTAAAAAGGAACCGGCGCATCCTGGCCTTGGCGAGGAGGGCAAGTTCCATCCGAAGGGCACGGGGAATCCGCTGCCGGAGGGAACGATGCTGACATTTGCTTTGGTTGGCAATCAGAACAGCGGCAAGACAACGCTGTTTAATCAACTGACTGGTGCAAATCAGCATGTGGGAAATTTCCCAGGTGTCACGGTGGACCGCAAGGATGGCGCGATCCGGGGGCAGGAGAATACCCGCATTACGGATCTTCCCGGCATCTATTCCATGTCGCCGTATTCGTCGGAGGAGCTGGTATCCCGTGATTTTGTTCTGAATGAGAAGCCGACGGCGATCATCGACATCGTGGATGCAACCAATATTGAACGGAACCTTTATCTGAGCATGCAGCTGCTGGAGATGAATGTCCCGATGGTCATTGCTCTGAATATGATGGATGAGGTCACCAGCAACGGGGGCTCTGTCGATGTAAACCGGATGGAGGCCATGCTTGGTGTTCCGGTCGTGCCGATCTCGGCTGCGAAGAATCAGGGTATCGATGAGCTGGTCCGGCATGCTGTACATATCGCACGCTATCAGGAAAAACCTTTGCGGCAGGATTTCTGTGACGCTACAGACCATGGCGGTGCCGTTCACCGCTGCCTGCATGGTGTCAGTCATCTGATCGAAGATCATGCCCAGAGAGTCGGCCTTCCGGTTCGTTTTGCTGCCAGCAAGCTGATCGAAGGGGATCAGCTGATTCTGGATCAGCTGCAGCTTGACCAGAACGAAAAGGAGATGCTGGAGCATATCGTGCTGCAGATGGAAAAGGAGCGCGGTCTGGACCGAAGCGCTGCCATAGCCGATATGCGGTTTGCTTTTATTGAAAAAGTATGTGACGCCTGTGTTACAAAGCCAAAGGAAAGCCGGGAGCATCTGCGCAGTCAAAAACTCGACAGTTTCCTGACCGGCAGATTTACAGCGATTCCGTTATTTATTGCCATCATGGCAGCGGTCTTTTTCCTGACCTTTGAGGTTGTTGGTGCTTTCCTCCAGGACCTTCTGGCTCTGGGGATAGAAGCGCTGACCGGCGTGGTGGATGCCGCGCTGACTGCGGGCCATGTAAACGAAGCGATCCATGGCCTGATCATCGAGGGTATTTTTGAAGGGGTAGGAAGTGTGCTCAGCTTCCTGCCGATCATCGTGACCATGTTTTTCTTCCTGTCTTTGCTGGAGGATAGCGGTTATATTGCCCGGGTTGCTTTCTTTATGGATAAGCTTATGCGCAGGATCGGCCTGTCCGGCAGAAGCATCGTGCCGATGCTGATCGGTTTTGGCTGCACGGTGCCGGCTGTCATGTCGACCCGCACGATCCCCAGTGAGCGAAGCCGGAGAATGACCATTCTCCTGACACCATTTATGAGTTGTACGGCAAAGCTGCCGATCTACGCCTTTTTTGTGGGCGCATTTTTTCCGGATAAGGGCTGGCTGGTCATGACCGGTCTGTATGTGCTCGGCATTGTGACAGGTATCCTGGTGGCGCTGCTATTTAAACATACTTTGTTCAAAGCAGAGGATGTTCCTTTTGTTATGGAGCTTCCGAATTACCGGATGCCCAGTCCCCGCAGCGTCATGCAGCTGCTCTGGGAGAAGGCAAAGGATTTCCTGCAGCGGGCATTTTCCATCATTCTGATCGCGACGATCGTGGTCTGGTTCCTGGGACATTTTGATTTCCGCCTTAATCTGGTCACCAACTCGCAGGACAGCATACTGGCATCTGCAGCAGGTCTGATAGCGCCGCTGTTTGTTCCTCTGGGGCTTGGAGACTGGCGGATCGTTACCTCCCTGATCAGTGGATTTATGGCTAAGGAAGGCGTTGTTTCGGTTCTGGAAGTCCTTTTTGGCGCTCAGGGCGGCGTTACTGCGGCGATGAGCTCTCTGGCAGCAGCATCGCTGCTGGTGTTCAGTCTGCTTTACACACCGTGCGTGGCAGCTATTGCCTCCATCCGGCGCGAGCTGGGAAGCAGCTGGGCAGCAGGCGTTGTGCTGTGGCAGTGCGGGATCGCATGGGTGGCGGCTTTCCTTGTACGGATCATCGGCCTTCTGCTGGGGCTGGGATAAGAGATCCGGAGAATCCATAGAAAAGGAAGATCCCGGAGATAGCAAGAGCCGGAGAAAGGATGATCAAACCATAATAACGCGTGGTTGGATCGTGTGTGCAAAACATGAATATGATTGATGTGATTCTTCTGGTACTCATCGGCATGGCAGTTTTTTTTGCCATCCGTCGGATGTGGCTGAACAAAAAAAGCGGAAAGCTTTGCTCCGGTTGTTCCGGTTCCTGTGATTGCTGCGGCGGAAGCTGCCGGCAGGATGTCCGAAAACAGGAGGGCGGCAGCGGTGCGAACTGAAGCCGCAAAAGCTGTGCGTTTGCTTCTGTAAAAAGGATCAGCGAAACAGATCAGCAAAACAGATCAGCAATACAGATCAGCAAAGCAGATCAGCAAAACAGATCAGCCAAAAGATCGGTAAAACAGATCAGCAAAGCAGACTGGCAAAACAGATCAGCCAGAAGATCGGTAAAACAGATCAGAAAATTCAATCAGTGAAATAGAAATATAAGATAGTAAAGCTTAGCTTATGAAAAGGAAGCTGCCGTACGCAGAATGGTGTAATGCCGCTGCGAGTATGGCAGCTTCCTTTTTTGCAGAGTAAGAAAGCCCCCTGTTGTATAGATTTGTGGATGACCTGCCGAAAGCTGGCTTTTGCCAAAATACGAAAAAAAGTTCTTTCCTTTACCATGGTAAAGTGGTAATATGTTACTTGCTTATCAACGCATGTGAACGCAATACGGAGGATTTATAATTATGAAAAGATTTTTTGCGCTTATGATGACGGCAGCAATGCTGGCTGCATCCTTTGCAGGCTGTGGCGATGCCCCGGCAGACAGCGCTGCAGCTGAAACAGCTGATGCACCGGCATTCCGTTTCCTGGACGAGACCCTTGGCGTGGAATCCTACGCGATCGGCTTCCGCAAGGGAGAGGAGGAGCTGGCACAGACCGTCAGCGGAGCTGTACAGGCCCTTGTACTGAATGGCACCTATGATGCGATCGGTGAAAAGTATCCGGATATCAAGGATTACCTGTGCCTGAGCGCTGAGGATATCGATGAGTCTGCGCTTCCGGCAGAGGGCTCCGGCGACAGCAGCTACACCTTCAAGCACGGCTTTGACCTGGACTATCCGCCGTACTCCTATCTGCAGGATGACGGCTCCGTCGGTGGTTTTGACGTTGAGCTCTGCCAGGCGGTATGTGAGTACCTTGGCTGGGGTTACGAGGCTGTTCCCTTCAACTGGGATGCCAAGGACATGGAGCTGAACGCAGGCAGCTGCGATTGTATCTGGTCCGGATTTACCAAGGAAGGCCGCGAGGATGACTATACCTGGGGCGTTACCTATTCCAACAATACCCAGGGTATCCTGGTTCCTGCTGATTCTGACATCAACACACTGGCAGATCTTGCCGGCAAGGTCGTGGGTGTACAGACGGCTACCTCAGCTTATGAAATGCTGGAGGATTCCCAGGCAGATCTGGCTGCTACGTTCGCAGATCTGAAGGTATATGAGACCTACACCATCGCCTACAATGATCTGAAGGCCGGCGCGATCGATGCCATCGCCATCGACATGACTGCAGGTACCTACCTGATCAGCAGCGGCGAATAAGTCTTCCAAAAGCCGCCTGCGCGGCAGGGATAGACGGATGAGATTCTGAAAAATGAAAAGGAAGCGTCGGACCGGAGAGCCGGTCCCCTGCTTCCTTCCTTTTATGAGGAGATGCTAAATGAGCCTGTCTACGATGCTTGCGACTATGTCCTGGGGTATGCTGCGGACGTGCGCGATCTTTTTCCTGACCATTCTGTTTTCCATGCCTCTTGGCATGGTCGTCATGTTCCTGCGCCGTTCCCGCTTCGGGCTGGTGCGGGCGATCACCAAGATCTATATCGCCATCATGCGCGGAACGCCCCTGATGCTTCAGCTTCTGATGTGGTATTTCGGTCCGTATTACCTGTTTGGCCTGCCGATCCGCGGCTACCGGTTCGCGGCGATCATCATCGGTTTCTCGATGAATTATGCTGCGTATTTTGCCGAGATCTACCGCGGCGGCATCGAGGCGATCCCGCAGGGGCAGTATGAAGCGGCGGAGGTCCTGGGCTACAATTCCGTCCAGACCTTTTTCAAGATCATACTGCCGCAGGTCATCAAGATGATCCTTCCCTCCGTTACAAATGAGATCATTACCCTGGTCAAGGATACGTCACTGGCGTTCACCCTTGCCTACAATGAGATGTTCTCACTGGCCAAGCAGATCGCAGCTTCTCAGACCTCCTTTATGCCCTTTGTGATCGCCGGCGTATTCTATTTTATCGCGAATTACGCTGTTGCTTTTGCGATGGAGCGGATCGAGAAGGCATTTGATTATTACAGCTAAAGGAGGAGATGGCATGATCTTACAGATGAATAATATCCGCAAGACCTTTGGAGAGCATGAGGTGCTCAAGGATATCAGCATGCACGTCGACGCCGGCGAGGTCGTCAGCGTGATAGGTCCGAGCGGATCCGGAAAAAGTACGCTGCTGCGCTGTGCCACCTTCCTGGAGACCATCGATGCCGGCGATATCCGCTACATGGATCAGGCGGCGGTCACCACCGGAAGTGCAGGCACTGCGGTATATGTGGGAAAAAATGAGCTGGCCCAGATCAAACGGTATTTCGGGCTGGTGTTCCAGCAGTTCAACCTGTTTCCACATTATTCCGTACTGAAAAATGTTATGGATGCTCCTGTACATGTGCAGAAGCGGCCGAAGGACGAAGTGAGAGAAGAGGCGATGGAGCTTCTCCGCAAGATGGACCTGGAAAACCGGGCGGATTATTATCCCTGCCAGCTTTCCGGAGGTCAGCAGCAGCGGGTAGCGATCGCCAGAGCGCTGGCCATGAAGCCGGCGATCCTGTTTTTTGACGAGCCGACCAGTGCGCTGGACCCTGAGCTGACCGGAGAGGTCCTCAAGGTCATCCGGCAGCTGGCAGAGGAAAAGATGACCATGGTGGTCGTTACCCACGAGATGGCGTTCGCCCGTGCCGTCAGCAACAGGGTCATCTTTATGGATAAGGGTGTCATCGTTGAGCAGGGCGATCCCGAGATGGTATTTGGCTCGCCCACACAGGAGCGCACAAAGCTTTTCCTGCGCAATTATCAGCAATGAGGATCGGGTATTATGTTCTGGATCCCACCGGGAACATGACGATACTTGCGGATACCCCCGTGGATCCCGGGGATCAGCCGCGGATCGCCGCGCGATTGATGGAACTTGAACCGGGAACAGAGCAGGTCGGTTTTCTCACTGGGGAAGACACTGCCCATCCGTCCCTGCGCATGGCAGGCGGAGAGTTCTGCGGAAATGCGTCCATGAGCGCTGCAGTGATCGCCGCATATCTGGCGGGCAAGACAGAGGACCAGATCTCCCTGCAGGTCTCCGGTGCAGCGCGTCCGGTACAGGTTCGTGTCGCATCCATGGAGGATGGCAGCTGGAGAGGAACGGTGGAAATGCCGTCTCCGGCATCTGTTGACTGTGCAGAGCTGGCAGGAGCGGGCCCGTGTCCGCTGGTCCGGTTTGAGGGGATCACGCATGTAATTCTTGAAAAAGAAATGGAGACAGATGAGGCGGAAAAACTGGCGCCGATCTGGTGCCGTGATCTGGGTGCTGATGCCCTTGGCCTGATGTTTCTGGACAGAGCGGAGACAAGTCTTCGTCCGCTGGTATATGTGCCGGCTGCGGGGACTCTCTGCTGGGAAAACTCCTGCGCCAGCGGGACGACGGCGGTCGGCGCCTATCTGGCAGAAAAGAAAGGACGTCCCATCCTGCTTTCTCTGCGGCAGAAGGGCGGCGTCCTTACGATCGAGGCTGACGGAGACGGTGCGCTGCACCTGACAGGAAATGTCCGGATCATCCGCCATGCCTTTGCTGAAATTGATTGAAAAAAACGACAATAGTAAATGATATGCTGGAGAACAGAACCGCCTGGTGTGCGGCTTTAGTCCTCCAGTATTTTTTTGTGCAGGCCCAGACTGATGTAGCCAAAACCGACATAGACCAGGATCTGAGCAAGGATAAGAGAGGCCACGACGGCAAGAATGCCGATCAGCAGGCGGTTTCTGGTAAAGTCAGTATACAGGAACAGGCAAAAGGCGATGATCCCGAAGATCAGCAGGTACAGATAGCCCGTTGCCCAAAGCCCCTGGATCAGACCGGTCGGGACAGGGGTTGGATTGCCTGCGGAGATGACGTAGTTTCCAAAAAGAAAGGCAGCCAGCGCCAGAAATCCGGTAAATGCAGGCGGGTAGATCTCCGTGATCCGCACAGCCGGCGGCACCTGGAAGCGCAGCCGCTTTAGGATCAGGATGCTGAGCTGATAGACGATAAAGCCGTCGATCAGGCCATAGATGGTCATGGAGATGATAAACATCTGCGTAAGGAATCCACGGTTAAAGACGTTCATGAGAGCCGTGGTATCCGGCAGGCCCGAGGAGCTGATCACCTGGTTCATCATATTTTGCATCTCATCGACCTGAAGCGCCACATCATAGCCGAACAGGCTGGCCAGAACGACGGAGCTGAGGACACTGAAGACGGCACCAAGGACCATGCTGAGGATCAGAGTTTTGGTCATATCGTACTGACGGTTAAAGCAGGTACCCAGGACGATGCCCAGAAGACCGGCGCTCACGGCATAAAAGATGGCCGAGAAGGTGCCAAACAGGAAGGCAAAGATCGTCATGCCGACAAAAACCATAAGTCCGTTCCGCCAGCCAAATTTTGTGACATAGATGACCATAGGGATCGGAAGGGCGTAGATAAAAAACTCTTCGAAGAAGCCGCCGGTCTGGCGGTTGAGCAGCAGAAGAAGGGCAAAAACTGCCAGGATCATGGCGCCGGTCGTAATTACCAGGGCGCCGGAATCCTTGCGTCTGCCGTTTGCAGGATCGTGAAAAGAATCGGTCATGGCCGTTCCTCCTCTGAGAAAAAATTTTTTATGAACAATAAGTTCTTAATGAACGGGCTGTGCGATTATAACAGGATATGTGGGGCTTCAGCATATTTTGGCTGGGACCTGCCCGGTAAGAGCATACGTGGTAAGGCCGCATGGCGAAGCGCCACAAGAATACGCCAGCTGCGTTTTCCCAAGGATGCGCTCGATGCCCGGACCCGGCTTACAGATCGAGCCGGCAGCCACGCAGATCCGGCGGCATGCAGGCATAGATCGCATCGGCAGCCTGACCGGGGGTAAGGCTGTAGCGGTGGTAGGTCCAGGAGCGGAACATGGCAGCGATGCCGGTGGTAAAGACCTCCAGCTGCAGCCGTTCCTCATCGGAAAGCCCCCTGCCGCCCCGGTTTTTCTTTGTAACCTCCTCTGCAAAGGCAAAGGAATGCTTGGCGATAAAGTTCTCCAGCGAATTATAACCGTCCGAGTCAAAGGAGTTTCGTACGGAGTTCCAGAAATCTGCATGGGCCTGTGTGAGCATCAGAAAAAACAGATCGCGGTATCCGTGTACGGATGGATCGCGGGCGCAGGTCTGGAGAAGTACTGCATAATTGTCATTCATAACCGCATATTTGTCCTTGAAATAGCGGTAAAAGGTCGCTTTCCCGATGTCAGCCGTTTCACAGATCATGGATACGGTTATGCTGTTAAAAGTTTTCCGGGCGATCAGCTGATTGAAGGCGTCAACGATCGCCTTTCTGGTCCGGTCTTTTGCAGCCATGGCAGCCTCCAAATACGTGAGACCTTTAGAAGAAAAAGTCTCACAAAAATAAAAATGCCATAAAAAGTACCACAATGATACCACACATTTTTTTATAGTAAAAGAGGAAGAAATCATCGTAGAATGTAAAATGAGCAGGGAACACAAAAGGCGAAATGATCATTAACCGGCTTCTGACGATGCTTTCATAAAATGCAGCTGGAGAAGATCTCAACAATAAAGAAAATGCATCTGGAGAAGATCTCAACAGTATAAAAATGCGGCTGGGGAAGATCTCAACAATAAAGAAAATGCGGCTAGATAAGATCTGAACTGTAAAGGGAGGTTTTGTATGGGCAAACATGTGTGGACAGAAGGCGAAAAGGCCAACATGAAGGCTTACTGGGACAGCAATCCCAAACCGAGAAAGAATCTGATGCGGTTGGTCAGGCACATCAATATGCTGAATCCCAATCCGACAGAGGACTCCTGGGAGTATATTTTTTATGACCGGATCCTGGATGATGCGATGGTGGATTTTCTGCTGAAGATGAAGCTGCGCAAGACCTACAGCATGGATGAGCTGGCGAAGCTTCAGAAAATGTCTGTAGCGGACTGTGCAAAAATGGTGGCAAAGCTGGTCGATGCGGGTCCGCTGGAGTACTGGAATGATCCGGGTGACACCTCTGGTGTGGATAAGGTGATCCTGCAGGTATTTGCGCCGGGCGCCATGGAGAATACGGTCATGACGACCGAGATGACAGACCGGTATCCGGAGACCGCAACAGGATTCCTGAATTACGTGCTGGATCTGCAGAAAAAGATCTCTGGCTTTGTGCCGATGGGCAATGCCCTGATGCGGGCGATCCCGGTGGAAGCGGCCATCAAAAATGAGCCCAGAAAGGTTAAATATGAGGAGATCTCCTACTGGCTGGATAAGGTAGGCGACTCCATCGGTGTTGCGGAGTGCGAGTGCAGAAAGCTTCGAGAGATGGTTGGAGAGGGCACTGCGGATCTGCGAGGTGAGTGGTGCATCCAGATCGGAAAGCATGCGGAATCGGTCATCCGGGCGGGAAAAGCCCGCAGGATCACAAGAGAGGAGTGCGAAAGCATCCTGAAGCATGCGGAGGAGCTTGGCTATGTGCATCAGCTCTCCAACATCGACGGACCGGATTTCTCTGTCTTTATCTGTAACTGTGCCTGGGATACCTGCATGGCGCTGAAGACCTCCTGGTATACCCAGTCCCCGAATCTGTCTTCGTCGAACTATCGCGCCCATGTCAGTGCCAAGAACTGCGTGGCCTGCGGTGCCTGCGTGGAGATCTGCCCGCAGAATGCCGTGCGCCTGGGTGAGAAGCTCTGCCAGAAGGTACCGGTCCAGATCAAAAATGAGCCTGTACCCGGAGATTCCCTGGTGTTTACCAGCAAAAACTGGAAGGGAAACGCATTCCTCACCGACAGAAAGAATGTTGTAGAAGAGACCGGTACGGCTCCCTGCAAGACGAACTGTCCGGCACATATCTCGGTCCAGGGCTACATCAAAAAAGCAGCCATGGGCAAGTACGATGAGGCGCTGGAGATCATCAAGAGAGAGAACCCGTTCCCCGCAGTCTGCGGTGCAGTCTGTGCCCGCTTCTGTGAACAGGTCTGTACCAGAGGCGATGTGGATGAGCCGGTAGCCATCGACGAGATCAAGAAGTTTGTCTCCCAGCTGGAGCTCGATCCCGAAAAGCGCTTTGTTCCGAAGAAGAAATTTGACAAAGGCCACAGGATCGCTGTCATCGGCTCCGGCCCGGCCGGCCTGTCCTGTGCTTACTATCTGGCAGTCCTTGGACATCAGGTCACCGTATTTGAAAAGGAAAAGCTTCCCGGCGGCATGATGGTCTATGGCATTCCGTCCTTCCGTCTGGAAAAGGATGTGGTAAATGCCGAGGTCGAGGTTCTGAAGGAGCTCGGTGTGGAGATCTGCTGCGGCATTGAGGTCGGCAAGGACGTGACGCTGCAGGAGCTGCGGGAGAAGGGATATGAAGGCTTCTATGTAGCCATCGGCGCCCAGGGCGGCAGAAAGCTGGGCGTGCCCGGCGAGGATGAAAGCAAGGATGTGATCTCCGGTATTGATTTCCTGCGGAATGTGGCGAACGATACCCAGGATGATCTTCCGGAAAAGGTCGTTGTCATTGGCGGCGGAAATGTGGCCGTGGATGTGGCAAGGACAGCTCTGCGCAAGGGTGCATCCTCCATCACGATGCTGTGTCTGGAGCAGAGAAACGAGATGCCGGCAGCGGCAGACGAAATGGAAGAGACCGAGGCAGAAGGCATCCGCGTGGTCTGCGGCTGGGGACCGAAGGAGATCCGTGTCGAGGACGGCAAAGTCACCTCCATCCTGATGAAGAGATGTACTTCTGTAAAGAACAGCTCCGGTGCCTTTGATCCGCAGTATGACGAAGAGGATACCATGGAGATCGAGTGCGGTGCTGTCCTTGCAGCCATCGGCCAGTCGATTCAGTGGGGCGAGCTGCTCAAAGATACTAAGGTTATCGTCGGAAGAGGCGGACGCGCAGAGGCGGACAGCTGGACATACCAGACGGCCGAGCCGGATGTGTTTGTCGGCGGAGACGTTTACACAGGACCGCGTTTCCTGATCGATGCTATTGCTGCAGGAAAAGAAGGCGCAGACTCCCTGCACCGCTTTGTCTGGAAGGGCCACAGCCTGACCCTTGGCCGAGTAAAGAGGGATAACTTCCGCTATATCGACAAGGATAATCTCATCATCGGCAGCTACAACAACTTCCGCCGTCAGGTACCGGGACGCGATATGGCAAAGGCGAAGACCATGGCAGATGAGCGCCTGCCCTTCACTGAGGAGCAGGTCCGCATCGAGGCATCCCGCTGTCTGGAATGCGGAGCCGCCCGTGTCGATACGAATATCTGTATCGGCTGCGGCCTGTGTACCGTGCAGTGTAAATTCGATGCGATCCATCTGACCAGAGACTATTCCGCCTTTGGAGCAGATTATGAGCATCTGATCCCGGCTGTTCTTCAGGAGGTCGGAAGAAAGACGGTTCAGTCAGCCTTTGGTGCAGGAAAAGCACTCCTCTCCGGGCGAGAGGGCTTTGAGAATCTGAAGTAAATATTCCGTATAAAAACGGATCCATACTTCAGAAGAAGGCCTGGACGGGCTGAAATATATTGGTTTTTCTACGAAAAAAACCGTGGAAGAATAACAGAAATAATTACAGAAAAGTGTGATCGACGATGCATGAGATAGCCGTACTGATGAAGGCTTGCGACATGGCGGAGCAGATCGCGAAGGACAACCGGATCCGCAGGATCGCCTATCTCCGGCTGGAGGTGGGCGAACTGACCGGTTATCTTCCGGTCTTCTTCGAAAAATATTATCCCATCGCCATCGAAGGAAGACCCGTGTTCGAGGGATCAGAGCTGATCATCGATGAGGTCCGGGGAGAGGGGATGTGCAATGCCTGTCACAGCCTGTACAACATCATGAAGCATGAGGGACGCTGCCCGAAATGCGGTTCCCGTGACAAGACGATCCTTGGGGGACAGACCTTTAAAATCAAGGATATCGGAGTGGCCCAGGAGGAAGAGGGGGACTTTGAGGGATCAAAAGAGGCGCCCGCCGGAACGTAACGGTTTTAGAAGAACCGGGCAGTGTAATTTTGGCAGTATGCGCCAGGAAGTGCCGCCGCTTGCAGTGGTGCCTGGCTGTGATTGCTGAAACAGCGCATAAGAAATATAAATGCAGGACAGGATCCGGATATGGTGCAGGCGACAGCCAGCAGCCGGGCTCCTGTCCTTATTTTGTCCGCAGAATCTGTGGGATTATCCGGTATGAGTACGCAAGAACACAAAATAAAAAAAGGGGATTTACTTTTGGAAAAATGTTGTTATAATGCGTCTCTGAACGAAGAATAGAAACCTGCGTGGTGCAGGAGCGACCTGTACCGGAACCCGGACATTGCTGCCTTCGCGAGGACAAATGCAGTGGATGGGCGATAGGATGAAAGCGTAAGGAGTAATATGGTTAGTGATCTGATCAAAGAAATGTATACCGAAAAAGAGGTCTCAAAGATCATGGATTTTGCCTCCTGCTGCGGAGGCATGCTGATGACCTACGGAGGAGAGCTCTGGCGGACAGAGGATACGCTCCGCCGGCTTCTGGAGACCTACCGGCTTGAAAATATCAGCATTTTTCTTTTCCCGGATATGATGATCATCAGTGCGGGAAAGGATGGAAGCGATCCCGTGGTCCGGCAGAGAAACATTGAGCCGATGACGCTGAATCTTGCTGTTGTCAGCAGGATCAACGCCATGACCCGGCGGGTCGTACAGGATCCGCCGCCTGTAGCGGAGCTGGAGGGACTGCTGGAAGAACTGAACCGGGAGAACACTTACACGCCGGCACAGAGCTGCGTCGGCACGCTGCTGGGAATCTCGGCCCTCTGCCTGATGTTTGGCGGCGGGGCAAAGGAGCTGCTGTACACAGATATCATGGCTTTTGCCATCTTCTGGTGGAGGTTCTGGATCGGCAGGGTCTGGGCCAACACTTTTGTATCCGATGCGCTCCTGTCCTTTGCTGTCGGCATGTGCACCTTTGGGATCTCATGGCAGATGGCAGGCCTCGACCCATATACCTGTCTCATTACTCTGGCGATGGTGCTGATCCCCGGTATTCCGCTGGTCAATTCGGCAAGAGAACTGCTGGCCGGCAGGACCATGCCCGCCATCATGCTGTTTTTACAGGCGTTCCTGGAAACCTGTGCGGTCATCGGCGGCTTCGCCCTGGCGATCGCCATCACCCAGGGACAGATTTGAAAGGAGGGTTAAGGTTATGACAAATCCGATTCTTCTTGTATGCCTTACCTTCTGTGCTTCCTTTGGTTTTGCGATCGGTTTTGGTGTGGAAAAGCGGCTGCTTCCCGTGGCAGGCGCGGTAGGCGCCCTGACCAGGGTATGCTTTCTGGCGGCTCAGGCGCTGACCGACAACCGTTTTGTCTATACCCTTCCGGCAGCGTTGTTTGCTGCATTCCTGGCTGAGCTGATGGCCCGCCGTTTCCGCACGCCGGCAACCATGTTTCTGTATCCGGCGGTCGTTCCGCTGATCCCCGGAGATCTGCTCTACAATCTGGCTGTATGTATGCTGACATCGGCCTGGAAGGACGGCAGTGTCTACGGGACACAGATGGTCCAGAGCCTTGCAGCGATCGCTGTCGGTTTTGCGATTTCACCGACCCTGTTCCGGATCCGAAACGGCATGATCCGCAACCGGGCCCGGCTGGCAAAAGCAGCAGCCAGGATACATCCGGAAAGCCATCCGGAGGATTGATATCCGATATCCGGCGCTGTGTCTGCATACAGCAGGTTAAGGCAGTGAGCAGGAGCAGCAGCTGCCAGGATACATCCGGAAAGCCATCCGGAGGATTGATATCCGGCGCTGCTTTCTGCATGAAGCAGGTCATGGCAGCTGCCAGGAGCAGTAGCTGTCAGGATGCATCAGAGCAGCCATCTGGAGGATCGACATCCGGAGCTGCGTCTGCATACAGCAGGTCGCGGAAGCGGGCAAGCGCAGCCGCCTGCTCTGTATTTAATTGTGTAGGTATATCCAGAATGAGGTGGGCATAGTGATCCCCTCTGCCGCCTAGTGTCGGCGGGATGCACAGGCCTTTTCGCGGAAAACGGATCGGCCGGTCCAGCCGGCTGCCCGGCGGGAGAGGATAGTCGATCACACCTTCGATGGTCTCGATCTTTATGCTGCCGCCAAGGACGACGGTGGGATAATCCACATGGACATCGGTGTGAACATGGCCCCCGAGATTCCGGAAGCCTTCCTTTTCCCGATACAGGATGATCAGGATAAACTGCTTTCCCTGATGATCCGGAAGCGTAAAAAATGGAGAGGTATCCTCCGCGCCATCCAGCTCCAGCAGGCATTTTTCCAGATAAAAAAACTGCTGCTGGTAGGCTCCTTTGGGGATGCGCACCTTCATTGTCCAGCTTTTTTCCACATAACCCAGCCCTCTGCAGGCTGGGCATTTTTTTGCCGCCAGACGGCCGGTCGTCCGGCATCTGCCGCAGGGGATCTCGACGGCGGTCTTGCTGGGGTAGGCGTAGCGGTAGATGATCTTTCGCCCGGTACCTTCACAATCCGGGCATACACGGGCCTGGTCTGCGTTTTCTCCCATGCAGACCGGGCACTGGATGTTTTCAGTAAATGTGATGGTTTTGATGCATTCCTGGAGGGCTTCCTCGTAATCCATCCAGACTGCAATGCGGATCGCGTAGGGCGGAGGAAGTTCTTCCTCTTCATCCGCAGGATCCTTTCGGTGCTCTTCACAGGCGCCGCAGTGCCCGTCCTCCGTCTCAAAGGCGTCTTCTGATTCTCCCTCTCCATGTCCGGAACAGCGGCCGCAGTGGCCGTTTTCATGGGTGTGCCCATGGCCCTTGCCGCCGCAGCTGCCGCAGTGTCCCTCTTCACCATCCGATGCGCCGCAGCCATCGTCTGTTTCCGGCGTACGGTAATCCTCCTCATCGAAAAACTCGGAACGGAAGTGCGGATCCTTTACATAGGCAGAATGGCCCATATAATCGTATTTGCGCCGGCGCTTCGGGTCGATCAGGGTATCGTATGCTTCCTTGATCCGGCGGAAGCGCTTTTCATGCTCCGGATTGCCGGGATCGATGTCCGGATGGTACTGTTTGGCCAGTTTGCGGTAGGCCAGTTTGATCTCTTCGGGAGTTGCATCCGGTTTTACGCCCAGCACATCGTAATAGTTTTTCATAGGGTCTTCCCCCTTTTGTCCCTCACACGATCAGGGCCAGCCTGGATGGCAGGCAGTCAATGACGACGGCGTCACTGCGGACGGCGACTTCTCCGTCCGTGTGGACCCAAAGTGGGGTATCGGCCGTGATCCTGAAATGGCGGCCGGTGCAGTGTGTTACGCCGGGGATGCCGTAATGCCGTCCCTTTGCAGCCACCGGAAAACAGCCAAGCGCCAACGGCTTTGGGATATCACCGATCGCGCACAGGTTCAGCAGACCGTCGGATGCGCTGGCATCCGGGGCAAACATGTAGCCGCCGCCCTCATAAGGCGTGTTCATCAGTGCGGCAAACATCATCCGGTCGATCTCGATGGTTTTCTGGCCGTCCACCTCGATGCGGGCATGCACCTTCGGTGTGGAGATCAGCTGCCTGACGGCGATCGCTCCATAGGACATCTGACCGAGACCGATGCGGTTGAGCGATTTTTTGATAGGGGAGGAGATGGCCTCCTCGCAGACCGCGGCATCGTAGCCGATGCCCATGCTTACAGCAAAGTAATGGGATGCGGAGGGCGGCGTTTGTCTCCCGCGGGCTAAAATGCCGCTCTGGTGCTCATAGGTGAGCTGTCCGATATCGATCCTTCGGGTGACGTGGTTCTTCAGGATCCTTGCGATCAAGGCATCCTCATTTCGGGTCAGTCCGATGCCGAGGGCAAAATCGTTGCCTGAGCCGACCGGGAGCAGGCCAAGGCGGACGGCGTCAAAATTTTCGATGCCGGAGATGGTCTCGTTCAGTGTTCCGTCTCCGCCAAGGACGACAAGGACAGCCGGATCTTCGGGATCCGCCTGCCGGCTGATCTCTCCGGCTGCCTTTGAAGCGTGCTCAGGTCCTGTCGTATAGATCATTTCATACGCGGCGCCAGCATCCGAGAGGGCGGCAGCAAGACGGTCGCTGACATTGCTCCGGTTCTCAGAACGGGCGGAAGGATTTACGATGCAGTAATACATGACATTCACCTCTTTTTGGTTTTATTGTCAGATATACCTGTATTGTAGCAGATGCGCCAGTCCCGCGCCATATGCTTATTCTACAGGGAAAAACGGTGGATCGCAGACACGCACAGGGGAAGGTGCTTACGCACCGTGCGCGTCGCGGCAAGAACGCCGAGGCGTTCTTGAATGTCTTGTGCTGTTTGCTGCCGGATCCTGCATAAAAATACTGTCACTGCGGCGAGAATATATGATAAACTGTGCATAAGAAGGCTTTCTGCTGGAAGGAGCGGAAAGCAGCATTAAAGGTAAGGAGGAGCGGCATATGGCAGACAGACCTCAGGGAAGAAAGAAACGGGTGACAGGAGGAGGCTCCGGTGTAAAGAAACGCGGCCAGGGCCTTGGCAGCGGACCGGTCGGCTCCGGCAAGATGCCGGGTTCCGGCAGCCAGGGCGGCTCTTCCGAGCGGGCAGGCTCCGGTCAGAGCAGGCCGCAGGGCAGCAGACCGCAGCGGGTACCCGGCGGATTCCCGGTAAGAAGCGGCGGAAGAGGAAACTGCTCCCTGTTCCTGATCGTTGCGGTTATTTTTATTTTCGTTATGTTTTATATGTCAATGGGCAGCGGCTCAGGTGGAGACGCTTTCGGGGATTATCAGAGCCAGGTTACACCGACCGTCCAGGCTACGGCGACCCCCGTGCCGACACAGGCGCCGGCAGTCCAGGCCTCTGCCAATGACTATTCCGATTATCTCTACAGCCTGTTCGGGGCAAACAACAGCTACGGAACAGCTGCATCAGCCGCATGGGCGTCCGAGGCCAATACAGGAACGCTGGATACCAGTGTTGCCTCCGGCTCCCGCGAAAAACGGACGGTGATCCGGGGCGGCGGGCAGGATGATGTCACGATCCTCATCTACATGTGCGGCACGGATCTTGAGTCCAGAAGCGCCATGGCAACGAGGGATCTCAACGAGATGATGAGCGCACAGAATCTCGACGCTCTGAATGTGATCGTTTATACCGGCGGCTGCAGAAACTGGCAGACCAAGGGCATCAGCAGCAGCACCAACCAGATCTACAAGGTGTCCAGCGGCAAGATGACCCGCCTGGAGAACGACATGGGCAGCAAGGTCATGACAGACCCCAATACCCTGGTCGAGTTTATCAAGTACGGCGTAAAGAACTTCCCGGCAAACCGCTATGAGCTGATCCTCTGGGATCACGGCGGCGGCTCCAACACCGGTTACGGATACGATGAGAAATACGCAAATGCCGGTTCCATGGACCTTTCCGAGCTGGCTGGCGCGCTGAAAAAGGCCGGCGTCACCTTTGACTTTGTCGGATTTGATGCCTGCCTGATGGCTACGGTCGAGACCGCCATGGTGCTGACGCCCTATGCGGATTATCTGATCGCTTCCGAGGAGACTGAGCCCGGTGTCGGCTGGTATTATACCGACTGGCTGACAAAGCTGGCCGCCAATCCCTCCATGCCGACGCTGGAGATCGGAAAGAATATCATCGATACCTTTGTGAGCGTGTGTGCCACCAGCTGCAGAGGCCAGGATACCACGCTGTCCATCATCGACCTTGCGGAGCTGGAGAATACCGTTCCATCAAAGATCGCTTCCTTTGCCGCCTCTACCTCTGATCTGATCCAGGAGGATAACTATCAGCAGGTTTCCAAGGCAAGGAGCGGAGCCCGCGAGTTTGCCCCATCCTCCAGGATCGACCAGGTCGACCTGATCCATCTGGCAAAAAATATGGGGACAAAAGAGGGAGATGCACTGGCTGAGGCGCTTCTGGGCGCAGTCAAGTACAACCGGACATCCAGCAGCATGACCAATGCCTATGGCCTGTCCATCTACTTCCCCTACAAGAATGTACGGAACGTGAATTCCATGGTGAAGACCTATGACGCCATCGGCATGGATTCCGACTATACAAAATGTATCCAGGAATTTGCCGCGATGGAGGTTGGCGGTCAGGCGGTCACCGGCGGAAGCCAGACTTCCGATCCTCTGGCAGGCCTCCTTGGCCAGCTGGCAGGAGGCGCCATGTCCGGCAGCGGCAGCGGCTTGTATGAAGCGATGGGAGAATCACTCCTTTCCGGCGGCTCCTCCGGTTCCGGCGGAAGCTCTGTTACGAGCGATCTTATCACCAGTCTTTTAATGAGCTATCTGACCAGCGACCGTTCTACCGTGGAAGGTCTTGACCGGTCCAACACAGAGTTCATGGACAATATCGATGTGGAGAGCACGGCGCTGTATCTGGCGGACCATCTCCTGGATGCCAGCATTCTGAATTGGACGGAGAATGCAGCAGGGCAGCAGGTCATCTCTCTTCCCGAGGTCATGTGGGAGAAGGTGCAGGATCTGCAGCTGTCTATGATGTTTGACGATGGCGAGGGCTATATTGACCTTGGCCTGGACAATGTTTTTGACTTTGATGAGGAAGGAAATCTTCTGGCACCGGAGGATCGCACCTGGCTGTCCATCGACGGACAGGTCGTAGCGTACTATATGCTCCGGGTGACCGGGGAGGGCGATGCGCTCACCACCGTCGGCCGGGTTCCGGCATATCTGAACGGCGAGAGAGTAAACCTGATCCTTGTATTTGATGAGAAAAATCCCTATGGCTATGTGGCTGGAGCCTGCTACGATTACAAGGATACCGACATCGAGGTCATTGCCAAGAATCTGACCGAGATCACCGCAGGGGATCAGCTGGATTTCGTCTGCGACTACTATACCTATGACGGAGAATACCAGGACAGCTATTATCTTGGCGAGACCATGACAGTCGAGGGAGATATGAGCGAGATGGAGATCAGCAACACAGACGTCGGTGAAGGCGCAGTGGCCCGATTCCTCTTCAGCGATTATTTCGGACAGTCCTACTGGACACCGGCTCTTGAAATGTAATATAAAAAACAGGATCCTCCAAAACGGGGGATCCTGTTTTCAGTTGAGACGATACCGCAGCATGCTGACGCCTGCTGTACGCAGGAGCATTTGCCTGCCCATGTGCCGCACGGCACATGCAGAATGAAGCATGCGCACGGAGTGTGCACACAAAACATGCCGGTATCATGCAGAACGGACACGGAAGAAAACTTATGCTTCCGGATCACTGCGCTGGACCGCTGCCTTGCGGAGCGATTATCCTGTCTGTATCAATCCTCAGTCCAGATCTGGATCGTATTCAGCAGCTTTGTTTTTTCCTTTTCGGAAAGCTGTGAGATCGCCGCCTGAAGCTCGTGGTCAAGAGCTGCCGGGCGGTATTCCGGTTCGATTCTGCCAACAAGGGAGTCGAGTGTAATACCCGTGAGCTTGGCATAATAAGAAAGGACCCGCAGTGACATTGCAGTTCGGTTATTCTCAACATTGCTGATATAACCGGGCGTAACGTGAAGCTCTGCTGCGACCTGATTCTGGGTCAGGCCGTTTTTGATGCGGAGTTCCTTCACTTTTTTGCCAAGGTCTTCAAAATCAAAAGAATTTTCAGCGGCCTTGCTCATAGTTACTTACCTCCATTGACAAAATACTGCAAACTATCAATACGAAGTTAATGTATATCAAAACAAATCATAACGCAAAACGCCCAAAAATGGAACATACTAATTGAAGGAAAATACGTACTTCAATGAAAGTACAAAAAAATGCATGCCAAAATGCATGATATGCACTATACCAGATGAAAATGCTATACCCATGGAATGCTGATTGAGTTGATATATTCAGATTCACGGTATAATATTCATCGGTTGACCTGGCCTGTAGCAGGATTTTTTGCAGGAATGCCCGGGTATACTATTTTCAGCGCAGACTATACCTTTGGAAAACAAGAGAACAGTTCGCAGAATTTTCGGTGGATACATGAAGAAAAAAAGGGTAAAATAAAAAAAGAAACACGCAATACACGTTTTTGGATAAGGCAGGTAACATAATGTCTGAGAAAAAAACAGTCCTGGTTACGATACCGGTAAAGGACAGCCACAAAACATATCTTGAAGAACAGGCCCGCGGAGGGGCGTTTGAAACAAGTTTCCGCTATATGGAAGGATGCGCGGTCAAGGCAGAGGATGTGGCGGAGGCATCCGCACTGATCGGCAATCTTCCGCCCGCCCTGATCAAACAGGCCGGAAAGCTGGAATGGTTTCAGCTGAATTCTGCCGGTGCAAATCAGTACACGGTACCCGGCATTCTGAAGGAGGATACGGTCCTGACCTGTGCCTCCGGTGCATACGGCACAGCCGTAGGTGAGCACATGCTTGCCATGACCTTTACGATGATCCGCCACTTTGAGCAGTATGCCCGGTCCCAGACCAGACACAGCTGGGAGGACCACGGTGATATCATTTCAGTAGAGGGCGCGGTGATCGCTGTCCTTGGCCTTGGGGATATCGGCGGCTTCTATGCCAAAGCGGTCAAAGCTCTCGGCGCATATGTGATCGGCGTGCGCCGCACGGAGAAAGAGAAACCTGACTATCTGGACGAGCAGGTAACGATCGATCATCTTGACGAGATCCTGCCCCGTGCGGATATCGTGGCCATGGTCCTGCCGGGCGGAGAGATGACAGATCATCTGATGGATGAGAGACGGCTGCGCCTGATGAAAAAGGGCAGCTATATCATCAATGTCGGCAGAGGAAGCGCCATCGAGCCGGATGCCCTGAAAAAGGTTCTGAAGGATGGCCACCTTGGCGGAGCAGCCCTGGATGTGACAGAACCTGAGCCGCTTCCTGCAGAGGATGAGCTTTGGGATATGGACAATGTGCTGATCACGCCTCATGTGGCAGGGTGGTATTTCCTGCCGGTCACCTTTGAGCGCATCGTAAAGATCGCGGGCACAAATCTTCATGCCTGGACCCATGGAGGAGAATTCATCCGGGTCGTGGACCGTCGATTTGGCTACTAAACGGAGCAGCGGTGCATAAGCAGACGAGCGCAGCGATAGCTTTCATAATTATGCAAGGGAAAGGAGCAGCATATGGCAGACAGAAAAAATAAGATACAGACTGTATCCGGATGCAGAACGGCACTGCGGTTTCTTGTGCTGCTTGCCATGCTGGCCGGTCTGTTTCTGACCGGACCGGCAGTACATGCTGAAGACAGCCGGGTATTTGATTATTATGATCTCCTGACCGATTCTGAGGAGGAAACACTGCAGGAGGTATACAGGCAGTTCGAAACAGAGAATGATATCATCATTTTCCTGGTAACTGCCGACAATTCCGTGACCGGCGGCTCTTCTGATTCGGCGTCATCCCGCTATCTGGAAAACTTTAATGACGAGACCTTCGGTGCCAATGCCATCGGTCTGCTCATCAATATGGAATCCCGGTACATCTATGTCGATGTGGCAGGAGAGGAAGCACTGCGCGTATTTACGGATTCCCGACAGGGGGAGATCCTGGACAGCGTGCTGGAGGAACTGTATGAGGAGGACTATCAGGCAGCCGGAGAGGTATTTGCAAAGAAAGCCGGGGAAATGATCTACCGGGCGGAAAACACGTCCGGCAGCGGAAGCTGGGATGGCGACTATGGCTACGGTGAGCTGGTGGAAGAGCCTTATATGAAGGCGCATTTCGGCATCGATCCGGTCGTCCTGGCGGTAGCTGCTGTGCTGGCAGCGATCATAACCGCTTTCATTTTCTATACGCTTTACGGGAAACATAAAGAGAAACATGAGGCCTATTCCGCAGCAGGGTATATCGTTCCCGGAACGGTGCGGATGCATGTCAACCGTGACGTGTTCATCCGGCAGTACATCACCCGGGTGCCCAGACCGCAGCCGACGGAGAACCGCGGCGGCGGAGGCGGCAGCAGGCCGCATACGACCGTTCATCACAGCAGCGGCGGACACATGCACAGCGGCAGCGGCCGTCATTTCTGAGAAAGGAGAGGCAGACATGGCAAAAGCAAACAAAACCTACAAATGCCTCAACTGCGGCGGAAATCTGGAATGGTCGCCCAAGCTTCAGAAACTGCGCTGCCCCTTCTGCGAGTCAGAGTTTTCCCTTTCGGATTATGAAAAGACAGAGCAGGAGGTAGCCCAGGACATTGCCCATCAGCAGTACCAGAAGGGCGAAGAAGCCTCTGCCTATGGCTATTCGGCAGGAGATGCCACCGATGACAGCAATATCGATCCGGAGGATCTGAGGATCTACCGCTGTTCCTCCTGCGGTGCAGAGGTCATCACAGACAAGACGACAGTGGCGACCACCTGTGCTTTCTGCGGCAATCCGGTGGTTCTGACAGAGCAACTGGACACGGAATTCAAGCCCAAATGGATCATCCCCTTCAAGGTGGACAGAGATCAGATACGACAGATCTATTCCGAGTACATCAAGACCAGGCCCTTTGCGCCGAAAGGATACCAGACCGAAGCGGTGCTGGAAAAGATCAAGGCCGTGTACATTCCTTTCTGGCTGTACCGGATGCACATGCAGGGCGAGGTAAGCGCTCATGCCGAAAGAAGGATCACCACCGCGGACTCCCGGTACGTATATACGACTCATATGGTCTACCGTCTGGACCGGGCCGGAACCCTGGAGGTCCGGAATCTGCCGGTAGACGCATCCTCAAAGGCACCAAACGATGCCATGGACAGCATCGAGCCCTACGATCTGAACGAGCTGAAGCCATTCCGTCTGCCATACATGGCAGGCTTTCTCGCCGAGCGCTACGATGAAGACGAGGAATTCTGCAGAAGCAGGGCAGTTGACCGGGCAAATGTATCCATGGAAAATGAACTGCAAAAGACCCTGACCGGCTACAGCACGATACAGGTCACCGGACAGAAAGTAGGAGAAATGCAGGAGCCGGTGCAGGCAGACTACACACTGCTTCCGGTCTACCTGATGATGTCAAAATACAAAGACAAAGATTATCTATTCGCCATCAACGGCCAGACAGGAAAAGCCGTGGGCGATGTGCCGGTCTCCACAGGCAAAGCGGCGCTCTTCTGCGGCGCATGCTTCACGGTACTGTTCACCATCTTCAGCGCGATCGGCATGATGCTGTTCTGAAGATCAGGCGCAGCTCCTTTTGTGTACGGCTAAATACATGCAATAAAAACACGTCCCCGGAA